>Ga0123342_1000342_pt1 | contig 70504 bp, 33 predicted proteins | sample Turbeawhitnodule_FD_89960 | JGI IMG/M metagenome (GOLD analysis project Ga0123342, IMG submission 89960) | Root nodule microbial communities of legume samples collected from Mexico - Turtle bean Mexico white nodule | ecosystem: Host-associated > Plants > Roots > Nodule | place: Mexico: Nepantla... | reverse complement strand
TTATTTAGTTTCTAAATTTAGTCTCTAAAACCTTGGTTGCTAATTAGATACCAATTTAGAAACTATTTAACAATAATAGAAAATAATAGAAACTAATTTAGAAACCAAATTTCTTTTTAGTTTATAAAATGGTCTCTAATTTAGTTACTATTGCAACTAATTATTTTGGTTTCTAGAAATTGGTTTCTATTTCATGTTTTTCTTGTAGTGGTATACTAGTAACTTTTTTTATTTATATTGGAACAATATGTAGAATTAGTTGTTGACAACTATTGAGATCATTATGGATAATAATTTTTGTGAGATATATAAATTGAGTGTGACTCGAGTTGCAGTGTGTCAAGTCCTTCATAATCTATTGTATTTGGAGTTATAATATAATTTTTAAAGTTTCTCATATTTAGATAAATAAAAATAGAGGTAAGAATCATATATGATCAATCTAATGTTGACAATATACTAGATTTCCTCTAGTATGATGAGTTAAATCCTAATACAATTTTATTGAATTTAAGCTTTAGATAGTTGCTCTTTTGTTTTTCATCTCCGTACTTTTATATTTTTTTTTCTCCTTTTTTTATGGTATTTGAGATATCAAATTCCAAATTTTCTTAGTAATGCTTGAGAATTTTTTGTAGAAAATTAATATTATTAATGTATCATAAAAAATTTACATTATCATTACTACAATAATTATTTTTCTATGTATTAATTGAATCATCAAATAATGAAAGATTTTAGTTTCTTTGCATGTTAATGTAAAACTTAGTTTCGATTCGATAAGTATAAAATGCATGTCGGCTACATTGACAATATATTATTTTATGCAATGTATGTTTATGTAAAGATGCGTATTATTATTGTATTATTCTATTGACTTAGGAGTTTGCATTGATTGGGATGAATATCATGAAGTTAACACCCCCCATGTGTTCCACAGAGTGCCCAGCAATAATACTTTTTTTTAATTTAAAAAAATGTTAAAATTGCATGTCTATATCTTTTATCAATTACCAATTTATGTTGAACAATTTAGTATTATTTAGTGGAGTTTTTCTCTTATCTACATTTTGTTTGATTTGCAAGTTTAAATTTAAAACGTGGCTTAAAGAATTTGAATCCAGTACCTTTTACATCAACAACTTAAGATTTGTACTGATATTTTTAATTTAACTTATTAAATGTATTCAGATTTTTGCACCTAACTTTTACCTTCAGAAACGATGCATATCTAATAAGAAAAAAAAATGCCAACAACATACTCTTTTAAACACTATTATTGACTGAAACTTTATTAAAATTACAGAAAATTATAAATCTCACTTCTTAACAAGTCTCTATCATCAGTTTATAATTTGTAATAAAATATATTAGAAGTGCCTTGAAAAATGTGTTGTTATGTAGTGAGCAAATATTCATAAAAAAATGTGTCTGCAACAACTATTATACTTGGTTTTCTTCTTTTCCCCTGCACAGTTATCTTCCATCTGAAGACAATTTGCTTTACTTTATATTTCCTTTTAAATCATGACACCATATTTTTCACCAAAATCTCAGTTTCCAGTAAAAAATGTGCAGAATTTGTAAATGGTGAGTGAAAAGCAGAATGTTATTTGGTTTGGCCTTGAAGTTAGGTTTATGATCCGAAAAATCTTATATAAGGATCCTGACTGCTCGGGAATTCTATTATTTCATCTGGGTTTATGTCACTGCTTTGCATGCTCATGACTTGATTATAGGCATCTCCATTCATCATTCCTTTATAATAATTTCTCCAACTTACACACTATAGTTAGGTGTAGATGATGCACACCTTCATCCTAACTTTAACAAACACCGCAGGGTTGAGATGCACATGTTTAACGAGAACCATGAAATTTGAGATTTTAACTAAATTTGGAACCTAAACTGAATTCAAGTAAATTGTTAAAAAAGATAAATAAACAACAATTATCACAACCATGCAGTGATAAGCTCTGATATCACCACCAAAACCTCACCTGTCCATCCATTTCGGTAACACTTGTCATCACTCTTATAAGCCAAACTTTACAGACAAGCACGTGGCTTTGTTTTATGAAAAATTTCCCATTCTTCCATTCTTTAAACCCCATGTTTCTTTTTCTTTTGTTTAGGCTCAGAGAGTGTTTTCAAGTGTGAACCAGGTAAATGACATTGGTTATCAGAGAGAGAAGACACAAGCAAGCTCTAAGCCTTTCATTACCAAAATCTCCTTCGATTTCAATTCCATCACATTCAGATTTCCCTCACCAAATCCACGTACCAGCACTGCTCACATCCCCGTCTTCCCATGTAGACTCTTCTCCAGGCATTATCAAGGACCTTTCGGACCTTGAGAAGCTTTCAGTTCTTGGCCATGGCAATGGTGGCACAGTCTACAAAGTTTATCACAACAGTAGCCGCTCCTTCTATGCCTTGAAAGTGCTACGCTTGAATGAGAACGATCTTGGCATTCGAAAACCCGCTACACTAGAGGCAGAGATTCTGAAGCGAGTGGATTCACCATATATAGTAAGGTGTCATGCAGTTTTTGAGAATGGTTATAGCAATAACAATGATGGTGACAAGGGAGGTGACATTAGGTTTGTTATGGAATACATGGAAGGAGGGTCGTTGCATGATGTGTTGAGAGAGCATCATAGACTGCCAGAAGAGGTTATCTGTGTTTTGGCAAGGCGTGTTTTGGAAGGACTTGGGTATCTACATGGCATGAACATTGTGCATAGAGATATTAAACCATCAAACTTACTTGTGAATGAAAAAGGGGAGGTAAAGATTGCAGATTTTGGAGTGAGTCATGTGGTGGAAGGTAGGTTTGAAGGAAATGAGTATGATGCAGGGACTTGTGCTTACATGAGTCCAGAAAGGATTGATCCAGAAAGATGGGGTGGTGAGAATGCAGATGAGTTTGCAGGAGATGTGTGGTCAATGGGAGTGGTGATGTTGGAATGTCTTTTGGGTTATTTTCCATTGATTGGTGCAGGGCAGAGAGCAGATTGGGCAACTTTGATGTGTGCAATTTGCTTTGGTGAGAAGCTGGAGATGCCAGAAAAAGCATCTCCAGAGTTTCAAAATTTTGTGAGGAGATGTCTTGAGAAGAATTGGAGGAAGAGAGCAACAGTATTAGAACTTCTCCACCACCCTTTTCTCACTCCAAAATTCCGTTGCTCTTAGGGGTTAAGTTCACTACATTTTTATTCTTATTTTTAACTTTTACCAATACTCTTCACTTCATTATTTTCTACACCATCACAAAATAATTAGGGTTCACAAATAGGGTTCAGATTTTGGAATTTTGAGGACATAATATTAAAAACTTACTGGCAACAATTGTGGAAATTACTGTCAGCAAATAAATCATGTTTTTTGGACGATGAATTGAAGAAATAATTGCCTTAGCAAATTGCTTCACCCACCTACCAAATTTTAACATGCACCCTATTATTGAACTGAACACCCTATCATTGAACTGAAATAACCAAAATATCCTTGTAGTTTTTAAATAATAGCGAAGGACGTTGGTTAAATGTATACTGATTTGTTATTCCAGAGTAAATTTCTGGATTTTGGTATTTCATAATATATTTTTGGATTTTTTTTTTATAATATTTTTGGATTTTAAATTTTTTCAAATTATCTTTCTAGATTTTTTTTAGGAATGTATTTTTTTTTATTTTGAAATTACTTTTCTAAAATGGGATTTAGATTTTCTAATTCTATTCTAGAATTTCATTTTTTTTAAATTATATTTTGTTCAGAATATATTTTTAGTTTCGGATTTTGAATTTTTTATTGTAGAATGAAAGACAATTTTAGAATTTCAAATTAAGACATTAAAAAAATTAAAAAATATCTTAAAAAATACAAATATAATTAATAATTTTAAATTTAATCAAATAAAATATTACTATTTTTTTATTCTGAAATACTTTTCTTTTCTAGAATGAGACTTTGGTTTTCCAAAGTTGGAATTTTATTTCTAAAATACGAAAAACTTATTCTAGATTTCTTTTTCCAAAATATATTTTTTGATTATGGATTATCAATTCTAAAATGGAAGACAATTTTAAAATTTTAAAAGTTCATTAAGATATTAAAAAAGATTATTAAATAAAAAACGGTATTAAATGTTTTAAAAAATACAAATATAATTAATACTTCTAAATTTAAGCAAATAAATATTACTATTTTTTTATTCTTAAATTACTTTTTTAAAATGTGATTTTGATTTTCTAATTTTAAAATTTTATTTTTAGTAATAGATCTTTTTTTTCAAAATATATTTTTTAATTTCGAATTTTCAATTCTGAAAGGGAATTTTAGAATTTCAAAAGTATATTAAGACATTAAAAAAGATTATTAAATAAAATACGGTATTAAATATCTTAGAAAATACAAATATAATTAATACTTTCAAATTTAAGCAAATAAATATTACTAATAATTTTTTCCGATCTTTATTATTAGACACATTTGAAAAAAATTATACATTTTTAAGAGATATTTTATAATTTTGATACTATTTTAAATTTATATATTCTTTTAATACAAGAGTATTTGTGTTTTTATTGTTGAATAGTTACAAAATTGTAAAATCATTAATAATGAAAGTTAATTTAATACATTGATATTTTTAAAAATATTCAACTAAATTAATTACTTTTATTAATATCCGTGATCAAGTTAGAAGTTTCTTTTGTATATTATTTTATTCATTATAATATATGTGCTATTAACTCAAGGACATTGACCTCCTTCCAAAAAAAAGAAATTGATAAATTTCAGAATAATAATGATTAACAAACTTATTTAAATCTATAATTAAATGACAATTTCATTTTATTAATTAGTCGTTTCTTTATATTATTATTTTATTATAATAGAGTTGTTGAGAGACGACTTTAGTTATCAATTTCACCAAAATTTTAAAAAAGTTGAAACTTTAAAGAATGTTGATATGTTAACTATCCATCATCATATGACAAATAAAAAAACAATTTTTTTCAGATAAGAAACAATTTATAAATTATATTGATTAAATCACAATTATAAAATAATATCTTTAATACAGTTATTAAAGTAATATTTTCCAATTTTAAAACAAAGTATCGCCAATTACTTTTAATCATAAAAAAAGAAAAAAAAAATTGTTGACACTCTTTCAAAAAAATAACATTCGACAAACCACTTTTATAATATAATAATATATATTCAAATTTTAAATTAAAGATCAATCAAATGTTTTTAAAATATTATTATTTAGAAATGTCATATTATTGTACAGTGCCAAAAAATTTGTGTCCACGCACAAACAACAGGAATGAATTCGTTAGCCACTCGTAAATAGTAATGTTAATCTTCTCTTTATAAAATCAATAGTCTAGCTTATACATTAAAATACCTTCAGTTTTGCAACAATCAACTGCAATTATTAATTGATCCCTCAAAATTAGAACAATAATACCATACTGTATAAATATTAAAAACACTAGCTTCCAATGCAGGCTAGAAAGACTAACACAAAATGTGAGTGACAATCTTGCATGGAAAGAACCTTCGTTTGCAATAATCATGCTCTTCCAGAGTCTGAAGATGTAGAGTAACAGCTGTGTTTTCAGGTGAAAAACAAATATGGCTTAAGAGTTCTTATCTGTTTCCAGATCACAGCCATAATCAATTCAGAATAGAAGAATAGTGCTTTGAGGTGAGTGTTCCAACTATTTTGGGGGAGTCAAATTCCAATTCTTTGAAATTTCTGTGGGCCTATAGAGATGACCACCTGCAAAAAAATGTTCACCACAAACAAAGCCTAAGTGTCAGACTCGGGAAAAATGGGATACGTTCGTCTCCTATCTATGACATGAAAAGGAAACGGATACTCAACAACACAAACCATGATGCGAGGACCATAAAAAGAGCTATACATGGCTACATATCATTCTACTTATGTCAAAGAAATCAGCAAATGAAATGTTATAGTAAACGTTGAAAGCAAAGTTGAAAGTTTAGAACACGGATTGATAAGCGTAAACTAATAAAAGGGAATTCTTTTCTTATTTTATTATTACTGATAACAGTTCTTACACAGGACAAGTTATTTTCTATCAAATATTCTAACAATACTATACTGCTTATAGGTCCAAACTTCTGCCCATAACTGCTCCTAAGTCACATGATTAGTGACTACTACTCAAGAATTATGATAGTTATTATCAGTCCCCATCAAAAAACTTTATCACATGGAATTTTGATATGAACAGATGAGTTTAAAGTAAATATCACAGCACATGTTGACAATCATCAGTAATACCAGATTTCAACCATGTACCAAGAAAGTATATATTTTCAAGACTTCATTATTATATCATATAATAAATATATTAGGTATGTTTGGATTCCACTTTGGGGTGCTCCATACTCGGTTTGGATAGTTAACTCCATTTTGTGACACGTTTAGTTTTCCTCAAAAGTACATTTGCACACTAAAATTTTGCCTGAGGCCAATTTTCCATAAAAGCAAAACTTGGGTATCTTGGATATTTGTTGCAGACTCAGTTTGCAAAATGAAAACTACTTCAAGACTAGGTTTCCCAACTTTAACCCAAATACACGCTTAGTTAGGGAGCCAAACTAGGTGGGGAACCTTGAGTTGAGCACTAGGCTGCCCTTGCTATGCCAAATGCATAACTGCATACGTATCACAGGAAAATACACATCAATACTGATATTTAACACCATGAAATCAAGGATATGAGCATCAAGCCATCGACTGAAGTAGGTAGCATCAATTGATTAAATCCAAGGATAAACTAAGATTTTATGGTGGTCACATTTTATGTTTTAATCAACGGAACAAAAAAGTACCTAAATATTGTTCTAAAATATTCCAAGAAACTTAGAACATATCATAACAAAATCATTAAGAGATCGATAAACAACCCACCTCGATGTGATACAAGGTGAATCCGCGAACGAGGCCCTTCAAACTTCCAGTTATCTTCAACCAACGATTTAACCTCCTTGTCAAGTGCAGCCATGAGATCTGATTTCAGAACTGTGAAATATGAATCCAGAATGACAAAATGAATGCCTCATACGCAAGTTCAGGAAGAACAGACAACCGAATACACTCTAATTTTGATCCAAAACTACACGGAAAGATGTTGCACTCCAAGTGAAGCAAAGTTTATCTTTCCCTTTCCTTCTTTTCAAAACCAATACATGGTGAATGAACATAGGAAACCAGATCAGAAAGGCCAGGCTGGTATAAATCCTACCCAGAATGTAATTTAAGACCACATATTAATTCAAACCCGAGAAACCCCAAAGGAGAACACAAAGAAAATAAATAAATAATCTATATCCAACGCCAAAATCATTAGCCGTAAACAATAATTGAGAGTAACTCAGGAATCTCAGTAGTTGCAATGCTAAATAAGTACAGCAGAAAAGAAGGAAGTAAACTTGAGACTAAAGACACTGAAAAGAAATCACATTAAAATAAAATAGTCAGAAAGGGACAGTTCGAAGAACTTCACCCTAATAGCTAACGGGTATGATATACATGTCAATGGTGAAATGACCGCAAAGGTTCAATTTTGAAAGAAGATCACAACAAAGGAAGTAGAATGAATGAAGCCCACCTATCATGGTTTCGTCTTTACGCTCTAGCGATGACATATGATCAGACGGAAAAATAAAATCGTCACCGGATACAGTCGCGTTGCTGCCGCCGCCTCCTCCTCCTCCACCACCAACAACTGCCGTCGTTGATAGTGAAGAATGAGCCGGTGATGAATTATTCATCGTTCCCCCAAAATTGATTTTTCAGCGGTTGGTCTTCTGAATATGAATAAGAACCAGTGTGATACTGATGCTTTTTGAGCTTGCGTTCAGATTCGAAACTGTGTAATCAAGTTTTGCTTTGATCGTGGGAAGGATCGAGCCACCAAGTTTTGAAATTTGAATCAACCCTTTTTCCTTTTCTTCCACCCACATCCACACAAGGCTCTGGCCAAAAGAACAAAAATGCTTTAAATTTTTGAAAAGTAGTTATTTTAAATGAAACTAAAATATTTGGTTTTATTTTAAGAATAGAAATTTTTTGAAAAAAAAATGTGTTTTAAACAATTTCGTATTTTAAAAACATTTCTAATAAACTATAAAAAATGAGTTTATTAATTTCAATTCCTTTACTTTCAGTTTGACCAGGGTGTATAAATTATTATAAACTTTAATTATATGTATTCAATTATTATAGATGAAAACAAATCTCTGTCCTTTTTTTCCGGCTTATAACATTTTGGATAATAATATCTTTACATCACTTCCATCCACTTTACATAGAAAAAATTATTACTTTATTATAATATAATTTTATTTCAAAAATTTGAGTGGTTACTATTATAATTAAAGAAACTTTATTCTAATATCTTTATGTAAAGTTGAAGAAATTTTATTCTAATATCTTTATGTAAAGTTGATGTTGTGGAGGCAACTATCACTCCCAGGTGATATTCATATTTGCATTTAATAAAAGAAAAGCACTTTTTGGACAATTAATTATTCCAATTAATAATTTAAAATGTGTTAATATAAGAAGAATATAGTCTGCTCTCAAAATAGTGTAGTGTGCATTCTTATTTTAGAGATAATGAAAGATAAATTATTCTAATATGTAATTTCTTTAAATATTTAACATTTAAGAAAGTTGTACAGTGTGACTTTTGATAATATATATTTTTATTGGGTTGTATATTTTACAATTTTTCTTTATATAGGATGATTCAAAAACTTATTCGGATTTATATTTTATCTTTAAAAACATTTCTTCTAATCATTGAGGTTTTTCTTTTTTTACTCTTTTTTTTTATGATTACGTAATTTCTTTTTAGGTGTTCCTTCATTCTCTTCTTTAAAAGAAAGGAACTAAGACAGAGATAATAAATCTGTTTACCTCTTCTAAAAACTCCCTACGTTTAACATCTGAATAATTCAAATTTGAATTATTTATTAAAAATGTTATACCATTAATGAAATGAGAAAAGAGGAAATTAATTTAATATCTCTAAAATAATTTTTATAACTTTAATATATTTATAACCTAATAATTATCGCATTATGTATCTTTTCACATTATTTATCTTTTCATTAAAGTCACTATACAAATTATATGAATCATTATTAAATTAAAATAATTTAACATTATTTCGCTTGATTTGTGTAATGACTTGAAAATCCAATATTAAATTTTAAGTGTACATATTATATATATTGAAGTTTCATTAAATTAATTTATATAATTATATCATGATGATTCCAAGCCATAATATGGTTGGAGTTAAAAAGTTATACTTAAGTATTTATTAGTATGAAAAAATTATAATTAAACACTAAAGTTTAATATTTAAAAGTATAACACAACTTTGTGACTTGTCCTCCTATATATATTATGTAAACAATATATATTATTTTCAACAATATTTTTCTAATCAATTGGTCGTTAGAAATAATTGATATTATTCACAACAATTTCTCCATCAACAAACAATGTACTTTGAGAATCAAATTTGTTACATTAGCTTTAATACCTTTTATGGATCTCAAATCATTCAATTTTAATTTATATTATAATATGTATTTTAATTTTCTTTCAAAAGACATATCTTATCATTCTAAAAAAACAAAAATGTATATAATGTAATGTGAATGAAAAAAAAACGAGTATAATTAAATCGAGAGCAATACTAACATAACAACTTCAAATTACATTATCCATATTATCATTTTAATATGATGAATTAATATTTTGGATGATAGACATTTAGTTAACACTGTGCTATTATTAAATAAGTATGTAATAATATGCTCAATTGTACTTTTTTTTTATGTAACACATGCTTCAAGTTTATATGTTTTACTCTTTTGAGTATTTATCATTCTTAGAAGAAAGAAAAACAATTACAAAATTATTATAATAAATTTTCAACGGTCTCGTTATATTGTCGAAAATATCAAATTTTGAAATAAAGTTATGTCATCACAATGCTAGAATTGTGCCTGGCATTCTTCCTCCATGACAATGAGAGATTATTTTGCATTTTTCCATGATATCACTCCTCGAGCATAAAGAAAGATGTATCCAAATATAAATTTTATTAATCCACACGTAACAAACTGCAATGCCTATTTTACAGGTTAGGCTTCCTCCAAAAGATAATAAAATACTGGATAATTCTGTATTTTCCTTACTGTCAAAGTTTCCATACATATAACCAAAACAAAACAGAAACTACCAACTCAGCAAAACAAAATGACAAAACAAAGAAAAAAAGATATGCCTCAACAGAAAAACAAATCTATAGAATCCTAACAATTTGGGAAAATACTACTCTACTTTTTGTTTCAATTCAAATTCTCAACCATTACTTTCTGTTGCCTTTCACAATACAACCATAATCATCAAAATATTTAAGCTTGGTGCTTTGTCTTTTGGGTCTGCTCTTTGCTATTGGGTTGCTCATTGATGTTTCATCATGATCTTCAATTGCATTCTCTTGGGCCATAACATTCCCTTCCTCTTCAACAAACACCTTGTCCTCAAGGTGCAATGTTGGATAATCCTTAAGTGGCATCTTCAGGGTACAAATCTTGCCACTGAACTAATGTTTTTGTTGCATCAGAAATTGCAGAAATTCGCCAATCAAGTACAGCAAGGGGTTGCACTTTAGGTTGATTATTGAAAATTGTTGAAGGGAGTTCCAATTGAGGTGTCTCATTTCGATTATGAAATAGTTCCAGCTTTGAAATATGAAAAACATGATGAATTTGAACTCATGGAGGTAATTCCAATTCAAATGCCACTTCCCCAATTTGTTTGACAATGCGAAAAGGACCATAAAATCGTTGGGCCAACTTTGAGAATTGATAGTTTCTTAAGTCACATGTCGGTATGGTCGCAACTTAACTAGCACTTGATCACCCACTTTGAAAGGGTGAGGCAGTCTCTTCTTATCAGCATAATACTTCATGACAAATTGTGCTTTGAGTAATTGGGAACGCAACTTATCAAGTAACTTTTGCCGCTTTGTAAGATCTACATTCACAACCTCATTGCGACTAGTTCCTATGACATATTGGGGCAACGAAAGTGGCGGTTGACTATAAACAATCTCATAAGGGGTAATCCCAATGGAGGAATGCTTGGCTGAGTTATAGTGTCACTCTGCCCAGTGTAAATATTTTCCCCACAACTTCGTTTCAGCATGGACGAAGGCTCTCAAATACTGCTCCAACATTTTGTTAACTGCTTTCGTTTGTCCATCGTTTTGCGGATGATAAGCTGATGACATTCTCAATTTTGTGCCACTCATTCGAAAGAGTTCCTTCCAGAAATTACTCATAAAGACAAGGTCCCTATTGAATATTATACTTTTAGGCATGCCATGTAATTTGCACACCATGGAAGCAAATAATTCAGCAACCTTAACAGCTAAAAAGTTTGTTGGAAGCATGCCAAAACGAGTTTCCTTTGAAAATCTATCAACAAACACTAGAATCACAGAGTAATTTTGGTAAGAAGGGAGCCTTTTGACAAAGTCAAGGTATATATCTTCCCAGACTGTAGTGGAAAGAGAAATTGGTTGTAATAACCCATAGGGTAGCTGTGTATGTGACTTGATTTGCTGACATATGACACAACCTTTAACAAATTCAACCACGTCTTTTTTCATTCATTTCCAAAAGAAATTTCACTCAATTGCCCATAAGTTCTATGTATTCCAACATGACCAGCCATTGGGTGGCATGAAATTCCTCCAAAAGGACTTGCGTAAGAGGGGATTTGCAAGGAATGTAAATCTTGTCATGATAAAGGATAATTCCTTTAACAATTTTAAATCCTGGATGTTCCTCTGGGCAACCAAGCACTTTTTGGTACAACTGTTTGAGTTCTGGATTTGCACTATAAGTTTCTTGTATCTTTGATATCAAATCACATTGTGGCACAGTCAACCCCATCATTTGTAATGAACTCCCATTTGTCTTGTTAAAGGCATCAACTACTTGTTAGCTGCTCCTGGTTTATACATAATTTCATCCAAGCAACTTGGACAAATAATACTATTTTTCAGGCGTTTGCACCACTTGCATCATCAATTCTCGAAGACTTCATTGATTCGTATGAATGATGAATTTTCTTCCCAGAAGATAAGTACGTCATTTTTTGCCATCTGAATTTCCAAATTGGTCATGCGAATATTCATTGCTTCTTGGAAGTTTTTCTGGCTCTCTAATAATTGCATAATAGAATCTATTTTTTCATCATTCTTTGACGCAAACATGGCGTCTCTTAGTGTTTGTCTCTCAATGAAAGCACCAAAATGCATGCCTATTTTACAAGTTAGGCTTCCTCCGAAAGATAATGAAATACTAGATAATTCTCTCATTTCTTTATTGTCAAAGTTTCCATACATATAACCAAAACAAGAACTACCAACTCAGTAAATCAGAATGGCAAAACAAAAAAAAAAAACAAATTTATGGAATCCTAACAACTTGGATTCGGATTCTCAACCATTACTTTCTTTTGCCTTTCACAGTAAAATCATAATCATCAAAATACTTAGACTTAGTGTTTTGTCTTCAGTTGCCTTCTCTTGGGCCATAACGTTTTTTGTTTGTAGTGTTTAGGGTTCAAGTTAAGTTAACAAAGAGTGATTTAAATTACATTGAATGATTTTGTGATTCACTTAGAGTCTATTTAACTTGCAGATTTTGTTGAGTTAAAAAAAGGTGATTTAAATTAAAGCGAATAATCTTTTACCGGTTATTTAGCATGCTGTCTATTTAACTCAATCTAAATAGGTTTAAATATATTTATATAGATTAAAATCGAATTGATGCACTCATTTTATACAATAATAACATGTCTTTTAAAGATAAAAATATTATAATAAAAGTATAGAAAAATATAATATAATTTATATATTAAATTATTATATGTATATTAAAATTAATTTTATTACTAATTCATAATCAATAAGTGGTTGGAGAATTGTAGAACGATTACAAAGTTCAAATTTGGGAAAAGAACCCTAGATAGAGAAAAAACAACTCTAAGGAGGAACAATGGGAAAAAAAATTATCCTAGATAGAGATACTGCTAAGAGTCGGTAATGCTAACTTTCAAGTTGCATTTACAGGTAAAGAACAAATTAATATTTGTTTTATTAAGGAAAAAAAAGTAACACAACAAGCAGGTTGGGACACATCCTTAAAAGGCCCAAGCACCAACAAAGAACAGAGAAGATATACCCTAAACAAAATAACGATACACTAATGTTAATATTCCCACGTCATGTACCGAAAACCTGTGAGACAAGGTCCCGGGGTCATTCATGAGATCTGGTAAATCATCACTCAGTGTTAATCATCAGCGAGGGAGATCCTATCTGCAGTTCTGTAAATAGTGCATCTGATTCATGATAAAATTGATAGTCTTTGACTAAGCAGCAAGGACAATGATGACGATTAGAAGCACGATCCCAAATATCACCAAAAGCAAGCACGTCTACATATAAAAAACAAACAAGAACATTCGTGTTTAACAAAGAAAAATACATGAAGCTTTAAAATGATAAAGAAAAGATAGGATCAAAGATCAAGATATTGTATCCATCATTCATAATTTGAAATTGAACCTAAGGAAATTGTTATATGATCAATCATCCATCACCATGCCATAACCCAGCTCCCTAAAACAAATGGTATCCACTATGGAAACAGAAAACCTTCCAAGTGGCGACCAAAGCCCAAAATATTGACTTAAACGGTGTATAACAAGGCCTCTGTCATTCTTATAAATATGAATCATATATTGCCTTTCGAAAGTTCAAACTGAAGTCATGAAGGCTTCAATTCATTTAGCCCCTGACATGTATATCTATTCAATAAATTATGCATCTAAATTTATGCGATGAGCACAAATGGGGTCAAAACCCAAAAACCAATAATAGATAAGAGATATTATATATTACCAAAGATGAATTTGATCTTTGCGTCTTTGATGCTTTGGCAAGTTGAGATTTTGCTTGTACAGTTGCTTCTTGAGAATGCTCAATATTGGACCCAATATCATCTGCAAAAGTGGAATTTTTTTACATCAAATAACATAATCAAGTCTAGACATTAAAAATAGATTTAATACAGGAATAAGTGCAATTAGAAAAACGTAAGGGCGAAAACTAAGTTACCAATCACTGTTCCTTGCTCATGGACAAGCACAGCAAGATCTTTGAAAATCTCATTCACTTCACCAATTTGCTGCTGGATTTCTTGAATGCCTTGATCTCTTTCCTCAATGATAGCCTCATTAAATGCAATCTCATTATCTAAGAATAATACCTCCTGTCTGTGTGGCATCAATAATACAAGAGCTTAGAAAATAAAATAATGCGATGGTCAAATTTGAAGAGTATTGTCTTCAAATATTACAATGTTCAGTTTTTTTATCGAACTTAGTAATATGTGGCAGAATCCTGCCTATAACCATATCACCAAATCCTTTGTCACACCAAGGTAAAACAGAAGAAGACACTTTCTAGTAGCAATGCCATTACAGATGAAACGTGAAATTAGTTGAATTTGAAAAGAAACCTTCAGATAAATAATTTGATGTAAAGTTATTTAATTAAATAAAATGATGAGTGGATCCTGCCAGTTATAATTTTTCCATTTTATCCAATATTGATAATAGAAATAGAGCTCTTAATCTTAAAAAAAAACAATAATCTCATGAAAATAAATCTGTAAATCACCCATTCACTATCGATGAGAGAAATCACCTTCTAGATTCCACAAGAAGGGCCCGCTCTTCTGGAGTCTTATCAGAACTAATGGCTATTTCGCCAGCTGTATAGCTGCAAATAGGAAGGAAAGTCCATATCATTAGCATTCTACGGATAGGTAATGAAGATTAGAAACAACACCAAACAGGTAGGCACTAAAGAAACACAACTGTTCACCAAAAAGAAACCTTTTAGTTCATTGTTCCAAACCAGTTCAACCAATAAAGTTGCTTCCGTATAAGTCACATACACAAACACAAGGAGCATCTTGCCTCATACACAGTTAATCTCCAACTAGGAAAACAATTATGCGCATAATTTTTCAGTCAAACAGTATGTCCCTCTTATAGAGAGGGGAGAATAATGTGCCTTAATCGCTGATTATAAAATGGAAAGAAAATAGATCTTCCTATGATCCTATCAGAGAAGTAAAGGCCAGTTCTCTAATTTACAGAATATTTACAGCTTAATTTAATCAATCAGAATACTTACTCAGCAATAAAACCAAATCAATAATAATTAAAGACATATTATAACATATATTGGCTGATTCAAACAATCCAACAACAGTTTATTATACCTGGATGGAAGAACTGCTTGTGGAACAAAAGATGTATAAGCTGTTTCCCTCTCAGCTGCAAGACGCTGAGTCTTCTGAAACTCTTTCAACACCGCCTGAAAATCTTTTGCAAGCTTAGCATCTGCTATCTTCTTATTCGCCTGCAAATACAAACAAGACATTGAATCGCCACATTTTCTTTCCTCATTCTTTCCTCAAGGAAAACAAAAATAAAGATCACACCACCGATAATTCAGTAGATAGCTATCAAAAATACAACAAATGCATCCACTCAAAAATAAACCCAAAACTACTTTAATCTAGACCGCATTCTATAAAAGTGCCAGCTCAGCAACAAACTCAGTAGTTTGCAAAGAAGCTCACTCATTACAGAATCCGATCAAGACAAAAACAAGTCTAAGATGCTATGCATGTTGAATTAAAGTACAAGGCATTACATTAACTTCAGCATTGTGATCAATCTCACTAGCTTGCTTAAGTTTATTCGAAGTATCCTTCACCAATTGTCCAATATGCAGTCTTGTCTTATGCCTGCAAGATGCTAACACGCATCAGCCACGTGACCGTGATAGAAACAAAGCTTAATCCAACCGTTATCTTAAACGACAAGCAATACGCAATCCGATCAATAAAAACAACATAATCGAGGCAGATAGAGAGAAAGAGAGAGTGAAGATATTATGATGATGATGATCTTACAGCTTCTCGCGGAGTTCGGGCGTGTCCTTGGGGGTTCCGAGGGTGTTGACGAGTCGCTGGAACGTGGAGACGGCGGTGTTGATCTGAAACACGCCGGAAGCCACCGCATGCGTAGGGTCTTGTTTGCCGTTGATGAGGTTGCGCCGGGAAGCGAAAGGCCGGCCAGCCTCGATGTCCTGAAAGCTCATTTTTGTATAATTAATAAACTAAATATCTGTGCGTAACCCTAAGTTATTTTTTTGTATTCGAGGAGAAGATTCTGGAATTGGAAAGAGAACTAAGGTGGGTGTTTGGGTACGTATATAGGGGGAATGTGGCGAATTTAGAGGCTCTGGTGTCCAAACCCACAGACTGAGATTCGAAGTTTACAATGATGAAGATTGTAAACGCGATTTAGAGAGAGAGAGAGAGAGTTGAAGAATGTTTGTTTGGTGATGATGAGTGAGTGAGGATTTCTTCGGTATAAGTAATAATATGGAAGTCTTCGTTGTAATTTCGTCGGCACGTCCACGTAGACCCACAAAACACGTGTTTCTTCCAGCGGAGCACATAATAAATACATGAGTCTTTTCTACTCTCGTTTTCGAAAAAAAAAATTTATATAATAAAAGTTTCATAATAAGTTAAATATATATTTACTTTCTGAATTTGAATTTGAATTGAATTTTTTTTCTTTATTAAAAATATAATGTTATTGAATTTTTAACTTTAAAAAGTGTTATAAAATATTCTTTTAGTAGAAAGAGTTAATGACTTGACACGTAATAAATGAAGTTTCAATAGATAAGATGTTTCAACTCTTATAAACTCTTATAAAAAGAAACATAATACTAGTATAGTTTACAATTCAAATTTATGCCTCAACAAATAATAAAATAACAATCTAATGATCATAAAACATCAATTTTATAATAACGTATTAATTATATTATAACCTTAAAAAAATAGTTTGGGGTCAATTGGTCTAAATAGAAATTAATTACACATTCACAAAGCCTTACACTAAAAATTAAAACATAATAGTGGTTGGACACATTACATTCTTGTTTAAATTTTTTCAATTGAATATTTCTATGTAGTGTGTCATAATCTTACTGAAATATTATTTTAAAATGGAAGAATGGTTGAAAATAAATAGTTTAATTTAAGAAGGGGTTGGATAAAAATAGAAGGATGGTTATTAAAATAAATGGTATACAAACAAAAACTTGACCTGAACCCTAAATTCTAAAAGATAAATCCACACATTGAAGACTTCATAATTATAAAACACTCTTTTCATATCTTAATATAAAACTTAAATGACTATAGTAAGTAACACGTGTAAAATATGTTTATATTCTGCATATATCACTTTTATTTATAGGTATTGGATAAGATACTGTAATTTTGCATGCAATTTTTTTTGGCACGTGTCAAAGTTGCACTAGATAGTCTTCTAACTAATAAAGATTTATGTTGCATTTAGCTTGTTATGCTTCAAACAATATTGAATATCACTTCTTTGTTCTTCTAACAACACCAATTTTAATCTAATACTGCGCAGAGAGTTTTTCTGTTGTACCAGTGACTTTTCAAGATGATTTGTAAATTCAAATCGAATTTGCCTTTTAATATAGAATTTTGAGTTTTTTTATTCATCTAGAAGTAGTACAAGAAAATATAATTGTATTTATTTTCAATGAACATATTTAAAATAAAAATATTAATTTGTTAAAACTAGACATTATTTATTATGATTAAAATTATGAATTTTTTAAATAGATTTTATTTATAAAAACTAAATTATCTTTAATTAAACTGTAAAAATAACATTGTTTAAAACGTATCGCATAATAATACGATAATCTCAATTACCAAACATTATTTTATACTTGTAATCTATAATGAAAAAAAAAATTACATTGAAAAAATGGATACATAATTAAAATTATAAGTACACTTTTTATTATTTTTAATAAAAAGCCATTTTTAGTTCATCAATCAAAATCGTTAAGACAGAACCCAAAAAGTGGCCCAAATATGCATAATTCAGGGGTGCCAGGCTGGGGAGCTAGGTGAGTAAAAGAGTAGTGGCCCAAATGTATAGAAAACTTGTGTTTCTTGTATTATACTGTGGCATTATACCAGTGGCGTGAAATAACAAAAATGTCCTCACTTATTGTTTAAATTGATTTCGAGATTTGACTCTTCTCACTTCGTGCGGTCTTTTATCGTTTTAAGTGTTAAACTGTTTTAAGTATTTGGTGGGAGACGTGAGTGTAGTTGATGCTGGTTAGGTTCATTTGCAGTAATTTGTTCAGTGCTTTTACAGTCTCTCGTGGTTGTTCTTGTCAAGAAAAAAAAATGAGTTTTTGATTTATTTTTAATTTTAAAATTTGGTTTTTCGTAATGGGGTTTAGGGTGTAATGGGATTTAAGTTACAAGTGAGGAAAATTATTTTAGAAAGGCAATTATGGAATAGGAATAATAACTTTCGGGAAAAATTATTGTGGAATGCAAAAGTTATTTTATGAAATCCCTTTTCTGAAAGTGATTATTCTTATTTTGGAATTGTATTTCCATAATGAATTTTCTATTTATCAATTTAATTATGGATTTTCAATTATAGAATGCATTAGAGCATCTTTCGGATTGCTTATTATGGAAGGTCTTTCCCGAAAATGATTTTCAAAAGTCTATCTTTTGTTGTTTAACCCTAAAATTCATATTTAATTATTGTTTTTTACCAGAATCAGCTAACCTAAGCTTCTAAACACGCCTTTCACGCACAACACCGAATTTAAATTTTGCTTACACCATCACTCGAAACCATCAACCGCCAACACATTCTCACTTTTACACTATTTCCTTTCAAATGAAAGGTGCAAGGGCAATTGTAATATTTAAAAAAAAATGGTATAATGAAGGTCACAAATAATAGTGCAGGAATCAAAAAGACTACCTAAAATTGGTAAAGGCCAGATAATTTGGTATGGTTGTTTCTTCCCGCACCAGATCATATCATTTCAAACCTGCACTCAGCACAATTATATAAAAAAAGTCTATTTTACTTATTTAAAACATAGGTTCAGTAAGGCACACACAACACCTGGGTCATTCATTCCATACACTTGAACATGGCGATAGAGATGGAAGGAATTGTCAGAAGAAGTATGCACGGGAAAAGGCACTGATGGTTGTTGGAAATCTCACATCGACTAGAGATGAGAGCCTTTCATAGTATATAAGTGGGTGCAAACCTCAACCCTATGATCCGATTTTATGGAGTTGAGTTAGGTTTAAAATTCACTTCGTAATAATAGTGGATTGTGATACACCGTTCTTATTCGAGAAGAATATAAATTTTCGTAAAACTTTTGAATCTGTATATTCTGAAGTATTATTTTTATTACGAATATCCATATCCATAAGCCAAATCATGCAATATCAACAATCTTCCAATGCAAACATCCATAACTAACTGACCTAATTCCAGATTTCAAAATTCAAAATATATAATAACTAATTTTGAATTGTTTCATCTGTAAACAAACTTGAATAATAAAGAAAATTTTGAATTATAAATTTTATGATGAGTGAATGTTTGAAATGATCTGTGTAAGATGAAAAAAATCATTTGGTATTATTAAAGCAACAAGAATGACCCCTTACAAGTCCAAAAGAAAGTAGCCTAGAATTGTCATAATCATACCAGATAAAAAGAACAAAACATAAAGACTTAAAATGCATTTGTTACAACACTACTATATAATATAATCATAACAACACGGAAATATTTAAGAATAACAAGTAATGCAAACACGGTGATCTTAAATTTATTGTAATATATTTTAATGTTAATTACCTTTATATAATAAAATTTGTTAATTTCCTACAATGATAATAATATGATAACAATGCTAATAAAAATATAATAATAATAATAATAATTATTGAAATGATGAAAATAATTGTAAGTATTAATGTTATTAGTGATAGAAAGCATTGATAATAACAACAATAATGGAACAAAAGTATTTCTTTTAGATATTTTACATTTTGAAATAAAAAAGTTGCCTCGTGACTTATTAAAATAAAAATAAATAAAGTTTATGGTATTATATTATTATTGTGATTGAGGTTTTTGTGTAATTTTTTAAAATTAAAAATAAAATAGGAAAATTTTATGTTTAGTGTGTAGGAGAAATTATTGTTAAGAAGTTTCATTAGGACAAGTTATTTTTTATTTTAAAATAAGTTTAATTTGTCTTTTTAATTTGATAAATGCTAACAAGTGGTATTAGGATTTTGATTTAGAAGTTGGTGTGAAATTTGTCTTTTTATGATTTTATCAGTTAAAAGCCAAAGATGAAAGTTTATAAACAAAAAGGGTGTAGAGATTTTTGTATGAGTAGCAGAAGCTAGAGTTACCACTTTGCTTAAAATGGAAAGATAAATAAATATATATAATTACAAATGGTAATAAGAAATGAAAAAAAATATTTCTTTGAAAACTAAAGTTACATTCTAGAAGATGACTTGTATAATTTGAAATCATGTTTTTTAATACAACTGAGATTTTCTTAAATTGGAAGCAATCATCATGTGGTGGATGATGATGGAGAGAGTTCGTGAAACCCATGACAAACTCACATGCATACATAGGGATACACGTCAACTACTTCATGCTTGGCACAACCATAATGTTCCAGGAATTTTTTTATAAAATAAAATAAAAATTCTAATTGAGAGACCAAGTGCAGGGTGCTTCTAGGTACACCCAAAGATCACGAGATCATAATTTTTTTTTATTATAAAGTTTTTAATTTCTCAATCTGGATTAATAATGTTTAATTCATATAAAAAAATCAAATAATCAAAGTTATGTGAATATTATCTATCAAGCTCATTATGATTATAAGAATGGTGATAGAAATTTCTGAAATATTCAATAAAAAAAGTCATTAGTAAAACAAAATAAAATACTAACATTCCTAAATTGAAAGGGAATCTGTTGGGAAAAGTTGTTTATTCACGCGTATTCATGCTTAGTTATTTGAAATCCTCAAATCCACGATTTTGGCACGTGATCTCTGAGCTTCCACGTGCGAGTCTAACCGAGTTTAACCAAGGCACGTGTGTTGAATCGCTCTTAAATCCCGAAACATTTTTTTCTTCTTCGCTGATCTCGCTCCTCACATCACCACTTGCGACACCACCAGAGTTTACTTAAGCCGCCACGTTTTCATTCACCGGAGATTCTATCTGTTATCATTTCCGATGTCGGTGAGTTCTCACCGCACCGTTTCTGACTCTCAATCCGCAAGTGTATTCTATGATTTTTTCTTCTTCTCACATTTAAGATTTCTGAAGATTTTCTGGCATGCTAATGAGGTTTTTCTACTGATAAATTTATCTCACATGGTTAGGAATGAAAATTTTAATTGTTTTTACAATATATTTAATTGCTTAATTTGTGTATTTTGATTGGTAGCGATTGTTGAGCGGTTGGTATTTTGGGTATACGAACCTGAAGACATAATTGTTGTGTTCTTAATAGGCACTCAATGTTCGATACAAAACAGTATCGGTGTACTGTTGCTTAAATCATTGAGTGAATAGAATCTAGAATTCTAAGTTGTTGTTCCAATTTGACATGTTTTATTCTTTTTAGTTCTTGTGAAAATTTAGGGATTTGTTTCATGGTTGGCTTATCTTTAGGGATAGTGGAAGTGTCCACAAGTAGTTTCGAGTTTATAGTGATATTGATATGAAACTTTTGACTATCTGTAAGCAACAAAAAGATTGAGTTGATCCCAGACAGATGTTCATGTTGATTGTTGCACATAATATAATATATGTTCTATTACTTCTGTAAAAATTGACATTTTTTTTTCGTCACTGGGTAATCACGGTGAAAGAAACATGATACGGGAATGAAAAATTCATCTTAGTTGTTGTTGATAAGGGTTTCTGGGGATGGAATTACTTGGAAATGGCAAAGTATTGAATAGTGAGAGATTGGGAAGGGTAAATTACCTCTGTTGAGATTATAAGATTTAGATTTAGTTAGGAAAGGAGGAAGAGAGAAAGCAGACTTTGAATAACAGTGCGTTATGATGAGTTAAGAGTTAAGAGATACAAAGCACTAAATTTATTTATTCTTATACTAGACTCATAATCCTAATCAAAGAGGAAACATATTAAAAAATATCCTTTTAAAGGCAGTTTGTAAATGCATAAATAATAATTACAACAATTTTCAAAAATCATTTTATGAATCACTTATCTTCTGTTCTTAAACTTTCTGTCTACTTACAGCTTCATAAGATATACATTATAAAAATAGATTATAAACATGCTTACAAGTTATTACATATGAGACATCATAAGAGGATTTCTCTTTAATAGTAAGTATTTCCGTTGAGTAATGTGCTATGAAATTTGAATTTGTGCTTTTTGAGTTTCAGAAATTTATTGCATATGACGAAGAGAGTATTCTGTAATTCCAGGCTTCAGAATTTTAATACTTGCACTCTTTTCTCAGATAAAAACTGTCAAAGTCGTTAATGTTTCCTTGGGAGCAACTGAACAAGACATTGAGGAGTTCTTTTCATTTTCTGGTGGCATTGAATATGTTGAACTACAGAGGTCAGTTATTTTGCTCAGTTTCTTGAATCCCCTTTTAGGTTGTTTACATTTCTAATTTAGCAATTTTTGTTATACAAATAATAAATTTATGTATATTAATGCAGCCATGATGAACGATCTCAAAATGCTTATATTACCTTCAAGGAACCACAGGGAGCTGAGACTGCCGTACTTCTTTCGGTAATCCACTTGCTCTCGTTATATTAATGTTTGTATCATATTAAATTTGTTTCAACAACAAAAAATGTCATATTCATTATTGGTGTTGAGATTTCAAGCTTTAGAACTGCAGAATTGTTTGTCATTATCTATAAGGCATACACTGTGCAGAAACGTTCAGCTTTTTAGAAACTTAATGCAGTATCATCGAGCTACCTAAAAAAAAGTTCTATTTGAGAATCATGGAATTCCATATGATTAAAGATCTTACAGTGTTTCTTAATACTGGAAATCAATTTTCTGCTTTGCATTGACATGACATTACCTTTTCCAGTGCAATTATTTAAAAATTTCAATCATCCTCCAGAATGAGATTGAGTATAAATGTAGTTTGATTCGGTTTATTCAACAATCTTACTGATGGTAATCTGAACATGTGTTGTTTTTGTGGTGATTCAAAAGAATAGTCACTTGAAGTATGGACAGTTAGCTGTAATTCACAATGTGCGACATTATCTGATTGTATTATTTCATGTGACTATTAAATTTAGTGGCTTTCTTGTGATTACACTAATGACATACACCTTGCTCAATTCCACAATGTATGACCAAATATAACCTAGATTCATTTTTCTTAGGGAGCAACCATAGTGGATATGTCAGTTACAATAACTCTGGATCCGGATTACCAGCTTCCACCGGCTGCCTTTACATCATCTGTGAGTCCTGCTAAGACCCTCTAACTACTACTTAAATATTGTACACAAGTAACTTTGTTGTTTTGGTCTTGCAACCACTAATATTTTTGCAGGAAAAGGACAATCAAACTCCTGGTGGTGCCGAATCTGCTTTCCGGAAGGCAGAGGATGTGGTCTCTGGCATGCTAGCCAAGGGCTTTATCTTAGGGAAAGATGCTGTCAGCCAAGCAAAAGCGTTTGACGACAAGCACCAGTTATCGTCCACAGCCTCAGCAAAAGTTTCATCTTTTGATCAGAAAATTGGACTCACTGAGAAAATAAGTGCTGGTGCTACAGTTGTTGGTGATAGAGTTCGAGAAGTGGATCAAAAATTTCAGGTTTCTGAAAAGACCAAATCAGCATTTGCAGCTGCAGAAAAGACAGTCAGCAATGCTGGTTCTTCCATAATGAAGAATCGGTATGTGCTTACTGGGACATCCTGGGTCACAGGTGCTTTTAGTAAGGTTTCTAAGGCCGCTGGGGAAGTAGGACAGAAGACTAGAGAGAAAGTGGCGAGTGAAGAACAGCAACAGAAACAAAATGTGGAAGATCAGCACGCACAGGTCCTTTCTGAGTCCTCCAGGCAAGCAGAAGCAAGTGAGCAGAAGAGTTCTAAGCCTGCTCCTGCTCAGGGTTTGATCCTTTGATTAGCTTCTTTGTATGTATGTATATACTTTCTCCGAAACTGTCGCCAAGTGTTTCAGGATGATTACAACCTTTGTTTTTTTTCACTTATGATGTGAATGTAGGACTCATTTACTGTTGGACATGAGTTTAATTATTTAATTTTCTTCTATAATATACTTTCCTAGGTGTCAAATAATTTGTTTCTCCTATTTATTTTGGTGACAGTAGTCCAGAGGAACAGAGGAAGGGAAAATTAAAACTACACAGACAAATAACAATTACAGGCCGAAATTAAAAATGATAATCATAAAATATATAAAATAGTGTTTTAGAAAATACGTTAATTTCATTTCTCTTCAGAAAAGTATGAAGTTATACTGTTTTAATCACTGTAACCCTCAGAACAATTTGATCCATCAAATTTATCATGCGTCCCAACTTAAATTGTCTCTCAAAATCCACAAAATGTCAATATTATGTGGTTAAATATATTCTTGGTCCTTATATATATTTTTTTTAAATTTAACTTTTGCACATGTATATTAAAAATTAATTAATTAGTTCTTAAATGTAAATTTAGTCCTTTTTTTATCAATTTTGTTACAATAAAAACCACCTCTAAAACTGAATTTAAATATAAAAAAGGATTAACATTACATATTTTATGAATTTAGTCTACTAAAAATTCTGTAACAGTAATAAAAATCCTCACTAAATATTAAATTTAGATATAATAATATTAAAACTATATATTTTTATAAATTGGAAGATTGAATTCATTCCTTTGTAAGTACAAGGACCATATAATTTTGAAACAAAATACAAGAACCAAACAGTTACTTTTCCCTTTTTTTTCTCTTCTGATCAAGGTCGTGTATACAAAAAAAACTAATAAATACAGTGTATTGGATTCGAAATTAAGTTCACAATACCTTATATATTTTAAAAAATAATTTAAATTATTAGGTGGTATTTTCTTATATTCTTTATATTTAAATTTTTAGTATGATTGTATAATATAAAATAAAATATGTATATACATACACATTGCACTTAATTGGGAAAATTTATTATTCATTTAGAAAGTTTTACAACAAAAAAAACTTGTTGGTTTAGTACGCACTAATTTGATACTAGTGGTTTTGAATTTATTATTTTATAAACTGATAATAAAAAAAAATACTGATGACATAAATTAAAGTCTTACTAGAAGTATTAAAATAATTTTTTACATGCAATATTATTAATAATATTTACAATTATTAGCATTTTCAAATGTAATTTTTTTTATAATTAAAAGTTTTAAATATAATTTGAGAATTTTTATGTTGTAAATCGGTGATTGGATAGATTACTATTCGTGGTACATTAAATTTGTTTGATTAATAATAATTGGAAATCTTAAAGTTTGATGATTATATCTATAAATAATTTGTGATTCAGTAACTTGAGACAAGTTAAAGCTAGAAGATTACTCTCTTTCTCTAAATACTGATATTTTCTATATTTTACTATAAAATTGCTATTAGCAATATATTATAGAGCTTAATATATAGCAATGGCTATAAGAGGTATGCTCCCACTTTTCAAATTATTATTCATCACCAAAGCATTAGAGAAAGTAACGACTCTCCTTAAGTTTCAATTAGAAAAATTAAAAATTATCTAAAATGTTCTTATTCTCAACATCTTTAATTATTATATGTTTACGGAAGATGTTAACCTTTAGGAAATTAGTTAAGAAATTGAAAATAGTTTTTTTTATTGAGATGCATTCAAAATGTTTCAATGTAATTTTTAATACATTTCATACTATTTTTAATAAAAAAAAATATTCTTTTAAGTGGATGGTGGTTTCAAAAGTATGTGTTTAGTAATTTTTTTTTATGGCTTTTTCGTTAAGAGTAAATGACTGAATGAAAAATTTATATAAGTATTTTGTATCAAATAAACAAAAAGTTTTGTATTTGAATATTGAATATCAAATATTTATAATAATAATAATAATGATGAATAATAATAATAATAATAATATTTTTTATATCTGCAATGAAAAGGAACTATTTGGATTTTCACACTTCACATCCTTGGTTCTCCTTCTCACTCAATTTCATTTAGCGGTATATTAATTTTATATTTTTGTTATATTTTCCAATAGTACTTTTATCACTCCATTACCTATATAAATATCTCAAATTCAGTAGTCATTTATAATTTTAAGTTTAAAACTGAAATCATACTAATTTTTTTTTTTTATTGAAATATGTTTATGAAACTGTAAACTGGAAAGGGTCTTAATTTTTTTAAATTAATGAATTTTAAATGAAAAAATATTTTAATCATGCAAAAGACTATATTCACAATGAATATGAGTCTAATAATAGAACTTTATGACACGACTCTGATACTTAGTCTAACTTAAATGTCTAACTTAAATTTTTTCTTTAAAATTTCATTTTTTTTCTAACATTGTACCGTTATGTAACTGATGTTCCGACTTTAAAATTATTAAATTAATATTATTAAAGTTAAGCATTACATATGAAAATTTGAAAATTGGAAGCTCCATTTAAGTAGTGTATATAAATTTTATATTCAAATGATGAGGGGGGTTTTTTCAAGGTTACCGTTGAAACGTGAAATTGAAAACTTAAGGCGATGCCGGCATGAAATATTTATTTAAAAAATATTTTTAAGTTTAAATTTAATTTTACAAAACCAGTTAATAACGTGAGTTATACTTATATTTGTAAACTATGAAATTGTGGTATTATATATTGAGTCTGATTAATTTTTTTACATTCTTGTAAATAAGAATAAAATTTGTATAAAAAATCTTAAATAATAATAAATATTTTATATAATAATTTCATAATTTTTTTATATTATTATAATAGTTAAAATAACAAAATTATGTATCATCACATAAAAAAATATTATTAAAAATAATATAGAAAACTAAAACCAATTTATATGTTAAGAAAAATGATATATAATAAAGAATTATAAGAATAATTTGATTAGAAATCATTTCTTCCTAAACTGAATAATTTAGTTGAAAAATATTCTTCTTAATTAAAATAAAAATATTTTTATTCATAATTGATTAATTGATGTGGGATTTTACTAATAGCAGCCACACATGCATGACATGAATCTATGTCACTTTGTTTTAAACTTTTTGCATTGTGAAGTAATTTGTGGAATGAGAGAACTTCTTCAATGTCTATTCACGAGTTATATAGTTTTGCCAAGTTCAGCTCGTGAAACCATGCCCCACATTCTTTTATTTATTAAATAAAGTTGTTGTTTGGTGATAACTGTAGTTGGGATATGGACCATTTCCTCTTTATTTAAACTTTCATGTCATCATCAACTTTTAATTTTCAATAAATGCAAAACCAGAAGTTGTGGTGGGTACAGTGGATACATATTAGATGAGTTTAGAAGAGACAAAACCAATGAGATATAAAATTTATCAATCATGAAATGTTATCATAAAGTAAATTTTTAATCCTCAATCAATTAAATTGATCAATTGGTAAGCTTAATCGTTACGCAAAATTGCTTAGTAGGGATTCAACTTTAGCCCCACTACCAACTAAAAGGGGAGGAACAAAAAAGTGTGCTTCAGGAAGAAAATGGAGCATAGGTGTCAGTGGGAAGAACTTTGCATCATTGTTATGTTCGCCACATGACTTTGTGGATATACTAACCACTTACTGATTTTTTAATATGTTAAAAATTTATATTTTATATTTTAATTATTTAAATAAAGAAATTTAAAAAAAATTAAAATAAATAAATCAGATAAAAAAAACATAATTTTATTGTAAAAAATTGTGTCAAAATTACATAAATTTAATATATAAATTAAAGTCGTGTTAAAATCATGTAATTTATTATAAAATTGTACAAAAGTAAAAATCTACACTGCTTCAATAGTGCATATGTTCACAGAGGCCACTGTTAAATTATACCTATGTAATTATATATTTCACAAGTAGATTTATTTATAAATTATACAGTATTATGATAAAAAAAATAAAAAATTCAATTTGTCAATGTATTGTAATTACCATTTGGTGAAAACAATAGTCAAGTGACTTTTTGTTTTTGTTTATATTATGAGTGTTTTGAATAATGGGATAGGTACTGAAGTGACATTATTGGTTAATTTAGTTGATTTTTTAAATTATTAATGCACCAGAATAACTTTCATAGATTATAAATAATGTTGAATTGAGAATGTCAAATTCATCTTGATGAAGTATTGATTAAGATTGATTTAAAAAATATAAAATAAAATACCTAAAAATGAGAAATAAGGTTTATGAAATTTCAAATTCTTAATTTTTTTTACACAGCAGATGAAATATGTAATTCACATACTTTATGAAATTCTAGTTTTAAAAATATTGCAACAATGTATTTTATTTTAAAGTATTTCAAATCTCTATTTAAATAAATTATTAATTGATTTACTTATTCAATTGTATGAGTTGGTAGTTTTAATAGTGTTTTTCTTTGGTCAGTATTAGTTTGTATTGTTAGTTCAACATTTTAATATTCGAACATACATATATTACCATTTGGCCAAGTCAACTCACGCAACCATCAAGGGATGACGATACTTTGACACTGTTTTAATTTTTTTATATTCGTTCTACAACCAATAATAATAATAATTTATTATAATATAAATTTAATTTAAAAAAAGTTGTAAAGTATTTTTTTTTCACTAAATTGTATGAATAAATTATATACGAAAATTGTACAAATTGATTAAGTATCCAAATTTTAAAAAATATTTAAATAAATAAAAATTATCAAGATACACAATAATATCTAACATATTTAATAAAAAAATTGGCAATTATTTCCTCTTTGGACTTTTTTTTGCCAAATGTACCCAGTCAACAAGAATTATACATGTTTATTAATTAGTTTAGTCTGTAACGATTATCTAATATTTCTAAGACAGTTTTACACTAATTTGTGTGTCAAGTAATATCCAAAATGTTTTAATACTCTCCAAACAATAATAAAATGCACTAAATTAATAAATAGTGCATACTTCAGCTGCACTAGTATAATTTTATTATTTCAAATATTACTTAGGAATTAAAATAATACTGGACAAATATATATATATATATATATATAAAATAATTTATTTTGGTGTTATCCGAGGATTAGGCTACGTGTCTTCTTCTTCCAATGGATGTCGTGAATGCAATATAAACTATATATATCTAAAAATTGATGTGATGATATATTCTATCATGCCTATCCTATCTATCTTTGAATATCATTAGGGAGCAGCCAATAAAAACCTCCAGGAATGCCCCACGTACCAGACACACACACGCTATCATAGTCTGCGTCCGATCATACATATACTTTACTCACCATTATTCAAGTTTCATCCAAACACACATAGACCAAACAAATGAAGAAAGGTTCCAAGCAAACACATATTTATATCATGAGTTTTTCACTTAAGCACCGACACTTTTGCCCTCTACAGTACTTTTCCTGTTCGTTGCTTTCCATTAACTCCCTCATACAATGACACCTGGACCTAACCTCAGAGCAACTCAGGTTGCACGGACTTCCCATGCACTCAGCGGTAACTCGTTCAGTTTCTAAAACAGCCAACACCTCACCCCAATTTCCTTCATCATAAAAAAACTCGTCAAATTCCAGCTGGCACTTAACCGCAACCCGAGGGTGCAGTAACGGTCCCCAACTCCAGCTGTATCCAACATTCACCGGGCGCACGCAGGCTATCTTGCGCCCGGAACACAATACCGTGAACACTCTCACTCACTCATTTCCTTAGCAGAGAAATAGAGATGACAAAAACAAAATGGAGAATCTAAGCAGGTGAAATTGGTTTTTATTTTATTTTAAATTTTGTGGCGATAAATAAAAGCGAATCGGATGTACAACGTGAACAAGAATATAGAATGGAGGCAAGGGAAAATATTACGGAAGGCGAGGAGCGAGCACATGTGAGCTTAAAAATCGGCGAGTTTCCGGTGAGAGCGAGATTTCGGAATCTGTTGCAAAGTTCGGATCGCCAAAACCTCGCTTCTTTTTACATCCATGTAATGTCCAATGTCGCCGCCGATCTTGTCCGGCAAATCTAGAAACAGATCGATACAAATGCATGAACAAAAAATAATTTAAAAATAAAAAAGAAGGTCGAAATGCATTGCTTTTGCGTACCTAAACGATGCGAGGGCGAGCGGTTGAATCCGGAGAAATGATTCAAGTCTGAGAGGAGGAGGAGGAAGAGATGAGGGATTTTGAAATTGAGAAATTGAAGTATGTGATATTATTATATGAAATAGATGAGTGGTGGAGTACCTGATGGAGAGGGAGCGTGGGAGAAGAGGTAGAGGATGAAGAAGCAGAGGAGAGTGAGGACAGGAATGAAGTGAACGAACTTGTGCGGTGATGGAGGCGGCGAGGAGAGACGGTTAGGTTTGGGAGCATCGTCTTCATCGGAGAGGAGCGCCTCTAGTTTGGGGACTTTGGGTGATGGTGAACCCAGGGATTGTCTCTGCATCGTGGCTGCTACAAACAACAGAATGAGATAGAGACGAGAGAGAGAGATAGAGAGTGTGTTTCTTGTCCACTATGAATGAATTTTATTTTTAAGCTTTTTCTTTTCTTTTCTTCTTATTTTATTTTATTATTATTATTATTTTTATTTTTATGCTGAGTTGCTTGTCTTCTTTCTTATTGTGTTTCCTTTTCCTTTACTCATCTCTTTGTTTTTGCCTTTTCACTTTGGGATGCCTTTTTAGGTTCTCCCACCTCTTTGCTCTAGGATAAATTAAAGAAAATTAAAATTTAATGTACTGTAATTTTAATGTTTTATTTTTAATACTATCTTACAAAATGTGGATGAATTTCTCTTACTTATTAAAATAAATTTAATTTAGTTGAATGAGTTTTAATTACTTATCCTTAGGAAAATCAAAATATAATATTGGCATTTATTTTATTTCTAAAATATTATATTATATTGGGTACGTTCATTTATATTTTAGGTTCTTTAAGTTTGTTTGATGAGAAATTATCGGTAATAAATGACAGTGGATTTTTCTCCCTTTGATGATATAACACGAGAATCCAATACAATTATGCAACCTAGGAACAAGAGATAATTAGGCTTATTTAATCAACCCTAAAAAAGCGAAACACGAAGGACACAATGCAATAGGATCAGCCTAAAGAACCCAAATAGGCTTCACCCACACAAAGCCCAATATGAATTCGGCTTTGCTGTTTCTACTTCTTATTTTGCTAAGCTTTTACACCCTATAATTTTTGTAAATTTTGTTTAAATAATTTTGACAGAAAATTCCACTATTTAGAAAATATACAATCAAAATATGTCTTCATTGTGTTAAGAGAGAGTGCATGAATCAATACAAAACTGAAACATGTTTTCATTCTGTATTGTGAAATTCTTAATTTTAATTATTTATTTACTCAATGTACATGTATATTTTCAAAATTTTAGGTCGTGTATATAGAAACTACTCACTATAGCCCATATATGTATACTTTCAAGTTTATTACCCTTTAACACATTTTTAAATCTATTTTATTTTATGTCATTCCAAATTGTAGAAACTATTAAATAACTAACATTTTTAAATATATCGCCTACGTAAAAAACAATTATAAATTTGTGTATATAATAAGTTATGTGATAATGCAAATTAAAGTTAGTGAAATAATTACAGACTTGCTTAACTGAGATTATTTTTATTGTTACATTTTAGAAATATGAAGTAAGGGCACGTTTTTTATTTGACGGACGTGCCACTTCAAACTATGGGGTCACAGAATGTAAAGACGTGCATAAAATAATTGCAAAATATTAGTATTTTTGGACATTGGGCTGAGCTTGAAAGTTCAAGGCCCATATGAAGAAGGTAGAACAGTTGAGAGGTGCAAAGGCAAAATTGAACGCCAAAAATGGTGCAAGAGGAGGGGAAATGAAAAACGCAAGAAGGAGCGTCACCGAAAGAAAATTCTGGAAGCGCAAATGAGAAGGGGAACAGAATATTGGGCGGCAACAGGAAAAGGAATTGTCAACATTAGTGTTCAAGAACATTAGAAAATCGAAAGAGAGGAAAAAAGTTGTAGAGAGAGGAATTTCAATGGTGTTGTGGGAGATAACGCTAGGAACCGCGTATTTCTTGGGTCTCAAGCGAACATACAAGCTCGCTCTCAGGATTCAACGCAGGGTCGTAAGCCCCAAGTACCCTAAACTTCGCCAATTTCTTCACAGGTTCCTTCCTCTCTTCGATTCCCAATGCTTTTCTTATTCTTTTCTACCGGTAGGCAATAATAGGGTTTTGATTTTATTCACACAAAATTGCAATAATTTTGTTAAGGATTGCTAACTATTAGAAAATGAATTGTGACCTCAAGATCCTGTGTTTAAAAGGATAGTCATTAATCAATGATCAATCAATTGCTTTTAGCTGATTAAAAAGAACTAAATGTAGATTCCATCATGAAATTACGAATGGATGTTAGGGACTTACGTTTCTGTTCGGTGTTTTGCAGACGGACCCGTGGTGTGTTCGATGTAGCAATCAAAGTTCATCGGAACATTCAAGATAGGGACATAGAAGTAGGTAGGAATATCGGGAACTTTATATTGCGGTGCCTGGACCGAATGAAACCATCGGCGCAGATTCGTGGTCCACCACCTTCGAATGGTAAGCCCACTGAAAGCATTGGAAGGCATGCCGCAGGAGGTGGCAGTTCCAATCACAAAGGTTCTGGGACGTTGAGGAGGGACTCTGATAGGAATTTGTTTACCTCAGCAAGGACAATGGCGTCTCCTACAGTTCCGAGAGTGATACGACGGTCAAATCCTGGTGGGACTACCATCCATGGCAGGCACTTTAGCGTTTCTACGCCTCAAATTGTCTCATCAAATTATAGAGTAAATTTGTCAGGGGGTGTTGTTAGGAAGGACATTATGCAGTGGATGATGCATAACTAACCCTTTTGGAAAATGATGGTGGTGGCATACGCAAATTTGTCGTTCTGTTATCGTTGTCTCTTTGTATTCTGTATAGTTCATCAGGCTTCCTTTTGGATAACCAGTGGTTAAGCGTTTGTTTTTAGTTTTGATTAAAAGAACTAGTTGTTAATATGATGGATAATTTTCCTGTTGAATGAATAATGACATGGAGATTGTGCTGTTCTTTAGTTTGTTTTTCCCAGCAAAATTGGTTTGTGCAACTTGTAGTCTGATTTTTTCCATCCGTCAACTGCTCAGGCATACCGTGTTTATGCAAATCTAGGTACCGTGCTTATATGATATTCTAATGCATTCTTCTTTGGAGGTGACATTACCCTTTTTTTCACAACTGTTCTCACGCAAAAGTACAGATGCGAATGTAGACATAGCAAGTATTGTTAACTAACCAAATGCAGGAATCACGGAACTGGTTTTCTAGTTTTATTTTTTGCTCTCGAGAATTTGCTGATTTTGAAGCAGAGGCTAACAAAGCCCGAAAAGGTTAAGCTGATGAATAATTGCAAGTATTTATTCTTATAATGTATTTATACATTTTAAAAATACCCATCAACCGAAGTTGGAGCTAGATTTTCAAATGTTTCTCCAAGTGGTAAGTGATAAATAACCTAAAACTTCAGCTTCGCTGTCTAGACAAAAATTACCGCATTCATTTCTATCAATTCTAACTTATCTAGCCGACAGAGTATGCGTTACGAACTATGCGTCATCTACACAGTCATCAATTCCTTTACATTTAGTTCGGTACGAGAAAATCGAAGTTATTGTCTGTGACAGACTATGGCATGTATCTTAGGTACAAAATGTAAGACCCTACATAGATGATGACATAAAAATTTTAAGTTTTTATGTTTAAAATTGTTTTTCTTATTGGCGGATTTCTTTTCTGAAAACTAACAAAGCACAACACAATAAACGAGTCCTAATTCCTAAACATAAAGGTCAATGAAAAATAAGTTTTGTCGGGAAAACTACTAATTTCCCTGGTGGGTTTTTTTTTCTTTTGAAATGAATTGATAATGTTCAGTTATCAAACGGTAGCAAGAGAATGCATGCCATTATGCACCCCAAAACAATCTCTTGAAGAAGGGTGAGAAATCAATAACAACCAAGTCCAAAGTATGCAGAACAGCAACAACTGCGTACAAAAATACCCATTTTGCATATAATTTTAATCTAGCTCCCAACTAAGACAAAACAGTCTCAATCTCAAAAGTAGCTTCATAAAATCGATTTCATATTCCCTCACCAAATCAATATTTCACCGAAGCTAATAAGGAGTAGACACTGTCTTTCCGATACTTTTATATACTGTAAATTGCAGCCTGAAAACATAACCCGTCATTTTTAAATATACATCAGCTTGAGAGGAAAAAGAATTGAGACATTTTGAATAAACCTTTCAGATTATTTTCAGGGGACGGGGACGGATGGGAGATGAAGAAAGACTATGATGATTACTTTCCTATTGATCAAGAAGGGGACTTCCTTCTCTTGCCAGGATGAAAAGACCACCATCCCCTCTTGATATTCGCAAGTCCTGATCAAGATATGTAGTAAGAAGCCAGGAGCTTGTCCTCTCGCCAGGGATGGGAATCTTCAGAGGCGGCTGACCAGAAATGACCCGCGATATGTTTTCCACCAGACCTTGCAGTGGACCAAGGGATTGTTGCAGAGGCTGTAGGCTAAGCTTTTGGCCAAAAATGTCCACATTTTCTGGTAGTTCAACTTTGGACTTTATCTCTGGAGGTTGTACTGAACCTTCTTTAAAAGTGACCTGCTCGCATTTAAAAATGTTAACAAGAGTTCTCTGATCACTGAAATCTCAAAAGTTCATATGCACACTACACAAACTATGGATTAACATACGACTTTTGCCTGCATAAGAATTGCAATATCATTAACAATAAGCATTATACATATCATATTTGCGAGATAGAATAGAAGCGACTATATATTTAACCACTTAATTATAAAAAGATGAACTCTTTCAAGCACCAGCAAATTACAAAGCATGGAATGATAAACGTAGTAAGTATTTTTCTTTTAACATCATATTAGCTGTACATATTATCCTTTATCCTCTTCTTTTTTTCTTTTGGCCAATAAATCAATACAGTCAAAGATGTCAAAATGCACAATTGAGGAAGTAAGGTGAAGCGTCAGCACCTCTTGCAGTCTTACTGATCAAAACACTGTCTTCAGCGTTACAGGCGTGTCTTCATGGTCCAGGTGAAGCACACCCTTAATGAGTTGTCAACCATTGCAAAATAATAAGGTCATACCATCTAATTTGCATTAGACTTTGACAATTTTGGCACAACCAGCTCATGGTTTTGTGAAACATCTTAATCTTTTATTTATTGTGAACATTACCTTTATGGCTCAAATAGTTCATTTATATGGAAATCTGATGCAATATAGTGAAATATTTTACTCTTCCTTTTAACATTAAAATAATTCATCAATGAGAAATTCACTTTTGGTGCCTTTCACCTTTAGATGTTAACCCCTAGAACCTTTTGTCATTTTACTACCTTGTCTTTAAAAAATCAGCATTCATTAAATAATAATGTTTTTCAAGGGAATACCTGTATTCTTGCAGGGCTTCGAACTTCAAATGAGGCAGATGCACTGAAAGACAAAGATGCAAAAGGGCTAGATAATGTTGTGGAGTTTATAATGGTGAAGCTACTGGTATCAATTGTTTGAGAAATCCTGTCCACCTTCAACAAAGGCAATCTTCCTGCTGCTAGAAGAGGAAACAGTTCAGAAGATGCTGTGTACCTGAAAACAGTTTGACAAGCAAAGAAACAATGACTTTATTTAAGAACTAGCACAATACATTCTGAGTTTATTTTAATGTCAAAAGGAATATTAAGTGTTGAGTAACAAAAACACTTCAAAGGTTTATAATTATGAGTTTTGCCTGTAGAAAATTTTACTTGATAGCTGTTACCCCAATATTATCCTCAATTTTCAATCAGCCAGCAATGTAATATAAGCACATTACACTAAATATGAATCCAATAAAAACCAGAGACAGTATGAGAAACCACCAAAGTACAAATGGCAATCAACCTTTTAAGATTCTTATAATGATAAAAAAAAAAAGGAAAGAAACAGAGCAAATCATTCATCCCGGTGGACCAGGGTTAATTAGTTTAGTTAAGTCAGCATTTGGTTCTGAATACTGCAATACTAACATTAACCCTTTCCAGTAAAACTTCCTCATGACCTTTTTCACCTTTCCAACTCGACTTGCTGGTTGTCCAGCCATTTCCAGGGCTGATTAGTTGAATTTAGAATAAATATAAATATATACTGTAAAAAATGTCTATAAATATAAATTACTTAATTGAATATATTTAAGCAAGAAAACAAAATTAGAAGGAGCCATAAATCATTATTGGTCAAGTTTAGATAATTTTTCCCTCCTTTCTCAAACATCTAATCCACATGCACTTAGAAATTGTTTCATATATTTTTTTAAGTGATACTTTTCTATATATAATTATTTGATTTTTGTGATGTGCATGTGATGTGACGTGCCTTTACCATTACTTCATATTGCCAACAAATATTTGATAACATTAATTTAGTAGAAAAGTAATATTGATATGGCATTATTCAAAGGTTGTGTTCCTTCCTATAATTTTATTCAAAATATATAACATATCATCCCTTACTTACAATTCAACATTATTTAAAGGTGGTTCAAGTTTCCTCCTCCTAAGGATCCTTTTGGTTTCTAATAACTTATTTCATCCCTTATTCAAATTTAAAAAGGTATCCTTTTGCTATTTAAAAGATTAAATAAAAAGTATTCTTAAAAATTAACATTAAATTTTAAGGATTAGCTTAAATTTGAGGTACAATAAAAGAAAATTTAGCTTGCAGCTACAAACATTTAAAATTGTTCAATTGTAAAAAGTAAATATTATTTAAAAAATATTATAAGAATGAAACTTCTTTATTCACAATATGCATCTCTAAAAAATCAAAATAATGATATGTAGACAAATATTACTTAAGAATTATATTATATTTTTTCTAAACACACAGGAAGCTATGGATTAAAGAATTTAGAAAGATAAAAAAAATCTATAAACACACCTAATAATAATTTATGGATATTGTAATTATTTTGTTCCTTGCACAAAAATATTCAATTAAGTAATTGGTATTTATATGAAAATTTTCAAAAGTTGCGTTTTTGTTGTTGGTTATAAATTTGACTTAAATGACTGACAACCAACATGTTATAATTTCCCTTAGCTGACTGGCTCAATGAAGGGATTTAGTTCCTTGATAGGATTCCTAGCCCACTCTAAAAGGCTTTTTAACAGTTGCAAACTGAAGTTCAGCCAAGTTATACTACTGCAATGCAATTGCTGTAAAGAAAGTGTTCTAAACTACAAAAAAATAACATGGCTTCCCAACAGTCACAAAAATTCCGTCTCAACTTATCCTGGAAACTCTAATCAACAATTCATACGATGATCTTGTGCCATAAAGAAACCAATGAGTACTTCGTACTTGTTTAGAGGTTGAGGTTGATGAAGAACAACAATCTTAGTTCAACAACTTCCTCTCACCCACTTCTTCTCCCCTATGAATTAGTTGGTGATGTAGATGATACAGGCTTGTCATTCTCAAGGACATAAACCATGAAGCCTTATCTATCAATCAAGTAATAACATATTCGTAAGAAAAGACATCCTACATCATACAACAAACCCCGTGACAGGCTCATGAGGAAAGAGCCACCAACCCCTCAACATTTCACCTATAAATATCATATGGCAACCTCAGTCAAATACACATAATCGATATACAGTAGCCTTTGCTCAAGTTCAACAGAAATGTCAACCATGAAGCACTGTTCCAGTTCTCCATAACATCAACCAAACTCACCTAACCTAATTATGTGAAACAGTGATCTTCTGAAAATAGTCTCAGATGTTCATCGACTTAAAACATGTTTAAATCCTATAATCTTCTCTTACTAGGTTCACATGATGCGTTTATACTTATCTATTACTCCAGTCAAACACTCATTAAACAATTATTGGAAAACAATTCATTCAAAAACGCAATGATACATAAATTATGAGACATTTTATATGCATAACGATATTATAACACACACGAAAATCACAATTCGTAAAGAAATTCACACTTACAGCAACACCCAGTTCCCATCTAGAATGGCAGGTTCCTCCACCGGAGCAAGGTTAGGGTTCACCGCTTCCAACTGAGTCACCAACTCGGACACCTCAGCACGAACCTCGGACCCGGCTTGAATCCCTAACTCGGTGCCATAGAGAGTATCTACCAAAGCACGCTTCAGCCCCTCCACCTTATCATCCACTCCCTCCTCTGCCGGAGTCTCAGCGATCGGAGTTCCGTTCCCGCCGTCTATATATCCGCCAGCGTCGGGTGCTTCACCTCCTTCCTCCCATTCGTCCTCGTACTTGGGAGGATCCGAGTCGGGAAGCTTGGACGACGACGCTTGAGCTTCGGGCTCGAGGTCTTCGCCCCACTCGTCGGAGATCTTCCCAGCCGGTTTGCCAGCGTCGTCAGCGGCGGAGGCGCGGAAGCGACGAGAAGGGAACCTGGGAGAGCGAGGTGTGAGAGAGAGGTGAGAGAGCGGAGAGGAGAGAGAAAGTGGTTTAACGTTTTGAGAGAAGATGAAGGGAGTGCGGGAAGTCACGGGGACGAGAGCCATCGGAACAGGGTGGCTATAGGGTGAAACCCAAACTGAAATCTGAGCCATTTTTTTCTGCTTCTCCTCTGGTTAGTACAACACAGTTATGCTTTATAACAACCACAAATAACTAATTGACAAATTAAAATGAACCATGAATAAGAAATTTGACATTTATTAATAATATTAATTATTTTTTTTCACTATTAATTTCAGATGAGTCGATATTAAAAAAAATAAAAAATGACATGTAAAAAAATATATTAATTAATTAATTAAATTTTTTCTTCTGTAGTTTGTTTGAAGTTTTTATTTTTAATTTGTAGTTTTGAAATTAGAGGGTATAATATGTCCATGTTAAAGTTATAATTGATTTAATGGTGATAGATAAAAAAATAATAATATTTTACTAAAAATGGAGTTGTTTGAAATGAATTGGAAAGATAATTAAAAATAAAAATTATTTTACTTTATATATGAGATTTGGTATTTTTGAGAATATATTTTTTTTTTATCTTAAGTTTATTTGTATATAAAAATTGTCTATTAATATTAATTTAAAAAATTAAAAAAAAAATATTTTTTTAGATAATTCATATCAAATAACAAAATAATTATTTTTTTAATAAAATAAAATACATTAAACGAATCAGAAAAAATTTATGTAGAATAAGGGTATAAAAAAAATCTTCTTTATATACCTATATAAATTATTATTGTTTATATCACATTTTTATAAATCCAAAACCCATAATTACTTTTTTTAACTTTTTATTCTAGATGCATCTCTATTTAAAATGCATAAATTCGCCTATTTTAAAAAACATTTGATATTTTCTTACGATGACGTGTGTGTTTTTAATAATTAATTTCATTTCTTATTTAATTTAAATTGAACAGTGTATCTTTTCAACATTTAAAAGTTTAAATAAAAACATTTTCTTATGATAACGTTAACTTGGATGAAGTTTATTTTTTAAAATAAAAAATAGCATGTAATTACAAACATTTTAAGTTTTCACTATTTAACAAATACATAAAACAAAATAATTGTATATAGACAGGTATTAGTCGATAAACTATAATATTAAACACATCTTAAATGGATAAACATAAATAGACTATATAATTGAGAGACAATCGTGTTAAAAAAAACATATGATAATAATAATGGATATTTCTATTGGGTTTCTTATTTAATTTTAAATAATTTTTTCTTTATCCATTATGATCATCTATACATACAATGTATTTAAATCACATTGGTCACACAACTCATCAATCAAGTTATATTTAATGCACATGTGAGGTAACATACTGTAAAGTCAACCTTAATGTTACATGATACTATTACTAATTAATAAAATAGTATAATAACATCCCAGAAACATATGCATTAATATATTTATTAAATATCACATTAATTATAATGATATATATTAGTGACTAGTTAAGATCGTCTAACTTTGTAAGTAAATTTTGATTTCATTAACATTAGTATGATCTATTAATATTTTCACACAAAATCTCATAACACATGTAGCATAAACAGTTTGGATGTGTGATGATGATACATATTTACTATATAAAAAAATCTAAAATATATTTAAATTTTTAAATTATATATGTATGTGTGTTTTTTATCTTTATAAAAAAACTATATTTTCTACTTATTTTTAGTTATGCAATTCAATCAATCTCACTTTTTATTTTTATTTTTATCATTCTCTTGTTTTGTATATTTTAATAAAATAAGTATATAAAGAATTAAAATTAAACACTAAGAAGATAAACATAACACTGTAACAACATTTTTCATATAACCAAAGGTCCAAACAATTTCAAACACCTAAAGTCTAATGTAAAAATTAAAGGATAATTCATATTACATAAAACCATTTAAAGTAAAATAAATAAATAACAAATAACAGTCACTCATTCATGTAATCGTATCATAGATGACTTCAAATTCCTAAATAATAAAAAATGGTAGAAAGATACATAACTAAAATAATCAAAATAATCATAACTAAAATAATTATAACAATCATAAACATGTATGTTCCAACCAAATAAAGTAATAAGATTAATAAAGGTAGGTTTTAGGATTTAGGGTATATTAACACAAAAATATATCTTTTAATATAACTTTAAAAATCTTTATTTTATCTCTTAAAAATGATTTTTTTTTATATTTTTTTAATGAAAAAATATCATGAGACCAGTTTTTTTTTTCTTTTTAATTTGAAACAGTTAAATTTTGTACAATAAAAAATAAATGTCACCCTATTTTTTTTTTATTACAGGTAATATTAATACTGTTTGTTTTCATAAAAAAAATTATTGATTTGAGAGTTTAGGTTTAGGATATGTATTTTTTAGAAGCAACGTGCAATAATCAAATAGGAAGAAATTCCAAAATAATCAATACTGATAACCTAAAGCTGTGATGGTGGCAAAATGAGAAATGTGTTCTAAATGGTTATCATTTCTAAGTCTCAGTTATTTATTTTAATTTTTTAATATTTTTAAGATAAGGTTTCAATGAAATCAAATAAATGATATATCTAAAACTATTATGACTAACAATTTAAAAGACGTTTACCTAAACTTTAACTTATTGTTTAATTTATAATTACAAAAATGAACACTTTTGAATTTATCTGTTTAACTTGTTGCAAAGGCTATAAAAAAACAATTGTTTTTTTAGCAACAAATCGTTACATGAATTTTTTTTATTTTTATTTTTTGTTAAATCTTTTCTTTTCTAAATTAATTCAATTTTTTAAAAATTATAGCAATCATTTACAAATTTGAAATAAAAATAATAATTATAAATTTCATTCATTAATACGAAAATATTTCTATTTATTCTGTATGTATTGTTTATATTATAATTTAATAAAAAAATTATAACATATATTTTACTAATTAATGTTATCATTATCATTATGATATCCATTACTTAGCTTAATCTATCAAACCTAATGTTGCATCATTTTTTTACTTTTTAAATTATTGTGTACGTCGTCACAACCATCAACATCGTCAACCCCACGACCATTCTTCCCATCTTTCATGATTACAGACTATCGCAACAATGTCAGAACGCTTAAGGGGTTAAGTCAATCGTGATCGAAGAGGAGACATATTTTGTAAGAGATATTGTCGTCAACCGCCGACAGTCTTGCAATCACCAAAAACCCTAAACCAAAATGTTTTCTTCATATAATGAAGTGTCCATAATCGCGATTACCTGGCATAATGGATTACCTCGTCATTCATAATCAACTATTTATACTAAAACTTACCATTTTACCTCTCTGTAACTCTAATTTATACGATATTGCTCTTTCGCTAACCATCATGTCACAACCTCAAAGACCCAGAACGACCCATAAATATGAATGGAACACCATAAAACCACCTCCCGAACCACCAAAATCTTTACATGCATGAAAAATAATATATGTATCATGAACAATGAAAAACATGCAGAACTACCATGCAAAAAAAAAAAAAAAATTCATATTTATGAAGTAACACTTAATTTTTTTATTTTTTTTAATTAACGAAAGTATCAAACATTATTGAATCACTCCACTAAACTCTGAACCAACATAATCTTTGCATACATAAAAAATAGCATATAACATCATGAAGAATAATGACATACAAAACTACCATGCACAAAAATAAAGTAAAAACATTTTTATAATTATAAAATAAGAACATTTTCATCAATTGAACATACTTATCTTTTTAGTATCATAAAATTAGAAAAACATTTAATTGATGCAATTGAAAAGCTGAAATGGTTGGTAGTATTTATTATTTTTATTTGATATCAATGTAAGACCATTACTAATAAACAAACTAAAATCATCATCAACATTGAGCAAGATTTGATGAATGATCAAGGGTCATTAATAAAATTTAAATTCCATAATTAAAATGTAGCCGATCAAAATTATGTAATTAAGTTTATTTTTTTAATTTTCAAGATGCAAGTCCAGTGAAAACGGGCTGTGAGAAAGCAACATGCGAGCCTGGTAGGTTTATCAAAGCCCTAGAATGAATCTTGCATGAGTTTACTTGGAAAAGGGGTGGTGGTGAGAACACTAGGGGTCTATAGAGTGGGAAAGGTCTCCACTGTTATGTTTGTCCTCTAGTCGTTTGGGTTCTACCAAATCCTGTCATTCGCCGACTCAACCACATAGGGTTGTTCTTCGGCGAAGAACACTACCATTGCATGTATCTTCATCCTAGTTGATGCACTGGAGTTGAGAATAGAGATTAAGAAAAACAAAAAAAAATAAAATTCTGTGGCAAATAGGTAACTCTGTGTAGTTTTCTGTGTTTCTACTGTCTGAGGTAATTCTGAAACCTTCTCTCGATTCCTCCATATGTTTTATTTTCAATTGGTAGTTTGAATGATTGCGGTGATTTTGAAAATTTTTCGCTTTTGTTTGGCTTGCTTTTGTTTGGCTTTGCCATTAGAGGCAGTATTTGGTAGATCGGTTGGGATTGGTTGTTTTCTGTATTTGATCTGATTTTGATGTTTTTTTTCCCATGAATTTCTAGGCTGATTTTGCTATTAGAATTTGGAAGTGATATAAATGTGGAATTCTTTTTGGCTGTGTTTTGTTTATAGAATGTCTTTGCTGGTTTATTAACTGCCATGGACCTTTCGATTTCTTGATGTTTTTTTTTTCTCTGTTTTTTTTATGATTTTTATGCTATTAATTTCCATCACCAGGAGAAGAGCTGTTTCAGGGAGAAACATGTTGAGTATGCACACACTAGCTGCATGCATGGCTGGGTACGCTTAAGCCTTTTAAATTCATTTATACATGTGCGATTAGTTAATTTTGTCGTAAATCTTATGTTTCTCTGATTTGTGAATTTCTTGATGTTTAAGGTTTGGTGTTTGTCTAGGTTGCCTAGATAATTGTTCTGGTTTGGTGAGAATTTAAAATAATAAATCCAGTTGCTACCTGGAATTTAGTTTATTATTTTTTATTCTCTTAGTTATCCATCAATCTCTCATTTTATACAATCAGGGGTTACTCTTAGTTTTCTTGGTCTAATTGAATTTCGAATTTTGGTTATTTTCCTTTCTACCTACTCTTTGTGGTCGTACTTGTAATGGCATACATCAAGCATGCATGATTTTTGGCCTGTTTTTTCTGGAGATATTTTTGCATTGCAAACTTAATATAACAGCAGTGCATTTTTTTCATATATTTATATTTGCATCTTTATATGACTCTATTGGAGTATTTAGATGATAGCAAACACAAACTATTTGGATATAAACTACTAGTAATTGGGTTCAGAAGTACTAACTATTCTCGAAAATCTATTAATTATCTAATATTGAATTGTGCATTTGTGTTGGTGAAAATTGTATATGATCTTAAAGTTTAAGTCTTGTAAGGGGAGGACTTTCTCAAGCCTTAGTTAAATACTTAGGCTGTGTGTATAGGTGATGTGGGACTAAACACACTCCTCACTCCTAGCACAATGAAGGTGCCAACAACCCTCATGCCTTAGGATATTGGCTTGCAACATATATAATGTGGGTGATCCAACAATGAATCGAGGATGGACTTTGATCACGTATTATTAGAGTATAGTTTTACTCTGTTATTTTTCTTTTCTATATACTCTGCACATCTATTGATGGTAGGCTGTTTTTCATTCTATTGTACTTTCTAACTTAGAGTTGGTTAGAGCACGGGTCTCTAACTCTTATCATATAAATACTATATTACTGTTTTCAGTGGGCTTTCATTTTAGATAATAGTTCAAAAAGTTCCCCAATATCTTTCTCTAATCCTAGATCTATACGTGAACAATGCCTTCTTTGATGACACCCTTGAGGAAGAAGTCTACGTGATCCAACCTCTTGGATTTGAAGTCTCAGATAAGTTTTTTGTCTGCTGGTTGAACAAGGTCATTTATGGTCTCAGTCAAGCTCCCACCGTTTGGTCTGACAAATTGAGAGCCACATTGCTTCTGTTTCAGTTTTCAGCAATTAAATGTTATCCATCTCTATTGGTCTATTGTACTCAAACATATGTCATCTACATTCATGTTTATCTCGATCACATTATTATCACTAGGAAATCTTCTACTTTGATACAAATTTTAATCTCCAAACTTTTGCTCTCTCTTTAAGGACCTCCATGTGCTTGTTTACTCTTTAGCCATTAAAGTCAAGCATAAGTTGGATTGTTCACTCATTCTCACCCAAGGAAATATGTTCATGATCTCCTAATAAAAATCATTGATTGGAGATGGGACGACTAATTGTTTAGGTTATTGCATGTTGCATGTTGTTATCTTAGTCCTATGTTGCAGTATAATAAGAAATTTAAAGCTGATTTTTAAATGAAGCTTGGAATGTATGATTGTTAGATAAGTTGGTTGGAGATATTGATGAGATCAATAAGATTGATGCTTAGATTGAGAGTTTCAAGTGTAAATATGGATTATTTTGGTACTCTAATAGCTTAACATGCACTTAAAACGAAAACTCCAGCACAATAGTGGAAATTATATGGTGATGAACATCCACAATTACAAAGGTTTGCTCTTAGAGTATTGAGTTTGACTTGTAGGTCATTTGGTTGTAAGTGTAATTGGAGGGCTTTTGAGAGGGCAAGAACTTAAGTTTATAAAATTGATTTTATAATTATTTACTTATACCACCTATTATGTGGGTATGATGTGTTAGTTCATTTTTCAGTTATTTAGGTCCACCACAAAAATAGAAATCATTTATGGTGAAAGACCATGTATGATGTGGTGTTTGTGATGGCTAATTCAAGATTGAACAAGAAGGATGTTCAAAAGACAAAAATGACTATAACATTGATAATATTGCTTTTGATGATGAAGGTGAATGAAGAAGCAAATTCAACTTTGGATGCTTCAGATGAAGACATCTTAGTTGAATTTGGAGAAGATGTTAGTGGTGTTATTGCATCTAATGATGATTTGGAGATTCCTCCGGTTGTTGAAAATGATGAAGGTCGTGGAGGAGATGACATCAATGAAAATGAAGATAGTGTGAAGGACGATGATTATCCTGCTTTTAATATGAAAAATCTCCTTGGATAGTTTGTTTGTATTAAGCAATTATGATTCTACTGTTTATTATGAGTAATTTTATGAATGGTTAACCTATTTGTAGTTTGTGTATTGAATCTTACTACTTAAGACCTACTATGTGTTATTTTTATTGTCTCTATTATTTTAATGCATGCACAAGTCTATGAATATAGTTTTTCATATACTCAAAACTCTTACTATGATCCTGAAATTCCAATTTTTTATCCCGATCCTCGAGTTTGACAACATTGGTATTGTGATGCTGATTGGTCCTTTGACCTAGATAACTAATGGTCTAGATTTGGTGGTACTATGTTTGTAAGATCTAATTTGGTATCTTGGTAGTCTAAAATGCAAACAGTTTTTGCTCGTTCCAGCATTGTGTTAAGAGTATATTTATACTTTGTCTTATATTTCTTTTCTATGTACTCTTTTTATAGCATAGATGGTATGCTGTTTTTCCTTTTATCGAACTCTCTAACTAGCTCTTTTTGTATCACTATTTTCAATGGGTTTTCAATTTAGGAAATAGATCAGAAAATTTTCTTTGTATCTTTCTCTTAAATCTAATACAATTGGAATTATGCTTAATGCCTAACTCAATGACATGAAAACAACTTACAAGGTGAGAACTTCCTTAGCCTTAGTTATGAATACTACTTAGGCCATGTCTATTGGTCCATGAAATCATTAGACCTAAGAGTTTCAATTAGCACAGGCTAGGAGTGACTGCAATTAAGGCAACTTTCGAATACCTCTTATGTCTGGTGCTTTAAAAACCCAACCAATAATCAACTCAATCAATATACCGAGTTAATGAGTTACTAGGCAAACTAGTAAGTCACTAGTTGAACCACATGAGTTCTTTAGGTGACTTAAAAGAGAATATTGTGTAAATATACTATTTATTTATTATATATATACTTAATATTGTTATGGTCATGTGAGGATGGAGGTTCTGGTGCTTAAAATGCCTCGGGTCCTATTCTTGTCAAGGGGGGAATTTTACATTTTCATTCAGAGCATACATTTCCCTTTTAATCAGCACACAGCCCACAGATTCCATTTATTGCTATGTGCATTTACTGGACTTTGTGTATCAACTTTTCTTGGACCACATAATTGCCAGTAGCTCCCGGGGCCATGTGCTTCAACTTGCTCGTGGACCTCACCATAAAATGGTTGCCTGGAACTGGTTAGCCGGTTTTACAAGTGGCTCTGATATATGAGAAGAAGTTCATGTAAGATTGAAGAAATTTCGCCTAGAATGAATAGGCAATGGACAATAGCATTATCCTGTTCATTGAGTTTATTTATATTTAAAGTCTTCCAAGTCAACTGACTGTCTTTTGGATGTTGTTGATTACTCTTTTAACGATATTTTATTAGTTCAATGCTGTTTGAGATAGTACTTTTGCGATATTTTACTTGTGTAAGTATCATATTACTTCATTTTGTTATGCATGGAATGCTTTTATTGATTTATGCCTTGTTCTTTATTTTTTAACTTATAAAATGATCCTATATATTAGTTAAATATTCTAAAATGTTTTAAATATCCAGGGAATACCAAATATTCTTGATATCGTGGTCTTCTGCATTGCCGCCACAGTTTCTTTGAAGTTTCTCAGGGTCTAGGGTTGTATTCCATTAATGCACCTTAGAATATTTACTTAGGCTTGTTTGTAGATAGTTTTCTTGCTGAAAGAAATGGAAGTGAGAACTGCAAAGGCATTGGATCGGATTGCACTCAGATTGAAGAGAAAACGAGCTACCCAATATGCTGCACGTATATGCCGAGCTTTGCAGCCTTCAGGCAGGGTTGTGAAACAGAAAAAAATGGGTGAATTTAGAAAAAAGCATGCAAATGCTGGTCCTCATATTGGGCGGTCCTTGAGTAACCGCTTTTTAAGTTATAAAAAGAGTGGGAAACCGGCTCGTCTGATGTTCTATAAGAATAGCGAGTGGGTGGACTTTCCTAGGGATATTCTTGATTTTGTTAAGAAAGATCTTGAAGTCAAGAAGTCGGTTGTGGAGGTGGAGTTAAATGGGTATCATATGGTGTTAAATTTTTTCCGTATGTATATGTTGAACATGAAAACTGGTTTGCAACAACCGATTGCTTGGATTGATGAGGCAGGAGGCTGCTTTTTCCCTGAGGTCTATGCTGCTTATGATGAACAGCCTTATAATATCTGCAAACAGGACAGTGGAAAAAGTACAGAGTCATATGATTCTAATGAAATAAAATTACAATTAGAAATTGAAATAAATGGGCTGGATCAGTGCAAGTTGAGGGAGTGTACAGAGGAGTCCAATTCTTTAGTTAATGGTATTAGAATTGATACTAAACAAAAAAACTGTCCATATGATGTAGAAGTAGAAAATAGCATTAACAAAAAGGACTGTGAAAATGTTGACGAATCTATACAGCAAAATCAAGACATAGATTTAGATGCATATACTGAATCTATATATGGAAGGTTGGATTTCAATTTTGTACACAAGATATTTCTTAAGGGAATGAACAATAATGGCATTACTGATTCTGACATTGTTGGAATTGACCGGTGCTCAGGTGCGTCAATGCAAGCACGATTGGACCTATTCTTGAAGCAAGTTGATATTACCAAAAAATGTCATGGAAATGCTAATGTTCAGTATGCTTGGCTTGCTTCTACTAAAGGAGAACTGTATACAATGATGGAGTATGGGCTTGGCCACTGTAGACTATCTGCATCTAAAGGCATATATGGCACTGGTGTTCATCTTGCAGCTGTTACCTACCCTGACACCAGGTTAATTTTGATATCTTCAACTGCAAACAACTTAATCTTTCAAATTCCTTTTTTTTGTAGTCATGATCAACTTATATGTGGCTTATCTATTATCTGGGTGAAAGTAAGATGAATGGTTGTGTACGAGCTTCTTCTGATTTCTAGATTTAGCTGCAAAGTTGATGAACAATTTGATTCTATATGTTCTAATGCAATTGGTCACCAAAATCTATCTAAATTATAGCATGAGTCATAGTCTCCACTACTGCAATTTTATGTTAGAAATTTCTATGCTAGTATTTTTTCTCATCGTCGATCTTACTTTTGTTCTTGACTGTCCATATGTTCTTTCTCTGTACTCTATGCCATTGAAGAAGTATTTATATTTATATAATTTTTAAGGTAAACATTATTGTCTAGATATTGATAAAAATTGAATATATCCTAAATTTATGTAGTAGAATACTGGTTATAAAGTGTGTTATTCATAACTGCTGGAATATTCTTTAACCAGTTTTTGCTGTACTACTTTTACTTTCGGTGTAGAGTTGTGAGCATATTTTCTTCCTGGTTTTGTTCTTTTCCTAATTATTATAATTATGACTGTCAATTTTTTTGTTGAGATTGTTTTATTATATGTATATTACACACAGTACTTTTTTTCCAATATCTACTTTTATCATATTATTATGTTTATTTCACACTTTATTGTGCCTACTATTATGTATTTTATCTATATCATTCTTTTGGAATGTTTAGAGAAGGATTAAATTTTGCTGTATGTACAGTGCACGTTATTGTGATGTTGACGAAAATGGGGTTCGACATTTGGTCCTTTGTCGTGTAATAATGGGGAACATGGAGATTCTCCATCCCGGCACTGGTCAGTTCCAACCCAGTAGCTGTGAATATGATAATGGGGTGGATGACATTCAATGTCCGAGATATTATGTGGTGTGGAATATGAACATGAACACCCATATCTATCCAGAATTTGTTGTTAGCTTCAAGGTGCCTTTTGATGCTGAAGGTGATAAATTGTTCCTTTAATTTTCCCTGTTACTATTTAATATTATGTACTTAGTACTCAATGAAGTAGAACAAAAGGCAAACTAGTTGATACACGTGGATCTTTCTTTCCTTTTGGTTGAAAAATTTCTATAAGATGTTAGTATTAGGAAACATTGCTTCTTCAATAGATTGTTGATACCTCCTCGTGGGTGGTTTCTGATGCGAAGTTGTATGAGTGTTATACCTTTCTTAATTTTTTGTCTTGATCATTAATATGTGATGCATTTTTACAGCTCTTTTTTGTGGAAGTGAAAGGAAGAATACTGTTTCTGGGGTTATGACAGCCTGCCATGGACCTCAAGGACTCTTAAATTCTTGTGCAGTAGTTAAGGTATGTTACTTGATATTTGAGTTTTAGACTGATTCTTTCCCAGGCTTTGTATGTTAATACCTATTTTATAACATTTGATTTTACCTGCAACTGTTATCTTTGTTTCTGTTTACCTTTTGGCCTTGTATTTTCAATTTAATATTTAAAAGTACATTGTGTGTTTTAAGGGAAATAACTCAGAAGGAGTTGGAAGTTTCATGAAGGTTTGACTATTAAGGTAGTCTGATAGTTATAAAATGGTCTGAGTTATGGTTGCAAACACAAATTAGAGTTTTGGTGAGGAAAAACAATATTTATGCCAGAAACAGATTAGGGTATGGTTTACTTTCCCAATAATCAGTTGGTAATTTAGATTGACGGTGATTGGGACATTACGATAGCTTCATAACATATTTGAAGTTGTCTGAATGGTAGTCTGTTTTCTCCCCCACAAGGAATTCAGTCATTATTGTTTTAATATCTCATTTTTTTGGTTTTTAGGTCCTGTTTTGTAGATAAGAGAGAAATGGAGTGAATGGAAATAAAAATAAGTGAAAACAGGGTGAGAAATAAAGTGGAAGTTAAAGATATTTGGTTGAAGATAAACCGAGAAGAAATTAGGAGAGAGAGAGAGGAGAGGGGAAATAGATTAGAAATAAAGTAGAAAAGTACTGGTGGGACCCACTCATTTTTAGTTATTTCCTTCTATTTCTTCTCTATCAGACACTCTTAATTAAATGTATTTTTTCTATTTTCACTCTCACCCTCCAACCAAACACGTTTGGTTTTCTATTAGAAAAGTGCCAAATGTACAGTAACCAGGAAATACTAGTTTTACTTTTCTGTTTACAGTTTCCAACAAACACTTTTTTGAAATTTGTCTTAAGTCAATATTGTTGGCATTATTGCCCCATATAAAGATCATAATAGAAACAATTTTGGATTTGTGGGATATTTTTCCAGGGAACAACTGCCGCACGAGGTCCAACATCGCCTTGGATGCCTTTTCCTTTGCTTTTTGCTGCTATCAGAAACAAGGTTCCTCCTAATGATATGGAACTTGTCAGAAGACATTATGAACAGTTCAGGGTATGTAAAGTAGCTCCACTTGTTGCCTACGCCTTGATTGATGAAATATCTCTAATATATCGTGCTGTTCTTGTTCAGTCAAAGCAGATATCCCGGGAAGATTTTGTGAAGAATCTGAGGTTAATAGTTGGAGATGCTCTATTGAAACTTGCAGTGACCCAACTTCAATCGAAGGTATAGATTACCTTTTTTTTTTATAATAGGTACTGTTTACTTTTTAAAAAACTTAATTTTGGCTTTGAAATCTTGCTATTGGTCTTCAACTGTGGTATAATATTAGTTTATACCTTATAAAGGAATGACTTGCTATTAAGTATGTTGGGTTATGAAATTCGTATTTGTAATAAATTTTGAAATCATAGGCAACTAACTTGCTTCTGCTATGTGGTCATACCTCCTAAATGATGTTTAACTGGCTGCATGCAGATACCATCCAATGTTAAGAAAGGCTAAGGCTTTAGTATTTTGATGGATATTTCTGCTTTTGGAGGCAAATATTTTCAATTTTTTGCTGGACAAGTCAATTGTGATATTATTAGCTCCTCCTAGCCATTTCTTTTCATCTTCTTTCGTCATTTTGGAGTTTGAAATGCTAGAACTTCATTAGTTTACTTTAAACCATCTGTTTTCAGATACATTCTCAACCCACCTATTTGCTACCTTATGTTTTTTTTTTATAATAACATTCATTAAATATTTCCTTTTGTCTTTTTCACTTCCACTTCTCATCCGTATTTTGGATTGGTGTATCGCATCATAGAAAATAAGTTTTGAACAACTCTGGACATGGAAGAAGACCCCAATTTCTTGAAAGATGAATCAAACTTAATCATTCTTAAGGGACATAATTATTTGAAGATATTGTTAAAATTAACAGATAACAAACAATTTATATTTAGTTACTAAGGTTCATTGACCTACGGTCTATTAAAACCTGGTATAGTTACTTTTTTTTTAATCTAAATTATCCTTCTTTTTTCACGTGCTTTGTATGTCACATTTATAAATACTGTATCTCCACGTGTAATCTAAATTATCCTTCTTTGTATGTCACATTTATAAATACTGTATCTTCACGTGTAATCTAAATTATCCTTCTTTGAATGTCACATTTATAAATACTGTATCTTCACGTGTAATCTAAATTTTATCCTTCTTTTTCACGTGCAAACAATCATGTTACTGATATAAAAAGAGTCATCTATTTTTTAAACATTTAAGTTGTGCTCAATAATTTCATAAGTTGCAATGCATTTACAACATGGAATACCACGGGGTGTAGAAAACAAGAAAATTCTCAATTTCCTACTAGACATTACAATAACTTCACAGAAAATGATTTAGGTTTCCCCATAACAGAATGAGGAAGCTTTTTGTGAACCTTCAATTTTTTTTATAGATTGCTTGTTTTGTCATGTTCACTGCAATTAATTATGAAATTGCATGATTCGTGGAAAGGAAAATAATATATATTTTTTTTGTTAGTTTGGGGATAGGTGGGTATGAATTGTTTTTTTTGGAACCAATGGTGAAATGGAAGAAAAAAAGAACCCTTTTTATTATTTATGTTAAGTTTCTTGTTCTTCAAACCAGTCTAAAATGGTTGTCAGAATGTATTTGATTTCAGAACTAAATTTTAGGAGAGAAAACAAACCAATCATACAAAAACCTACATTATGACAACGACGTTAGTACTTAAGTCGTTGATGCATCGAGGGTATATGTGACGAAAGATGAAGAAAATCTGGATGAGCTAGCTCCTTCTTATGAAGCTTTATGGTCATTTCTTCTCCAATGTCAATCCCACTCTAACCAGACACTTCCTAAAACTCGATGTTCATAATCGTTGAAAATCCTATAATCATGGTTTGCATATGATGGAGAATTTGCAACAAACCAGATCATACCTGAAGATAGGTATACATCATCATCTCTGTCATTCTATATACTGCATCATCATCTTTTAATGTAACAGAAAAATCAAATTATATATATTTTAAAAAATAATTGGACGAAATTAATTTTTAAAAAAGTACTAAACTAAATTAACTGTTAACCCTTAATGCAGGGATAAAAGATAATTATATATTAGAACTCGTGTATAAAAAGAAAAAAAAAAATCTTAGGAGAAATGTTTTATTTGTTTCTGATTAATAGCTGTTTACTAATTGTTTTGCAATTTATCTTATCCACTTTATAAGACCTATGAGGTTCAATTTTATCCAATGTAGAATGAGATTACTAGTCTTCTTATATAAACAGAAATTTCATTACTGATCCTAATCTGAAATACCATAACTCACGTAACTAGTCTTTAAAAAAAATGCTTTTATTATTAAAACGAAAGTTACAATATAAACAATTGTCCATATATATATATAACAAAATCTAATCATTTATCACATTTTTATATTAACTTTAATTCTATATTAATTAAATCAATTATACCAAATTTCAAAGTCACAAATTTATCAAATATTTATTAATACATTTAATATATACATCATCTAAACCTTAAATAAATAAAATATGATTTTAAATATTTTTTTTAAAAACAATAAATACAAAAAATTAATCATTAAACAAGTCGTACACCAATAATATTATTTTAATCTTAAATAAAAGAATTGAAATCTGTACAACTTTGCACTACTTCAATTCTTTTTATTTAACACCCTAAACCCTAATAAGAATTTTAACTAAAATAATACCTATTAAACACAATTTTTTTAAATAAAACTTTAAACTAAAATAGTTTAGCATGATATAATATATTTCATCCAATTCTTACACCATCACTACTTTATCAAACAAAATTAAATTGTACAACAAAATACAACTTACCAGTAATTTTTTTTTTTCTTAACAATTTTGTAATAAATTAACGCACCATTATGGTGCAAAAATTCTTAATTTACTCATAAAAAAATATTAAAATACATTTATATAGTCAACCTTTTCATCATCAGCAAAAAGACATCTCTATGTAACTTCTTGAAAAAGAAAATAATTATATTATATTATTTAAAAAAAAAGAGAGAAGAAGTTCTAGAAAGAGTAGAAGATATGGACGACAGAATTGAGAAAGAAGAAATCAGAAAAGAAAAAAAAAATAAACGTTGGTGAGTCAGCAAGCAACACGGTCCAATAAAACGGAGTCTGTGACAAAAGTAAGGATAACCGTGGGTGAGTATATGAAATTCTCAGTGTGAACCTTATGTGGGTTTACTTGGAAAAGGGGTAGCGAGAAATTGCAGAATCTAGGGGAAACGCCTCCATTATCAGTTCTTTTTCTACGGCGTTGTTTTCACTTAACCCTACCATTTGTCGATCCTTCAAGTTAGGGTTTTTCGCGTTCAGCGAAGAAAGGTGTAAATAGAAACCCTATCCCTCCGATGCACACCAAGGGAATTGAAAATAGAGTAAAAGAAAAAAAAAACAAAAAAAAGTGGTGAAAAATTTGTCTGAGGTAAATAGGTAATTCTGTTGTTTTGCATGTTTGTGCACTCAGGTAATTTCTGAAGCTTATCTGGATTTTTCGTTGTGCTTTTCAATTCAGAATTTTTGTATCTGCGAGGGTTTGAACATTTTTTTTTGTCAGTTTGACTTTTCGATTTGGGGCTTGGATTTAGTAGATCGGGCTTGGGTTTGGTTGTCCATGGTGTTTGAATCAATTTTTCCGTTTATCTGTAATTTTTTAGAGCTAATTTTGCTTTTAGAAGTAATATTGATAGTTTTTTTTTGGGTGTGGTGTTTTAATTTGTTGATTATCGACGATGCGGTGTCGTTGGTTGTCGTTGACCGCCACGACTTTGCTTTATTATACAGTTTTTTTTATATATGTAAATTTTTGTAAATTTTGTTTTTATTCTGTTAAATTCAATCATCAGGAGCAGAGCTGTTTCCGGGGAAAAGCATGTACAGTATGATCACTAAATGCAGTGCTGGGTATGCATAAATTTATTTAAATTAGTGTCTTTGATCAATTTCGTGGTATTTCTTAAGTTTGTTTGATTTTGTGAATTTCTTGTTGTTTAAGATTATCTGTTTATAAGGGGCAGCGGTACGAGGGATACAGTCTTTTTTGTTAAATGATTTTTGTATCTGGTGCACTAGGTGCATTTCGAGGCCTTAAATACGAAAAATTGGTATATGGTTTTGCATCAACGCCTCACACACAACCCTTTTCAAAATTTAAGAAAAAGAGTTACTAGTGTGTTACATGGAGATTGGTCCAGATCACGTAATCCCGGAGTGTGTAATCATTTATCCTCAAATACATCCTTTTAAAATCCCGCCCACACATATGTTTTATGCTCTATTCTTCAGTTTCAAGCATAGTACTAGTTTGGTTTATTCGTATAGCCCTTTCATGGATGGTGAAGAATTGGACAATGTCTTGCAGTTGAAATTTGTTTTCTCCAAATGTTGCATTAGATTCTTGTATCTCCTGCATAACTTTTGCATCGAGTACACTGTAAATTAACTAAAAGCTTCCGAGGCAGTTTTAAGCAAGAGAGTTCAGTTTTTAGGTGTTTTTTTGTAGTCCTTTCTGTGAGGATAGGTGGAGTAGAGTTGAAGTCAGGGAATGGGTTTATTAGTGCGGGTGCCACAGAAACAGCTACAGTTATTTTTATGAGTTTATTTGGACCGTTTTAGCGAGAGTACAAAATAATAAAATTGTGATCCTCTTGAATTGATATTGTTGTTTTTTATTCCCTATGTTATCTATTTATTGTTTGATGTACATTGTAATCATTAGCGTTTATTGTTAGTTTTTGTACTGGTCTAATTGAATTTTGTAATGTAGTTAAAATCGTACATGATTTACTACCTACTTTTCTTGGGAAACTGTTGAATTGCATAATCGCAATTACAAGGAATACTATTTTTGGTCTATTCATCTATCAGTCGTGTCTGACATAATTAGACTATTGAGATGTAAACTTCAACTGGGAATGGAATACTATGTTAAGGAATCTATTAATGTTTAATTGCTCATCTATGTTTTGGGTAGAACTAACTGTAAAAGATAAGTGCCTTTATATCAGATTTGTAAATTTGAAGAACAGTCAACCATATTTTTGTCATCTGTTAAATTCTGTTATATTTTGGTTTTCAAAACATAAGTAGCATTGGCCTTTTAAGGTCTAGACCTCAAGGTTATTTATGTTTTGCAAGAGAATTGGTCGATCTTAAATATAAATAGTTTTAGGGTTATTTTTTAATAAATCTTGTTAGCTTTAATATCACATTTTATACATCTTTTAAACTTGTATTTTCTTGGGGTTTGCAATTTTTGGTCTCCCAAATATCATTTGACATCACTAAAAAGTTCTCGTGATGTAAAATTGGATAAATTCAGCTTCGAACGAACTAACATTACCATGTTCATTGAATTTGTTTTGGGACTACTTTTGAAGAAACTTTTCGTAAGTGCTTCAAGGAATAGGAAGGAAAAAAACTTTATATTTAATAAGCTAATTTTACCTCATAAAAAACTTTTTTTTTCTTTTTCTTGAAATGCTCAAGGGATAAGTTTATCCAAACCTGTCCTTTATTTAAAGCCTTTTGAGTGTTACTACTTTTGTATATATTATAAGTTCAATACTCTATTTATATTTAATCTTGTTGGAGATAATACTATTGCAATATGTCTCCTGTGCAAGTGTTTCAGACTCCTTGTTTTGTTATCCAGGAATGCTTTTATTAGTTATCCCCTTGTTCTTTATTTGTCAACTTCTTCAGTATGTGTTCATTATCCTATGTATCAGTTCAATATTCTCAATTTTTTTTAAACATTCAGGGATTGCCAAATATTCTTGATGTCACGGTCTTCAACATTGGCACCACAGTTTTATTGAAACTGCTCAAGGTCTAGGGTTCTATTTAACTGCTGCACCTGAGCTTTTTATATTTAAGCGTGTTTATAGATATTGGGCTAGTAGATAGAAATGGAAGCAAAAATCGTAAAGGCATTGGATAGGGTTGCACTCAATCTGAAGCGCAAGCGAGCATCCCGATATGCTGCACATTTCAGTGGAGTTTCACAACCAATTTTAGGACATTGGCCATCGTATATGTCACCGACGAGCAGGGTTGCCAAAAGGATTAGATTTGGTGGATGCAGAAACAAGCTGACAAATGCTGGTCCTCATATTGGCCATTCCTTAGTTAGGCGTTTTTCAAATTATAAAAAGAGTGGGAGACTGGAGCGTTTGATGTTCTATAGGAACGGTGAATGGTGTGACTTTCCTAAGGATGTTGTTGACTTGGTTAAGAAGGATCTTGAAGTCAAGAAGGTGTCAGTAGAGATAGAGTTAAATCGGTATCATCTTGTATTTGATTTTTTACATTTGCACAAGGTGGACCTGAAAACTGGATTGCAACAACCTATAGCTTGGATTGATGATGCAGGGCACTGCTTTTTCCCGGAAATCTATACTTCCTCCGATGAAGAACCTTATAATGTCAGCAAACAGGAAAGTGGAAAAAGTCCAGACTCATATGCGTCTAATGAAATAAAATTACATTTAGAAGTTGAAATAAATGGAGTGGATCAATCCAGACTGAGTGAGTGTAGTGGGGAGTCCAATGCTCTAGTTAAGGGTATTCAAATTGATACTAAACAAAAGTACTGTCAATATGATGTAGAAGTTGAAGATAACATTAACAAAAAGGGCTGTGGAAATGTTGGTGAAGCTATTCAGCACAATCAAGATGTAGGTTTAGATGCTTATACTGAATCAGTATATGGAATATTGGATTTGAATTCTGTACAAAAGATGTTTCTCAAGGGAATGAGTAGTTTTGGCAGTTCTGATTCAGACATAGTTGAGATTTACCACTGCTCAGGTGGGTCAATGCAAGCCCGATGGGAGCTTTTCCAGAAGCAAGCTGAAATTACAAAAAAAATTCACGGGGAAGCCAATATTAGGTATGCTTGGCTTGCTTTTTCTAAAAGAGAACTGTCTACAATGATGGAGTATGGACTTGGTCATTGTGGACTATCTGGATCAAAGTGCACATATGGCATTGGTGTTCATCTTGCAGCTGCTTCCTGCCCTGATGCCAGGTTAGTTTTTATATGATGGACCCTGAATGATAAAATCTTTTAATAATGTTAATATTGATGATAAATTTATGTGGAGCTTATACTTGATTGGCTAAGAACAAGATGATGATTAGCAGTGTATGGGCATCTTATTTTTAGATTAAGGTTTAAGGTTGATGAGCAGGTTGTCGATAAAAAATGGTTGATGAGCAAGTTAATCCTTTATTTTCTAATGCAACTGGTGACTAAAATCTATCTCTACTAAATTATAATTGGAGTCACAGTCTCTCTCTACATATTTCATTATATGTTAGAAACGTAAGGGATAGCATTTTATTCTCAGTCACCCAGTTTTAACCTATACTTGGCCTATGCTATTGTTATCTTCTGCATTGTTTTTTCTTTATAGTGTGCATGATTTAATTATTTATATTTATGTATTTCATAAAGATAAGCATTGTTGTCCCTGCATTAATAAAAGTTTAATCTAGTGTTTAGACAGTAGGATTTCCTTCTGCAAAAATTTAATCACTTTTTCATGTTGTCTTTATAACTTTGTTTTTTACTTGTCCTGTACTGGTCATGTTGAGTGTTATTCCTAGCTGCTGGAATAATCTTTAATCAATTTATGATGCACCTTTTACATTGAGGGTGCAGTGATGACCATATTTTCCTGTTGTTCTTCCTGTTATTATTTTTTTGTGTTGTTACATACAAAGTGCTTTTACTTCTGTCCTTATATAATCTATTTTTACTAATTTAGTATGTTATTATTTGGTATTTATATTATAGATTACACAATTGGAATGCTTAGAGATTGATTTAAGTTTTTCCATTTGTACAGTGTACGTTATTGTGATGTTGACGAAAATGGGGTTCGACACTTGACCCTCTGTCGTGTAATAATGGGGAACATGGAGATTCTCTATCCTGGCACTGGTCAGTTTCAACCCAGTAGTTGTGAATATGATAGTGGGGTGGATGATATTCAGTGTCCACGATACTATGTTGTGTGGAATATGAACATGAACACCCACATCTATCCCGAATTTGTTGTTAGTTTCAAGGTTCCTTCTGATGCTGAAGGTGATACATTGTTCCTTTATTTTTTGTTTCCTTTTTTACTGTTCATCTGGGCTTTCCCGGCAAAAGTAAGTTGTACATTTTAATATCGTGTAACTGGTGCTCAATGCATTTATCAAAAGGATGACTAGTTGATATCTATGATTCTTTCTTTCCACTTGGATGTATTTTTTTAATGAGTTGTTAGTATTCAGAAATAGTGTTTCATCTGTAGATTGTTGATATCAACTTGTGGTCTCTCTTACATTCATCAGATTAATTTCTTCACTCTGGTCAAATTGAACAGCAGGGGTTTCTGCTACTTGGCTGTTTACGAATATGATTCTCTTGCTATGATAATTTATTTATGTTCAATTTTTACAGGTCATTTTTGTGGACATGAGGTTAATACACCCTCTCATGGTCCTCTTGGCCTCTCAGAGTCATCCACAATAGATAATGTAAGTTATTTGATATTTTAGTTTTGTATCTAATTCTTTCGCAGGTTTTAAATGTTATTTAACAATTTTTGAACTGTGGTTTTTGTATCTTAAAAATTCCAATATATGTTTTGTATCTTAAATGTTTTGATTCCAATATAGGAGGTTTTTTAATGCTTTTGAAAGCTGTATAAAATCATGTATTGTTTTTATTTCCTATAACTACAGCATTATCCATATAATTTTGACATGTTGGATACCTCCTTAGGGAAAAGCTCCTAGTATAGTTGCTAGCACTCCAAAAGTCCCGAAATCCCCTTGGATGCCTTTTCCTGTGCTTTTTGCTGCTATCAGAAATCAGGTTCAGTCCAAGGATATGAATCTTATCAAAACACATTATGAACAATTCAGGGTATGCAAAATAAGTTCCAGTTGATGTCCTTTCTACCTTGATTGATGAAATAATATCACTAATATTTCATGGTATAATTCAGTCAAAGCAGATATCACGGGATGATTTTGTGAAGATGCTGAGGTTAATAGTTGGAGATGCTCTGTTGAGAGATACAATAACAAATCTTCAATACAAGGTATAGATGTTCTTAAGAATTAATTTGCCTGTCATCTTGTAATTGGTCTTCAACTTTGGATACACATTCTACAGAATTACTTGCTGTTATGTATTTCAATTACTATTCTCATCCTCTGCTATGTTGTGGTTGTACCTCTTAAATGTTTTAACTGACTGATTGCAGATACCGTCCAGTGGGGGATTAGATGACTCAATCAAGAAGGAATGCTAAGGCTGTTTTCCTAATGGAAGGTGAAGGTGGGAGATCTTCGGCCTTGGAATTGAATTTTGTAAACTTCTGGATAAATCAAAATGGAGTTGTGATATTATTTCTGTAGGCAAACTTTCCTTTTCATTTCCTTATGTCATCCTCACTTGGACCTGCTACGCACATGCAACTCGAACTTTGCTAAGTTTATTTTAATGTCTGTGATTATATGCCCTGTCAATTTTCCACCTTCTGTTGGGTTTTTATAATTTATAATAAAAACCGATAATTGGATATTCCCTATTTCCCCCCTTCAAATTTCAAAATGAGTGTACTTCGTATGGTGGATTTGGTGTATTGAACGGCTTGTGAAATTAATGGTGTTTTGAAGCATCTTAGGGATTTTTTTGTTTTCTCCAATCTGCCTGGTGTAGACTGTTACTGATTTTATTCTTGAATGAAGGTGCCTAGCTTTTTGGCTGGTTCATAAGAGTTAACATTGCTTCTGATTTGTCTGGGAAGTGTATCTATTGATGACGCAGTTGTGGATTTGTTTTCAAAAAAAATTACAACTTCAGAGGTTGGGTTGAGGTTGACTCCTTCAGGTCAGATTTATGTTGAAAGGGTTGTTCTTCAAATCATCGCATTCTTCTATTCAATTCATCGGAAGCTTCCTAGATCATAATTGTCACTTGAGTACCTGATCTTTGGCTGACTGGTTAGACAGTAATGCTAGTGTGTTAGTTTTTATTTTTTTGGTGAATCACCTCTCTCTGGTGTAGTCTTGTTGAAACCTATTTTCTGGAATGGCTTATTTTGTGAAATAGTCACCAGGCATACTTCTTAGCACTAAAAAAAAAGTGCGTACTCGTTCTTATGCTCCAATGGAGCTTTAAGGTCTTGTATTTGTACTAATGAAACGTACGTCAGACTGCATTTTTTGTGCGAAAGTAAAATTAAAATCTATCATCTAATAGGACGTTTGAGAACACCTGTTCTAGTGTTGAAGACTGACATACAAAAGCTGAAGTATTAAAAAATCTGATGAATTGAATCTTATTAGCATCAAACGTTGCTGATGAAAGTTTTTGGAATTTGAGTCTGGAGTTATCTCTCAGGAAATTAATTCTTAGTGTTAAAAAGGAAAAATAACTTTGGCCATCAATTGCTTCTATTATCTCTTCTGTTCAAAGATCTATTGCCCCGTCTGTGAAAAAAGTTCAAGAAACTCGATCTCGACCTTTTTTTCCCGGGTTTCTGAAATATTTAAGATCTGTTTTCTTCTTCCATGAGATTCTGTAAGGTGAAGATTTATGTTTGTTTGATGATCCTTCTAAAAGCAGGTTAACATCCATTCACATGGCATGCCAAAACACGGAGAATGATTATGTGAAGAAAAAATTTGGGGAAAGTACGGAGATTCCATTTCAACAGCAGTTGCAAAAGGCAGACTCAAAATTGAGAGGTCACAGTCAGGAATTGCTTAGTTTTAAATCAGCTCCGTTATGAAAACTCTATTATCCATAGTTTTAAAGCTGATTTTAGGTCTTGTTCTAGTCGGATGAATATTTTATATGCAATTGATGGCTGTGAGGAGTGGAATAATATCATATTTAAAGATGGAAAATAGCTTGACTTGTAGCACTTCAAGAAAAATATCGGCAATGAGCTTAATTTTTATGCATATATATATACACACACAAATAGAAATATATTTTTTAAATTTTAGTATATTTTATATATTTGATATTTCTGAGTTTTTTGTACACCTATAACAATTTTGATACTCCCAAAATATATTTTAAAGACCCGCCTTTAAATATAGTAAAGTTATGATCATTTCACAGCTGCTTTTTTTGCTGGTTCACTCGTAGGTTTAAGGTGTGTTTGAATGAATGTCATGTTGGGTATAGCATTCAATTGAAGGTACATTGGAAACTATTTTATGTTAAACAAACACATTCAGTCGTTAGATGAAGAGTCATTAGCATTTAATTGGTGCTTGGTTGGAACACAAATAGTGAGTGTTTGTTCACATGCTTTGGTGGACGGCTGATGCTGCAGGTTAGATGATTTGGTGTAGATCATGACAAGTGTGCATGAATAAACTATAATATGAACATCCATCCTCTGAAGATTGAATTCTGATGGTTTGCTTTGGATGAAACCGTGTTATATCAGGAGGTGGGATCATCAAATGTGGCTGTGCTCTGGTAGAAAATGAGAAACTATGCCTGTGCCTTCTCGTAGTTGGGTGTTGCCTTTTAAGAATCTGATTCATTTTTCTTACTAACTTAAGAAAGATATTGGCCATGTTCTTAGGGTCTCTGGTGGAGGTGGAACTGCAAAATTAGAGAGGAGAAAAAGTGCTCCCCTGATGCTGTTATTAAAAATGCAGAACAGAACAGCTTCCACCTTCACAGGTCTGATATTGAATCTTGGCAGCTCTTGGGGGAAGAAGGCTTTCTGACTTGCTGATGTGAACAGTTAGGAATGAACATTTTTATCACATACAAGAAGCATCTTGTTTTACAAAAGAAAATATGAATTAAATTTTAAATTGTGGCATGAGCATTTGATTACATATTTTTTTTTTAAATCGAGCTTATTAAAAAGTGTAGAAAAATCTGTCTTTTAAGTTAATTTAGTCTGCATAAGAATTTGATGTGATCGAAATTTAAAGATATACCATATTGTACACATATTTTTATTTTATTTTAAATAACTCAAAATAATTAAAAAACTTTTATCACACAAGTATGTAGCATGTTAAAAATAATCTATATTTTAAATCATAAGAGAAAATAGTTCGACGTAATTTTTGTTATGTATATTTAGTTTCTTATATTATAGTAGCGATGAATAAAAAATCAACTACGAGATAGTCTGTCATAATCAGAAGACTAAGAATCTTGATTCTCCATTAGAAAGGATTCAAACATCATTTATAATGAAAATCGTCACTGATATCCATAGATGGAGAATGAAAAATCTAAAGTTTGTTTAAGCTTTTACTAGCACATATGAGTCTAATTGAATTTTTTGTTTATATTTTGTAGGTTCACTAAAGAGGACAACTCTAGGATGAAGGAAGATATAAAATATATCCAATCAGACCTCAAAGTTATCAAAACGTCAACTAGAGCGTAGTCAGAAGAATGCAAGAAAACTAACTCTCAGTTGACTTCAAAGGAGACAAGTTAACATCACTTTGAGTTAAACTTTAGTTTTATTAATTGTATAAACATGGAGTTGTACCTCTTTGGCATGATAAGCGTGAGCCTTTGGCATGATAAGCGTGAGCCTTGGAAAGGAGAGCATGAGCATCCACATGGTATATCCTTAATGGAGAAGATTTTCCATCAATGAAGATAGGACACTTGTATTTGAGAGGATTTGCTATAATAAGAGAGAATCATTTTTCATCATGGGAGTAGAAAGGTTTTAGGTTTAAATTTCGAACTTGGACATCATTTAGCACTATAAATAGGAATACTTATTCTCTTGTAAAATTCAGCATGAGGAAAGTGATGTTGTCCATTTTCTGGCCATAAACACTCGTTCTCGAGCTCTCTTTAGGATAGTCTCTTATGTAACCTCCCCTAAACTTCTTCCTAGTGAGTCGACCTCACCTCTTATTCTCCCAAATATGTTTTCTCCACTTCTGCATTCATTTTCAACAACTTCTACAATTCCATACAAAATTACAAATCAAAACAATGCAAGGAGAAGAAGGTTTCCATAATTTGGTACCAGAGCTTGGTTATGTTGAGATAAGTAGCTTTTCTTCTTCTAAACTTTTTACATCACTTTTGTGTTGTCTAAATTGTATTTTGATTGTCTTGAACATGTTTAGGTTTCATTTTACATTGGATTCAAATCACTTGTTTCTACTTGAACTCATATGTTGTTTTAGATGCTTTATTTTGTGAAATTGTGTGTTTTTGTTTTTTTTAGTCTTGTTTCATTTTATTTTGTTACTTTAATTTAATTGTGTCTTTTTAATTTTCTAAATTTGTCCATGTTGTCAAAAACATGTAAATCCACAAATGTCATAAAATTTAGTAGTATTTTTGTTTGATTTTACTTTTTTTCTTGCTTTTGTGTCTAGAATAACAAAAAATTTCAAAAAATTGTTTGATGAGACTGCATTGGTTTGGTGCTTTTAAATTTTTGTATTTAAATTTTATTTATTTATTAGTACATTATTGATAAGTTCCTTACAGTTAAATTTTCTTTGAATTCATAATCTTCTTTCAATTCCATAGGTTTTCTTCTCTTTGTTGTTTGTTGATTTTTTGTACTGGTTGATATTTGTGATAACTTCAATATGTTTATGATTTTCTGCTAATAAGGCATTTCCAATTCACAGTAGAAAAAAAATGATAAGATTCTTGATTTAGTGTATATTTTGAGCTAAAATTTATTACTTATTGTGTTAGCAATAAGACAATATGTGGCTAAAATTTGGGAGAAAAATTTAATTTAGAAAAAAATGAAATAAATTCTTGAATTTTAGTGATTTTTTTTTTATCTATTTTAGTGTCATTCTTAAGTTTCATTTGTATGTTTACAATTTCTAGCATCCTTCATTTTTTGATTTGAGTCTTTAAAATTATTCTTTGTGTTTTTCGCATAAATCTATCTTTTTCCAAATTGAAATTTGATTGATTGATTTAAACTTTTTCTTTTTTTTGTCGATAAAAAAAGCTTTTTCCTTTTAGAAGTGGAATTATCTTTTGTGATTGTAGAAATTATGAGAATTGGACTAACTTGATAAAGCAACTTTAAGGTTATTTTCTTAAAAAGAGACAAGTGAAGGCAATGGTGGAAAAGAAACATTTGAGGGAGAGATATGAAGATTTTAATTTTTACATAAGTGTGATTGTATTTTTTTTTAGTTGTAATTGCATTTTACTCTTTTTAATAGTGGATTAATAACTTGTTTAGACAAGTGTGTCTCAAATGTCCAAATGTGTTAGTGTGTCTCACCATTAGGATTCGCCTAAATTAAATTTGTTGCAATTCAAATTCTTAGTTTTTAAGATTTTATTTCTTTAGAAACCTTTTTGTTTGTGTTGAAGAAGTTTCTTTAGGAGGAAGTTTGTGAAGTGGAGGATAAACTTTAAGAAGTTTCTTTAAGAAGAAGATCTAGTACATTCCAAAGAGAGAATATTTTATAAGGAAAAGATTTTATGTGGTCAAGTATCAATGAAAGTTTGTGATCTTTTGTTAGAATGAACTCAACAAATTAATCCTAAAATTATTCATGAAGGCTGTACTAATAAAGTAACTTTTGTTCATTTGTACTCAAATTTTTGTTAGCTTAAATGAGAAGAGTTATGCTGTATATTTTTGGCCATAAAAGCTTGATATTGAATTTTCTCTAGGTTAGATTTTTGTGTAGTCTCATCTAGACTCCTTCATAGTGAGTTGACCTTGCCTCTCACTTTCCCAAACCCATTTTCTTCACTTCAAATCCAAAGTATTCTTCATCCATTTCCAATAGTTTCCACAACTCCATACAAAATAACAAATCAAAACAATGCAAAGAGAAGAAGGTTTTCATCAAGTTCATTAGTCTTTTTTTTTTATAATATTTTAAAAAAATATAAAATATTCTTAAGATATTAAGTAAACATTTTCTAAATTTTCAACTGATTAATTAATATTTCTAACCCAATAAATTAAGATTATTACTTTTACATATCAAACTGCTTAATCATCGATCATCTAATTGAATAAGAATTAAGACTTTATCAAATGCTTATGATTAAATTAGTAACTCACTTTTTTAGACATCAATTAATTTCATAACAAATTAATTTACATAGCTCATTATAAATTGTTAATTTATACATACATTTAATTTTACAAAAGGCCCTCCATTGCATTTTATATCAGTTACCAATTCCTTGTCTTGTACATTCCAACAAGAATTTGGTTCCCAGTTGCTTTAATCGAGCAAGTCCACAGCAGTTCAAAAGCTGTATCATCAGTTTTGCAAACAACAAGCCCTTAATTATGTTACACCATCCAACACATAGTTATAAAACTACAGTGCATTGGTTTTTCTGACTAGAATAACAGCATGAACAACTGAATCTGTCACTTGTATTACCTTTGTGGTAGATAAACTTGTATAAACAAATTACATGCTACTCACCAATTTCAAGTATCATTAATGAGTGCCAAGACTTGTGTTACCTTCACTTGATGGATCCCAACCAGGGGGTTTGATGTTTGGCCAATCACCACGACATCCCAATCTTACGTAGAGGCTTTTTTTACCTGCAAGATGACAGTGTTAAAGTCAATCTTGGGCTAATGAAAAATTGTTCAAATTTCCTTATTTCAATCTGAAAATCTCCTCTTTCCACCTGTAAAAAATGCCCCCAATCATTTTCACCTCTATTTTTATTCTTTTCCTTCTCATATGTTACTCTTAGAAAGTAAGGATGCTACTTACTTATAAGTTATAAACCTTATTTTCAGTCTTTCCATTTCACCCCATGAAATAACATCCTAATCTTTTAAAAGTACCTGGAAGTTTCTTGTCTGACAGGATTAACTGTTTAAGGGCACTTAAACATGCTTGCGCTACACTTTTGGCATAAGTAGGATCCCAGCCTTGTAGCTTAACAACTACATCTGCATTTGTGTATGAAATTGTGCCATCTTTGACACTTTTATGGGTCTCCTGCCTTGCAGAATCTTCATCTGCATTTCAAGTTTTCGAAATCATTTTAACTGAAAACAGCATGCTGAAGCAACAATGCAAGTAAATATGCAGGGGAAGTGTGGTGAAGGAATCAAAAGAAAACGAAGGCAGAGGGAGGGCAGAATATGAATGGTGAATTAACAAGCTTCCTTTCCTTTGTATTTTTAAAATCCTCCAAAGTACTCCAAGTTGGTGGAATGAGATATAGAAAAATTAAGGGGGCTTATTGGGAGTTACACATTGTAATCTCACATTTCCTTCATTATAAAACTTCCCAAATAAGAGTGACATTTGAAACTCATGCCTTCCCCTCCTAAATCCCTCAGCTAAACACAACCTCAGTAGTAGTAAAAGTTTCTTAATGACTTTTAAGATGGGGCTCAGGTAACTCATCTCTTTTAGTTTCCAAGTTGTGAATAAACGTGAAGGTTCAAAACAAGGTTGCACTGAAGACATATAAGATGTATAAAAAAAACTCAGATGGATCAACAATTACCTAGTGCATCAGTCTGTGACAACCAGACAGTAAATCCAGCATAAAGATGTTGCCATTTATGTGCTCTTCCAGAAGCGCCATGTTGCCCTCCTAATGTTGCGACCACTGCCCTGGCATGACTGGAAAACCACTCATGCAGCAAATAAATCTGTTAGTTACCCATAACAAAATGATCCAGCAAATGAAATGAAGCCATCGACTTACCTACTTATGCTTTCAAGAACAGCACTTTCTGCTTCTGCTACCGAGTCAGAGCCTTCAGCAAGCAGACCTGGAATTCATTGCATTTGTTATTACACGAAAAATGTAATATCTAAGTCACTTCAAATACTTGGATTCATGCACTTGCTATTTGTTATTTCCATATTCTCTGGCATTAAAACAAAGATGCATCACCATTGTAATAGGTTTCAGGGAGAGAGTGGAGGGGGTTTGACTCAAGAAAACTTGACAATAAAGCACATAAATGACAGCAAGGATAATGGAGGAAAAAAAGGAAAAAAATAGTGTGCAAGGAACAATGATTTATATAAATGTGCTAAAGGACAACTAAAGCTTCAAATAAATACAGATTTTTCAATCATAGGATTATAGGAAAACAGATTTTGTTTTTCCTTTTGTAACACATCTTTTGTCAACGAAAGAAAGTAGCAAAACAAAATAGCTACAAAAACTGGTACTATCACGTATCAGCAGTTTCCATAAGATGCTGATTGTTCATTTGCTAAAAAGAACAATTGGCACATCCCTTTAATTTCAACAATTAGAGTGAGGTGTAAATAAAATTAATGTAACCTATTTTGTAAGACACCATTGAAGGCACTCCTAAGATTGATCACAGAGCACCTTTAGTAGTATCAAACTACTAGTATAGAGAAACTTTAAGTCTCTATGTTTGTCAGAAAGCTGCAGCATGAGAGAGAAACATAGAAGGCTTTGTCAATAAGAAGCAAGGCATAGAAATGACTCTCACATGAATCCAAAGTCTGATTGGTATATGTTTCCAGCAACTCTTTTGTGCTAAGTGGTGTGTACCTGAGAAGAATACCAAACTCTAAAATTTATAACCCATTGATGAAAGTTACACACAAAAGATAGTATCTAACATTGAAGGGCATCCTTTGGTATAGTTTTGTATCCTTCAAAGCTGATTTAAGTTGTTAGCATTTTTATTATATCCACAACTGGAAAACATATTTCCCAAAAGTGATAACTGATTTATGTAAAACTGGAAACAAGATTTATCTGGACAGAAGATTCATATTGTACCCTAGACCAGTTGCCAGCTCATGAGCCACTTTTTGGTTGATTTCTGTTGAATCACCAACAAGATATATTGATGTTCCTTGCAAAAGTTGTGAAGATCCTGCAGAAAGTGATTCCCACGACTCCATGATGTCAGGCCATTTCAAATCTGGGTCCTGTTTCTTGAAGTTCACAACAAGTTCATCATCATCTATATACCTGTCCAAATCAGACAAATCAACTAAGGCAAAAACTAGAAACATTTTTTTTAGTACTTCCAAATACACAAACAAACCATATTGTTTCAGAGGATTTAATCCTATCAAAAAGAGGATTAGTTTCTATAAGTGTGATAGGAGCTCCTGGCTGCAACACTCTGATAGCTAAAGAGGTATCTTTTGTATCAACCGATATGTCTCTTGAGCTTCGGATATCCAAACCTCCTATTTTTAATCTTAACTCCACCTCTGCAGAACCATCGGAAAACTGCATTTTTGAATTTGGTAACTAGCTAGTATCAAATATAATCAAACTCGAAGGATAAAAAGAGAACTTTTAGTACATGAAAAATCATCAAACCCCTCCGGAACTGTCCATCTAATATCCACCCCAACAGTTAACCATTTTTAAGGTACAATTAACCATCAATAAAACATGACAATAAAAACACTAATACACTATTAACCTCTGAAGCATATTTAACCATTAGCATCACAGGTACACAGAGAATTGCATACAGTAACTTGTTTACTCTTAATTACATGTACTTGCAAAACATATTTAACCATTAGCCTCATATGTATATAAGTATAGCTTGACAATTTATTACACACATTCATTTACCCTTAACATTTTGTTATGCTAAATTAACCGCCATTGGACTTGTCAATAACCTCCTACAATGACAGAATTATCCCTATATAGCCATCATTATTACAAGTACAGATACACAATCACATTCATTTGCTGATAAAAGAAATCACATTCATTTACTCTTAACCACTTGTAAAGCAAAAATAAGTATATTTTACCTTTGTGATGAACTAAAAACTACGTGTGATGAGTGGAAGCCGTCTCATTACTCTAAACCCAATACCCATTTGCAATTCGCATGTGAGAAAGTGTCCGACACAAAAAAAAAAAAAAAAAAATTAGATAAATTAAAAAATAAAATAAAAATAAACTACCCTTTTTTTTTTTTTTTTATATAAAATGGAAGTAAGTGAGGGGAGGTTATGGTTTTGGTG
>Ga0123342_1000341_pt1 | contig 70734 bp, 29 predicted proteins | sample Turbeawhitnodule_FD_89960 | JGI IMG/M metagenome (GOLD analysis project Ga0123342, IMG submission 89960) | Root nodule microbial communities of legume samples collected from Mexico - Turtle bean Mexico white nodule | ecosystem: Host-associated > Plants > Roots > Nodule | place: Mexico: Nepantla... | reverse complement strand
TTTTTTATATTTTTTTATGAGTTTTGTTACTATTTTTAAAGAAATATATATATATATATATATATATATATATATATATATATATATATATATATATATATATATATATATATATAATTAATTATTTGTAATTTACTTTATTACCCTTTTTCATTTTAATCTCAAATTAGGATAATGTTTATATAAATTAAAATTACAATTTAAACCTAAAAATTATAAATAAAATTATTAATTATTAATTATTAAAAATAATATAATATTTTAACTAAAAATAATTATAATATAAAAAATCAAACAAATTAATTTTTAATAATTTTTAAATTCAAGGATAAATTTGTAAAATTACATTTTTATCAATTAAAATAAATACAATTTTAATCACATCCATCCCATCACTCACAAACTTTTATAAATTTTCTCTATACTTTTCACTCTATTTACCTTAATCCAAAGAACTTAACTTTATTCACACTTTCTCTTCAAATCATTTCAAATCCACTCCCTCAAATCCACTCTTTAATCCAAGCAAAGCCTTAAAGAAAAAGAAAGCTTGCATAGCATAGGAAGAAAAATAATTATATTTCTTTTAGTAGTTCAAATGATGTAGAAGCCAACATGTGTCTCGTGGTTGATTATGACTCAATTAATAACAATGTAAGTGATTTTGACTTTGGAGTTGATTTCAACCATATCAATTTTTAGATGTATTTAATGAGCTACAAGAATAAGATAAAAGGCTTACATATTCAAATGATAAACTTAAGAAAGTTAATGGAATTGCAAGAGAAAAATGATAACTTGAAAATTGATCATGATGTTTTGAAGATTATCTACAAAAAATTCCCTTGTAATTGTGCATCTACTTTGCAAGTGACTACTTCAAATTGTGAGCGTTGCAAGAAATATCAAGTATCTTTTGAAACTCTTGCAAAATTCACAATGGGAAGATCGAATATTAATGCATTCCTTAATTCAACCAAATGTGCGATGAATAAATTTGAAAATGTATATATATATACACACACACGTAGATGCATCCAACATATGTTTAAGGCATATGATAAGATGCGAAAAAAAAGTTCATTAACATCTCATTAAAGATATCGGATAAAAGAATTGTATGATGAACAACCAGTAGGTTTTTGTTGATTTTGAGTTTCTAAATCATGTTTTAAATGTAAAGAAAACTTTATATGATTCGAAGCAAGTTTCAAGATTGAGATATGAAAGGTTTGTAATTTCTTAGTTGAAATGGTTTCAATAGATTTATAATTGAGTTACTCTCTTTATAAATAAGTCTAACTATGAGATGTTATTAGTTCAAAATAATTTTGATGATACAATTTTTTATCAACTAATAATTCTCTTTGTGATTTGTATATTTAATTTAAGGGGGTTTTGAGATGTCCACTAAGGTAAAACTAACTTCTCTTTCTTGGTCTTCAAAACTCAAATCTATAATCTTCGTAAGTTAAATCAACAATTGCTTTTAAATTTTGAAGAAGTTTGGCATGAATAAAAAATATCAATGACTATAATATGTTATCTAGAGATTAGATGATGATGAAAAAGGTAAAGTTTATCAAAACAAACATAGACATGTTAATTGATTAAATGAATATGTTAATTGTTAAAACTTGGATATGAATTTTTAGACACTACAAGAAATCATTAAATAAACAAAAACTAATTTTTAGAGACAAAAAATAATTAGTCACTATATTGACTAAATTACATATTATTTTAGAAACTAAAAAATTATTGGTATCTAAAGTAGTTTATATTAGTAATAAAATTTATAAACTAGTTTTTAAATTGGTACCTAATTATCTATCAATGTTTTATAAAATACTTTATAAATTTTATTAATAATAGAAACTACTTTAGATACTAATATTTTTTTAAGTCTTTAAAATAATATCTAAGTTAGTCAATATAGTGATTAATTATTTTTGGTCTCTAAAATTGATTTATATTTAATGATTTTCTTGTAGTGATTGTAGTGATTGTTGCATTTTAATATGTTTTCAATTACTATTGCATTTTAATTTTGTTTTTATTTTGTTTCAATCCTTAGAAACCTTGAATTAATTTCTATAGAACAAATATTAAAGATTGAATACAATAGATATGTATCCTTGTGAATCAACCTAGGTTATGCTCTATTTAAAAAAAATATAAAAACTTAAAATCTTTGAATTCAAGAACAACCATTTGTTTAGTTCATTATCAGACAGTTTCTAGTCGAACACGAGGACTAATATCCCTTCGGGGGTATTTGAATAGAACACGTAAAACCTTTTCGCAAAAAAAGACTTTAAAAAACATATATGGGTAGGTAATTTATAGGGATTGTCTACTAGTTCAAAAATATTTTTGAAAGGTTTTCACAAAACCTATACAAGGATATCTAAGGAGGCAGTATAAATGTGTAATAAAAAACTTGGGTGAAACTTCCATTTATTATGGTTCACTTAAACTAAGCTACGTCTAGTCTCCTTTTAAGAAAATCTCAAAGGATTCCACTATAATTGAAGATTACATAAGTATTCTCCTTGTCACTTCTAGCTCACATGAGTACACAAAGCTCCTCATGTTTTGAGTCTCATATTGAGTAGGATTGAATAAGATGAATAATATGTAAGAAAGAAGACCTACAAACCTATTACATTAAGGTTTTTGGATAGAAGGGGATGTCTTGGTCTCTTATATGATTTGTTCATGACTTATTAGTGTCAAATATCCCTAATGTTTCATCTCACAAGAACCTCACACATGAGTATGTTCAAACAACAACTTCTGGATATACAAAAAAAAATTATTTAAAATACAAGAATTAACTTTTAAAGAGATGATATGTAAACTAAGATCTTATTTTTAAGATTAATTGACAAATTGAAGAATTTGCAAATATAACTCATTCAACTATCATTTGATAAGACGATCTGATATTTTTTGCACATATTTAAACATAGGATCGCGTAACACTTTTGGATACAAAAATATAAATCGTTTGTTAGTTTTTTTTCATGGAATGACTCTTTTATTTATAGGTCTTAAAAAAGTAACTTTAACTTTCTTTCTAATAATATATTTCTAGTAGTAACATTTAAAATCATTAAATAAAAATTAGTTTTAGAGATTAAAAATAATTAATTATTATATTAATTAAATCAAATATTTAAAGATTAAAAAAATTATTGATATTTAACTTAATTTTTATTATTTAGTTATTAAAATTTTAATTATTAATTATTTAAATTTTAAAATTGGTAGCTAAAATTTTGATAACTAATTAAATATTAACTTATAAATTATTTATTAATAATAAAAATTAATTAAATTAATAATAATAATTTTAGTATTTAAAATAGTATCTAATTTAATTAATATAATAATTATAATTATTTTTTATTTAATAATTTTTTTTATAGTGTTTCCAAATCACTTGTCCAATCTACTTGTTCCACTTGTAAAAATCTTGAAATTAAAAAAGGATAGAATAAAAAAAAATTATGTACACCAAAAAACGGTTATAATGGAAAATCCCTTTATCTATAGATATATGTATAAATTATAATATACAAACCACATAACCAAATATAAGCTAACAATAAATACATACACCTTTCTCAAATTATAGTTCAATCACATAATACTTAACCATATCATCCCACTCAATAAACTCAAAATAATAAATACAAAATACATCTTATACATAATTATTAATTAATAATCTGACACTTTTCAAAAAATTTGTATTAAATATTTTTAATCAAGGATAATACCATGCCTATCAAAAATACTTTTGATAATCCAACTTCAACTTTTTTATGTCAAAATAATTTATTTTACATATTATACAAAACCTAATGCAAGAATCTCTTTCGGTTTTCCATCACCTCATATCTTAATTTATATGATTTAGATATTGATAAAGCTATAATATCTCATTTTCTCAAAATAAATTCTTTTATTTAATATTCTAACACAACTAAGTTAAAATATCATCTCGAGTATTTAACTTTTCTCATAAAATCATAACATATAATCAATTACATTCATTCAACACTTATACCAATTCCATAAATATACACAAACAATTGCATCATATCACATCATACTCTTTAAAACATATGTTTGTAACGCTCGCTTAAGCAAAACATTCTCCATTAACTTATTTGTGTTTGCTAAAGAGAGAAAGACTCTAATATATATATATATATATATATATATATATATATATATATATATATATGAGAGAGAGAGGAGAGATAGTTAGTTTGGTTTGTTCCTCACTTTAGCATCCAAACCAACGTTTAAGCGACCAATTTCCATTGGAGAGAGAATCAACATCGACTCTCTTGTTGCTCATGTGTCATGTAAATTGGAGTTTGTGATGAATAGATGACTTGCTATGATCTAAAACAAGTCAAGAACAAAATCAAAGAAAATACAAAAAGCACCAAACTTTATACAATATAAAAACATAAAGACATTTTAGCAAACACATAGAGGGCATCATTGTGGCAATTTCACAAACACTTGGAGATCATGAGCAAATAACATGATTTATGATAAAATTGGATGCACGTGACTTAAAACATGACTATGTTAGATTATAAAATCAAAATGAAGTGAAATTAAAGAAGTTTCACCATATGAAATTGCATAAAACTCATAACAGTCAAACTGCGCATGCAAGAATGAACCTAAACTTCACAATTTGGAGTGATTCAAGAAGAATTAAGCAATTTGAACCGTTTAAATTGTGTAAAAACAATATTTAATCGATGGAAAAGGAAGGAAACATGCAAGGAATGATGAAGCGGTGATAATTGTTTTTTGAACAGTTAGATGATGATGAAACTTAGCTTAACCATGAGCTAAACTGTAGTGAAGCTTGTGATACCACATGATGGAGCTTGCTCCATGCTTGGACTTGATTTGCACCAAAGAATGGAAGAGGAATGGCAACAAAAGAATTTTTATGAAGAGGAAGTAATTACACAGTGCAAATGAAGGAGTTGCTTCACGTTGAAACTATTTAAAGAAGAGTTCTTCTTCTCGGTACCCTAGGCTAGGAATTGAGCTTCTAGCAAGGATTAGAAATGAGACTAAGGATAGTTTGAATCTGTATTTCGATAGAGATTCATTACTCAAGTCTAAATATACAAGTGGTATATGACTCTATTTATATCCATGGAGGAGGAGTGAATGTGAGCTTCCCTAGCCCTAACTTGCATGACAAGTTAGGTTTAGGGTTTGTAGAAGTTGACTTTCTCATGTACTAACCCTAACTTACATGACTAGTTAGGGTTTATAGAGGTGCTTGATCACATCATCTCATCCATAGGTTTAAAGTCTTTTTTTATACTCTATTCTTGATCTAAAATACAAGGCCAAAAAGTAAATATATATTCTTTTGTCTCTACTCTTAGCCTTGAGTTGTTGTGGCTGACTGTGTTTGAGATGGATTTCCATCACTAATTCAATGCATGTGTCTTTTGGAAGTAGGGTAAGTGTTTTGTGATAAATGTTAGTAGTGTTATGACATGAGTTGTAGTCTATGGATTGATGAGTAGACAGTTGATTTTGTGTTTGATTTAAATGATTGAATTGAAACTTATATTCATCGTTTTATATGAACGAAATGAATTTGATATGTGTGTTATATGAAAGTTTTAAAATAAATCTATTTTACCGTATTTTTGTGGTTTGTACTTTGCTTATCAATTGTGATGATCATGTTACACTAGAGCATGAGATGTTGTAAAAGAGAAATTTAAGCAAAATTAGGTTGAAGAGTTAGAATAAGATCTTATATATGCTTTGTTGATTTCTTTTATTAGGATATGCTAATGTATATAGACAATTTGATTCCCTATAAGGAGAAAAATTTATTTTGAAAAGTTCTTGAAGGACAAATGTAAATGTGAGTGTGTGTGGGAAATTTATTTTAAAAAGTTCTTAAAGAAGAAATGTAAATAAATGTGTGTGTGCGCATGTATGTGCGGGTGAGGGTGTATGTGAGGGTGGGTGCGAGTAAGCCTATGTGTGTGCTTGTACATGTGTGCACACTACAAAAAAATTATTAAATAGAAACTAATTTTAAAAACTAAAATAATTAGTTACTATTTAATTAAATTAAAAAGTATTTTATAAATTAAAAAACCTATTGGTATCTAAAGTACTTTCTATTATTAATAAAAAATTTATAAAACGATTTCTAAATTTATATCTAATCATTAGTTACCAAAGTTTAGCTACATACAATCTCATATTCTAAATTAGTCTCTATAGAAACCACTTTAGATATAAATATTTTTTAATCTTTAAATTAATATCTAATTTAATTAATATAATAATTTATTTAAAGATTTTCTTCTGGACACAGTGTTTGTTTATTTAGGTATATGGAGGATATGCATTGTGGGTATTGATGGGCGGGAGTTTCTTTATGTGTCTAAATTTATTTTGGAAAATTCTTAGAAAGAAAATATAAATGTGTATGTGAATTTATAAATATAAAGTGATATTTTTTCTAAATATTAAATTTGTAGTTTTCATTTAGGTAAAAAAAAGTTCAATTATATATATATATATATTTGTAACTTCTATATATATATGTATATTATTTATAAAAGGTATCATACAAACATTCAATAAAAATACATTTTATTTTGTTTTAATTATATCACATTAATGAATAACCTGCCCTAAAGCTGTTCTTTTATTCATTGATTTGGTATAGAAGTTTCCCTGTGCATTAAATCTAAATTGGTATTTGTATGTTGTAGCAGAGTAATTTGGCAAAAAAAGAATATTGGTTTTCTTCTATAGCAATATATACCTTTTTAAGTTGTCCCATTTTTTAATTTAAAATTAAAAAACTTATTTATTTTAAACCGTTTTATATAGATTAATTTTTTTTATAAAAATAATCTATTTAAAACTATTTTGATAAACATAATTTTATTGAATAGTATAAAATACATAAACCACAAATTACTTAAAAAAATATACATTTTTAAGAAAATATTATTTTAGTATAAAATAAATACATAAATATTATAAAATATATGACTAAATTTATTATTATAGTATAGTAGATTTGTTTCCCACTTTTTTTTTTTAAATTTAATTTTTATAAATTTAAGTGTATATTTTTTCTTATCAATACTGTTTTCTTGTATATTTTATTATTATATTAACAAAATATATTATTTTTTAAAAATCAATTTAGATCTTGATTAAGTCTTTGAATTTTGAATCTGTTTTCATGGTCTCATCACTTAATGTCATTTAAGAATATATTAGGAAAGATAAACAAAATATTCCTATAATTAATTTATTAATTTTTTGTTTAAGATATTTTAATTTTTATATTTTAAAACTTTAATTTTCATAATTTTTTTTATTTCACATTTAATATTTTTAAATAAATAAGGAATGTGAAGATATTTTACTTAAAATATAATAAAGATAAACATCATTTATTAAAATCATAAAAAAAGGTGATCCCATACTTTATAGGGATTCAATTATGAGAACCTTACTTTCCACTAAACTTCATTTAAGAACACATTATAAAAGATGGAAGAATTTTTTTATAATTAATTAATTCAATTTTTTTATTTTATCTATATTTTAAAAATATATTATTTGTTAAACAAAATAAAAGTGTGTTTCATGTTATTAAAAGTATAAGATAAATATGTGTCACTTATTATAAATTTGAAAAGAAAAAAAAATCTAGTTAAATTAAAAAGTACACTGCTTCTAAGAAAAGTGCAATTTTTTACTTATGAAAAAAAAGAGTAGAAAATGAAAAATGGAGCATATCATTCCATCAGCCACATCACTTGGATCTGTTTTTTCTGATTTTGTTGGCATCATTTGTCCGTACACACAGCAATTAATGCTGTCTTGACACGCTTAAAAATTGCATTTTTTTTTCTAATCATTACACATTTTTCATTCTTCTCTCACCTTTTTTGAATTTTCACTTTGAGAGTACATACATGACACAACAACTCTCAACAATGTTGCTTCTTCTTCACTCTACTGCTACTTTCAACTCTGAATCTACGCTTTTCAATGTCTTGCTCACTCTCTAGCACTACCATTTCCCTTGTGTCTCTGTCTTTCATTCCCATGCTCAATCATATTCTCACCTCCATCTGTAAGAAAATCCTCATTTTCTTTCATTATGAAAAAAATTACATGTTCATTCTTGCATTTTCATTTTCTAACTACAATTAGAATTTCATGTGCTTTATTTTATTGTAATTTTTTATTATTAGACATTTAGATATGTAACTGTGTTTAGGCACATACTTTTGACTTTCTTTTTATTATTTGATGAGTCACGACTAAAACAAATCGTTATTTTATATTCTTTTGAGTTCAATTTGCTTATCCTAAGTGCCTGCCATTTGTTTCTTCTTATGCAATGAGATTCTGATTCACGGATTGTTCATTTCACCAATGTGTGGTGATTGCTTAAGCTTTTAAATTTTAAGCAAGTTGAGTGGAATGGATGATGAGAGAGCCATTCAGCTAAGGCAAGCTTGAGGTTTTTGAGATGTTATCCTTACGGAAAGTGTAAAGCCTTGTGAGGCTCTCTCCTTCAGCTTCCTCTTTCTTGGAGTGAAGAAAATTGTCATCATCAATTAAAAGTATGTGGAGTAAAGGATGAAAGAGGTTAATAGCTCTTGATACATGTGATGATACGAGAGAGATAGAAAAGGAAAGAAGAAGAAAGGATCGTATATATCAGAGTTAGAAACACAACACACTGATACAGAAGGCACAGACAGTGTATAAAGAGTAGCCCTGTGCATGCATACGGAACATACAAGACCCTTTGAAAAGGCTACCTTACAGAACATGGAGAGAGAACTTATCATTTGCAAAATCTTCCTTGATTGAAAGCAGTCGAGAAAGTGGGCAATGGGAAGCACCATATGTTGATTTCATCTCAGATGCAAAAAAAATGTCCATTTTTGTGATTTACCCCCAGAGAAATAATAAATGTTTTAATCTACTGTGGTGATTGTGGTTTCCTAGCCATTTTTCATATAGTGAGAAATTACAAACAATGCGGCTTATGAAAAAAAACCTGCTCTTCGTATGTGTAATCGGTGGTGCACAGTTTTTTAAAACTTTAGATAAATGAATCTGTTGAGAGTTTGGAATACTAATGAAGAAATGCTACTTACAAAGCTGATTATGTAACTAGCTGTAAGGAATGCCTGTTGATACAAAATTACGTAGATATTGGTTTTCCGTTGTTATCTAATGACAGATATGCTAGTTGGGTGGCTTTCATTAGTTTTAGTATTTGTGATTTTCAGGTACAATGGGCAGACACTGAAGTAGGAAGAATATATTCGGAGTTTAAATGAGATGAACAGACCTACCTTGATTTTCATAATAGGAATTTGTATAGGCTTTGTGGTTGGGATGAGTTTGACATTATCCATAGTATTCTGGCGCATGAGGGGAAGGAAGCACACAAAGGTTGATAAGAGCATTTCTCACAGAGCAGTGACCATTCCTGTTAAAGAGAAAGGGTCTGGTTCTAACTCCACATTATCAGAGGGTGAGGAGTCACCCAGGACATCTGAGTGGAGTAACACGCCTTTATGGTTGGAAAATCTTAGGAGAAGCAGTGCGATATCAGCATGCGGAATTCCCAAGTATTCTTACAAGTACGATACCTATATTGCACTGTTGTTTTCTACTTTTTGTTGACTGACAGTTACTGTAAATTAGTGTGCAGCTATTATAATCTCTTAGCTTTTTAGCTCTACTAATCATTAACTTTAGAAATTTTCTCTCTCTTGGATTGAATATATTGGTCTTGTATCATATATTTCTTAGTAGTTAAGTGACTGAAGTTGTCATCTCTCTATTTTCCTTTTAGTTGTTGCCTTTTGTGCTGCGTATTTCCTCACGTTTTAAATCTTTTTTTTTGTGACCTTGTGACACTTTTCCAGAGATATACAAAAGGCTACTTCTAATTTCACCACCACCATTGGCAACGGAGCCTTTGGTCCTGTTTATAAAGCGCACATGGCTACAGGTGAGACAGTTGCAGTTAAAGTCTTAGGTACTAATTCGAAACAAGGAGAGCAGGAATTTTTAACTGAGGTAAATGATATGCTTAGATTTCTATTGATGTGTCTATAAATTGCTTTTTGCTTTTGTATTGAATGGGGAATTTTGTATAGAATTAGGCTCCCAATAGGATATAGCCTCCCAGTAGGATTCTCTGCATTGTGAGTTCTACTGATTCTTTACCTTGAAAAATATATTGGGAAATTCTTACATTATTAATTTTTCACTCTTTAGCCATATATTATATATACTGCAGAATACCACCTTACCAAACTAATTGATCCCTGGTATTTTCCAGAAAGTTTACTTCAATATTTGAGGAAGAATAACGAGTCTGTGCATACTACAATGTCTTAAATTTTTACAGTATTGATGTTTACTTTATTTTTCACTTAAAACTTCTCTGGATGAATTTGGAAGGTATTTCTTAGTATGTAATTATACTTTTATCTTCATTTTTTCCCCTTTCAAATCTTCTGAAGTTTAAGCTGGTAAAAAATTCTAGATCAGTTCAAGGCTGGCACCTGAGTTGTGTCAATATATGTACAAGGCTACAACTTTTCACACACATTAATGCATCCTATGTCCCTCCCTTATATCTTGTACTAGTTCTTCTACTTTATTTTCTTGTGGCAGTAACAGTTACAGCTAACTGTTTCTTCGGTTACTTTAGTGCTAACTACCTTTAATTTACAATAAGCTACTATCAAACTGTTCTTTACTCTTATTTTCTTTTTGCGGAGATTTTACAATTTGACTGAGGATTTTGGATGGTAAGACTAAGACAGCTTAATACTCTTTCCTTTTATGTTAGCAGGTTTTATTACTTGGAAGATTACATCACAGAAACCTTGTGGATTTGGTGGGATATGTGGCAGAAAGAGGAAAACATATGCTTCTCTACACTTACATGAGCAATGGCAGTGTTGCTTCCCATTTGTATGGTTAGAAAGAGATCCAATTTTTCTTGTAACTAATACTAGTAGGCGATTTTTTTTTTGTACTGTGCCGAATGGAGTAGATGTTCTCAGTGTCAAGTGACTTCATTATTTGCTCCTCAAAAAAATAGTTTGACCTGAATATTTTGTCTAAATTCTGGGAAGCATCTGTATTGGCTTTATCTTGTATCAATGATATATCAATAAACTTCTAACTCGATAATTTGAAATCTTAGTTGTTTTGACTATTCTCTTTTGAAAAATAGAACATTTGATTATCCTCTGTCTGAACTTTTATATTTACTTTCTTAGTTGCCGTCCAGTCCGTGATTATATATTATGGCATGCTTTACTGTTCATAATGCGGTTCTTTTATTCCCTTATTGTAGCTTTAAACCACAGGTATTTTACTGACAAAATTATCACCACATATATGAGGAGATCAATTTAATCTGGTTATATATTGGGCTGCTTTCCATCAACTTTGACACAGACCACTTATCATATTTGTAAAAGATAATTCTAGGAAAAAAAATTCGTATTTTCTTCCAGAGCTTAGAAGCATTTTTACTTGTACTCTTCTTTGTTCTGTGTTAACTTACCCTCGTGTGTTGCAGATTTTGGAAAAAATCACGAGCCACTTAATTGGAATTTGAGGCTTGGCATAGCACTAGATGTTGCTAGGGGACTGGAATATCTACATTGTGGGGTATATATAGTACTCAAATTATACTAATTAAAATTGTAAACTTACACATGGAGAACATGGGGTGGAATAAGTTTCCTTTTGGTTTCTTATTATTCAGAAACGAACTTGTTGCAGGCTTCTCCACCTGTTGTGCACCGTGACATCAAATCTTGCAACATACTGTTGGATCAGTCTATGAAGGCCAAGGTGACCTTTGCACTTTTAGTTCCCACAGATTAAGAGGGATATTGGTGATGCTTTAACACATTCATGCGGGCATTATTAGTTTGGGTGCCATTTTTTCTTGTTATTTGTTCTTCCATTTATGCATAGCATCTCATAAATTTTTCTTTTCTATATATATTCATCAAAATGATGCTGGCATAAGCTTTCCTGAAAATGATACCTTATTTTGGTAAAGATTTCTGCTGCAATTTTTCTTTTTCATCATATCCCTTCACTTGCTTCTGTCTATATTGAAGCTCAAAACCTTTTTTTTTTCTATATGTTTAGGTCACTGACTTTGGGCTTTCCAGTCCAGAGATGATCAAACCTCGCACATCAAATGTCCGTGGAACTTTTGGATATCTTGATCCTGAGTATTTGTCTACAAGAACCTTCACTAAGAAAAGTGATGTTTATAGCTTTGGTGTGCTACTGTTTGAGCTCATCACTGGCAGGAATCCGCAGCTTGGGCTCATGGAATATGTAAAACTAGTAAGAACAGTATCTGCTTGTGGGTTTCTATTTGTGTGCTGGTGCTGTGCTGCATGCATGTATCTTGATGCATTTGAAAATATACAAGTAAATACTTAAGATTGACAGAGTATTTCTTTATGGTTATGATTAGGCAGCCATGGAAGGTGAGGGTAAGGTTGGATGGGAAGAAATTGTGGATGGGCAATTAAATGGAAAATATGATGTGCATAATCTTAATGACATGGCTTCACTTGCATTCATGTGTGTTAATGAAGTCTCCAAAAGCCGACCACCGATGTGCGACATTGTTCAAGCATTATCTCAGCTTTGTAAGAGGCAAAGTAAAAATCTTGGTCGAATATCATCTGCTGCTGCATTAAAGGATGTGTGTATTGAAGTGGACCATATTGAAACTAAGGACTTTACATCAACTGCCAGTACAAATATATTGGCCAGAATGCATAGTCGATGATGTTAGTGCTTTTGGATGTGTGAATATACCTGCTTCCTATTTTGTTTTCTCAATTAACAATATAACCTTTTTAACATACTGGAATTATGTAGGTAATTGCAGAACTAATGAATCTTTGGTGAATCTGCTAGTGCCTTTGCAGTTTGGAATCTAATTATCTCCTTTCTATTTTGTTGACTTAGTTAGCTATCGGCATATTTTCATATTTTACCACTAGATTTTTCCACTTATTGCCTGAATTTTATCATATGAATTTCAAAACTATACATCTTTTACATTAATGTGACCAATGTGATTTCACATCCACTCAAATATGCATTATATTTTAGATTACAGATTTTATAGCTGAACTTTTTTACTTTCATAAATTTCTTAAACTCGTGTGTCACATTATATATTTATGTGTCATCCGATAATAGTCTTATATGATAAGTCCAACAAATTCTCATTAGGATAAATTCTAAATGACTTTGATATCTTTTTAAGAAGTGAATTTTAAACTCAAATCAAACTTATAAAATTTGTTTATAAGGTAAGATTTACCTACTTAAATATTATGAAATGTTGTTATCTTTAGTCGACGTGAGGTTTTCAATACATTTTAAATTTTATAATTTATATATACATATAAATTATATAGTATGTACATATATTTTAATCAAACATTAGGACTAAGTTTCCAAATGAATAGATACAACATTCCTATGGTACAAGTAGTAATTCATCATGAAGCTATCTAGTTCTACTTCCACCCGCAATAAAATTAGCTCAGGTAAAATGTATGATTCTCACAATTTACATACACAACATATGTAACAATTTACAGACACAACATATGTAAGGGTGAATTAATGTAAACAAAACATAACATCATATGAATAGTATCATCATCCTTTTTTACATCATATGTCATCATTATTAATATGTTATCATCATATATCATATCATTCATATACTATAGCATTAATATATTATCATCATGTATCATATCATTCATATTTATTATTATATAACATATCATCATTTTACATCATGTTTAATTCATAATACATATGTTGAGATTATGCATGTGAATGCAAATGAACCAATATTTAATCACACATCATGTCATAACTAAATGCATATTCTGGATTCATTAGATCTTAGTTAGCCTAAGTCCCTAATGTCAAGGTGACACAAAGCATTTGCTAAGATGTACACTATATTGACTAAATTAAATAATATTATTTTAGAGACTAAAAAATTGTTGATATTTAAAGTGATCTCTATTATTACTAAAAATTTATAAAATGATTTCTAAATTGATATCTAAATTAACTACCCAGGTTTTAGCTACTAATATTTTAGATTCTAAATTTGATCCTAAAAGACTAATAAAAACTAATTTAGAATATAAAGTAGGTAATAACTAAAATCTTGATAGATAATGGTTAGATATCAATTTAGAAATTATTTTATAAATTTTTATTAATAATAATTGCTTTAGATACCAATAAGTTTTTAGTTGATAAAATGATCTGTATATTGACTAAATTAAATATTATTTTAAAGACTAAAAAAATTATTAGTATCTAATTTATAAATTTTATTAATAATATAAACTATTATATATATATATATATATCAATAGTTTTTTTAGTTAAAAAATAATATCTAATTTAATTAATATAATAAATAATTATTTTTGTCTTTAAAATTAATTTTTATGTAATAATTTTTTAGTTCATATATATTTTTATACTTATTTCCGAATTGTTCAGATACTAAATAATATTATATATATTATCTTTGAATATCTGGGAGTTGGGTAGGAGTACACTAAGGATTTGGTGTTGCTTTTTGTATTGGATTATTTGGATGAATTATTTAATATGAAAATATGACTTTGTTCTTGCATAAATTTTTTTATAAGAAAGTAAATTATATAAACTAAAACAAATTTATATATTCAAGTAATTTTTTTTTATTTAATTACTTTTAAAAATTAAGATAATTTATGTTATCAAAAAACTTAATGTAATTACTTTTTTTCTATAAATATTAATAAAATATTTATTCAAATAAATTCCATTTATTTGCTAAACCAGTTTAAAAAAAACTGAAAACTAATTTCGATATTGGTTTTATTTTAAGAAGAATGATCTATTTACGACTATTTTAGCTAATATTTATATGAGAAATGATTGTGACACTCTCTTTTTAGTAATTTTGCTATTCATTTGGTAGATTTAATAAAATATTTAGTGATTTTTTTAGCTTTCAATCACTTATTGTCAGTGTTTGGTAAAAAGGACTTAAAATTTAAACAAGAAGCAATGAAATCCAAACTCAATAAATACTTAGTAATTTAAGAAGGTGGTAGTAAAGTAGTAGAGAGTTTGATTATTATTATAATTATTATAGGCAAACAGCTTCTACATAACAAGTGGAGAGTTTGGGTTTGCTAAAGCATAACAATTTCCAAATTCAGTTCTTGAGAGCCCCTTTGCTCTTCAAGTACTCCACACTCTGATCATAAATTTCTTCAATCCCATACTTAAAACTGAATCCTTCTTTCACAAGCTTTTCAGAAGAGATTGTTAGTTTTGCCTTGGAGGGACAATCATCAAATCTGCAAACAGAAAATCCATGATTAAGGAAAGGGATTCCTTGAAAATGAGAAAGAAAAAGCATGTATAAGCTTACTCAGTTGGAACTTTGTACTGAGGGTAACGTTTGCTAAGAAACTTTGCAAGCTCAGGAACACTAGTACTGTGAGAAGAGACAATGTATCGACCAGAAGCTGATTCATTCTCAGCCACAAATATATGTGCTCGGCAAATATCCTCCACATGGGTGATGGATATTGAACCTGATAGAAACTGCATGCCTTTCAGGGCGTTTATGAGGAAATCATTGCCTGCAAGGTAAAACAAAAATGGCACTGAAACATATAATATGGTCCTAAAAAAGTACAACTATATAACTGGTCTAGAAAGCCCTTAAACCAGTAGATTTGGCATATTTGAACCTGTTATGAGAGACGTGGCCAGGCCAACACTTGATGGGATGTCCGGGGTGAGAGAAGGACCAGTTGTGAGAGTTGGTATCACAGTGATGAGATCAATGTGATTCTCTTCAGCAAATTTCCATGCAGCTTTCTCTGCCAGTGCTTTGGAGACAGGATAACCCTACATGTTGGGATGAAGAAACACTCTATTTTAGAGTCTATTCAATGATTAGTAGTAATCTTTTCCATCTAGGAAGGGTAATAATGAGGTAAGGCACCTTGAAGAGCCATTCCTCATCCCAATTTAGTAAGTTGCTTTTAAACTAAAATAATCTAACAGAAAATCACTAAGGTACTTGGAAATCAATTTCATTTCAAACTAATAGGGCAAAAGCTGATCCAGATAGGTGCAAAATAAGGTTTGATTTTTACCCAAGTGGGTGGTTTTGCAGTGTTCAAGAACTCAACATCAGTCCAGTTGCTTTCATCCATAACCAGACCAGTGTCCTTGACAGGGTTTATGGTCACAGCAGCTGCTGAAGATGTTAAGATGACTCGTTTGACTCCTTTTGCTCGTGCACATGCTTTCAACACATTCAACACTCCTGAGATTGCAGGCTTGATCATGTCATTCTGAATAGTAATTGCAAAAGAATTTCTCATTAGTCTTTTTCTTCAACACACATATGTTGCATTTGATTGTAAAATTTATAGTGCAGTTTCTTGTTCGGTGTGCAATCTACCTCAGGATCTTCAGAAGCAAAGTTCACAGGTGTAGCAAGCTGAAAGACAAGTTCACAGCCTGCTATAGGGGCATCAAAATCCCTTTCACCTGTTAGATCTGCTCCAAATATGTTCAAGTCGCCCAAACTTTGCAGTGCCAAAAGGTGAGATATTTTCTTAGCATTATCTGCACCAGAACACTTAAGTCAAGAATTTTTTTCATAATAAGACTAAAATAAATTATAATCGTAGATAAACTTATTATAAGTGATGGACACCTTTCTAAACGATACCCAGTAAGCCAAAGGGATAGAAGAAAAAAAAGTTTAGAATGAAGAAAAGTGTCCACCATTTTACTCTCTTGTACGTACACCTTGTACCATATATAAATATTAAACTTGTATCATTGCAGAATAAAAAAATCATTCTTTTTTGTTCTTCTAACCAAACATTATAGATAGTAATTCTAGTGTTACCCTCTAAATAATTAAACAGTTTTTTGTGAACAAAATCAAGAAACAACTTTAGAATGACACATTTGACTGAGAGAGAGGAACCTGGGTCTCTAACAGTGGTGTTGACAGCATAACCCTTGTGAAGCAATTGCTTTACCAAGCAAGAGGCCATAAATCCACTTCCACCGATCACACATGCCTTCTTTCCAATTTTCTTGACAGTGGCCATGATTTCACACCTCAAGAAGGATGAAACTTACAGTAGGAAAGTTTTTTAATGTTACCCAAGGAGAGAAGGTTCTTAAATAATAATAATGTTTCAGCTACTAAATCCAAAACACCGTTTCGTCTGAGTGTAGTTTAATTGAAGGTGAGCACGTGATGGTGTTTGGTGGTTTTGTGACCAACAACTAACATCAACAACAAGTCTTGCAGAACAAAAAAACCTTTTCATCTGTCTGTCACTATACATTCTTCAATTCAAAATGCCAAACTGAATTGAAAATCCACACCTCATCTTCCATCTCTAACATTCAATCATACAGCACAATAACAAAATAAATGGTGATAAACTACATATCTATCATATTTCACTATCACCAGCATTCATTACTTATCTAGCATAAAGGTTGTTTAAATTGTGGGAAAATTCAATTCTTTGTTTGTAACTTGTACAAGCTCCTACTTCAAACGCATGTATAATGATAGTCATCACAACAATGTATAACAAACACATTTTTTTTTATATTTTATTCCTCTATTTTTATACTACTTATTCTTATTTTTCTTTATTATTTTCTATTTTTTTCTTCCTCTTAAATTTCAAAGATAAGATATATATTTGTTATTTTTTTTTTCATTCATTAACATGCTCCATTAGTATCTCAAAATCTCTTTTTACATTATTTCCAGTCAAAGGCAGAATTTTGACAATGCACAAATAAATGTACTTTCATAATTTTCTATATAAAAAATTCGTTTAGACTGTGCATGTGTTAAATTTCACAATATAATTTATTCGAATTAAAAAAAACTTAAGGAAAAAAGTTTTGATTGTATTTATACTTTTTTTTTCACAAAATAGAATATAAATTTTTAGCTTTATTTATAACATTAGCCTTTTTTTATCTTTAAATTCACATAATAACTTTTTCTAAATATAATAGGAAGATATATATTCTTGAACAATTCTAACCATTTTCCCACCTTGATTATCATTTTTAAGATTATTTAATAAATATTATTATATATATTGTTTTCAGTATATTGCTTAAATACTTTTTTATAATCCAAACAACTACATATAGTTTTAAGTATTTGTTCATTTACAGCACTAAAAGCATTATATTGGTTTTATTCTAATGAATTTTAATGAAATTCAGTTATAAATGTAATTGGTCATTAAAAAAATTTAGACTTCATAAATGTTTATAAGAATAAAAAGAATAATAAAGATGAATTAATTGAACCTTTTTTATAATATAAGATCTCAACATTTTTAAAAACTAAACTAAACAGCTTTTAAAATATTCAAATATATAAACTAGTTTCTTATTTATGATATAATTTTTTATATATTTTTTTATTTTCGTCTTATCATATTCACGTATTAATTACATATCAACCATTTGCAGATAGGAATGTATATAAATTTAAATTGTTATCCATATCAACTAAAACCAACTTTTGTAAGATATGTAAGGAAGATATTCTTACATAAACGAAAAAAAAAAATTGAAGTTAAATTTATTAATTAAAGTATAAATTAATTTATAGAAATCCTTTTGTATATGTAAGAAATGATTTCTGTCCATTGTTTAACTTTTTACATTAAGGGTCCTGATATATTAAGATCATACAGAATAAAATATATACACTTTATATATCAATAAATTAATATTTTAATTATATTTTATTTATTTTTTGATTAAAAATATTATTATATCATTATAATGATTTATCAAGGGTATGTATTATAATGGTTCGTATTATAACGGTTTGTTAACTGTATGTATTTTAGTTTGGAAACACAAAGTATGAAATTTTATGTTAATTATAAAATAATTAATTATATTTATATCTATACCTATATATAAAGGGGATTTCCTACTTTAACTGCCATAAATTGTTTTTCTATTTTGTTATTATTTAATATTTTGTTTTATTAATTTATTTTGGTTATTTGAATATTTTATAATTTTAGAACTAAATAAAACAGTTTTTTAATTTTAAAATTTTATTTTATTTGTTCTCACTTATAGGAGAGTAGAGAGATTCATACGTTAATTTTATTTTGTTGTCACCTAACTGGAAAAAGAGTTAAGATATTGATTACTTTTCTATTTTAAACTAATATTCTTCTTTTTTAAATAAACAGTTTTTTAATCTATATCTATATATAAAGATATTTTTCTTTATAACTATCATTTGGTGTAAACATTTTTTTTTAAATTTATCCTTTAAAATATTAAAATATAATAAATTTGATTTGTTTTAAAATGATAAAATTGGAAATGTGACTTAAATTGATTTAAAAAAAAAAAATAAGTTTGAAGATTAAATTTAGAATAAATGGTTTGAGAGACGTGTACCGTTTTATTAGAGAAGAGTGGAGAGATAGACATGAAATGTGAGTTAATGGATGGTTAACGATGTGAAATGTGAAAAATGTGGTAGCATGTAGCAAATTGCAAGTAGCAGGTTGTAGGTAGCAGGTTGCAGGTAGCAGGTAGCAAGTACCAGGTTGCAGGTAGAAGGTAGCACGTTGCAAGTTGCAAGTAACAGTTAGCATGTGTCAGGTAGCAAGTAACATGTGTCAGGCAGTAGGTAGCAGGTAGCAGGTAGTAGGTAGCAGGTAACAGGTTGCAAGTTGTAGGTACCAGGTTGCAAAGAGCAGGTTACAGGTAGCAGGTAGCAGGTTACAGGTAGCAGGTTGCAGGTAGTAGGTAACAGGTTGTAGGTAGCAGGTAGCAGAAAGTAGGTAGCAGGTAATAGGTAGCAAGTAGCAGGTTGCAGGTGGCAGGTAATAGGTAGCAAGTGCAAGTAGCAGATAACTGGTTATAGGTAGCAGGTAGTGGGTAACAAGTAGTAGGTAACAGGTAAGAGGTAGCAAGTTGCAGGTAGTAGGTTGTAGGTTGCAGGTAGCAAGTTGCAGGTAGTAGGTTGTAGGTTGCAGGTAGCAAGTTGCAGGTTGTAGGTTACAGGTAGCAAGTTGCAGGTTGCAGGTAGCAAGTTACAGGTAGCAGGTAACATGTTGTAGATAGCAGGTAGCGAATAATAGGTAGTAGGTAGATGGTAGAAGCTAGCAGGTAGATGGTTGTGGGTAGCAGGTAGCGGGTAACAGGTAGTAGGTATATGGTAGCAGGTAGCGGGTAACAAGTAGTAAGTAGATGGTAGCAGGTAGTAGGTAGATGATAGCAGGTAGCAGGTAGATGGTTGTGGGTAGCAGGTAGGAGGTTGCGGAAAGATGGTAGCAGGTAGCAGGTTACAGGTAATAGGTAGCAAGTAGCAGGTTGCAGGTAACAAGTAGCAGGTTGCAGGTAACAGGTTGTAGGTAACAGGTTGCAAGTAGCATGTAGCAGGTTGTAAGTAGCAGGTAGTAGGTTGCAGGTTACAGGTAGCAAGTTGCTGGTTGCAAGTTGCAGGTTGCAGGTAACAGAAAACACATAGCAAGTTGCAGGTAGCAATTTATAGGGTGCAGGTAGCAGCAAGTTCCTGGTTACAAGTAGTAGGTAACAAGTTGTTGGTTGCAAGTAGCAGGTAGCAAGTTGCAGGTTGCAGGTAGGAGGTTGCAGGTAGTAGATTGCAGGTAGCAGGTAACAGATTGCAGGTATCAAGTTGTTGGTTGCAGGTTGCAAGTAGTAGGTAGCACATAACATGTTGCATGTAGCAAGTTGTTGATTGCAGCAGGTTACAGGTTAGAGGTTGCAAGTAGCAGGTTGCAGTTCTAGGTTGCAGGAAGCCGGTACCAGGTAGCAGATAGCAGGCTGGACATAGCAGGTAACATGTGTCAGGTAGGAGTTGCAGGTATCAAGTTGTTGGTTGCAGGTAACAGGTAGATGATAGCAGGTAGGAGGTTGCAGGTACCAGGTACCAGGTAGGAGGGAGTAGGTTGCAGGTAGTAGGTAACATGTAACAGATTGTAGGTAGCAGGTAGTAGGTAACAAGTTGCAGGTTGCAGGTAGTAAGTAGCAGTTAGTAGGTAGGAGGTTGCAGGTAGATGGTAGCAGGTAACAGGTAGCAGCTAGGAGATAGCAGGTTGGAGGTTGTAGGTAGCATGTTTCTGGTAGCAGGTTGCAGGTAGCAATTTGTTGGTTGCAGGTAGCAAGTTGCTGGTTGCAGGTAACACGTAACAGGTAGCACGTAGCAGGTTGCAGGTAACAGGTAGGAGGTAAGAGGTTGCAAGTAGCAGGTAACAAGTACTAGGTAGGAGGTAGCAGGTTGTAGATAACAGGTAATATGTAGCAGATTGTAGGTAGCAGGTAGCTAGTAGTAGATAAGAGGTTCTAGGAGATAGCAGGTTGCAAGTTGGAGGTTGTAGGTAGCATGTGTCCGGTAGCAGGTTGCATATAGCAAGTTGCTGGTTGCAGGTAGCACGTAGCAGGTTGCATATTGCAGGTAACAGGTAGTAGCAGGGAGGTTGTTAAAATCTTAAGTTATTCAATATTACTACATTCGATTTATTGTGATAAAAATAATATTAAAATTGTCTAATTAAAAAATATAATTATTTTAAACCTATTTAATTAAAAATAAAAATAAATATAAGTAATAAAAGATTAACACAAATAGTAAGATATTATTTAATTTGATTAAATTTTGTATTTAACTTTTTCCATATTTTAATATAATTAAATAAAAAAATAATTTAATAAAAAAATAAAAGTAATAAAAGATCAACACAAAACTGTTGGAGATCCCACATCGACTAGAGATTAGAGCCTTTCATGGTATATAAGTGGGTGCAAACCTCAACCCTATGAGCCGGTTTTATGGGGTTGAGTTAGGCTTAAAGTCCACTCTTTCGTAATATGGGGTTGAGTTTTGCTATCGGACCGTAAATCCTGAAGGAGGTAAGACTCCTTGGGATATTAATTAATTTGAATAATCGGGTTTTATATTTGATTTCAAAATAATTTAAAAAAAAATGATAAAAGAAGACAAACTAAATGATAAGATAGTATTTAATTTGAATAATTGGTTTTTATATTGGATTTGAAAAAAAAAATGATTGCTAGATGTGAGGAGAGTGGATGGATTGATATGTTATTTTTTTTTTATTTAAACTGATTTTATTGTCTATTCTTAAAATAAAAGATATTTGTGCCCTCCTTCACTATTTTTATAAAATTAAACACTTCTAAATGTATAATAATTTATTATTTATAATTGAATTTCATTATATTTTATTTTTAATGTTATTTATATTTCAATTAATATTAATTATCTATCTTATGTTTGCTACTTCAAATTAGTTTATAAATATCATTCTATATTTATTTTATTATATTATTTTTACTTTATTTTGATTATTTTTGCAATTTTAAAAGTTAACAAAAACAAAAACAAAAATCATTTTTTTTATTGTCACTTAGTGGTTACTAGATGTGGAGAAGAGTGTGAGGAGTGTACGTTACTTTTGTTACTTTTCTGATTTAAAATAATTTTATTTCATTTTCTATTTTTAAAATTAAAGATATCTATTAGATTTTATTTTGCTCACAGAGACAAAAATCCATATGTGAAACAACACCACCATCCCTCAATACTCAAACTAGATTTTATAACATTGTTTATTAGAATTTTAATATTAAACACAATATATATAAATGATAAAAATAAAAAATACAGATACTTAATAAAAAAAATTGAATAAATAATAATAATAATAATAATAAAAATACAAATACACGTTAATAGCAAAAATAAAAAGCTAGTTTCTATAATCCAAATAAAACTCTTCAAAACAAATGTTTCTCACTTCCTCTCACCCTTTCTCTGCTCTCGAAAATAAAATTTGAACAACTTTATAAAAATACACAACATGCAAGGAAAAAACAGAGTAACAGAGCTTCTTCTCACTTCTATGCCCCTCTTCCATTCTCCTCCTTCACACTTATCTAACAGTGTCTACTATGAGATCCATATAAATTCAATATAGCGGTGTCTTTATACACTAATAGTGCAGAAACACGAACAAATAGTTACAAAAACCAAATTATAAACCGATCTATGAGAATATCTGAGTAACGATATCACATTAAAATGACTAAAGAAAACATATCCGCCAAATAAATGTAAATAATAACTTCAACTTGAACCATCAATTAAACTCCATTCATACTATATCACTTATGAAAGAAGCAATTACAATCACAATTTAATTATGAAAGGAAAAATGAGGTTAAGGCCCCATAATTATAATAAAAATAAATATAAATAAGAGTATTTACATCTTGTCTGTAACAAACATCAAAATAATCAAAATCTAGTTCTTGAGTGCCCCCTTACTGTCTAAGTACTCCAAACTGTGGTAAAAAATTTCTTCAATTCCATGCTTGAAACTGAACCCTTCTTTTACAAGCTTCTCTGAAGAGATGACAAACTTTGCCTTGGAGGGGATATCATCGAATCTGCAATTACAGAGTCATGCTTAGATTCAATAGAAATGTAAGATATGTTTCTACCACGAAAGAGCAATACTACGTAATTTTCAAGTCAATTTCATTCCAACAAAATTCACGTCCTTTGCCTCTCACGTGTGGTAACGATCCACCTAAAAGTTCTCGAAAGGACGAAATTTCTTGGAAAAAATGCAAGACAAAAGAGGCAAGAGGCAAGTGTATTTACTGCTATAGACATTTCACACCAATTTTTTTAAGGTTAGAAGCATACTCGGTTGGAATTTGATGCTGAGGGTATCTTTTGCTTAGAAACTTTGCAAGTTCAGGAATGCTAGTATTGTGAGCACAGACAATGTATCGGCCAGAAGCTGATTCTTTCTCTGCCAAAAACATATGAGCTCTGCAGATATCCTCCACATGTGTGATAGATATTGAACCTGACAGAGATTGAATACCTTTGAAAGCCTTCATGAAGAAATCATTCCCTGCAAGGTGTCAGCAAAATGCCATCAAAACAAGCATAAATCAATTGGTATGGTGCTTAGAAATGAAGGTGGAAAGGTGCTAAATTTATTGGATGTTGTAGTTTGTGAACCTGTTATAAGGGACGTGGCCAACGCAACACTGGTGGGGATGTCTAGAGTGATAGAAGGACCAGTTGTGAGAGAAGGTAACACAGTGATCAGATCAATGTGATTTTCTTCAGCAAATTTCCATGCAGCTTTCTCTTCCAGTGCTTTGGAGGCAGGATATCCCTACACATATATACATGAACTTTACTTTCATAACAATAAGATCTTCTTACTATTTGTTAAAATAAACCATTTCCAAACACAATTTCACATTACTCAGCCATCATTATATCAAGTTCTGAAAAAGGTTTTCAAAAGTGTTTTAAAACAAAAAAACAACACAGACAGTTGAAAAGCTATTTTGGCATTATCTTCCTGCAAGTGTTTTTCTTCATCTGCTCAAGAGACAAACTTCTAGAAAAAAGAAATGTGATGAGCAGACAAACAAACGTTTTAACGAGTGCTTGGGGGGCAAACAAATTTTACAAAACAAAAATGGTCTTCAAAAACAGTAAACAATCAAGGCATTAACATTTTCAGTAAGGAATGGCACAAGCCCATATCTTAAGTGATTAAGGTTTGGTGATTTACCCAACCATGTGGCTTTGCAGTCCTCAAGTACTCAACATCACTCCAATTGCTTTCATCCATGACTAAATCTGTCCCATTGAGTTGGTTAATAGTTACAGCAGCTGTTGAAGATGTTAAGATGACTCGTTTGACTTCTTTTGCTCTAGCACATGCTTTCAATACATTCAATACGCCTGAGATTGCTGGCTTGATCATGTCATTCTGAATAATAGTTTACAGAAGCATTTTTGGATTAAATTTTTTATCAACTCAGACATGTATAGTTTTAAAAGCATCCAATTATAATGCGTGATGAGGATTGAATGTACCTCAGGATCTTCAGAAGCAAAGTTGGCAGTTGTAGCAAATTGGAATACAAGTTCACAGCCAGATATAGGGGCATCAAAATCTTCTTCAACTCCTAAATCTGCTCCAAAGATTTCAAGTTTTCCCAAACTTTGCAGTTCCACTAGGTGAGATATTTTGTTGGGATTACCTGCAGGATATGCATGAAATTGTGTTCACATATATAATCTCTACTCTTCAATGCAACTCCAAGGGAGAGATTGACCTACACTACTTGTTTCATTTGAGGTAACAAATGTGTGAAATATTCTTTTGGCTTATAAAAAAATAAGAATGTGTCAACAAATATAGAACCAAATTAATAATTAAACCCCTCCATTATTATTTCTTTAGGTTTTTTTTATAAAGAGAAAATATATGTTTTAGTCATTATATTCTAACGAAATGCGATTAGAATCCCTATTCTTTAAATTTGGCCATCAAACATTAAAAATATGTGAAAACCTATACTTTTTAAAAAGAGGGCCTAAAGCTATACTTTTTAGAATCAAATTTATCAATTCGAACATATAAGAAAAATATAAATATTAAAAATCAGTTTTTTATAAATCACATTTATTTTTATTAAACATAATATATATATATATATATAATGAATTTTGAATTTAGATTCATTACAAAATAATACTATTAAATCGGTTCTTATATGTATAAAGAGGTGAGATAAAATTATACCAGATTAAATTACACTAAATGTTATATTGCTTAGTATTTTTCAATCAGATCATCTTCTTTTTTTAAAATACTGAATTGAAAAATCCTATCACATAAATTCTGAATACAAAATTTTATATTAACACAAAATTATTTAATAAATGTTTTAAATAAATAAAAGTGGATATAATATATATTTCCTAAAATATGAATAATTTTATTATGATGTTATTTTTGTTGAATTTGAATAAAATTGGTCATAAATAATAAAAAGTTAAATAAAAAGAGTAGTTTGATGTAAAGTTATTGAGAGTTTAAGAATGAAATAAAAATTGAGAAGGAAAGGAGATAGAAGAAGGAACCTGGATCTGTAACAGTAGTATTCACTTCGTAACCTTTTTGAAGCAATTTCTTAATTAAGAGAGAGGCCATAAATCCACTTCCACCCACCACACACGCTTTCTTTCTCATTGCCTTCATGCTTCCCATCTTCACACGCTCACTTCAAACAACTTATTAAAAAAACTACTCAAACCATTTCAAGTGTAGGTATATATAGAAATCATAAGATAAAATAACATATCTGTAATTTCAATTCAAGTAATGTTGGAGATAAAAAAATATTTTGTATCTGCAATTTAAGTGAATCAAAACAAAATTATTATTTAAATTCTACGATAATATGAGATATCGTGAATTTAAATTTAAGTAAATTAAAACTTATGTGACTTATAAGGGAGACTTAAATTCCTTTTGAATCATTCTATTTCTTTAACTAACTCGTAATGTATTATTCCCCCTGAATATTTTATACTGAAGATAAAAACAACTTTTTAACTTAATTTGTCCCATCATTATCTTCTTTCTAATATTTCTTTTTGTTTTATCTTTAACAACCAAAAATAAGAATATTCATATAACCAATATATTAAATATACTATCATTTGAATTTTTATTTTCCAACCTTTGTAAAAACTAATAAAACTGTCTCTTGAACCGTTTTTTATCACTCGACGTCAAACTGAATTATAGTTGGGATTCCTCCCAAAAATAACCTGTTAAGAATTTATTTTTAAAGGTAAATTTTTCTCTACCTTCTACTAATGATAAAAAGTCGATTTTATCTTTTTAAAAAAATTTAAATGGTTCATTTTTATATTTTTCCTTTAATTGCAACATTTTCAAAAAAAATTATTCGGGATTTGACGTTAGATTTTTTTTTTTAAGTTTTGTACTCTATTTTTGCATTAAGTAATTTTTCTTCTTCTCGATTTTCTGGCTTTCACAAAAATGAAAAAAAAAAGTGAACAAAAACATAAGCATCACTAATAAAAACACTACGAAACTTACATTAACTATCAATATTCACCACTAACCATCACAAACAACCATCACCACTTGAAAATGAATAAGAATACATAACACTCTCCACCATATATACTCAGAAACATACATATTCTTGAAATAAAAAAAAAGTATGGAGATGCATGGGAAAGTATGAATCTCCAGAGAAAATTTGTCTTTTTAAACTATGATAAGAATTATATTATTATTGGACTCAATCCAACATATAAACTCACAATTTAGGATTCTAAAATTTAAAACACCACTAATACATATTTTCAAGATTTTATTTATGTTCTCAATTTGATCCTCATATTGATATAGATAATGTTGTCACTTGAGCTTTTGAATAAGTGCTTCCAAAATGAACTAATAAACATCATTTCCCAATCTAAAACTATAGACTTCGGAATACCATGCAATTTAGCAATTTGAGCAATGAAAACTTCAACCACTAATTTGCTAGTGAAATCATTTTTAAAGGAATACAATGGCCAAATTTAGACAATCTATCAATTAAATAACAAAAAAACCCATGAAAGAATGACAAATTAGTGATAATTATATCCTCCCAAACCTAAGAAGATATAAGCAAAGGTTGTAAAATACATGCAGGTAAAGCTTGATCATTCTTAGCTTGTTGAAAAATTTGACATGCTCTATAACATATTTGCATGTATCACATTGCATGTTAAACCAAAAGAATTGAGCACCAATCCAAAGCAGGTCATCATCATTAGGAAACACGATCCTTTTTTATATAAAAGTAATTCTTTATTAATAGTGTAATCAAGATGACATAATTTCTCATACAAGAGTGATCCATTTGATATAGTTTTGGATCTGCTGCAATTAAACTAACCACTCGTGACAACCATGATTTTGTGGGCTTTGATCAAGATAAAAGAAAACTCTTGGATAAGGTATATGTTTGAATATTATCCTTTCCTCGTTTATATTCAATAGTAAAATGTGACCCATGAATTTGGGCAAGCATAGTTGTTGCTCAGAAGTTTGTAACTTTTGTTCCATTAATTCTTTGGGGCTTTTCCGATCTATCTTGATAATAAACTTGTGGCCTAAGAGATAATTTTTTAACTTAGCTAATGCTTCAGTTATGCATAAATATTTTTGAAATAAGTCGATTGATTTTAAAGTATAGAGACAATTTTTTTGTGAAATAAGCAATGAGATTATGTTCTTGTCTGAGAACAACCCCAATTCTCAACCCTGAAGCATTTTTTTTCCAAAACAAAAGGAGCACTGAAGTTGGAAATTGCCAAAACTGGAGCAAAGTGGGAGCTATTTTTAACCTTCTAAACACCTCTAAAGTTACATGAGTATGGAAAAATGAGTCTTTCTTAAGGAGATCAATTAAAGAAGATGCAATATTGGCATAACCTTTAACAAGTATGTGATAATAACCTATAAGGCCTAAAAAACGTCTCAACTATTTCAAAGGTGTGACGCAAATAACCAATGTGTTTGACTCCAAAAGGACATTTAGAAAACCTTGCATACAACTGATGTTGTTTTAAAATTTAAAGAACAACCTCTAAGTGATGCAAGTAGTCCTTCCAAGTAGCATTATAAAATATAATATCATAAAAAAACACCAAGACAAACATCCTTAACACAACCAACAAAAATGTCATTCATTAAGCCTTGGAGCGACTGGTGCATTTGTCTATTCAAATGGCATTACTAACCATTCATAATGGCCATGAGGGGTCTTAAAAGTTGTCTTGTATCTATCCTTTAGGCTAAGCAATATTTGACGATAAACGTACCTTAAATCTAGCTTAGAAAAAAATGCAACCTCAAACAATTCATCAATAAACTCATTGACTATAGGAATAAGAAAACTTTCCTTAATAGTTATAGCATTTAGAGCCCTATAATTAGTACACACTCGTCATGATCCATCTTTCTTTTTACCAAAATAATTGGAGAGGAAAAGGTACGTTTATTGGGCTATATAATCCATTTTTGAAGCATTCCTTCCACTAACTTATCAAGTTCCTCTTTTTGACTATGAGGGTATCATCTACATATTCAAGAATTGGTTTGAATTTTTATATACGGACCTTGAGTTTGGAAACAAGTTTCAAATGACTATGGAGACTTGGTGAGGTACTTTTAGATTGAATTGTGCATTATTAGGCTTCAATATAAAAGTTAGGTACTTTGAGAAATATTGGTTACTATATCAAATTGTGTCTTATAAAAGTTAATTAGTACCATTGAAACTGGCTAGAATGGTAAGATTGACTCTTGTTTAGAAGTGAAACTGATCTTGAGAAAATTTTGCATAATATACGAAACAAATGGAATTTCTCTAGCAGATTTCATCATGACAGTCAACTTCACTCTCAATCTTAATTTGCTCATAGGATTCTTACATGTTTAAGGAATTTACTAAATTCTCTCAACAAATTAGAATTCATCCATTGAATTTTATCTCAAAGGCAATAAGGAGGAATTATAAATTAAATTCACACAATGATTTAGAATTTCACCCATTAGATTTTAACTCAAAGGCAATAAGGAGGAATTACAAATTAATTTCGCACAAATTTTTTTATTATGTTCAAGGAAAACACACTTTTACATATACGTGTTTAATTTACTTGTGTGATTCTAAACTTATTAATCATTATCCATGTGTAAATTATGAATATTGATATTCCATATTCAAATTATGTTTGAAATGTTAGAAGGTTAATTTATTTGAATGGTTTGAAATGACGTATATGAGATTATATTATGATATAATTATTTATTCAAAATATTAAGGATAAAACTTATTATTGAAAGAGATATCTTACGTTATCTAAATTATATATGTAAATTAAAATATCAATGTGGTGAAAATTTTAGGAAGAATTTTAATATATACTGATATTGATGTCTTATGAAAATAATATTTGTATGCCTAAAGTATTTAAATGTGTCAAATATTAATATTTGATGGAAACGTGATTAATATGAATCTTCCATACGAAATTTCTATATTATTTTATATCTTTATATATGTGTTCCATATAAAGATCTTTAACATGATACGTATGTTTATAGCGTATATTAACTAAATTGTTGAATAGTTATTATTTTTGCAGAATTGTTTTTTTCCTTCAAAGATTACATTTGGTACAGATAGAGAATAGGTTCACGAGATAATCATAGTCATATATAATATTTGTTAACAACAATATTGTTTTCCAACTATTTTTAGGTAATTATGATTTAATTTTGTATGTAAATAATTGAAAAGTTTATAACTAATACTTAATTAATAAATAATATTGAATTTAAAATTTAACATAACTGACATTTAATTTAAAAATTATCGTAAATGAAATTTTATTAATTAATAATATCTAATTAAAAAACTATAATAAGTGACGTATCATTTTTAAAGTGAAATTGAGGGAGTAATAGTTTTCATTTATATACGGGAGCAATCTTTGCATGTGAAACTACCTCTTTACAAACGACGCTCTTATTATATAAATGAACAAGTTAGAAAAAGAAAAATAAGAATTTCATTCTTCACTCTGAATTCGGTAGAGCTTCAACAATTTGCGTGACATGGAGAGAAAAACATTGGGATTTATGTTCTTTTTCTTCCTTGTCTTAGCTTCCAGTAAGAACATAGTTATACATATATAATATGATATAATACTGGAACTATTGAGTATTAGATGATAAATGTGATGTTACATAATATTTTAATTTTTTTAGTTATAACTATTTTATTAAATATAATTGTTTTTGAACGGGTGTTGGGTCTAGAGAACGATTGTCTTTTTTCTTTACTTGGTCCAGACTGGGATAGTACCTGCAGAAGACAATCTGACGATCAAGTTAGTTAGAGTGTCGGCACTCGGTTGTCAGAGTATTGTAGATAATGACGTACTTGATTTTTTGAAATCTACACTATTTATATTACTTTAATAGGTCTTTGTTGGTGGGTTAAATTAGAATATTGATTTGTGTTTAAGATTATGTTAAACAACTCTTAATTATAGATTAACCATGCAGATTTGGTCAATTTATGACTCGTCGTCATGGATCGGTCGACCACATATTGTCTCTTAACCTTTTATCCTTTTATCGTGGTCGGATGATTTGGGATTCTAACAATTAACCTAGTCGTTCGGTCGTCCTAGTACAGTAACTAATATTATCCGTTGTGATTATTTTATGATGAGATGAAATTTAATTTATATATTAATACTGTGTTAACAGATGTGGGTGTGAAGAGAGCTGAAGCAGATTGTATGAAAGCAAGCGCAAATTTCAAAGGTGCGTGTTTTCAGAGCGATAACTGCAATTATGAATGTACGAGAGAAGGTAGACCCGGTGGCGAATGCAGAGGTTTCATCCCTCGTCGTTGCATGTGCATATGTGATTAAATTCCATTCCATCAATACATATTTTAAATAAATTAATATATATGTTTATCATCATCTTCTTCTTCTTCCATTTATGGTGTAACCCTTTTTTACAATGGAATACATTTTTACTATCACTTTCTCCCCTTACACTTATCTTAACTTTTAATTTTATTACTTGTGGTCAAATATTTGTATACTTTTCTATTTTAACTTTTTCTCTTCATCATATAATTAATGCATATAGAAATTATATAAAGTTAGAAAAACATACAAATATGTAATTCCTAAAAAAAATAACTAATATCATCTTTAACTTTGTAAATAAATAATGAATAGAAAAAATCTATTCAAAATTGTTAGTACTTAAAGTAACGATTGTTTTCAACAAATTATAGTTTTAATGAAATAAACCCAAAAGAATTTCAAGAAAATATTTTATTGTTTCAGTAAATGAACCCCAAATGCGTTAATACTTTGTTTTCGAATCTTTAATTTTCAAGAAAATATTAATAACGATTATAATAAATAATATATGTTGCTATATGTGTTTATAAAAAAAAGTAAGAAAAATAAAAAATTCTTTTTATTTTAATGTAATTTTAAATGGATTACTTTTTTTTCTCTCTATTTAACGTTCAAACACTTTTTAATTAATAATTAAAATCGAATTAAGATTGTAATTGAAAAAAATATTATTTTATCTTAAAATTTGAAAAACTACGGACAAAAACAACAATTGTTTTTTATTAGAAACGACAATTACGAATTTTAAATATATATATATATACATTATATATTATTATATTCTAAAAATAAATTATATGAATAACTTTAAAACATAAATTATTAATTTTTTTAACAAACTCATAACCTCACCTTCTACCAATTGTTGGATCAACACTTATGTCAAAAACTATATATTATCAAATAATATCTTCTTCTTCTTAATAAATAGGGGCTGCATAGAATAAAACTTATTGGTAGCATTGGACAATTTTATTTTTTTCTTCCATTTATGCATGGGTCTGGCCATGCAAGTTTTTATTTTTATTTTTTTTATGTTTTTTGTTGGTTTGGACTACGTAAAACTTTGATTTCACTTTTCTTTTTTTAAAAAAAATTATCGTCTTGACTAATGGTATTATGTCTGTTTTTTCGTTTGCTAAGCCGACACATGGAGGCATTTTTGGTACATTTGCTCGGTCGACGATATTGCGTTCCTTTATACATTAGACAGACCAACAATACGATATTCATGCTCATCTCACGTTGGTCAAGCCGACATAACTAGCATCGTTAGTGCTAGCCGACGCAAAATGGACTTTGTTTTTGCACTATTTTTGTTCGCTTGATGAACGATGCAAATCCAACGTTTTTGTCGGTTTTCGTTGATTGTGTCCATTTTTGGCCCACGAAATACACTATTTTTCTTATAATGATAATTAATAGAGTTCCTCATCCGTAACTACTAGTAGTGGAGTTTTAGATCAAACACATTTTTTCAACAAACATGATCAACTGGTGATTTTTACAACAGGATGATTATTACCTTGATGTTAATGGACTTTTCATACTTTGCACAATAATTTTTTGTATTTTCATTATCACTTAGCATTCCAATGGTTGGAACTTGTTGTCACCCACTCAACTTTACACTATGAAGATCTTATCAATTTTACTCAAATTTGAAAGTAATGAAAGTTGGTCACTTGTATAATGAGGTGAACAAGACAAAAATCAAAATCAAACCTGGAAATTGGTTTACTATGGCTAATCTCAAATATCAAAGACTAAATCTATAATTTTCAGACATCTCAATAAGTTATATAATACAATCGTGATATGATATTGAGTTTCATGGTGAGACGAGGAATGTAAGGTCGAAATGTTATACATACAAGTAGTTTTAATATTAACCAACTTTTCATTATGTGTATGTGTTTTTTTTAGTCCCCAATAAAACAATTTAGTTATAACAAGAATATATTTTTCATGTTATAAGCCTTAAAAATAACAACAAGATCAAATCACTTTATCATATCATAAAAACACATGATAAAATGAAAAAAATAATAATGAAATATCTCTTCCATGGGACATTCTTATTACATGAATCATGACTCCACATGACATAGGTTGATTACATTGATTTAATGAGAAAACATAAAAAATATTAAAATTAAATGTCGTTAATGTAAACTATGTCTAATAACATGGTAGAGTTAACCAATATCAACAAAATATTTTAATGATAAGACCCTCCAAGCATCAATGATGATGTTGGGAATATCATATCACAATCCAAAGTTCACTTTCATGAATATGTTTTTACAAATTTGAGTTGACATTTAAAAGTTAAAAAATGAACTTGAATATAGAAGAGAGGTTTTGATAGCGTACATCAAATAATTGATGATCTTGAACAAAGATATGATTAATTACGGGAATCTTGAGAATAAATGAACATGTTATTTTCATTCTTTTAATTTTATGTCAATTATTATAATAATAATTAAGTTTATGTGTCATCTCCTTCTAGATTTGTATGTTTAATTTTATTCATGTATTGAAATGAAATGTGACACTTGCATCCATTTAATTTTATTATTTCAAGTTTTAATTAGTTTAAATTTGGTATTAACATTTTATAATATTTTTTAATTATAATTTTATTTGAATTTCAATTTTAAAATTAATATTTTTTACATTATTACATATATTGATGGTATGAAATAATTTACAATTATTTTACAAGTCGCTACCCACATCTTAACGAGACCAATAATTTAATTAAACGCATATAGTAGGTGTAAAAAAATTCTCAAAATCAAATCCAAATTTATTTTTAAGACGGGAACAGTATAATCAGTTTACAAATACATTAAGTAAAAAATATTTTATCATATCTATCAAATCACTCTTAAATTTTATAATTATAATTATTTTATCATAAAAAGTGAAAAATTATTCGTATATATTATATAATTAAAGAAAATATCCAATAACTTGGATAAAATTTAATAAACTTGTTATATCACATCCACTAGCTTTATGGGTACCCTGAAGGAAGATAAATAAAATAGCATATAGCACATTAGATATAGTAGAGTTAACAAGGCAAACTCCACCTCCCAATGTTAAGTTCATTTGCTTCCATGCCAATATCTTTTTTCTCATCCTATCACTAGACTTGGTCCAAGAATATGCATTACAGAAATCTCTGATAAACTCTTTTCCATCACATCAAAATGCCAAGAGACAAAACTTCGGGAAAATTATTTAAGTTCTTATCTTGTGCTGTAACTTTGTTGTTTTGATTCAATTGAGGACAAATAGGTATTACATCCAAAAACCTGGCGAGTGAATAGATCTTCTACCCCTCAACTCCAAAAGCTTTGGCTTGCCTCAAAGCTAGTGCAGTATTTCAAAAGAGCTATTAAAACAAAATCATCACAATTTCTAATTATTATTAGAAACTCAATATTCAAAGTCATCCAAAATTCCAAATGCAGTATTCAAAATGATGACTGCACAAAACGGAAAATAAAACTCACTATGAGGGTTCTTCAACTTTCCTAATAATCAAAACATTTGGCAAAATCAGAAGGCACTAAATAACATGTATTTGCACAATTTTATTTTCATCATTCAGGCTCGTCGTCCAAATGACCATAAAGTTCATTCCAGTAGTAAGAAGCTTCTTCTGGTGTCCGAAAAGTCCAGATGTGAGACTTTGACTTTGATTTCTCTTGAGTTTCCAGAATTTCCTGCACCCAGGAGTTATATAATGTGTTACCCAAAGGAAAAGTCAGATAAACTGTCATGCCAAAACAATTAAACCACGCAACTGTGCAGCGGCACATGGTAACACGATGAATAAATAAAAAATTACAACTAAAACTTTTGCTCATTTTACGGTGCTGTGTTGTTCACCATTCATTCAAGTGCAAAACGCCATCAGTTAGAAAAGCAAAAGTAACAATGAAGAGAAATCGTTTTCTTTGATGGTGTGTGAGATAGAGTTGGTAGCGAAGGTTCTTAACTCTGTACTCGCAAAAGAGAAATAGCATACAACCAAATTTGAAATGTACATTAAGTACACAAACCATAAGAACTCAGACTCCTCTTAAGTCTTAATCTCACTACAACACAGAACATCAGCTGTTCTACTGAGGTAGAATCAAGCACCCGAAGTACTTTCAGGTTTATTCAAGACTATACTTAGCCCAGATATTTGCACATCACTGTTCTAAAACATTTTTCCAGCATAAAAATAAGGTGGTTGTGCCAAAACAGTTGGAGAAGTTCAGTTACAAAGCAATGCAACATTAAAAATGAAAAAACCGAGAACCCCATGTTGGCAAATGAGATTGTAAGCATTGATCACCTCATTCTAACTCAACAAAAATAGCGTTCAGTCTTTTCTATCTACATTTTTATACTATCATTAAGCACTAAAGTGGCATTAACAAAGTTAAGGAGTATTGTGCTTAGTTGCTTGTATTGAGACCCTAGACGGTCTAACCATATAAGCCCACTAAACGGTCTAGTACCAGTAGATCATCTATAAGTTTTGATAATAACAAACACTCTAAAGTTTTTATCTACTTGAATGTGAATATATTATCTGAACAATCTAACATGTGTTTTATGATAGTTGAAGGACACATTTGACCATTCAGTGAGTATAACATGGCTCACAATAGAGGGTTTAATAGACCATATGAATTCCTAGCTTGTATTTAAGTTATAAACAAGCCGTAAGATGTCTTTTAGATAAACTTTAAGTGTTTAAATCTTTATTCTCAACATCTATAATATCCATGTTTGAACACATCTTATGATAAACGGCCTTATAATTGTTATTAACGGCTATATAAGCAAAAATCATTTGAATTGTTCATATAAACAAAACAGTGGCAGATGCACTTTGAAGATTTAAATCAGAACTATCCTCATCAAGCATCTAAGCCAATAAAGGGGAAGATTCTCATTCAAGATCAGCAAAGATCAAGTGTGTTAAATCAAAGCTGCAATGATCATCTTCCAAGCCTATATAAAGAGTTCAAGTTGAAGATGAAAAAACACATCTGAAATATACAATTCTTTCTATCATACAGTGATCTTATAGTATTTTTTGTGGCTGAGCAATATAGCCTATGTAATCTTTCACATATTGGAGTATACCCAGTGAACTTGAATTGTACTCTCTCTAAGAGTGTTCTTTTCTTTAGAGAGTTCTTAACCTCAGGAGATGAGATTAAGAAAGTATAACCAGGAATGGTTTGTGTACTAGTTTGTAACTAAGAATGATTAGTGTACTCTGTTTGTAATCGATTAATTGTTAGTTAAACTTCTTAAGTAGTCTGCTTAAGGAGGAGAACTGGAAGTAGTCCATAAGTTTGGGTACACCAGTGTAAAAGTCCGTTCTTTGGATTCACTAGTATAAAAGTCAGTTGTGGTGTTTGTTTTGCTTGTTTACTACGGTCTAGTCTAGTTATATGCTAGAAGCAATCAACCCCCTTCTAGACACAGCTTCCAAGAACTTACAATCTCATGAACACATCATGTGGTGGTTTAGTCAAAACATTCTTGGACAGGAATACTATAGAATAATATGATATATGAAATGTGTTTGTTTCAAATCAAAATTGAAATGCATTATATCTTAACTCCCTGAATTTAAGGTAGGTATAACGTTACATGCTAATTTTAAAAGGAGTTTTTTTTTTTCTTTCCTTTCTTTTTCACTTCCATAAAATTAAACTTGGAGGCTAAATTCTCAAAAAAATCCACCCTCTTCGAAAGCCCATAACATAGCCAAAAAGACCATCAAAAGCAAATTCACAAGTGGATGGAGCATGGCAAAAAAAGAATTAACCCAACATCTAAAAAGTTTATCAGAATATAAACACAATTAGTGAAAATAAATTAACGAGGAAGAAGAAGGGAGCAACCTGGACTTGAGATGAGGGTTTTGTCTTGAGCATTAAGCAATCAACCATGGTTTTCCATTGGCGGGAACAGTTGTCAAGAACACCAAGCCTGTAATACTGCTGCATTTGATGAACCGGCGCTGCAAACAATAAAGACACAAACTTTACGGCAACTTGGAAGACCCAATTGAAAAAGACATGAGGATTTATTTAGGTTTTGGAAAAATGGGTATTACAGTAGCAGAACCAGAGCGCGTCGAAGCTAGCAGTGCACGATACTTTGCGATTAGGGGTAGAGCTTGAAGCTTCCTTCTTCTCCGAGGACGTCATTGCCCCATAAACAAAGGAAGATCTTCTCTTGCAGCTGCGTTTCCCAATTATTTAAAACCATTGGATCTATAAATATATTCTAAAATCACTATGAAAAACATAGGCACCGATGTAACAGCAGCATCCGCAATTTTATCAAGTTAAAATTTAATTATTGTAATCTTTTTATTATTTTATATATTAATGTTAGACTTAATATTTTTTAATACATATTTATTTATTTTTATGTTGTTTTAATATTATCTAAGATATTTAAAATTAACATCGAACCAATTTAAAAGTAATCCTCGGAAACAAAACGAATAGAGAAAAGTTGAAAGTTATAAAAAAAAACTAAAAAGTGAGGAGTGAAAGAAAAATATTTTTAACAATAGAAAGTAAAACAAAACAACGATTTTACATATTTTAAAAGATATATATCATAACGTAAAATGTGTATAAAATAAAGAAACTTTCTTTATGTAGATAAGTAATTTATATTATGATACAATATTATTTTTAATTATTAAAAACATTAATTCTAAAAAATTGTTTATTTATAAATAAAGATAAAAGAAAAATATTTTAAGATGATCCAATAAAATTAAGAAAGTATTTTGAAAGAATAGAAGTAAAGATTCTAAATTAAATAATTTATTTATAAAATTGGGATAGAACATGTTACTTAACGAGAATAAAAATAATATTTAAAAATATTCTGGTTCAAAAATAAATCTTATAAGCATTCTCATTTAGTAATAGCTCCTACATATATATAAAACATAAAATCATTTTTAATTGAAAAAAAAGGACAAAAAAAAGTCATATTATTTAAGCTAAGGATTATAATGCTTAAAAAAAGCTGAGGACTACAGTTTTTATAATAAGAGTGCTTATATGTGAAAATTATAATCCTCTTATTTGAATAAAAGTATTTTTAAAAGCCATTACTGAATAATTGTTTTCCATGATGAATTATATACATCTTATCCGAATTTTATATATGAAATACTTAATTTTTTTTATTATATCTTTCAAATATATTACTAATATTATTTTTATTTTATTTATCAATACAAAAATCTCGAAAATGACAAGTTTTTATCTTTATTATCCATCTACTTAATTTTTTATTGCCTTTTCTTTCAAATTTTCTTCTATATTTCCAAATTAAATATTAGCGTTTTTTAAAACAATTTATCACCAATTAAAATGATTCTGTATCACTAAAATATTATGTATTATATTATAAATTTATTTGTAATATAAGAAATATTTTTTATTATAATATATATTCAAAATGTGCATTTATTATGAATAATTTTATAATATAATCTGAAAATACTTAAAATTCACTTGCTTTCTTTCACACCCCTAAACTTTTCTTATTCAGAGTAATAGGAAAAACATATTTTTTTTAAATAAAGGTTTTCATGTTAAACAACATTAAAAACATTTTCGCTTACTCATTTTATTTTCAAATCTCGATATAAAAACCCAACATATCATAAATAAGTTAAATATATATTTCTCTGTCTATATTAAAAGGTATTTTGGTTTTTTATTTTTAACACAAAATAATATAATAATCGTTAAATATGTGCATCTATCAGTAAGAAACAAAATTTACTAATAAGATAAGTCAAACTTTGAAAACAATAGAAATTAAAATATGTTTTTTAGCATTATTATTATTGTATTATGAATTGTTCTTCTTAAGAAATTTCACAATTATAAAAATAATTATTAGTGATAAGCTTTTCAAGTTAATGATGAGAAAGAAAGAGTTGTTCAACTAATGTTGCCTCACGATGTAATACTAAAATGTCTTCGTTTTGCATTATGAATGCCTTATCCAATTTTTATATAATATTTCAAATTTAAAAACTTCTTAAAATAACTCAAACAAATAGACTAAGTACTTCAACAATTGCTTCAAAAGCTTTAATTTTAATACTATGATACATTATTGAACGTTTTGAGTTTTTAAATAGTATTATTACAGTTATGTTTTTTTAGTAAACATATAATAATCGTAATTAATGTTATAATTCTTGTGTCATCTATAGTAATGTTTTTGGGTAATTAAACACATGTTCAAGTTAATTTATATAATTGCAATAATTTCAACCATAGAAATATTGTGGTTTTTATATTACCTAACATGCAGTAAGTTAACCCGGAGCATCATTCTCCCAATTCATTGCAATAGTTATACAAATTTTCTGTTCATATTTGAAAATGAACCAACAGTATCACACAAAAAGAGAAATCGAAGTTTCAAATTAGTGAATATACATAAACATTGTTAAAACTGAAGCTTCATTTGGGCTGCTAGGATGCTCAACGATCTTATATTAGCCACAATAAAGCAATCAAGAAATTGCTTTCTATATGCATTCTGTACATCTTGGCTCACAAAATACTAAGATAAATATTACATATTATAAAATTGAGTCGAAAAATTATATTTCGATTTCATGTCACCTAAAGGAAAGGATAAAAACTGTCTCCATGACTTGTATTGAAATCATAATTGTTTCAGTTTACCAGTTTACCATTGGCTGCAGAAACCTTAGCAAGCTCCATTTGACAGGAAACTTTCTTAGGTCCACTCAACCCGAAGCAGGAGTCATTGGCCCCTAATGTAATCGCAAAATATAGATATATGGTACAGAGGACAGTTAGTAGAGCAAGAGCATATAAGAGGAATCGGTGCCTCTTCACCATAGCTGACCAACTACCCACTTCATACTTTGTAAACTGCCTCTTGAAAGATGGTGACCTCAGACCAGGAGTAGCCAAAATGGACTCAAGAACCATGGCTTCTACAGTAACTTACTTAGGACTCACTGCCTGAATCTCCACAACATGTCAAAATTAGCAGGAGTGAGAGAAAATTCAATGCACAATAAGAACAACAATAGTACTCTTATCCCATTAGATGAAGTTAGTGAGCTATATGTATTATAAAACATCATTGGATTCAATCAAAAACTGTATTATTTGGAATATTATTAGTCATGACATCCCTTTTGATGAAGTTTAATGGCACACACGATTCCAATTGGATTAGAAATATATATGACTTCATAAAGTTCATACTCTTTTCTTTTGGGGTGAGGGATAGCAGATACTTGGCAATAATATAATATGTAAGAGACGCATCAAGTGAAAGCATAAAAGGAACTACTACCAGATAAATTCATGGAGATGTGTGATTGAGACTAGTTCCATTAATATGCTCCCACCATTATTTTCCTTCTATTTCATCAATTATTTTTAATCCCAAACCTAGTCTAACAGCCACAATTGCAATAACATGTGGGGAAAGTAAATTAACATTCAACAGAATCAAGATGCACAACACAAGAAAAATCAAAAGCTTGAAATACAATGCCTCAACATGGTTGCATTCCTCAGCAATCAGCATATCAGATTTAACACGAACCTCACCCACTAATCAGAACTACCCCGCTGACAATTCCTAATTACATTAACCCCATTGATCCAATCTTCTAAAAGCCATATCCCAATCAAAAGAAGAGAATTATCAATCATGCAAAATGCACACAACTAGCTCGGAAAATTAAAATGGTGAAGAACGTAGTGAAAATTAAGCGAACCTTGTACAAAAGAGCACCTGAACCAAAACACTTGGTTTGGGTAAAATTAATTGCTCCAATAGCCGTAGGGGAAAAAAATCCCCATTTTTCAATGCATACCTAACAAGATAGGGGGGGTTTAAAAATAAGACAGGGATCGGAAAATCTGCGGAAAAAAGCTAAAAATGATGGATGAGAAGGTTAGTGGAGTGAAGAAGAGAGAAGAAAAGAAAAAGCGTTACCCTTGATTTCGAAGGTCGTGAAAAAAGCGCTTGTTTCGTAAAGAAGAGCATTAAGGTTGTAATGTAACAACCATAGATGGAAAATTGGTGAGTGTGATGCCATTGTTAGAGGAACCATCTTCAACCAATAACGTTAAACGGCCCTTTACACTAAATAGATCAATGGAAAAATTAAGAAAATTCTACTTTTAAATCAATCCATGACTGCTAATTTTGTCTAACTATTTATACATTTTTCAAAAAATTAGTAGCTCTGTACTTCTATTACTCATTGTATAGTTTAATTTAAATTGTTAATAGATATCATTGAATAAATCATGTTGAAGAAACTTGTAGTGTAAAACAAAAATTTAATACAAAAGTTTTGAAAGACTTTTGTGGCCCTTATCCAATCAAACTAGATCTAGAAAAAAATTAAAAAATAAAATAAAATTAATTTAAACATAAATTGAAAATAAAAAATATAAATATCATTTAAAAAATTATAAATTAACTTATAGATTAGTTTTTAAATAAATTAATTTTATTTTTTATTTATAAATAGTTTTTTCTTAAAGTTTTTATTAGAACAAATAGAGCTAAGCTACCATATCAACTTTTGTAATTAAAGCATTTATGTCAGCGCATCGAGGCAATGAATTAAAGAATGTTATTAATTAATAATATTTAATTACCGTTATCAATTTTTAAAAGTTACTGATTGTCTGTTTTTGAAGGGTTATAATTGCAAATAGTAAAGTACTATGCTTCTAATAGTAATATATTGAACTAGTACAACAAGCTAAACAGAAAAATTCTCATGATACCAAAACTTCATAACTTTATTAAAAAAATACAGAACGTCCATTTTACTGGAAAAATGATAACTATCAGCATTATACATTCTTGATTCTTCAACACATTTTTTTGCTAAATAATTTATATATTAATTTTATTATATAAAGAATCACTACATTTTTTTTTATGTATTTACTAAATGATATTGGTGTACATTTGCGTATTCTACTGTTTCATTTTTTGTAATTACAAAAAAATGAAAAAAAAAATATGATATTCATATATTGGATTTGAACATATTTTTAAATTATTTTAAGTATAAGTTAACACAAAAAATTCAATGGACGAAACCACAATTATCCATTATATTTGGGATCCTAGGTTACAATTATTGCCGTATTAAATTATTTGTTAAACTATAATTTTGAAAAATCACTAAAATAGAAATCAATTTTAAAGATCAAAATAATTAATTACAATAAAAATTAAAATAGAAATTATTTTAAAAACTAAAAAAAAATTGATTTCTAAATTAGTTTCTATTATTGTTAAATAGTTTATAAATTGATATCTAATTATCAAAGATTTTAACTACCAATTATTTAGCTTCTAAATATGGTAGCAAAAATCTTGCTAATTAAATACCAATTTAGAAACTATTTAACAATAATAAAAAATAATAAAAACTAATTTAGAAATCAATTTTTTTTTTAATTTTTAAAATTTAAAAATGTTTTTTAATTTAGTTATTATTACAACTAATTATTTTAATTTCTACAAATAGTTTCTATTTCATGATTATTTTTTTTTATAGTGAATTACATCGAACCTAATAGTTGCATTATGGTAGAAATAAATAATCATGCTTAACTAATCTGGTTCAACTCAAGCAAAATGTCTAAATTCATCTTTGTCATTTTTGAAATTTATTGTGCTAAAACACAAATAATACCAAAAATCATTTTATTTGGAATAATACATTAAATTAATTATAAAAAACTAGCGCAAGTTAAATTAATTTTGAATCACAAAAATATCACTTTAATTCTTAAAATATAAAAATAAATAATATTATAGTTAACAATTTTAATTTCAAGAATAAAGTAACATTTTAATAGTTTTAGGTTAACTTTTATAATTTTAAAAACTACTTACCTAATTGGCTACAGTAACTGCGAAAGTTAGCCCTTAAGAGCACGACAAAAACACTGTCTTGGTCTACAAATGGAGCCGAAAAGCCTTGAACCATCAACTTTGACAAGTCAGACCAATATTTAAACTATCACCGATAAGTTAGAAAGCTGTAAGGTATATTATTACGAGTTTGTCAAATTTTATTAACCATGACATTAATACGGAATTATTTTTATATGTTATTTTGAATTCTATCTCTACTGACATTTATTATTTCTTAGGATTAGGTGTTTTTTCAATGAATAATAATCCAAGACAAATTTAAGAAGGGAAATAAATTTCATGGAAGACAATGTTACATTTATTTGAGTCTCCGTCTAAACTTCCCCAATCTTAGTGGAAATATTAACACACCAACTAAAACACAAACTTGTATTATAATAGTATTACAGACAAATCAATCCCAGTGGATTCTAATATGCTATACGAACTCCCATCACTTTAGAACAGAGATGAAGGGCCAAAGACAAAAGCATGATTGCTACCCGAGTTGCGTCCCCTGATGCATTCCACGTCCAGCACATGCGAATGATCAATGAAGAGGTTCACCTGAACAAAGCGAAAAAATAATGTCAATTAACATAGGTTTCTTATTCTTGTTTAGTATAAGGAAAAATAAGACTAAATAAAATGAAATTATTTTGTGGAACATTTACCTTTGGACTATATTGTTTGATGAACCACTCAGATATTCTCTGATTTGATGCTTCAAACATAGTCTTCTCAAGACCAAGGCGCCCTATGATCTTGGCAACAATATCCCCACGCATGTTATCAGCATGTTTGCTGACCCCATCAGCATCAATCACTATCATGTCTGCATCTTCCTTTAGACATCTCTCGGCCCTTCTGATCAAGAGATCCACATCTTCTACAAATTCTGAGGAAAAAAATTCAACCAAGGTTAAACCAATATATTGCGTTGATTCTACACTTTTACCTTCGGTATTGACAGAAAATTTCATAACACCATTCAAACCAGAAAATAGTAGAATTTAAAATGTCAAATAAATACACCTCATACGGTACTCAACCCCTGCCTCCCCCTCTACCTATTTGATGCTATGTACATTCACAGCCAATTTATGTGAAGCAGTTTATCCATAATAAGCATATATCTTCTACATTCATCCATTTGATTAAGCAGTTTATCCAAATTGGAACCAAAACCCCTTTCAACTTCCAAATTTAGATGTTTTCCCTTCATACACTTTCTTATGATAAAACAATTCTTCAGAACATAAAAACTTAATGCTTTAGCTCAAAATTTGGAAAGGAATGATCAAACGGCAAGAAGATAGAAAGATATCATCCTTATGTGACTCCCCTTGCCGCATTCACCAAAATTACATCAGCAAGTAGCATTACAAATAGGTTTTGCAATAATGATGTAAAACAATGACTATCTTTAAAGTCATTCCATTAAACTCTTAAGATTATATCACGTCACTTGTTATATATAAATTTTACTGTTTTAGTATACTTTATTGGTACAATTCAGATTAGAGAGAGAGAAGCACGTGCACAATATGCAGAGTCAAATGTCCTTACCAGATGATCTAGGTTCTGGGGGAATATAAGCTCCATAGTCTCTATTACCACCTTTGGGAATATCAGACGCATTAAACTTCACTTGAAAATGAGGCCTAGCTTTCAGACCAGCACTTTTGACCAAGCGGACAAATTTCAGAAAGGTTTCTTCAGGAATCCCAAGTGAACCAGCATTAAGCTCAATTGTGTCAAACCCCAACTGCTTGCATTCCTATAATAACACAAAAATCCATGTAACCAAACCACTACTCCAGCAATCACAAAACAAAACTCATCATAAAATAATAAAAGTAATAACAAAATGATTACTGAATAAGACGGGCAGAGACCTCCACGTATTCTTTGAAATCTGAAGGAGTTTTGGGAATCACGTGCTCGTCCCAATCACCAGTACTAACATAAACGCCGTGCTGATGGGCTAGATCAATCACTTGCTTGATAATAGTCTTTGGCATCAAGCTGTAAGAACCTCCAGGTAACTTCAACCCATCAACATAATCCCCCCTAGATTCAAAAATATCCTGCAATAAACATTCCAAAAGAGTACAACTAATTACAGATAGGTCAATAAAAAACAAGTGTAGTGACATAGGGAACATGGTAACGGATAGTAGTAATGAAAAGCCAAGTTTGTAAGTGGAATTGAAGAGAAAAGAGAGTGATGAAGTGAAAGGGAAATGGTGTTACCTGAAGAAGGCTGTGTGAGAAAGGATTGAAATTGGGGACTGGAATCTCGGTGACGCCGAAACGACGAGGCTTGTCGAGACGATCCTCGTTAAATGCATACCTCCTCTTCCATAGGGACGCAGACATTGTTAGGTAGTTACAAGAGAAATTCCAGTTCCGTGTATTCCTTTGCTTTGGATTTCCCCTTCCTTTCTCCCAAACGCGGTCTTTCTTACCTGAGAAAGAAGATAGGAGTAGTTATCATGAGAACAGAGGAGAAGAATGCAGCTGGTTCTAGAAAACGCTCGAAGAGGAATTGCTATTCATCCAACACAAGTACGACGACGCTGTTACACGTGTTTATGTATTTGCTTTTTGTAATAATAATGTAATGTAATTACTTGAAACAATAAATAAATCCGTTATTGTTCCTAAATTATTTATGCATGTTTATATTCCTAAATCAGGAGAGAAAATTTATTTCAAATACTTATTAATTTTTTTCAGTAAATACATGTCGATTAATTAAAAATATCTCATAAAAATAATAATTATACATTATTCAACTGCAAAATAGCTTAAAAAAGCAAATTATCTAAAGAGTGGTTTTATAGATAAAAACGAATGCAGTGAAATATGAAATATCAGAACATAAACAAATGATAAAAACAAATACGAAAACAACTGACGCAAGTATACAACTTATTACTAAATATTAATATTTTAATGTTTGTGGAAATCCATAATTTATTGAATTTTTTTTTTTAAAAAGTTAACTTTTTGTTGTAGTTCTCATGAGGGTCTTCTTCGTGTTTTTTTTTTTTTTAATTTTCTATGCCGTTGCAAATCTTTTAGTGTAATCTTTTTTCCTTATATTTAACTGCGATTTGGATTTTTATTAATAATAATAATAATAATAATAATATGCAAAGTCAAATGTTTTTACTCGCAGTAGAACGTTATCTTTTCAATATATATAACTTAATCACTTCATCACTAAAACGCACACTTATATCAAATATATTCTACTAATAATTTTATATTAATATATAATAAAATATTATTTTAATTATTATTTAACGAACTTACTAATATAATTGAGTCAAAACTCATTATCCACGTCATGGGTCTAGTTACCGTGATGACCTAACCACACATATGCACCGAACTCCAAGTATTAACACTAAGCACTCTGTAGAGTATATTTTTCAATTTGAATAAACCTTATGATGTAAACTATTTGCAGCACCATACAAATGTATTATTACATTGAAAGTGATAATTCATAGTTAGCTAGAAAATATGAATGAATATAATGAACTAACTTGATTTTGCTAACACGTGTAACACTCTAAAATATTTAGATTGAAATTAACATATAAATAATCTTTATATATTTTCTTGAAACTCCATATTTCCCAAATATATATATATATATAAAGAAATAAAAAATAGAAGTTAAAGAATAACAATTATTATGTTTGCTTAGATAGCCAACTTTAAATCAATAAAGAAAAAAAGGGGAAGCAAGGTATTGAGATGTCCCTACTCATAGTTTTGTTTGTCATAGTTCTTTTCTATAATATTATATAATCTCGTGACAAATATGAATATAATAATTTCATACAAAATATAATAAAATAAAGCTAAATTTAAAACAAATTGTAAGTTTTTAATATATTTATATAAGAGAATAATTCATAATCATAAATATCTATACAAACTTAAGATTTTTTTCCAAAAAGAACAAATTTCAGGTACAACTTTCTCTTTTCTATTCATTCTAATATTTGAAATTTAAGTTATGTTTTATCCTTTGAATTTCGTTATTTTATCATTTTTATTGATGAATATTCCCATTATACTTAGGTTTACTAATGAAATGTTGATGTGAACTTTTAAATATTTTTGTCTCTTCGATGAAATAAAAAACCATTTGGTCAAGTGTTTAAGATCTTTAAGGTAATGTCAAAGAATATTTTTCTTCTAATTTTTCCATTACTTAAAACTCACAAGCCATTTTACAGTAAAAATATATTTTTGGATAGATTTTTTTTTTTAAAAAGGTCATATATTTGTAAAGTTAATTTGATTGTTTAAAACTATAAAATTTAAAATTGCAGTTAAAAATGCAAATTTTTTGAAATTTCTCATACTCTCTTTTTCTCTCGATTATATCTCTTATTTTCATACTCTCTTATTGTAGTATTATTATTATTCGTTCTTGATTAGAATTTTGTCAACTTTGCCTCCTCACTTAGGGTATTATCATTGATATCATTTTTCAAACTCATGTCAACTACAATTCTTTAATATTAAGAAATCGGTAGAGAATATTAGGTTTATGCTATTTCTTACATCAATTAAGATTAGAAAAAACATCACCTACTAATACTTTTAAATTATTAAACATTATTTAATATATTTTTTTTATTTAGTGATAGTTGACAATAATCAAAGTTTAATCATTTTCTTACATATACAATGGAAGGACCGAAAAAAATAATTGTATAGTAGAAGTGGTATAAATAAAATGACACTGAAATATTCTATTATTAAATTTAAAGGAGCATATAAAAAAAAGCAGTTATTATTAAGGTTTCATTTTAAAAGAATCATCACCTCTCTAAAAACTCCATTTTCTTTTCTTCTGTCTTCTCTCTAAGATTCTGATAGTTTGACGATCAGAATGCACCATTAGACTCATGACAGCAAAGACTACAAGACTGCCCGATCAAAATCTGTGATAGAATAAGTTCATTTTTGTTAATTTTTTTCTTTCCTCACTAGTACAAAATTCTTCAATAACGATACCTTTCAAAGACGGTTTGAAGACAACCATCGTTAAAAACTAGGCGGTGGCAATCCTGTAATTTTTTCGAATTTTTTTTTTTACTTTTAACGACGGTTCAACCCAGAACCGTCGTTAAAAGTGGCACGTCGTTAAAAGCTGGATTTTTTATGACGGTTCATCCAGAACCGTCGTTAAAAGCTTCTTTTCACACTCAAATTTTTTAAACACTTTTCACACTCTCCCATTTTCATTCAGAAAACTTGCCTTCTTTCTCACAACTGCGACTGCCACCCACGACCGCGACCCTAAACCCCGCACCGCCCGCGCGACCCCGCCGCCGACTGCGCGAACCCGTGATCCCGCGCCGACTCGCGATTGCGCCCCTGCCGCGACCCCGCACCGCGACAGCGCACCGCGACCCCCGCATCGCCCGCGCGAACCCGCGACCCCCGCACCGCCCGCGCGCCGACCGCGACCCAGCACCGCCCGCGTGAACCCGCGACCGCGCGCCGACCGCGACCACGCCCCTTCCGCGACCGCACCTCCGCGACCGCCGCCCACCCGACCGCGACCTGCGGTCCGCGATGGACAATCTGCGCGCGTGCGACCTTGACCTTTCCACGACCCCGTGCGTTTTTAAAAATAAAAATAAAAAAAAATCACCTTTAACGACGGTTGTGGGAGAACCGTCGTTATAAGTAGGGGTTTTAACGACGGTTCCAGAACCGTCGTAAAAAAATAAACCTTTTAACGACGCCCATAATAACGACGGTTCTGGAACCGTCTTTAAATGTTGATTTTAACCGTCGTTAATCTACCTTTTTGTACTAGTGCCTCTCCTTTCTCTCTAAGATTCTAACTTCCTCGCTTATCAATTTAACGATCGAAGTCTGCCATTGGACTCTTGGTTGTGAACTCTACAAGATTACCTAATCAAAATCTTAGATAGAGTAAGTTCATTCTTGACTCCTTTTCCTTTGAGTTAGTTTTGATCTGGTTAGGTTTGTCTTTAGTTTAGGCTTGCATGTAATGCTTTTATGTTCAAAAGTAGTCTCTGTTAGCTTAGGGTCCTAGTGGTATAGTTAGATTTTTTTTTTATCAAGACTCAGTGGTACAGGTTAGGTTACCCTTGAGCTTTTGGTAGTTTAGAGCTCTTAGGGAGCATATGCTCAAGTCCAGGTAAGGGAAGCTAATTTAAATTGTCAATAGAATCCTAGGCTAGAAGATCTGAATGTGGGATGACGTGGTCACCAATCTCAAATTTTCTTGCAGAATTTCTTGTTTTTTAATAGATTGAGATTTGTTTGAGATTGAAATGTGAAAGTGTAGATATAATAAATGTTGTAGAATGTATGAGTTTGAAATTGAATGTATTTGAATAGTTTGTTGAATTAATTCAAATGAAATGTTTGATGAGAATTGATTGTTTGATTTTAAATGATTTTGATTTAGAAATCATATATATATATATATATATTGACATAATAGCTAATTGAATCAATGAGAGTGCTTGTATAGTGTTGAACATGAACTGTTAATGTAATGTGTAGTTTTATGAAATTATGAGTTAAATGAAATTCTAAGCTTTGGTATGATTTAATTGTAACATTTTGGATATTGTGAGATGTGGAATATGAATTTTAATCAAGACATAGTATTTTTAGGAAAGAAAATACCGTGTTAAGATTGTTTAGGATGTGCATTGACTAGGGATTCATCTAGACGGAGATATTCTGACTCTCTTGAGACAATAAAATCATATAGATGAAGTTATTCATGTGGTGAGAATTGAGGGAGGTTCATATGAATGAGTAAGTTGTTGAAAGATAACTAACTTGACCTGTTATATGAGTTAACCCTGTGACACTAGGAAAAATGATATTGAGATTATTTATGTGCATCACTGTGTGGATTTCACATTGAGATAATATAACAGGTGCAAATCTCTGAGTCTAAGTCAACGCACAAGTCTTCCAGAAGTAGAGTCAAGTGTCTATGTATTGTGAGTCGGTAGAAGTTTGACATGTGAAAGATGAATTTATGAATTTTAATAAACACTTAATGGTTTGAGAAATTGTATAAGACTTGATGAATTATATAGAAATATTTATATAATTAACTTACCATGTTCTTTGTTTGTGCTTGTTTCTTTATCTGATCGTATTACACGAGAGCAGATGAGGTTGTAGGTAATAAAATTTCTTAATGAACAAGCTGGAGGATGAGATAACTTTCATTTGAATGTTTTGTTTTTGTTTCGAAAACTTTTGGTGTATATATGAAAAGAAATATCTTTTTGAGATAGTTGTACATATTCATATGTTAGTTACATATTGCTTGTTTTATTTTTATTTTATTATATATGGATAAAAATTAGAGATGTTACATACAAAACATTTAAAAAATGGAAAAAATAATTGAAATTTAATATAATATAAAAAAAATTAAATAATGGAGTATATATATATTTTTTTATCTAAACACAAGGTGGAAATATTTTTCTTGTTTTTTTTCTTCATAATTTGTTAGTTAAATTTAAAAGTTGTTATTGCTTATATAAGTACTCTTTAAGCCTGATCTTCTGCATAACGAAAAAACCTAAATTTGACTAGTTTTTTTTCTCATTATTTCTTTCCAGTAGTTAAGAAATAAGGTGCTTTAAGTAACAACATTGATGTTATGCACACCATTCCTTACATCAAATTTATATAATTTAATTTCCACTAAAAAAATTAAAAATTAAAAATTAATTGTAAAAATTAAAAATTAAAAATAATTAATAATTATATTTATTAAATTATATATTTTTTTAGAAAATAAAAATATTATTAGTATTTATATTAGTTTCTATTATTAATAAATAATTTTTAAATTAATATATATTTAAAGTTGATGACTAAAATACTAGTACTTAAATATATATTAATTTAAAAATTATTTATTAATAATAAAAATTACTTTAGAAATTAATAATTTTGTTAATTTTTAATTATATTTAATTTAATTAATATAATAACTAATTATTTTTTATTTAATATTTTTTTATATTTTTACGCTAATTTAAATCATTTAATTAATAATGTAGTAGTTTTTCTTCTTCGTTTATTAATTTTTTCTTAACTTCTCTTATTGAATGCTTAGAACACTTTTAATGGGAGATGTTCAGGCTATATTAAGCGCGAAATACTTGAATCATTTCGAGTGAGAGATGTTAGAAACATTTTTATTGAGAATGATTTAGAAGAGTCATTTAAATATAAAAATATTATTTTAATGTGAGTCCTCCATTTTTAAAAAACACTTAAATCATTTTTAACAGGTGCTTAGAACAGCTTTTTAGTGAAAATGATTTCTGAGAATTGTTTATAAACAAAAATGTTATTTATAAACAAAAGTCTTATTTTATTGAGTCGTACGTAAATGACTTGTTTAATTTAAAGAAATTGTGTTTAATTTAATTTAAACCAATATCACGATGTTTATGATTTTAGCTTCAAATCTATTTGCTATAGTAGACAGCAGTATTATTCGTTACTAAAGGAACACGAAATCTACGAATTACAAACGTGGATTATCGAAGATGGAGAACACACCACTTTGGTCCTTATCAAACTTATAAGAATCAAAATTATATATTTACAAAATTTCATGGATTAAAGTCTAAAAGCTTAATACATACAAGTTTTGATTCGCATATGGGTAACTGCAATCAGTTTTTAATTCACAGCATAATATTGCAGCAACATAACAACCATAATCAAAGCCATGGATGTGACCTTGGCTTGGTGACTCTGTTTTCCTTGTCCCTCATGGAAGGAATATTGGAAAGGGAAAGAGAAAGAGAAACGAAGAATAAAGTGTAAACTTGAGGAGGAAAGCAGCTTTTAGCCATAGATCACAGCTAATTTCATGCATATATGATAATATGCAGCAAACCTTTATTCGTATTCCTCTATTAAATATCACACTGCTCCACTATTAAAGTAAGGAGTTATGAACAAGTTATCTGTAGTTAACATCTTAGCCATAGTGCCATTGCCTTGAATTGTGAAAATGGCCCAAAACTATGGTTTCCTTGTCTGCATTTTTGTCTTGGTATTGGATATTGTTGCTGGCATACTTGGAATTCAAGCAGAAATAGCTCAAAACAAGGTACTTCTTTATGACCAAAAACATGTGTATATATATCTGAAATCTCAATGTTGGTGAGAGAAGAGAACTCTTAGCAATGAGCCTTGTTTTGATGTTTTGGGATGGAAACAGGTTAAGGACTTGAAGATGTGGGCACTGGTGTGTAGGGACCCTAACTATGAAGCCTTCAAGCTAGGAGTTTGTGCTTCCATTTTCTTGGTCTTTGCTCATGCATTTGCTCACTTGCTTGGTAGGTGCATTTGCATGCGGTCCAAAGAAGAATGCGAGAGAGCCACAGCCAATAGACAATTAGCAGTGGCCTTTCTAATCTTATCATGGTATGTCTTTTTCAACATGTGTTGCTTCTCTTTATACTGCTGCTTCAAATCTCATGTCATATGTTACCACAAGTTTCTTCTTTGATCCATGTTGATACTCATTGATTCTATCACTTGTTAGATACTCAAATCAATTGTTAGTGACTGAATAGTGGTGTTCATTGCAGGATAGTATTAGCAATTTCTTTCTCCTTGCTGGTATTAGGGACCTTGGCCAACTCAAGATCAAGAGAATCGTGTGGAATATCAAACAGTCGTTTTCTATCGATTGGAGGGATTTTGTGCTTCATACATGGCTTGTTCACCATTGTCTATTATGTCTCTGTAACTGCCACAAGAAGGGAAGAAAAGAGGCAAGGAAACCCCATTGTTGGCCATCCTTAATCACCGTTCTCTTTGTTACCAATTCATTAGACAAGAAATGTACAACTATTATATTCATTAGATAAGAAATCTGTTCTTATTTATTTTTAAAATTTTAATTTTTTTTAAATATTTTAGTTTGAATTAAAATTTTACAATATAGATATTTTAACATTTTATATGAAATGATTAACATGGTGTGACCCTTTAACTTCCGATTGTTTAAAATGTTTTAATTTAGAAATTCAAGCTTTTAACTCCAATTTTAAGTGAGAACACCCATGAATAATTATACAATCCAAAACCAACACTTGAACCAATATTCACTTCCATGGAGCTATCTAGCATTAGCTACATGACACAATCACCAATACACTAATGTGCCAAAGACCCACAAAGATCACTGTTTATGGAACATATGTACTAATGCATATATGGTAGGACATCCTCAAACAAAATAACTACGTCATCATAGTTATCTACATCACATTAGATCAAACCATCCGAAATGTCCAACACATTATATGAACTTGCAGTTGTCTAAAATCTATAGTATCTAGTCATGTCTCGTATATAGTTTTGTACCACTCGAAGGTGGGATTCAGTACACACAATATATTTCCTACATCTATACATCTTCTTCTAAGGTTCCCTTTTGTTGCAGGCCTATTCAGTAATACCTTCCACACGAAGTGGTATGTAGATGGTACAACCCTTATACTCCAAAGGCTAGTGTACATTTCAGAGTCTTCCCTGTAAACTACCTGTTGCATTTTGGAGTATGATTTTATCGTGTACCCTTTCACTTCCATGTCTTTCCATAACAATATATCTTCCCTATCAATGCATAAGTCTTTCTCCTTTATGTCTTTCAATAACTCAATTTCTTGGTTCCTTTCACCCTCAAACCACTCTCTCCTTCAAGGCAAACTCCATTCCTACCTATTATTGTACCAGTACCCGAAGAATACAAGTTATGCTCCTTTTTTTTCGATGAATTAGCGTATAACACAGGGTACTTGTCAATTACTGAAACTTCTCCCACACAATTATTTTTCAAAAACTTTATTTTAGTCCCCTTACCCATTTACCACTCAATATTATTGTCCAAACACCTCCTTTAATGCCCTAACCCCACGTACCTCTCATAAATCTCTCTACTGCAACAACTCATATTACTTCCATTCTTTCCCATTAGAAAAATGTTTTATTAACATCCTCTGTCACTAATACAGACTTGACACTACTTGTATGACATTAATTGACGCTGCAGACGTGACATTTGGTGAGAATGTGATACTGACTCTATATTATAATATATGACTCGTAGTACACGCAAAACTGGTTACCGTGTGTCTGTAAGTCGTTACTTATGTGACGCACGCAAAACTGGTTACCCGTGTGTGTAAATGGTTACTTATGTGATGTTTATGGTCACCCACTCTTCATGAAAAAAATCATATTTTTAATAAGAACTATATATATTACATCGGTTAGATGACTTAACCGGTGTAATAACCCTACTAGAACTACCCAGCCACATGTTCCTCCACATATATTGGCTCACACAAAACTGGTTACCCGTGTGTCTGTAAGTGGTTACCTATGTGACATTTATGGTCACCCACTCTTCATGAAAAAAAATCAATTTTTTTTAATAAAAACCATATATTACATTGGTTAGATGGCTTAACCGATGTATTACATCGGTTAGATAGCTTAACTCATGTAATAATCCTACCAGAGTTGGTTACCCAGCCACAGGTTCTGGCACACGCAAAATTGGTTACCCGTGTGTCTGTAAGTAGTTACTTATGTGATGTTTATGACCCACGCACTCTTTATGAAAAAAAATCATTTTTTTTTAATATGAACCGTATATTACATCAGTTAGATGACTTAACCAATGTAATATGGGTCATTATGAGTAAATATATATATATATATATATATATATATATATATTACACCGGTTGTTTCTAAGAACCGATGTAATATATTTTTTTTTACCATACTTTGAAGTTCGCGCTGCTCATTCGCGTGCAAATCTCCCTCTATCACGTCATTGTCACGTTTATAGCGTTAAATGTGTGTCCTGTGCAGAGGATATCAATATATCGGGACTCTTCCCATTAAGACTTCTCAATGTTCCGTATTTTGACTATAGTATATATATCTCCATAGTCCTTACTAACCGGACTCATTCTCCATTTCCATTTAGCCAAAAATCTTTATTAATAGATTCTATGTCTTTAATTCCGATGTTTAGGTTTGCACATGTTTTTTCATTTATACAAAAAACTATCAATTTACTAAATCATAGCCCTTTTTTCCACATTTATAACTATATTTTTTCTATATTTTGTCTTAATTATTTTGATATTGATTTGCTTGTGAAAATATGATAACTTTTTTTTTATATTGCTCAAACAATAAATGTATATTGGGGTGAATTTATTTGATAATTCTATTTTTGAATATCAAGGAAATTTTAATTTAGCCTATAGATATACATGCTTTTTTTTAATTCTGAGATAATAATCTTTCATATATTATTAAACACACGTTATAAAAAACATAGACTAAAGTTGATATACTCAATGCATAAAAAAGAAGATAATTTATCCATTTTAATGTAATAAATTATGATAACACATTGGTGATGCCATTTACAGTAACATTATGATAGAATGGCATTGACAAACGCCACACTATAAAAGGTAAAAAATAATAGAAATGAATTTGAGATACACAAGGCATACAAGAAAAGAAAGGAAAAATTTGAAAATTAAAAATTTAATAAATTGAAAACTTATCTATTTTAATTTTTTTTAAATAATAGCCCCTGACTATTATGAGAATTATTTATTTTCTTTTATAGTTGAAGAGCGACGAATGTGAACGTTGGTTTCAAAATTGATAATAATTTGAAAACAAGAGAGTAAGAGAACTTACTTCCATAACCAGAAGAAGACGGAAGGGTACCTTGGCCGCCAGATCCAAGTTCAAAATTCGCGCTCCACGCACTTCTCTCTCTGAACCCTAACCTACCAACTCGCTTCACAACCTCCATTTCCGAAGCCTCACATGGCTTCCCGCAATCAGAGTAATGTATGTAAAGCCTTTGCTCCTCCAAACTCCAATCTTTATTTCGTTTTCTTACAATCCAAACATTGCAGCATTTCCCTCTAAACCACTTCGTTTTTGCTTTCAGAAAAAGTTAGGCCCCGACGAAGCTACTCCGAACATGCGTCGCAGGGGCATCGGAGCTGAGAAGATGGAGCCACAGGGCGGTGTCGCTTCTGCTGGGAGGGCTAGAACACCGTTTTCCGTTGTCACCAATCGCTCCGATCTTAACACGACGAGTGATGTCACCGAGGCGGTTGATTTCACGAAGGAGGAGGTGGAGACTTTGCTGAATGAAAAGAAGGAAAAGAAGAAGGGGAATACCTATGATAATAATAAGGTTTGTTTTGTGATGTTCTTAATTTAATCAATTAGTCAACAATTTTTTTTCCTTTTGTTCTTTACTGTTTTGTGGTTTGTTTGGCAGAAAAATATGGACCAGATGACGGTTCTTATTAAGCGCCTTAAGGCCTGCGTTCGCTGGTATAAAAGGATAGAAGAAGGGCATGTTCAAGAAAAGGAAAAGCTTCAGTCTGAGCTAGAGGCTTCTGAGAAGAAGTGCAATGATACTGGTGAGTTTCATCTCTTCGGAAATTTTTGAGAATAAGTTGAGTCGATATGCTGATATACTATTGAAAATCTCTTAAAATTGCGCTTGAAGTATGCTAGCTACTATTTGTGCTGTACTTATGTGTTGAGCGGGAGAAGGTATTTGTATATTGTTGTATAGTTTGCTGTGTGGCTAGAAGCAGGTAGGGATTTAGGTGAAGTAGAGTTTACTCATAGATAGAGACGTTCGTTCTTCAATACACAGTGAAATAGTAATATGGCTATTGTAATCATTTGGTGATGTATTTAGCTTGTTGAGGGATTATATATTTTGTTTAGTAATTTTTATTTTAAATTTTCTGTGATTGACTCTATTGTCCTTTGCCCGAATAGAATTTATTATTTTTGGTTGTCAGACCATAAAATTCATATGGAAAGGAAAATTATTTTATGACCATACATTTCTGTTTTCTCAGAGATTGAGATGAAGAATAAGATTGACTCTATAGTCCCTTAATGTCCGGATAGAACTTATTATCTTTAGTTGTCAGTTCAGAAAATTCATATGGAAAGCACAATTATTTTATCACCATACATTTCTGTTTTCTCAGAAACTGAGATGAAGAATAAGATTGATGAGTTGAAGGAGACTCTATCTGATTTGAGGATGAAAAATTCTTCTCTGGAAGAGAGAATTGTGAAGGAAGAATCAGATAAATTGGTAAAGCTGCCTGCTATCTTTGTTGTGGAATATCTCAAGAGAAGTTACTTTATTTCCCAATGATATATTTTTTTGTGACTTCAAATCTAGGAAGCGATTAATTGTTATGGTAAAGAAAAGGAAGCCAGAACTGAAGCTGAGAAAGTTCGGGATGAGAAATCAGCTGAGCTTGAGAAAGTTCGGGATGAGAAATCAGTTGCTGAGAAGCAGGTGATTTAATGCTATATTCTGTATAAGATTATTATTGGTAAAATATTGGACTATTGAACTTTACCTCCGAGTTATACAAAATTATTGCTCTCTTGGGTAAATTCTGCACTTAAAAAAGATTTTCATGTTTTCTGTTATTTGAATCCTACAGCCTCCCTCATTATCTGTTCCTTTTAAAACTATTGAGTTTTGCAGGCCACTTTCTCACAGGAGTATAATATGAACTTACTGCAGTACAATAGTAGACTTCAATCTCAACTTGAAACATGTAACGAGGCCCTTAAACGAGTTGAAACAGAGAAAACAACCATTGTTGAGAGCCTTAGCAATGTAAGATGCCACTATAAGGCAGTGCAGGATCAGTTGTCATCTCTTAAAGTAAGTTGTCTGTATTTTCTCTCTTGCTCTAAAGTGTTGTATGATTTTTTGTCCGTGAACTGTGTTGTTTTGTGAATTTTTCCCACTGATTTGTATAATTTTTTAAAACCATATGAATTATTATGTGAACATTTTGATAATTATTTTGCTACATTGGGTGCGAAATGGAAGTGATTAACTGGACACTAATAGCTTACCTTTGTGAAGAACCTATTGTATTTTACTGGTACCGTTATTATTAGCATTAACTCCCTGTTGTCGTTGAAGTATCTTGATAGTCGCTCTCCTTTCTGTGTTCGTTGCCTTTATTTTTTCTAATTTTTTTAATTTTTTTTTAGGTTTCACATAACGAGCTTATAAAGCAGAACGAAGACTTAAAGAAAATTAAAGATCATCGTGACCATTTATTGGGACAAGTACATGAATTAACCGAAAAAGTAGTATGTCACGAAGAATATACTGGGAAAATATGTACACACTTAGATAAGTTGACGATTAAAACAAATGCTATTGAGGTTTGTTGATTTGTTTTGTTCACTTCTATATATTTTGTTTTTTTAGTTCATTAACTTGCACTTTTGTGTCCGGTGGATTTATGTTATTGTGGGGTTTCTTTATAGGAGACTTGTTCATCTCAAAAGGATCAAATACATATACTGCAGAAACAGTTGTTTGCGGAAAAAGAAAAGTTAAAGGTAACGTCGTTGGTTTTTATTCTTGACATGGAATAGTTGTTTACCATATAATTTTCTAATTTTCTTGTTTACCATACAACTAGACCTGAAACAACTTTATTTTCTTTTTGTTAGAATGCTGATCTATCAGCTTCAGAAACAAGAATAGTGTTTGAAGAGCAGAATAAAATTATACAGAAACTACAGGATCGTTTGGCAGATAAAGAATTTCAAGTAGTTGAAGGAGAGAAGCTCAGGAAAAAACTGCATAACACTATTCTGGTATTGCTTGCTTTTCATATATATTTACTTTGGTTTTTATGATGTAAATCTCCACTTATAGGTCAATGGTTTCTAATTAAATTATATTTCAGGAACTAAAAGGAAATATTCGTGTTTTCTGCCGTGTACGGCCGCTCCTACCAGATGAGAATACGGGAACAGACAAGGTTGTTTCTTTCCCTACGTCAACAGAAGCGCTTGGTCGGGACATTGAATTGTCACAAAGCGGTATATATACAAACATTTTTGTACAGCTATTGTATTTTATGATTTACAAATACATGCTTTGACGAGCATTACAATCCCATCCATTAATATTATTCAGCAGGGCAGAAGTACAATTTCACATTTGATAAGGTATTCGATCAGGAAGCTTCTCAGCGTGACGTTTTTGTAGAGATTTCACAGCTGGTACAAAGTGCACTTGATGGCTACAAGGTAATTTCTAGTTTGCCTCCTCTGTTCAGTATCTGTATTTGTGTGGCAGATCACAGTACACAAGAAATAATGATCAAAATGAGCAAGAAAAAAAATAGCCATTGGTGTTGGGAACAAAAAAAAGTACCGTATCCTAGTGCCTATGTTTGGGACAATGATTTTCATTTTTTAAAATACAGGGATGACTTAGCTTTCGGATACTTTTTATTTATTTATTTAAATGAAACACAGTGCGTGTTGGATAAAGATTAATGTTATTATTATTGTTTGTAGTGTATGATTGTCTGTCTTTTGCCCTTCATAGGAAAAAATCATTAATTAATGATTACTTTGGTTGTTGTTAACTATCTCTTGTTGAGTATAATACTATCAACACTTCAAGCACATATTCTTTAAATTTGTTATTTATTATGAACTTGTTCAAATAGACTATTAAGATGGCTGAAGACAACTCAGTTCTGTTTATTTCTTGAAAAGTTGTCTCAGTCGTGAGATGCAGAACAGAGGAGGAATGGGTCACATACAATTTTAAATATGCCTCGCAGGAGGCTTATCCTTTTCATTCATATTTTTTCTTGTTTTTGTTTGTGTTGATTTGGGTCTAAAGTCTTTTGACACTGAGGGCAATGGTTACTATGGCAGGTGTGCATCTTTGCATATGGACAGACGGGTTCAGGTAAAACCTATACTATGATGGGTAGGCCTGATGCGCCAGATCTGAAAGGATTGATACCACGTTCTTTAGAACAGATATTCCAGACTAGCCAGTCTCTAAAAGACCAGGGATGGAAGTACACAATGCAGGTTAGTATACTGCATCTGATTTTCAATTTTCATGTGGCCACATCTACCGATGGAAACTGAAAATTTTAATTAAACAATTCCAGGCATCAATACTCGAAATATATAATGAGACCATCAGAGATTTGTTATCATATGCACGAAAGGAAAATGGTGCTTCCAGCAGCAAGCAGTACACTATCAAACATGATGCAAATGGAAACACACATGTTTCGGACCTTACCATAAAGGATGTTTGTAGCGCAGATGAGATTTCCTCCCTCTTACAGCAGGCTGCACAAAGCAGGTATATGGTCTTCTTTGTTTGAAAAAGGTTCTTTGACCTTTCTGGATAGATGTGTGCAACAATGAATGTCAGATGACTAGTTATTTCTTTTTCAACTAAACAATAGAAGCTGCTAAGTTTCTGTATATGGTACAGTTAGAAAATCTAATAATAATTTATTATGGACACTGTGCTCTTGTTATTGGTCTACAATTGATGTATAATTGGATCATAAACAAAGAAAATAAGAAATTGTGGGACTCTTTTTTTTCAGGTCAGTGGGAAGAACACAAATGAATGAACAGTCATCGAGAAGCCACTTTGTCTTTACCTTGCGTATAAGTGGGAAAAATGAGGTACAATATTTTTGTTTATGTTCATTTTTTCTCCTGAATTATTTTGTGACACCCTCTATTTTATAGAACACTGAACAACAAGTCCAAGGTGTCTTAAACCTGATTGATCTTGCGGGAAGTGAAAGACTCTCAAGGAGTGGGGCAATGGGAGATCGATTGAAGGAAACTCAGGTATCTATTGATCTGCATGCTATTAAGCATACTAACAATTCTACCTTTATTGTAATAACAGTGATTTTATTTACGGTCTCGTTTAGGCTATCAACAAAAGTCTATCGTCTTTAAGCGATGTCATATTTGCTTTGGGAGGAAAAAAAGAAGAGCATATTCCTTTTAGGAATTCCAAGTTGACGTACCTTCTTCAGGTTTGCCCCTGTTAAAATTTTCATTGATAAATTGATGTAGTGCTCTTACTATATTCAAATTAAAAACTAAAAATGTTGTAACTCCGACTTAAATATGCTTAGTTTAAAATTGCTTTATTTTGTAATGCTCCTTACCTATTATTCATGGCAGCCATGTCTCGGTGGCGACTCCAAAACGTTGATGTTTGTCAACATCTCACCTGATCAATCTTCCACTAGCGAGTCACTATGCTCTCTTCGCTTTGCAGCCAGAGTCAATGCATGTGAAATTGGGATTCCACGGCGTCAAACTCATATTTCATCAACACGCTCCTCAGAATCCCGTTTGAGCTATGGTTAAAAGAGAGCTTTGCCTAACAATAGGTTTCAACCATAACCAAAATTATTTTTGTTTATTTGTCCTCCCGTTTGAGCTATGGTTAAAAGAGAGCTTTGCCTAACAATAGGCTTCAACCATGACCAAAATTATTTTTGTTTATTTGTCCTGCTTTAGCGACAGAATGAAGAAAAAATATATATTCCTTTTGCTGCTATTGTACGAGAGTGTAAAAGAGAATCTAGCTTTTTGTGTAAATTGGTTGTAGAGGCTTCCAGTGAAATATATGTACTACCAATACTTTGTTTATCATTCAGATGCGACATGAGATAATTCTTAATTTATATTTATTACTTGCTATTCTAATGATTCTTTGCTAAGAAAGCATTCTTTGCCCCCAGGATGTTAGCAAAATTCTTGGTCCTTTTCTTCCCTCACTATTTAAGAGGTTAAGCTTCGTTTGAACATAATTTTAGGTGACATCTGTAAGATGAGCCTTGAACAACGCAACAAGGGGGCGGTGGGATTCAATCCCACTTGAGCAATTTTGTTTGCCGTGTATCCATTTATTTATATTTATAGGCTGGCTACTGAGATAAATCCTTCATCTATTCTAATAAAAGAATTTAGGGTAGGGTTGAATTGAATTGAATTTCTATATATCTTTTTATTAAATTCAATATTAAGTTTCTGATCATAAAATTTGTAATATTTTCTTAAAATTGATAATTTTCAAACCACTTTTTTAGACTTTTTTAAGATAGACTCTTATTTAATATTTAAAAAATATACATTTGGTAAATAAAATATTAAAATAAGTTTAATAATATTTATATTGCTATTTTTTTATTAATGTTACTTGATAATTTTAATGAAATTACATCTTGGGTTTCACATAAATACTTTATCAAGATTAAATCAGATTGAGTTCAGTTTCAATAAATCATCAACCTAATTATTTGGGTTGAATTAAGTCAAATTGAGTAATTGAAATATGACACAATTATCACTTTCAAGTGAATAAAAATTGATTTATCTGAATTTCAACCCTTACAACAAAACTCAAAATATGATTTGTCAATGAGGAATAATGAAATTTGATACGGATGAACGATTATTTCATATATATGGGTGTAAATTTTACATTAATTTGATACCTTATTTGATTTTCACAGATAAATAAAAGTATAAGCTTTACACTTAATATTTTTTAGCTTCTATCATGGTATTTTTAATCTTTTTTAATTCTTAAGTGTATAGATAATGTAAAATAGAGATTAAAAAATGTGTGTACAGTAAAAGGAATGATTTTTAATCATATGAATTAAAAAGGTGAACTTTGTATCACGGACTGCATAACTAAAATGATAATCTACGCTGTTGACAAATTGTTTAACATAAATAAGTTTAAATTTATTATGAATAATTAATTTTCAGATCATGAAGTTGTAATTTTAACATTAAGGACGGTATAGATTCAATTAGTGCAAAACTCAAATAACTTTTTAACTTCATGAAATGATCCTCAGTTACAGGATTATACACAAATGCGGGTAAACACACAAGTGATTAAAAGTTTAGAATTAATTCTTTAAAGGATTTGGTTTTCCTTTGAAGAGAAATTCACTTTTTCATAATTCCGGTAAAAGATACGTAGAGCATTGAAAACTGAAAACATAGATCTTCAATTTCCTCAATTTTCTTATGTTTTGGTGTTCTAATTCTTTACAGGAACTGTTGGGAGCGAAAATGAGACTCTTTTCAACTGTATTTTGTCATTGTAACATAAAAATCTTGTGATGGAACCAAGACCACCTGTGCAGGGTTTTCAATCCTTTCTTCAACCAACACTTTTTAGGTTCTTATTTGTGACAGAATATGTCAAGAGAATTTCTTTTAACAGATGACAACTTTCATTTATATGTTTTTCTGGCAAGATGTCACATGTTCTTGATCCGAGAATATCATAGGCACACAGTGTTCCCTAGTAAAGTGTTTTGCATTAAATACAAAAGGTCCAAAAAATTTACCTGATTCATAACTTTATACTCTGATGTTGACACTCAAATTTAGTGAGACATAACTAGCATAGAATGAGACACTCATTGAACAAAATTGGTTTTCAACATGGTAGTTTGAATCCCATGTATCTCCCTGATATATAGTCTTTCCATGTTCGAATCATTCCAAAGCTAGTCATTAGAACAACACTTAAAGTCATCACTATGCTAACCGAAAATACTATTAAGGATGGTCTTCCATAGCTTTGAATTGCTCTCTGCACCACTAACAACCCAAGAAGTGATGCAACAAAGCATATTATGGCCAAGATTAGGCCAGTCTCTATGTGATCCATGCCCAACAACAGGTATTGCAATGCTGACATGGTAGATGAGAAGAAAACCATGAAAGAACATGTTGCTGCTGTCACCTATGCAACAAAATAATTTGAGTGCTTAGTCAATGCCAGTTTATTAGCCAAGCACTGTAATCATTAGTGAGTTCATGAATTGGACTAGCCACTAATGCTTTATGTTAATCATCATGATGTGTTGCTTCTTCTTGTATGGAATATAAGAATTTTTTTTTATAAATATCAACTAATTTTTCATCTTATTTAACAAAATCATCTCAAAGTACTGTTTGTTTTGATATCAACCACAAGACCTTTAAAATGGAACAAGTTTTCATAAATTTGTAGTTTTCCATCAAGTAACATAAAGGGGTAAGTTTATAAATGAAGTTATTTTTTTAAATAAGATTGAAAAAAAAAAAAAATTAACTATCATTTTTATTCAGTATGATTAATATGTTCATGGAACTTACCTCAGGAGCTATTCCAACATGCAGAAGAAGTGGACTTATCAGCATTCCACCTCCAATTCCAAAGACACCACCCAATATCCCTGCTAGCAGTGCCATCATTGGAAAAATAAGCTTGTTTGATGGTCCCCTTGAGGATAGGCATGGGTCCTGCATCCAATTTGATTGAATCAGGTTGTAACTTTAAGCAACATTCAAGTGTTAGTTTTCAGTGTATGATGTTTTACGAACCTCTTGCGTGAGATTTTGATCTTCATGGCTATCTTTTCTGTATACAATCCAAGCAGTGAAAAATAAGGCAAGAGGGAGTTGAGCTGATGAAAGAATCCAGTATCCCACACCACATGGCTCCATTGGAATGATACTCTATTATTACAACAATTGCATCACAACTTCATTCATCTTATGCATGTATAATCACAACTCCAAACACTATATTCCACCACAAAGAAAAGGACTTGAAATGACAGCAAAAGAGAGAAGAATAGACAACAGAATTCTGAGGATTTGATTTTCTCTCACCTTTTGCTTTTAAAAATTATTTAATTATATGCTACTTAGCATCAATTTCTCATCTAAAATTTATTAAATTTTGAAGATTGTTTTCAAAACAAATATTTTAAAAATGAAAAACAGAAACCAAGTAAGATGTTTTCACATATGTTTCCATCATTTTTTCACTTCCTCAATTCTACACCCTGCTCCATTTGTATAACTTGCACCACCCTCCACCAGTTATCTGAGCAACTTTGCTTGTGTACTTACTAAAACTAATTTTTGGAAACAGAAATTAAAGACACCCTCAATCTTGAATTTAGTGAACTCAGGGACCCTATTATTGTTCTCCTGCACTTATGCTTATTTATAACTGATCTATAACATCACTACACAGCCAAAAGTAAGGAAGAGTAAAATCTAACCTGTCCATATTTATTGCCACGAAGAAGATAGAGGGAGAAGAAAGTGAACCAGACCAAGAGTAAGACCACCAATTTCAGCAAAGGGATTCTCACCCTGATATTTTCTTCAGGAACCAGAACCTGTTCTTCAACACTTTTCATCCCTTCTTTTTCTTTGTTCACCTTCATTCCCCCTTCCCTTACTTCACCACCACCATGTTCTAATAGTCTGTTTTCAAGCCCCTCAAATCCATCATTTTTCCTCCTCTCTTCTGATTCAATCTTCCAAAACAGCACTCCACTGTTGCAAGTCTTTGAGGTAGACCAAGTGAGAAAGACAGCAAACAGCATAGTAATCAACCATTCTGGGAATACAAGGTTGCATATGACTCCAATACTCACTCCTAGCAGCATACATGGTTCTGATAATAGTGCTATGTCATAGTCAATCAATGACTTGCCACCAAATTTAGGACTTGTGGCACAAAGATTGCACATGACATTTGCAATAGACCCTCCTGTGACCATGAAAGCTGACAAACTTGAAGCTATTTTGAGGTCTAGGCCAGCCACAATAGTCAATATTGGAATGAAAAGTCCACCACCACCAATACCACCAGCACTGGATATAGAAGAAGCAATGAAACACAATACTCCTGCCAGCACTATAGGGCCTGAAAATTGAATCTGGGCTTCTTGGAATCCTTGTGCACCATTTCCCCATTCATATATTTTCTGTAGGAGATGTTTACTGCTAAGGACATCTAAAATAGTTTGTGCTTGTTCAGCATTACAAGGGTTGAAGGAGATGAAGGTAAGAACCAAACATGTGAGGCTGTGAAAAATCCTCATTTGTTTGAGGGTTTGTACAAAATTGTAAGGTGTATGAGTGAATAACTGAATGTGCATAGCCTTTTTATAAGGATAAAGAGGGAATGGTAACAGAGCCTTTTGAAAATAAGCAAAAACAAAAAGGGTCACATAAGACAAAGATTAGAAAAATGTGGCACAGTAGAAAATTGAGTTTCTTTAAGGATTACAACAGGTTAAGGGCAATGTTACAACAGATTACTCACGATTATATCTTTTATATCTCAATATACTATAAACCACCTATTTTTATTTATTTATTATATTAAATAGTTAATTATAAGAGAATTACTTTACTTTTTTTTACTTACTGTTTTTATTTTTTTTCATTTTATTTTTTAAGAGTTAAAAAAAATTATGTGGTACTTTTAGGCCTTCTAATAACATTTTTATGCATTAGAAATAAATAACTTACAGTAATTTTTTTAAACTTACTGTAGTAAAACTAATCAATTTTTCAACAAAGTAATAATACAATTTAGTAATAACTAACGTTTCCCCCTGTTTTTTAATTTATTACTAATATATAGATGTTTCCCCCCTTTTTAATTATTATAATTTTAATATAATGATGAACCTTTTACCCTTTTCACCATGCTAACATCGAAAAGACACTACAACAGTGTCTCCATTGCTATGTTTAGATATTTCAACGCTGTTTCATTTTTTGAAGCTGCAAGACATGACGGTGTTATTTTTTTTTTCACCTTTTCTTTTCCTCCTTTCCTCTTAAATTGTATCACTTATTAGTGCATATAATATTTTTTTACAACTTTTGGTTAGAATGGATTAGTATCCCTATACTTTGTAGTTGATGTATTTAGTTCCTATTCTTTACAAATAAGATGGATTTAGTTTCTGATTACAACCATAACAAATAATAAATGAATGTTAAATTTTGAAACTATTACTAATTTAATTAAACTCAAGTGGACCTTTTTTTATATTTTTGGACAACAATTCTTAAAAGATGCATAAGTCACACAAAAATCTAACTGATGATCCCAGTATCTAATCCTCTTCTATTAATTTAGTTAGGATCCTTCAAATATTAATCAATTTTGATGAGCAGACATTGTCGTATAATCATGTATTGTATAATGATTATGTTAATTTTTATAGTATTGTGTAGTTTCTGTTAATGAATAAATTTCTTGAAATTGTAGTTCATTTTGAATATTGAATGAGTTACCAGTTACCACTGAAGTGCATTTTGACTTCACAGAAAAAGGGGGAAAAACAAAATCTAGAAGTGAACCAACAGAAGTGATTTTGTTTCGGTTGTGAAGATAAATAGAAGGGAATCTAAGAGTGACAATACAGGACAAAGAAAGTGACAAACTGGGAGACAAATAATTAGATAGAGATGAAGAAGTTAATTAATAAAATAAAGCAAATGATAAGAGAGAAGAAAAACTCAAAGTACTAATTTAATGCATATTGACTAACAATATAATTCATTTTCTTATCATCTTTCGATCATGTTTTATTACATATAGTAAATTTTTTAATTTCATCATGGTAATATTCTAAAAACCATGCATAAAATGATTTTTAATTCGACCTATCTTGTACCACCCAACTATTACTATTAAGTGAATCCAAAAAATTTAGAATAACTTGAAAATGTGATTTTGTTATAAAGTATTTATTTTCATATAAAATAGATTGAGAGAAATTTTACCGACCAAACAATTCCCTTCTTCGTTTTGGTCAGTCGGTATCTATATCTTCATTCACTTTTCATATTTGTTCGGTTAACTCTTTCTTCCTTCACTCTCGCTTCTTTCATAGGCTCTGGATTGAGAGAACACCTGCAAAAGTTACTCTGACGCTCAAATAAGTATTCAGTATCTAATGCTCGGTACAATTAATGCATAATAATGACGTACCATTTTCTTGAAAGTTGTGCTTATTTATATGTTTGTAATGAACATCGCTATTGTTGGGTCGAGATTAACGTACGGATATTGACTAGAGGTATATTACCTAGTTTTTCGTACAACTTAGTCTTGTTAATTTTCTTTTGAAAGTAATGTATTTTAAACATATCAATCGATCAGAACTAGGTACCGAGGCTAATAGGACCCGTCTAGTTCCGATCGTACATGATTGATATGTTAATAATCCTCTGTCATATTACAACAAGATAGAAAAATAATATTTTACTGAAATGGAACAATTTTAAAATTGTAAATTTACAGTTGTAAATTAATGTCTTTTCAATGTGCAGTTGTCAAAATAACATTTTCCTTTCTGATAACAAATTGATTAGTGAAATATCCAACTTATCTTTGGATATTAACCTATACCCAAAAGTTAATAATTATAACATGATTCTCTATAAAATACTTAATCAATATCTTTTTATTTATTTATTAAATACTTCTAAAATAAATTCCTAAAATTTTACTAACTTCAACATTGGAAAATCTTCTCCAAATTAACATTCACTCGATATTTTCTCAACAAGCTCCGGAAGATTCAACTTAATCAAAGTTTAGCTTCTTCAAAACCTCTCCAAATCCACGACTTTAACAACATATCTTTATCAAAAGGTTTAAGTATCAACATAAAACTTTTTCTACGCTATTATTCAATATAATTTATTGTATTATTATATATTGAACAACATGTAAAATAAGTGGTTAAAATGATTTTATGTGATGTTGCGTGAAAGAACATGAAAAAAAAAAAAGACGTTGTAGTCATAAAAGGAGACTTGGAAGAAGAAAATTTAAAAAATTTGAAAAAAAAATGTAAATGCATTTAACTACCTCATTAATTACAAAGTTATAACTCTTACTTGGTATCTAGTTAGGACAATGCACATGCATGCCTACCATGATTTTGTTTTTTCTTAATGTTTTTTCATATCCATTTATGGAATTTGTTTTCATTCAATGTATTTTTTTATATTGATAGATTCAACCCATATCTAAGGGATTATTACATCTAGAAAAGAATTAATGCCAAAATGTTTTAAGAAGATGAATGTATATAAGTTTAACTTATAAACTATTAGAAAATTATTAAATTGAAATTTATTTTAGGAAAAAGAATTAATTATTATATGTGTCTAAAATTGATTTATATCTACTAATTTATAATTAACAATTAATATATATTATATAGCAGCAAGTGGGACTTGAATACCAAGTCTCTTGGAGAATGACCAAAGAAGTTTTAACCCATTACATCACTCAAGTTTTGTTGTCATGTTATGATTATTATTATACTTATTAGTATGATTATCAATATTAATATAATTATTAATATAAATATTATTAATATTATTCATATATTTAACATAATTTATTTTATTATTTTTATTCAAATTAATAACATTATTAATAATTAATAATATTATTAAATATTATTAATGTTATTAATATTATTAAATATTATTAATGTTATTGATATTATTAAATATTAATAATGTTATTAATATTATTATTATTCAAATTAATAACATTATTAATTTGAATAATAATGCTATTAATATTATTAAATATTATTAAGTATTATTAAATATTATTAATATTAATGATATTATTAAATATTATTAATATTAAAAATTATTAATATTATTAAATATTATTAAAATATTTTTATTAAATATTATTAATATCACTAATACTATTAATATCATTAATATTATTAAATACCATAATATTATTAAAGATTATTAATATTATTAAATAGTATTAATATTATTAAATATTAGCATAAACACTAGTTGGTGTGGGAATGAGTGAGAGTATACTCTTTCTTTCTTTCTATTGTTGCCTTAAAATAAGGAATTAAGGAAAGAGGGGAGAAGTTAGTTTGCGAATAAAAACTGTATTTTAATATTAGTTTAAAAAATTAAACAATAATTTTATTTTTTAAGTAATTCATATGAAATAACAAAATAAATATTGAAATAAGGATCAAAATAAGAACTAATTTTGTAAATAATTTTTTTTTATAGATTATTAATATTATTAAATATTATTAATAAAATTAAATATTATTAATACAATTAAATATTATTAATATTATTAAATATTATTAAATATTATTAATATTACTAAATATTATTAATGTTACTAAATATTATTAATATTACTAAATATTATTAATATTACTAAATAT
>Ga0123342_1000340_pt1 | contig 70743 bp, 40 predicted proteins | sample Turbeawhitnodule_FD_89960 | JGI IMG/M metagenome (GOLD analysis project Ga0123342, IMG submission 89960) | Root nodule microbial communities of legume samples collected from Mexico - Turtle bean Mexico white nodule | ecosystem: Host-associated > Plants > Roots > Nodule | place: Mexico: Nepantla... | reverse complement strand
TCCCTATGATTGTGGGATTGTTTCTAAATACATAATCCTAATATTAATAGTAAGATACAGCTGTGATACAAAATAAAAATATAATAAGGATAAAATATAAAACTTCCTAAACAGTTTTGACAGTAAACTCTTACTCTCTGGACGGGGTTAACTGGATCTCTCAACTCAATTCTTAGTCTCAGTCTCCTCTCACAGATGAGTGTGTGTACCTGAAAGGTGCTCCGATGTCAAAGTCATAATTGATATTAGTTAATTATCAGATAAATTCACTTTATTTACCTCTTGGATTGATAACATATTTATAACACCTTCTTATTGAACTTAAAACCTAATTGACCTTTAATCTTTGCACTTGATCTTCTTTAAACACATCTTTTATGAACATTTTGAATGAGCTTTGCCATAGTAAGTATTTATTTATTCTTTTCTTATTTTTATTTAATTTATGTTTTTCGATCAATCTTTCGGATTACCTATCAATCAAGACAGTACAAATTATTTTCTTAAATTCTTTAAAGAGAATTCAAAACAAAATCTACAGAAGTAATGAATTTTTTGCTTCTGCTCCATATTCTAGAAACATGTTCTAAGAAGTTGAAGCATGTATCAGCCCTTTAATTTTCTGGGATCTAGTGAGTTAAATAAGTTGGTACTGAACTGTTACAGTCTACACCAACCAAAAGTAATTTTCTGGGACCAGTTATCTCAGAAGGTTCAAAGTCACCATTAATATGTTGATCAAAAGGTTCAGAACTCAATCAATGCAGATTCATGTATCTCTTTCATTCAATTCAATGATCTTTTACTTTATTGCCAAATAAATTTGTTATCATGATTTTAATCTCTATTTTTTTATCATTAAAATATGACATTATTGGACATGTCAACAGTAACATAAATTAAGCCCTAAATAGTTAAAAACATGAAAAAGGTCCTACCGAGATTTGAACTCGGGTTACTGGATTCAGAGTCCAATGTCCTAACCACTAGACCATAGGACCTTTGTTTAAAGATTGACTTTATTATTTTAATATTCGATCACTAATGGTTGAATCATCAATGACAGGAAAAATAGACATTTATAACTCCCATAACTGTATACACTATTTGCAGCAACTTGACCAAATAGTACTTTTGATTATTATTGTTTTACTTATAAACTAGCACTTAATTTTTTCTGATAAATGTTTACTTTATATAGTTAAAATTTATATATATTTTTTAATTTACAATAAATCACTTGCATTGAGATATAAGGTTATTTTTAATTACTGATAATAGTTTATTTTAGAATATTAAAAATAAAATGAAAATCGTAATTAATAGTTAAATCTGTACAAATATTTTGTTTCTTTTTAGAACAGTCTCATTCAAAATAATTATTCTAATTTATAGAAAACTAAATAAGATCTGTGAGTTTAGGGTTAAATCAATAGAAGAAAAAAAATAGTGCACTCTAGGTCACTGTCCAAACAACTTGTACCTAATACATTCTCTTGAACATTTTTCATTACATACATGTCTATTTCCATTTCTGGTTATAAAAAAGTTAAACTTATGAATTTTTTTTTCATGAGTCTACATCAAAGAAAATTAATTTTCATAAATTTCATTCAATTCGTGATGACCCAATACAACTTTTTGAAAATTAGAAGGCACTTGTTTAATGAGTTTGACATTTTTTTACATTAATGAAAATTTTACAAAAATGTTAATAAAGGCAAAAAATAAAATTGAGGAACTGTTTTCTCAATTCTCAGAATTTCAAGGAGAAACGTAAATGAATAAATGTCCTAATTTTTCCTTATCGATAGTGCCAAAAATGATAGTCATGTTTGGCAGTGCAATGTCGTTGTCCATAAAAAAAAATATCAATCAAATCGAGTTGCTCGCTTGATGTCTTATTTTATTGTTAGTATAATTGATAAATTATTGAATTTATTTATAATGTTTAAGATATTAGCTCTGGATATTTTATTTAGTTAATTTACATTTAACAAATGAATAACTATCATTTGAATTATAGTAGTATTTGTTTTAAATTTCGCCTATAGCGGATTGTATAATAACAAATATGACACTTGTATCATATCAACGAAAACATATTTAGGTCTTACAAATATTATTTTTTACTTATCATTTAATAGTTTATATTAATTGTGATACCCTAAAATATATATAAAAAAACTAAAAAAAATGTTTTTCACTTTTTCCAAAATCTCTTTTGCATTATGCTCATGTATATAATATATTCATACACAAATATCAGATGTAGAGGTAAGTTATCGAAATAAAATTATGATATACGATAGTATAAGTAAAAAAACCAATTAGATTAATCGTTCATATCAATAATTTTATTTAATTTTTTCCATCAATCATAATCATATAATACTCAATGTCAATCATCTCAACCCAACTTCATTCCATTAGCATCATCAACAATCATATGAATCACACATACCAATACTCATACACCAAAGATATCGAACAGACGTCTTTCAAAAGACCTGTATTAAATAAGTTTTACCAGAGACAAACATCTGATCCAATCATGTACTTAGATGAATCCAAAAATCATGGTATCAGGGTAAATTCAATACATATGTTGTGCATCTACATAAGACAATGTGCATAAAATTCCCTCATCAGTTTCTCACCACCTAATATCTTAGTCTATGTGACTTAGACCATCAACGAGGCTAGGGGATCTATGTTACAACATAGGCATCAATACTTAATACACAAACAACAATAGTCTACACATTGTTCCAATGTTTGACTCCAATTTCATACAATTTCACCATCCTCATACAATAGAAATTTCATGATTCAATTTAACGTACAAATTAATATCCAATTTGCATTAAAAATATATTCATACATAATTCAAATTATTGGAAAGACAAGAAGAAAATGAAAGAAAGAATGAAGGAAAAAGTATTTTAGGTTAGCTTGAGCGAAAATGTCTAGTTTTAGCGAAAATTGACTCACTTACGCGAAAATGAGACCGAAAGGGTTAGTTTTTCAGTGAAGTTTTCGCTTGAGCGAGAACATAACTAAAGAACAAGTCAAATTTATGAATATTTTCGTTTGAGCAAGAATTATCTTGTTTGATAGAAAATATCAGTAAATTAGTCTCAACAACATACTCAAATCAAATTTTCAAATATCTTTTTACAAATATTTCAATACTACTAAACAAACATATTTTATATTTTTCTGGTGAACAATCATAACTTCATTTCCTTTATTATTATTGTTTGCGGATAGGTTTTAAATACTATTTCACTAAATTCTTAATTGGATTCGTTGGGAAATAACTTGGAGTCATTTGATCTTGTCTATATTATCATTCCTCTAATATTGAAGATCTATAATTATATTATTAGATAGTGTCTCTTCTAATCCTTTTAATTTAACAGCTAAATGAACACTATCAACAACTATTATATAAAAATCCTTTTTCAAAAGACTTAATGAATGAAAGTTGTTACGATAAAGAGGATATATGTTATATTGAAATCCTAATAAAAATGTACCTAAAAGAATGACTTCTAATTGGTCAAAAGTTAAGTCGTGACTATAAATACGACTTCTTCACATTTATATGTGTTCATGTCGAGTGACTATGGACGAAGGAATTGTAATTGTGCACCTTGCTTTTTCCCAATCATTAGTACGCATGCATTTGATCTTCTATGCCATGAATAAGAATCTTAACTCCATTCCTACCATTTCTTTATTTCTTTTACCAAATTCCATGGCAACCCATGTGAATTTTAAAGCAATAACTGAAACCATTTTGCCTCCATATCTCCATATATGTGCTATAAATGTTAGGAGGTACAAGGCACACTACCTTTTTTAAATTCTTCATTTTAGAAAGCATTTTCCCCTTCTCCCACGGTGCCTATGGTTTCATTTTAGCTATCCATCACCATCAATCATTTGTAAACGGTAAGTAAGACTTATATATATATATACAACTTTTTTACATCTTCGCTAATTTTTTTTTTTTACTGGTATGCACCGCACGGTTAATACTATAACTCGATCTCCATGATCGAGTTGACCAAGCCCAACACGTCCGTGCGGGTCGACCGACACATTTAGCCCATTAATGCTCAAATCAATGTCAGTAAAGCTAAACCACCATTAAGAACTAGGTAATACATCAATTCCACTAATCCAGCCTAATAAGGTAAGCCCATTAAAATAATATAAATAGTGCACATTCCAAGAACAAGGTACGTCATTATCGGATATACTCTGACAAGTACCCTTTGTTGACTTGAGCGTTGGAGTGTCTTCTACAGGTACCCCTCATTCGGCATTCACCTGTGATAGAGCGAACAAGACTTGAAGGAGTAGCGCGAAGGCGAAAAAGAGCAAGCTGAAGTTCTAGCAAACTGTCCGACAAAAAGGAGGAAAACAAAGTCAGTCAATAGTTTTATAAGTTACATCTCCAAAGTAGTTTACATCAAAATGTATGTATAAAGGTTTCTCCATTGAAGTTTTTTATTTTCACGCCTAGTATATTACGCCTAGTATATTGCATGAGTTATTTATTATGTTAAAAAATTGACCTCGGATCTTCTATGTCATTTTGATTTCTGGTAATCTTGTAATAATTTATACCCCTTAATAGTTAAAATTATTTTGACATTTTAAAATCTGGAATAGTTGTATAATAGTTTCTGTATTGTAATTCTTAACAATGTAAAAATATATTAATAAGAAAAAGTATAATATTGAAACCCTGCATTGCCCTCTGTATAAAACCAAAAAAAAAAGATATTTAAATTAGAATAAATTAGGTTATAATTTCTTCATTATAAATTATGGCGAAAGTCTCCTACTAGATTTAACATTTATTGTTGTAAACTCATTAAATGTAATATAAAAAAATTATATTCAAATTTTGGTTGTATATATAAGCTTGTTGTGAGAAAAGTCAGAGAGAGCGTTAGTATCACATGCTATACGGATATATGCATTTACTTTTGCATCAAATTAGAAAGTACATTAAAAACATATTTTTATAATTTAAAAATAATCAATACATATAAAATAAATTTCAAAATTAATATGTAAAAGTTTTGAATTGTCCTGAAAAATAGCCTTGAATCGTATTATTTTAAGAGATAAAATAGGAAAACACATACAACAGTGAAATGTTTTATTTAAGTATTACATTTAATAAATACTTAAAATAATTAATATTATACAAAAATGAATAGTCTATTTATTTATTTTCTTACAAAAATAAAATATTTATAACGTTAGAAAGTACATTAAAATTAATATATATAATCAATATCAAGACTAATATGTAGATTTGACAGTGACATCCTGTGTACTCAAAATTCTAGGAATTTATTTGTTATATAATATAAGGATAGTATTAAGGATTTTGATAGAAACTGTATATAGATAAAATAAAAGTTGAAAAATGTCTTTAGGTTAACGATTTATGTTTTTGCACATTTTCTTCAAATTAAGTATCTAATAAAGTAACTATTCTTTAAAATTAGAATTAAGTCACTTTCATGTATTAATATAATACATTTTTTATATGATGTAAAATGTTATGATAAAATAAATATTAAAAGGACCAAAAGATAACTATAAAAATATTTAGGAATTTAAATAAAAATAAATATTTTATTAAAGACTTAAAAAATATATGTTTAATTTATTAGATATCCGTATTAATTACTTGGTGAAATATTAAAAATATGAAACTTGTTTAAATCTAAAATAATCTTTTCATTGGTATAATAGACTCCCCGCTAGTCTGTTCTTAGAATTCTTTATGAATAGGTATAATTTATCTATGTATCGTTTGTGTTAACATATGGGTTTTGGTCTAGTCCCCCCATATTTTTTTTATTTTTTTTTTCTTTTTTTAATAATTTTTTTTTTCATGTGATGGCAGATGATTGTTGTTACTTGAAGTGTCAGCTTAGCTGAGATGTCAAGTTGCATAGTGATGCCTAACACGAAAACTTTATAAAAAAAAAATTAATAAACTACAATTTGAAGGTTTAACTTACTTTATATGTTTCATGTATCTATGAATTTAATTATTATTTATTGTTTAAAATATTTTTTTCTTAAAATTTATAAATAATCAGTATTCTCTTTAATATTAGGTTCTCATTAAATCACAACCTCTTATCTGAGATGTTAACAAAGAAGAAACGGAAATGAATAAATGTCCTATTTTTTCCTTATGGATTATGCCAAAAAATAATAGTCATGTTTGACAGTGTAATGTCATTGTCGTAAAAAACCCTCACTAAAATCGAGTTGCTCGCTTGATGTCTTATTTTATTATTATTCTTATAATTGATCAATTATTGAATTTATTTATAATGTTAAGATATTAGCTCTGAATATTTTATTTAATTAATCTACATTTAACAAATGAATAATTATCACTTTGAATTATAGCAGTATTTTTTTAAAATTACACTTATAGCGGATTGTATAATAACAAATATATACTTATATCATATGAACAAAAACATATTTAGGTCTTAGAAATATTATTGTTTATTTATTATTTATATTTAATAATTTATATTAAGCATTTCATTTAATTGTGTATCAAGCATGAAAAAATAAAACGCATTCCATCGTACCAGACAAAAAAATCAAAACAAATATGAATATATGGCCGGTCGAGTGAATAGGTAATATTGAATAAATAAATTTAAATAAAATAAATAATAACGATTGAATTCGAATAACGAATTAGAAGGGTTTTTGACCAGGATGGAATTTTTTTTTTTGTTTTTTACTAAAATTGGATCCGTTTTAAAAAAATTACAAATTTAGACAAGTCGTGTCAATTTGACACGACTTCATATGAACAAATTGTCCCAATTTGACACGACTCTGTCATGTCATAATGAAGTCGTGCCAACTTGACACGACTTCTGTCCTGTTATACTAAAGTCGTGTCAACTTGCACGACTTCTGCCACGTCATAATTTTTAAAAAAAAATTTATTGTTTATATATTGGGTAGTAAATTATGTAATGTTAATAACCCCATCATGGTTAAAAACCCGGATTAGAATTATGTAAGTATCAATTATGATGTTTTAATATTTATAAATTTGTAGATAAATTTTAAATTTTATTTTTAGTGTCATATTTTTTTTAAAGTTAATAGTAAATTATATAAAATCATAGTCCATTATAAAAATAATTATTATTATATATATTTATTTCATTTATTCCAAAATAAATATTTAAAAAAAATAACTAACCTAATATGAATTCCTAATCTCAATAACTTATTTGTATCAACCCACAATTCAAACAACTCATATCCAACTAATTCAATAAATTAATTTACCAAATATAAATTTTTAAAATACTAAATTCAAGTTTGGTTGCAAATCCGACCCAACCTAACAATCTTTAGAACTAATTGTTGCACCCACTAAAAAAAATTGAAGGGCCATAGGGATTCAAGTTAGGTCTCGAAATGATGAACTACCTTTTTTTTTTTTTTACGTTTTATTTGTTTGATGGTTACTTTTCCCTAAGTTATCTTTTTGTTTCTCTTTTATACATCATAAAATTGAATTAAATCTAATGAAAATTTATTATTTTATAAATTGTAAGTGATTGCAACTTTTAAGACTAATATTTATTCAATTCATACAATTTAACCTTTAAAACAAGTAAATCTAACATTTATCGAAATGTAAAGTAAATACTAGTTATATATTCAATTGATTTATGACATTTTAAAAATTATGTGATCCAATTGTATGTTTATGAGTGACATGAACTCTGCATCATGTGAAGATGTGATCGAGACATGGTATTTTAAAGAAGGAAAATACTTTGAGATTGTTAGGATGTGTATTAATTAGGGATTCATCTAGAATCAGGTATCATGAGTCTATAGTATATTAGAATCATATAAATGAAGATTACCAGGCGGTGAGAGTTGAAGGAAATTCATATGACTAAGTTTGAGGTTTGAAAATAACTTATTAGAGCATATCATATGGATTAACCTTGTCATACAAGTTGAATGGATTCATATGTTTATGTGGTTTTGTGAAGAGATTCTTAGATAGGGGTAATATGACAAGTGCATATATCTGAGTCTAAATCAATGCACGAGTCTTTCAAAAGTAAAGTCAAATTTATATATGTGGATGTTAGTGGATTTCTACCATGAGTGATGTCGAACATGAGATATTTGTAGACACTTTGTGTTTTTAATACATGAAAATCGATGAAATGTGATGATTCATAGGTTCATGATTGTATTCATTGAATTGGATGAAATATCACTATTCATATGTTTCTGATTGTATTTCTTGAAATCTAAAGTTATATTGAAAGTCTTAAAAATACTACTTTATCTTGCTTTCTTGTTTGTATTGTTGTTTAAAAATCTAAGAATATCATGTTTTACCCGGGATAAGATACTACATCTGATAAAATATGTGAGGAGTTAGCATAAAGATAGAAAAATTTCTTTATCTTTTATTGTATATATTTCAATATATAGAGAGAGTATTTTGTACTACAAATATTATGAGTATGTAAATTATATGATATAATTATTAAGTAAGATGGTATGATATTGAATTATAATTTGTCAAGTCACACATCTAGAGATTATATGTTTGTAACATTTTTTTTGAAGTTATGGCACAATATCTTCTAGTACAATATGTTTTAATCACATTATTAGTAATAGTAAGTAAAGTAAATATTTTATTATTTTTAAATCTCTAAAATAGTGAAACAACATCAAATAACTATTTAATGAATATAAGAATAAAAAAATAACCAAATATATATATATAATATGAAAACATTGTTTTCAAATTTATCATAGTAGAAAGGGATAAGAAACATAGAAAGAGAAAAAAAAATATATGGTTGTATGTCCTTAATATCACACTCTTTAATTATTCCATGTTATTTAACTAATAATGATATTTTTTTATTGTACTTATACCTATTTCTTAGTTTATTTTACAATATATATTTTTTTGTAAATAAATATAACTTACTATATATATAATATAACTTATGATATAATATTGTTTTACTAATAGTCTAAATTAAGTAGATTAAAACATAAATAGGCAAAAAGATGAGGAAAATTTCTTATAGTAGACGATTTCATTGTAATGTAACGAATGTCACTGCATTAAATTCATCCTGATCATTAAATAGACTGTCAATCTATAATGCTTCTACATAGAAGATATATGATTATTGGATGTAAAATAGAAAATGTAAATGTATATCATATCAAAATAATTACGTTTATTGTTCAATTATATATTTATTTTATTTAGTTAGCTCACACTCTTTTATTGTATTTTATATATGAGTAGAGAATAATGCAAATTTTAATGACAATCCTAGGCACACTTAGAATTTCTTTATCAAGTTGTTAGATTTTACCAAAAATTTTATGTTTTGATATTTTAGATCTATGTATTTATGAGTCATGTTGAATGTATTTTGTAAACCTTTTTATTAGATAAAACATTGTATTACTATACACTTTATGTAAAATTTCATTACATTAGTGTATATTTATACTTTTGCTTAATATACCCGTAAGGGTGCTCATTTATTTTATAAAAGCAAAAAATATTTTGCCAAAAATAAATAATTTTAAATATTTATTTATAAAATAAATATTTATTTTTTCAAAAAATATTTGTAAATATTTATTTTATAAATGCATTTTATAAAAATATTTTCAAATATTTAGTTACTAATAAGAATATATTGTTTACCAAAATCAATAAAACTTTTTAACACTATTTGTTACCAAACTAAATATTTTAAATATTGTTGTAAAAAATATTTATTTTTATAAACCTAACTAAATTTTAAATATTTATTTTATAAAACCCAAAAAATTTAGGTTTCACAATTGTTAGATTGTTGAAAAATAATTAGGTTAGAATGTTGGTTGGGGTCCTCTTTTTTTAAGATGTAGTTGGAACATTGTGTAGTGATTTAATTCTTTTTTGGAATAAACCAAAAGAACTTTTCCTAGAGAAAAATCATGATCTAGTTGGGTATAACTCTATTAGTGACAAAGTTCTCTTTTTGAATGTTTGAGGTAGATGCATAGTCAAACTTGAAATTATTTGTCAAACTATACCTATTTATGTGTTGGTGAATAAATAGTATTTTAATATACAAACTATATACATCCTACCATTACTTGAAATTTATTGCAAATCACATTTTTTAGTCTCCAATCTTATTCAATTTGTCTTGATATAATGAGCATATATTTTTTATATATTAAGTGGACCTAAGTTCGAATTCTATAGCATAATCTTAATATTACCTATAAAATGCATCTTTCAAAATCTTGTATGCAAATAACATATACAACTTTAATTCAAATGTAGAAAGACCTATATAGCAATTTCAAAAGATTTTACCAATTAAAAAAAAAAACTCCAAAAGACAATTATTAGTTAAGGTATATAAAACCATCATTACAAGAAAATCATTAGATAGTAATTAAATTTAGAGACAAAAAACAATTAGTCACTATATTGACTAAATTAGATACTAATTTAGAAACTAAAAAAATTAGTGATCTCTAATGTGATTTATATTATTAATAAAATATTATAAAATAGTTTCTAAATTAATATCTAAATTAGTTACCAAAGTTTTAACTACTAATATTTTAGATTCTAAATTAGTCTCTAAAAGACTATAGTAGAGACTAATTTAAAACATAAGTAGTTAATAGCTAAAACCTTGGTAGCAAATAGTTAGATATCAATTTAGAAACTAATTTATAATTTTTTTATTAATAATAGAAACTATTTTAAATACGAATAATTTTTTAGTTTATAAAATGATATATAATTTAGTTAATATTGATAAGTGTCTAATTTCAGTAATATTTCATATTAAAATATAGACACTTATGAAAATTTATTGCTAATTTACATATAAAATAATTCTTAATTTATGAATTTATACCTTTTTACATTTGTTATGATCTTTATTTGAATAAAAATATTTTATTCTGAGGTGTTAATTGCATATTTTTAGGTATGATTGAAGATTTGGAGTAAAGGAAAATAATTTGAGCTAAAAAGAGAAACTATTTTAAATACAAATAATTTTTTAGTTTATAAAATGATATCTAAAATTAGTTTCTATTTACTATTTTTTTTAATTGTTCATATTAATAATATCATCTCTCATATACCATTCCCACAAATTATTTATGATATTTTCATTTGATCTCTATTATTGTTATATTTTCATTCAATAAAAAATTATTGTTTTTAATAATTATTTTATAAGAAATATTTGTCATCAAAATGAAAAAATTATTTTATAAAACTAAATAATTTTGACTATTTATTTATAAAATTTAGGTTTTATGATTGTTAGGTTTGAAAGTTAGTTGGAAGAGATTGTGGTGTCATGTATGTAAGGGAGTGAGATCCTATAATGGAGAGAAAAGTGAGAGTCAATGATTGGAAATAGGTTTTATAAAAAAAGACTTGGTTTAAATAAGTTTGTCTTGTTTAAAAATTTATGGTGGAAGTTTGTTCCATTATCAATCAAAGACTTTTATTTAGGTTAGATTTAGTCTTTTTGAAAGTTAGTTTAACTTAATATAAATATTTGTTACACGCAATTTTAAATAATTGTTACTCAATGAGGAAAGAACTCCAAAAAGACAGGTTGATTTTTTCAAAGAGTCTTGTATAATTTATGCATGTGATTCTCATGCTAATTTTCTAAAAGTCAAATTTATAGTAAAACCTTTTTTTTTATAAAACATAAATATATCCTTTGATAAGTTTGCTACCATTACTTTAAAAATTAAAATAATTATACTTAAAAATGGTTATTTATGTTTTTTTAATCAAACAAACCAATATGCTAAATTTTAGAATAATATTTTTTAATCTCAATAAATTTTTTTAAATAAAAGCTTTTTTTTTTAGGCATTACTATGCAACTTGACATCTCAGTTGTGCTGACAGCTCAAGTAACAATAATCATTTGCCATCGTATGAAAAAAAATATTATTAAAAAAAAAAATAAAAAATACAAAAATATAGGAGGATTAGACCAAAACTCGTATGTTAACCAAAATGATACACATGTATATTCATAAAGAATTTTAAGAACAAACTAGATGATAGTCTATTATACCAATGAAAAGATTATCTATGAATAAATTCTAAATTAGTCAACTTATCGGCACATGTATTCCCATCACGAAAAATATGACTAACCCTAAACCTGATTTTCCTACAGTAATTAAGACAAGTATTTCATCGATTACAAAGCATCCCAGGAACATTGGTCATAGCAGTAAACGCAATACAAACCAAAACATAATCACATTCCAACCATACATTAGTAACCCCATCTTTTGAGCTTCCTCCATAGCATGTATAACCCCATAAAACTCAGCAACCAGAACAATCTGAACTTCAAGAAACGCAGAGAAAGCTCCAATAAATTCTCTCATACTCCTACCAAAAATATCTCCACAAGTAGCAAGACCAGGATACTCCTAGCAGCCCCATCAATGTTAATTTTAACCCAACCTGGTAAAGGAAACTCCCATATAACAGAAAGAGGACGAGAAATACCAGTACGAGTATTAATATAAAAAAACTTGATCACATTGAAATCCAACATATTATTATCCATTGAAGCTTTAGACGAATTAGCCATTAGACGAGTTAAATCTTTAATAATTTTTTTTTATAAAAGCTTTAGTCACTTTTTTTTTTTTTAAATAATATTGCTTAATTTCTTTTCACTCCTAGAAATAGAAACGAAAGTGATACATGGTTTATTTTTCTTATAATTTAATGACATTTTTTTATCTCTTAGATATAAAAGTTGTTGTCATTTAAGTTTTCCATGTTTTAATTGGGTATCCCAATATGACTTTTTGACTCCCGTATTATTTCCAAAAGTAACAATTAAATTTTCAAATATAATAATGATGTGATTTAAGTCCTTAAACAAAATCCGTCTAAGAAGAATCAAAATATCACAATTTTCTAAATAACTAAACATGAAAATGTATTTATTTTAATATTTTATTACCCAAATTGTTCAAAACCCTCCTAAACAAAAGGAAAACAAATTTCATAAATTAATATTTGTAGCATGACATTATCTAAAGATTTCGTTAATTAAATTGTCTATTTAGCACACCATTACTAAACTATTAAATTTCATGAGAGGAACTAAAATAAAAAATATACATTTAAAGATTATATTGATGATTTTTTCAAGACAAAAGTAAACACGACATAAAAGAGAGTTTTGAAACCAATTATAAAAAGATATAAATACTCAAAAAAGTGAATTTTACAATCAATTCCAAATATGTTATCCCTTTATGCTTTTATATACTTGTTAATTGGAGAGATCCCATTTAGAAGATTTAACTTTTGAACCAATTTTTTTTTTATTAAATTATTAGTGTCCTTTTCTTTTTCTTTTAAGAACTTCACAATCATATGCATTATCCAACATGGGTCCATACCTGAAAAAGTTTTCATAAAAGTCAATAAAATTCTCACACCCACACGTTTTATTTAAGCCTACCAAGAAAAAAAATCACCTAACAATTTTATCCATTCACGCATCTTTCTAACCCTAAACCTTTTTAAAAGTGTTTCAATTGTGGTTACATTAATGTGGATGTAAAATCATCTTAGTGACTTTTACTATTTTTTTAATATATTTTTTTGTCAATCTTTTACACATTTTACCAATTTATTAAATTCTTAACAAAGTAACAACATGTTACTAAAAAGAAACAAAAAGAAAATTGTATTTGAGATGTATCATATTATCTTTAACCAAATTGGTCGAATATGAAAGAATTGGTTAAGTATCAAAAAGCTTTAGATATTTGTGGACTATAAGAAAATCAATCAACAAAAATGATGAACTTTTATGTTAAAAAATTAACACTCATTTTGAAAACCAAATTACCAGATTACATCATTAATTAAGGACACTCAAATTTTCTTTTAACATATTTAGAACGTGTAAAAAGATTATATATAAAAGGTATTTTTTAAAATTACAATAAAAATAGGTAAAAAAGAACAATACTTCTCAATATAACGGAGTTTGTGTTTAATTTTATATCACAAACTTGACTTTTACAATTTTTTTATAAAAGAACATACAATTTTTTTTTATGTAAAGAAGAGCGCATAAACAGTTTACATGAAAATAAACTCAAACAATAAGAATATAAAATATTAAAATTACAAAAAATGAAAATTATTATACAACTTAATTTTTTTTAATTGTAATGTATATTTATATTGTAATTTATTTTAATCTATTTTTATTTTGAAATATAATTTTTAAGAAATTTTATATTATTTATATTTTAAATTATTTTATTTTAAAATATACTTTTTATTTATGAAAATTTAATAATATTTTAATTATAATTTATAGTTTTAAAAAACAATTTTGGAATTAAATTAATTATTATATACATTATTATAAAAAAATTATCACAATAATAAATCATCTAGAATTTTTTTCTTCATTTTCCTTCTATAAAAAAAATTACTTTCTACTTTATTTTCTTTCATTTTTCGAATTCAAATAAAACCTTACTTTCCCTTGTTCAAATCGTTTTACTTCATTTCTTTTTCTCATTTTTCGAATCCAAACAAAACTTAAGATAAATTGTTATCCATCTCTTCATATATTTTTCAAATTAAATCAAGAGAAAGGTTTTGTATAATTTATTTTAAAATTTTAATAAAAAGTGTTTAAAAGTAATGATTAATGTATGATTCAATTAAACAAATGTTACATAAAAACAGAGAAATAATTCCATAGAAAGGTTATTATTATTCCTTATGCCAACAAAATCAAGAAATGCAAAAATTCTCATGCTTCTCTCCTATGTAACATCACCATCACACACACATCACAATCACAAATGGATGCCTAACAATTATATTTTTAAAGGTGTTCCAATCTCAATACCATTTTTTATTTACTGCACTCTTTCAATAAATAAATCACACATAGGAGACAATTTTGTTAGGTTATAGAAACTGAAACTTTTTCTAATTTTGATTTTTAATTAATGAGGCTTTTTTACAAGCTAGAAATAATATTGTTAAGCCATTATAAATGGTGAAAGATTATTTTATTAAAGAATTGCATGAATTAAAAATGTAATGAAATTGTAGTAAATGTGTGGTTTGATGATATTTAAGTGATTTGGAATATTGTTGAAATATTGATAACACAAAAGAAGAAGAATAAGTGGAATGAAGCTATAAATAATATGGTAGATGAATGAAGAAGGTCTGAGTCAGTCTCAGAGTCACCCAGATCACACCAGAAACTGAGCTAAAATCTGTAGAAAAGGATTCTTATTAAAGCGAAAAAGGGTTTCCATTTTCGTTCAGCCATCACCAAATCTTCCATTTTTCTCAAACCTGATATAGAAAACTAAAAGGTTGTTCATTCTCGCACGCCACTTTTATGGTTACCAGCATCATCCACACACAGAGGGAAGCATAGTTAAAAAGGCAAAATAACAGAATATTAAAGAGAGCAGAAGAGAGAGATTCACTTCTCTGTCTGTCTGTCTCTCTCTCTCTCTCACTGTAAGACATTGTTGTACTTATTTAATAGCTGTTCTTCATTATCATTTTCTTCACCGTCACTGTCGTTGTCGTTCTCTGTATTGTCGTGATGTTCTGTTTATCTTCTTGCCCAGGTGCGATATTCTTCAAAGGTTGTAGCTTTTCGAAGAGCTTGATCATTCTGAGACCGACCCAGGTAATTTTTGTTGTTGTTTTTTATTCTCTGTTCATCTATCAGATTCTTTATTCCCATTTTTGTTGTCCCTTTCTGAATTTGGAATGTTGAAGAGCTGAGAGGTACTGGTGCCCGTTGTTTTTTTATGTTTTCGTGTGATGTTCCTCTGTTTTCTCTTCGGGTTCCGTGATGAAATTATCTTTGTTTGCGCTACAATGTGTCTGCAGAATCTGGCACCAGATGGTGAAATGCCCTTTGTTCAATCTCTCACGTTTCCATGACATCATCACAAGGGTAGAAACTTCTCAATTATCACCGACTCTCTCTTCTGAATCCACGTTTTGCTTCACTCAACAAGAATGGCCGTCGATGAAATTGGAATCTCGTCTCCGACGTTGTTTTTTTCTTCTTATTCTTCGGGATCGTTTGAGAGCCGTTGGAGCGCGATCCTTGGATTGCCTTGGGTGGAAGTGGTGGCAATCTGTGCCAACTTGACACTGTTTATTGTGTTTGTGTTCGTTCTTTTGGCGAGGAGGGTGGTTGTGTGTGTAGGGGGTGGAGTTAGATTTGGTAAGGACGATGGAACTGGCAATGCCAGCCGCGGCTGTGATAGTGTTGATTTGGAAACTCGTGACGTTCGGATTGGAACGTGGTTCAAGTGGTCGGTGTTCTCTTGTTTCTATGTTCTGTTGGTGCAAGTTTTGGTGTTTGCGTTTGATGGGTTTGCTTTGTTTAGAGAAAGGGATGTGGATTTGGATTGGGGTTTGGCTCTTCTTTCTGCGCCTCTAGCGCAGGGTTTAGCTTGGATTGCTTTGAGCTTCTCGGCTTTGCAGTGCAAGTTCAAGGCGCTTGAGAGGTTTCCAATTTTGCTCAGAGTTTGGTGGTTTGTGTTGTTTGTTATTTGTTTGTGTGGTTTGTATGTTGATGGGAGGGGGGTTTGGATGGAAGGTTCCAAGCACCTGCGTTCTCATGTTGTGGCGAATTTTGCGGTCACTCCTGCTCTTGGGTTTTTGTGTATTGTTGCAATTAGGGGTGTTACTGGTATAAAGGTTTGTAGGATTTCTGAGGAGCAACAGCCATTGCTTGTTGAGGAAGAACCGGGGTGTCTTAAGGTTACTCCCTATAATGATGCTGGACTTTTTAGCTTGGCCACTTTGTCTTGGTTGAATCCCCTGCTTTCCATTGGGGCAAAAAGGCCTCTTGAGCTTAAGGACATTCCCCTTGTTGCTCCTAATGACCGATCCAAGACAAATTATAAGATTTTGAATTCTAATTGGGAGAAATTGAAGGCAGAGAACACATCCAGGCAGCCTTCATTAGCTTGGGCGATTCTCAAGTCATTCTGGAAGGAGGCGGCTTGTAATGCCATATTTGCTGGTGTCACCACTCTTGTCTCGTATGTTGGTCCATACATGATAAGTTACTTTGTTGATTTCTTAGTTGGCAAAGAGATATTCCCACATGAGGGGTATGTTCTTGCAGGGATATTCTTTTCGGCTAAGCTTGTGGAGACCTTCACTACTAGGCAGTGGTATATAGGGGTGGACATCATGGGTATGCATGTTAGGTCGGCTCTAACTGCAATGGTATATCGGAAGGGGTTAAGGATATCAAGCTTGGCCAAGCAAAGTCACACAAGTGGGGAAATTGTTAACTACATGGCTATTGATGTTCAGAGGGTTGGGGACTACTCTTGGTATCTCCATGACATGTGGATGCTTCCTCTCCAGATTGTTCTTGCCCTGGCAATTTTGTATAAGAATATTGGAATTGCCTCTGTTGCCACGCTGATTGCTACAATAATTTCCATTATCGTCACTGTTCCTGTGGCCAGGATCCAGGAAGACTATCAAGACAGATTAATGGCTGCTAAGGATGAAAGGATGAGAAAAACATCCGAGTGCTTGAGGAATATGAGGATTCTCAAACTTCAAGCTTGGGAGGACAGATATAGAGTGATGTTGGAGGATATGCGTGGAGTAGAATTCAAGTGGCTTCGGAAAGCCCTCTATTCTCAGGCTTTCATAACTTTTATGTTCTGGAGCTCTCCTATATTTGTTTCAGCAGTCACTTTTGCTACTTCCATATTGTTGGGTGGTCAGCTGACTGCTGGTGGTGTACTTTCTGCTCTGGCTACTTTCAGGATCCTGCAAGAACCTTTGAGGAATTTTCCAGACTTGGTGTCAACAATGGCTCAAACGAAAGTTTCTCTAGATCGGTTATCTGGTTTCCTTCTGGAGGAAGAATTGCAGGAAGATGCAACTGTTGCCATGCCACAAGGCATCACTAACATTGCTTTAGAAATTAAGGATGGTGTGTTCTGTTGGGACCCTTTATCTTCTAGACCTACCCTATCAGGGATAAGTATGAAAGTTGAAAAAAGAATGCGCGTGGCTGTTTGTGGTATGGTTGGCTCTGGGAAATCAAGCTTTCTGTCTTGCATCCTTGGAGAAATTCCTAAGACTTCTGGGGAAGTATGTTGGTGCCTTTTAGCTTTTGATTCCCTCTTTATTCTATTAATATGTTCATTGACATTTTAATCTTTGTGATTTTTAACACTTTTTACAAAATGCATTGAATTATTTTTCAGGTCAGAGTGTGTGGATCTTCTGCATATGTCTCTCAATCAGCATGGATACAATCGGGAACTATAGAAGAAAATATCCTCTTCGGAAGCCCAATGGACAAAGCAAAGTACAAGAACGTTCTTCATGCTTGTTCACTGAAAAAGGACCTAGAACTTTTTTCACATGGTGATCAGACAATTATTGGTGACAGAGGTATAAACCTGAGTGGTGGCCAGAAGCAGCGGGTTCAGCTTGCTCGAGCACTCTACCAAGATGCTGATATTTATCTTCTTGATGATCCCTTCAGTGCAGTTGATGCTCACACAGGATCTGACTTGTTTAGGGTTAGTTTTCCTTAACATGGAGTTGATCTGTTTAAAATTGTGGATATAGCTTACCCTTTGACATGGTACTGCAGGATTATATATTGACAGCACTAGCAGATAAAACAGTCATTTATGTGACCCACCAAGTTGAATTTCTACCCGCTGCTGATTTGATACTGGTATGTCTGTGTTGTACAGTTTTTTGGCATTATGCAATAAGTGGCCAAGTTTATGATAATGCTTTATTTCACATTTAAATTTATGAATTGTGTATTCCCGCATGATGCACGATTCAGGGATTCAGTTTTTAAGATGCCCTTTGGTATATCAAAGTGAGGTTTTTCTCTTGATATCCTGTTTGCATTTTAGTTCTCTCTTTATATTACGTGAAGTCAGTTTGTGCACCTACTTGCTTCTTTATAGAAGGAATATTTAGCTAGTTACACGTTTTGGTGTTTTTGAACGAAAGAAAAGTCACATCTTCCTTACAATTTTCTTCTAAAAAATAACATATATGTGTGTGTATGTGTATGTATGTATAGGATAAGATCCATTGAGACTAGAAATAAGTAAATATCCTCCGCTGATGCAATTAAATCCCATGCCCGAAGTTATTTTACTTTAAAAAAATAACAAAGTGAGTCACACGACCTTCTTTTACTGTCCTTCAAAATTTGATAACCTTCTTTACCTTTTCTGAAATATTAGACCCCTTTTCCCTTTCTGATACATCAATGAAGCCCTTTTGTGGGTGTTCTTGCTTGTTCGTGATTTGAAGTACTTGATTCAAGTTTTCTATTGTGAGCTGATTGGTTTCCTTGCCTGTCCAACTTATTTTATCTCTAACCTATAACCAATCCCATGAGTTGCTACTTTCACATTCCAAATCAAATTTACAATAGCAAAAGCTTTGACATTTCAAGAAAGGATGGTTTCAGTACAGCTAGAATTAAGTGAAAGCTTAATATAAATTATAATAAATCATTCATAACAAAATGCACTTGACTCCTATTTTCTACACTCGTCACATTTTTTTTGTAATTTCCCTTATAGTATAGTTATGGGAGTGCCGTTTGCAACTAGTGCAATTAGCGCTTGGAAGCTTTTTATAGGGAAGAAATATTCATATGTTTCACATTATATGAAATTTTTATTTTTCTTTTCTCTTGACAAAGTTTTAAGTACTGAAAAGAACTTATGTGATGTTAAGATGCTTTTTTCTAAATTTAATTTTCCATTCTTGAAGGTGCTTAGAGAAGGCTGCATCATACAGGCAGGAAAGTATGATGACCTTTTACAAGCAGGAACAGATTTCAATATTCTAGTTTCAGCTCATCATGAAGCCATAGAGGCTATGGATATCCCTACTCACTCCTCTGAAGATTCAGATGAAAATTTATCTCTTGAGGCATCTGTTATGACCAGTAAGAAGTCCATTTGTTCTGCAAATGATATAGACAGTTTGGCCAAGGAAGTACAAGAAGGAGCATCTACTTCAGCTCAAAAGGCAATTAAGGAAAAGAAGAAAGCAAAGAGATTGAGGAAGAAACAGCTTGTTCAGGAAGAAGAGAGGATTAGAGGTAGAGTCAGTATGAAGGTCTACTTGTCATACATGGCAGCCGCATATAAAGGCTTGTTAATTCCTCTCATAATCATTGCGCAAGCATTATTTCAGTTCCTTCAGATTGCTAGCAATTGGTGGATGGCTTGGGCTAACCCTCAAACAGAAGGAGACCTGCCCAAAGTAACCCCCTCAGTTCTTCTTCTTGTATATATGGCCCTTGCTTTTGGTAGCTCATGGTTTATATTTTTAAGGTCTGTTCTGGTGGCTACATTTGGCCTTGCAGCTGCACAGAAGCTATTTTTGAAATTGATTAGAAGTGTTTTCCATGCACCAATGTCTTTCTTTGACTCTACACCAGCTGGAAGGATCTTGAATAGGGTAAGTTCTCTTTGTTGTCATCTATTTTTTTTTATCGTATCTCTCCACCTGTATGGTGTAGATAATTATAACGTGTCACCTGTATCCCACCAGGTATCAATTGATCAAAGTGTTGTGGATCTTGACATTCCTTTTAGACTTGGTGGGTTTGCTTCAACAACAATACAACTTATTGGTATTGTTGCGGTAATGACAGAAGTTACATGGCAAGTTCTACTCTTAGTTGTCCCAATGGCTGTTGCTTGTTTGTGGATGCAGGTAATTAGAAATTTGTCCAGCTTAAAATCTTTCTAAATGCTCTTCCAAAATATTTGCATAAAAGAAAAAACTGCTTTCTTTTGGATAAAAATGAGAATTTTGTTCCTGAGTAAAAGAGAGGATGCACTGACAAAGTACTAGTAATCTTCCAATCTCATTGCATTATTTAAATGTTTGTATATCACCCTATGTTTTAATTTAGTCTAGCCAACAACCAATTCCATTGCAGAAATACTACATGGCATCCTCCAGGGAACTGGTTCGTATTGTTAGCATCCAGAAGTCTCCAATTATACATCTTTTTGGTGAGTCAATTGCTGGAGCATCCACCATCAGAGGTTTTGGACAAGAAAAAAGGTTCATGAAGCGGAACCTCTATCTTCTTGATTGTTTTGCACGACCATTCTTCTGTAGTCTTTCTGCAATTGAGTGGCTTTGCCTGCGGATGGAGTTACTGTCAACCTTTGTATTTGCTTTCTGCATGGTATTGCTTGTGAGTTTTCCTCGAGGAACTATCGACCCCAGTAAGTTCTTTGTCTGATTACTTATTTTATCCTTAGTTTCACAAGTGCTATGCCAAATCTTGGAGGGTGAAGTTTTGTAGTTTTAAGTAGAAAATAGATTTACTTTCACGAGTGGTGGTTGTGGTTGAATGCAATAATGGAAGATTATTCTGTGCTCATTGCTGTTACCTTTTCTCTGTAGGCATGGCTGGACTTGCTGTGACATATGGCCTAAATTTAAATGCACGCTTATCACGGTGGATACTCAGCTTTTGCAAACTTGAAAATAAAATTATATCCATTGAGAGAATATATCAGTACAGCCAAATTCCTAGGGAAGCACCCACTATAATTGAAGATTCTCGCCCTCCATCCTCATGGCCAGAAAATGGGACAATCGAAATAATTGATTTGAAGGTTCCAAGCTCAGCTTCACATTTATTCTTTTTTGTCTTTTTTTCTTCTAGTCAAATCTTTATTGTTTATTTCTTGATGAAAAGTATGATGTCTCCTGGTGTACAGTATCTAATCCTAGGTGTTAGCCTTCTTACATTAGATATCTTTATTATGATTTTTGTGCTGAAACTGGCTTTGTCCCATCACGAGTAGAGGAACTCCACTTCTCTTATCCTTACTCTGTCTCTCTTGAAGGTCCGTTACAAGGAGAATCTTCCTTTGGTGCTTCATGGAGTAACATGCACATTTCCTGGTGGAAAGAAGATCGGAATAGTTGGACGAACTGGAAGTGGAAAATCTACCTTAATTCAGGCATTATTTCGATTGATTGAACCAACAAGTGGAAGTATCCTTATAGACAACATAAATATTTCAGAGATTGGCCTTCATGATCTTCGAGGCCATCTCAGTATCATCCCACAAGATCCAACTTTATTCGAAGGGACCATTAGAGGCAATCTTGATCCTCTTGAGGAGCACTCAGATAAAGAGATTTGGGAGGTTAGTATTATTTCATACCTACATACTTTTATTGCACAGCTTGCATTATCAGTTTAGAAAACTGCTTATGAAGTTTACTTGTATTCAGTTTTGGATGTCTATGTATAGTAACAGTCAAAATATTATAAGAGAAATGGAAATATTGTTAATAAGGCAGGATTAAGGAGCAACACGGAGTTCAGGATATACAAGCAAAGAGATAAAACAAACAGAGAATTGATATTGATAAAGGGGGAAAATGAGAACATGAAGCCAATAATATAAAGAAAAACTCTCCAATATTTGGTTTAGAAGTAATGTATGCAGTAAACTTCTTCCAAGCCGAGCCTCCACTGTCGTCATACCTAACAAACTTCCTCCACATATGTACCTTCCGTGGATAAGGAAGAAAACTTACCACATATGCCAAAAATAACCTTCCATTCGAGCTAAATGTGGTATGCAAAAGAAACTTGGGACTAGCCAAACTTGGGTACTTGATTACTGTTCATGAGTGAGAAGTAGTTTCAGTGCCTAATTTGGAAGACCGTGTGCTTAGCCTGATTAATATCACACTCCAAATCCAATAAATCACTCTATATCTTTACTCCTAAGCAAACACTCATAGTATAAGAAAATAGACCAATAAGCCTTTATTTTTGAAAATTATGGCTATTTGAATAGAAGTTTGGGCGTTATGTGATCATTGGGTTTTAATTTTTCTCAGGCACTTGACAAGTCTCAGCTTGGAGAGGTTATCCGTGATAAAGGACAACAGCTTGATACACCAGGTAGGTGACCAAAAGAAATATGAAAAGCCACAGTATCTTTCCCTCCCACCCCTTAAAAAGAAATAAACAGTGTTAGTCACAAGTAGCCATCTTAACAAATACTTTGAAATCTGCAGTTCTAGAAAATGGAGATAATTGGAGTGTAGGACAGCGACAACTTGTTGCTCTGGGCCGAGCACTGCTGCAGCAGTCAAGAATACTTGTACTGGATGAAGCAACAGCATCAGTTGATACCGCCACAGATAATCTTATCCAGAAGATTATCCGAAGTGAGTTCAAGAACTGCACTGTCTGCACCATTGCACATCGTATACCTACTGTCATCGACAGTGATCAAGTTCTTGTGCTCAGTGATGGTGCGTATAAAAGCATCATGTCTTATTCTTCTTCATGACTTCTATCCTTTTCTTCTTCGGTGTCTTATATAAATTTGCATAATGGTTCTTTAGTGTGTGCTTCTGAAGTTATCCTTTGGATACTTTTTGCAGGTCGAGTTGCAGAGTTTGACACACCTTCAAGACTATTAGAGGACAAGTCTTCCATGTTTCTGAAGTTGGTGACTGAGTATTCATCACGTTCGAGTGGTATACCAGAATTTTAGATCAAATGGAACGTGTTAATGGTTTCTTAATGTGGTGGCTTAAGACAGTTCAAAAAGTTGAAGCAGGAAGTGATGCCACCTTGCATGCAACTGGTGCATTCGAGGCATGCATAGACACAAATGGAAACAAACAAAATAAAAAGGAGAGGTTTGTGCCTCATCAACCAAGCATCCCACTGGCAGAAATTTGTTTGATTCTTCCCCTTAAAATTGAGAAATTCATGCATGGTTAGCATGCTTTGTAACACAATAAGAGTATCTGTGATTACAGGAAAGCACCGAAGTAGTTTGTAGAATGAGGCACTAGGATTTTTGCTTTGTTAGAAAAGTGTAGAGTTTAATCTAGTTGTGTATTCAACAATTTTCTTGTAGTCAGAATTTTAGATGAATTAAGCTCATATCCATCTCCTCTCTAAATGTTATATTAGTAGTCGTTTCTAAATTGTTTCTTATTTTATTGTTTTTCTTAATTTTTATTACTAATAGTATTTAAATATATTCATCATGCTTAGGGATTTTATAATGAGAATGTCATGAATGTATGGGCTCCAATGTTCTAGTTTTGGACCATTTCCAACAATGATTCAATCGTGGCCTCATTAGCCATAAATTAATATACATTTTTCATATTATATTATATGCTATACCAAGAAATAAGTTCCATAAAATTTTTAATTATCACAAAATTTATTTTTTATACTCTGCTTGATATAACAAAACTAATAATTAGAGATTCAATAACAATAGTATTTTATACACATTGTCATTCGGCTCTCATTTGACTTAATAATTTAAAAAGGTTCACATTGTTCCATTGGGACTTTTTCTGCACAATTGTGCCTGTCCAACATGAGTTCACATTGGGACTTTTTCCTAAAAAAAACTATTTTTACATTAATTTTCCAAAGTGCTGCTCCATTTTTTTTTTTAAATCTATATAAATTATATTTAAAAATAGAACACCAAAAATTGTTTCTTTGAAATGGATGTGATTTGAATGCTGCCGAATCCAGTCAGAATACCTTTGGCAAGATTCTTCCTATTTTCCACTTAGAGTGTGGTTCAAGTAATTCCAGGAGATCGAACATTGGGTTCCTTCAGCAGTAGGAAACCTTCGGATTCAATCTTAACTTTGAGAAAACTGAGAAATCAAAACCATGTGACAGCAGAAACGATAATATTCTCCATAGCAGCAGCAACTCACACTCCTCAACCAGTGATGACTCTCTCATGGACTCAAAATTCAAGAATGACTCCTTTGAATACATCAACTTGGATGGCAAAAACGTGGGTGCCTCGATGCACATTCATCATAGAAGCACGAAGGGTGACCCAAAAGATTGCTGTTGCATCAACATTTATGTGAACAACAATGTTCAAGGTGTCTCAAATTCGGTGTTGCACGGTAGTGAGGTAAGGATGAGAGACCCAGGAGTTAGTTTATACTTTGAAAACTTGAAGGTTGACAGAGGAACTCCGACATCGAGCAATAACTTTTTCTGGCGTAACAAATTTGGGTTTTGGCTTTGCATGGTACATTTGTTGGCTCTTATGATTCTCTTGGTGCTTCTATTCTCAACTAGATCCATCATTATTGTCTTCTAATTAAACTAGGCATGCTATAAATTCATCTTTAGGTGTTGGATTCTTTTTGGGGCATTATATGACAATGCTAATTATGTGTTCATGTTTGACTTCATCTTAGGTTGTGTTGTTGCTTTCATGTATGTCAAGGTCAACTTTAAGAATGTTAGGAATCATAATTAACAAATTCTGGATGCTTGGGATCTATAATTGTTTATAAGGCCTGCATTGGATCAACACAATTGGAGTTATTATTATTATTATTTTATTATATTTATTAAAAAAATTCTCTATGACTCTCTTTGTTTCTTCCCTTGCATTAAATGTTTGGTTAGTGGTATCCCACTGGAAGAAGAAGATCCGTGGCTGATGCCCAACCACAAGACAGATAAATGCACCCAATTCACTATCACTGCTATGTAAACTCGAAAAGACATAAACATGATCATAAATGTGGTTTTCAAGTTTCTTTATCCAACCACACATCTTAAATATTTAAATATTTCTAATTATTATATTATTATATTGAATCATTATCGAATCATTATCGAATTATAAAATAATGTATAATCCATAGTCTTACGGTGAAAAATGTGTTAGAAATCTCACATTAACTAGAAATAAAGACGTTTTATGGTATATAAATAAGTACAAACTATATGAATCGGTTTTATATAAGGTTGAGTTAAACTTGAGATTTATTTCTTGATATAGTATAGTCACACTCATGAGATTGACAAATTTGAGCGTGAAATATTGTGTTGAAGATCCCAAATCGATTATATTAATAGATAAAAGAATAAAGTAAATTAAAATTCAATCACTTTATAGACTATCAAATAATCATCAAGTTTGTAATCTTAGACTTCTGGCAGTGCGAGTTTTAGGATGAAGTGTTTTAGGTCTTTTATTGTGTATAAGGGTTGAACCACCTGAAGTGGTTTACATTTATTTTTTATTGTCGAATAAAAAAAATCAAATACTCATTAATTTTTTATTTTATTTTAATTTTTGAGGCACAAGAGGAACCTAAACTTTTTTTTTTCTCTTTACCAAACAAAATTATATTATGGGCGCAATTGAAGGCATTGTTAATTGACATTTGTCACTTTTGATGTCTATTTTTCTAATAATTTGTGGATTTGTGGGGAGTGATTAGTGGACTGACCTTAATCTAATAATGTATGGGAAGTGAATGTGACGACTTTTTCCTTTTCAACGTGACCACCTTCTAAAATTGAACGTAGTTAATTTATGTGAATTCTATTGTTTTTGTTATTCATAAATGAGAATGGAGCTTCTATTTTTTTTTATCGTGTTCAAGTATCATGTTTTTTTGAGAATTTATTTACGAAAACATTTTGCTGCTGAGAAAGACATTTTACGAAGAATTTCAAAATGATTAATAAAATTTAATGTAATCAACTTATTTCTTTAATCTGCGTGATTTTTTTTTTTTCACATATCAACGATAACGGAGTTGATATCTTAATATTGTGTCACAGTATCATATTGTTGCTTATAAATGTTCTATAATTAAAATTACAAGTGCTAAAACTATTTTCCTTTTTAAAGAATAAAGAGGTGATGGATAAAAATGTAAAAAATAAGTGAAGAATAAAGTAAAAATAAAACATATTTATATATAAGAAATAAAAGATCAAGAAAAGATATAAAAACAAATAAATAATAATACAATATATATTACAAATTTTAAAAGTATTTTCCACATTTTTTCCTTTACAAACCCGCGAATATTTTTATTTATCCATTTTCTCTATTTTTAAGTCTACTAAAGACATCTAACAACAGAATACTCATTTTTGTGTTTGACATCTTTTGATTTGTACTTTAATTAATCAATAAAATTATGAATTATAATCAACAAACTTGTTCTGGCTAACAAATATTCATAATGTGATGTAATTAATTTTATATGACTGAATTTTTTAATACGGGTATGTATGATTTATAAGGTTGGATCTCTACTTATCTAGTTTTTTTAATCAGTAAACAATAAATTAATAGAAAAGAAATACAGAGGGGTGTTCTAAGTCTTATACATTTTAAAGATATAAACATCTTCACTAAGTACTCCACAATGAAAGTAAACCTGTCAAAACAAAGCAAAAAGGTCCACTACCCTCACAAAAAAAAGAGTCATGCTAAACAAAAAACACTAAATAGCTCCCCAACATGGAAAAATTGTACCTTTCACAAAAGAAAAACCAAATAACCAAAGCGGCAAATAGAAATAAGAATGCCGAGCCAAGCATTTGGAAAAGATAACTGACATCTTTAACTCACAAAGTTCAACTTTTTGCTCCCATATTAATACAAGTAGTTGGGCATTGGATCCAATCTGAAAAATAGAAAGACACTATTGGAACTTTGTTTTTTAACCAAGTTCACGATTGCACTTGAACCAAAGAGAAAATTTCACTTGCATCCACTTTTGCTTGGTTAAACACTATCCCATTCCTGTGTTTTCAAATGCACCAAATGATGGAAACTCACACTCCTTTCCACAACTTATTACCTTCTTTGTTAAACCAAATACAATGAAATTGTTCGAAGTGTTCCTTCATAGCAAAATGATTTACCGATCTAACCCCGATCCATTTTCTGTAGGAATTCCAAACAACATTTGTAATCAAACAATATATCAGAATGTGGGAAATTGTTTCCTCCTCGCTCAAGGTGAACCGACCTTCTAAACAAATTTTGCTTTGTAGAGATCATTTTTTGCAATGGCCTCCAAGCAAAGCATTGTGTCGAAGGTGGAACCAACAAAACCCATAAGGCTTTAAACTAAATGCATCTAGTTAATAGAGAGGTTTTTTATTCAAACATGATAATTTCTTAGTTTACTTAACGAAATAAGTAAAATTTTAAAATTACTAAAATAGATAAGCCGTGTAAAGTTGACACGATTTTATTGTTAAGAAATCGTATCAAGGTGGCATGATTTTAGTGTATTTAGTTTTCAATTAAAACAAATTCAATATTAATCGAAATTTGATTTGAAATTGTGCTAAAATGGCATGACTTATCCATTTTTGATAATTTCTTAAAAATTTACCTCCTTCCAACTTTTAAATTTTTTAGTGATCTTAAAATAAAACAAATTTTATTTTAAAAATTTGCATTGTCTAGGTTGGGTAGTCTGGCAGTTTTGGGCATGGGAGTTGTCATGTTGCGGCATTCACGTGGCTGCTGCGACTGGCTTTTGGTGCAGTGGTTCTGTAGTGCAAGTGCAGGATTGTTTGTGGGTGTATATTTGGTGAGTGCGTGCAGTAGTATTTTTGTGTGTATGGAGTTTATTATTGGAATACTGTAAGATAGATATGAAAAATTTTAGATTTCAAATTTTGTGGAAGTAGATCAAGGTTTTTTTCAAATACAAAGATTTCTTATGCGAGTTAAGTAAAAAAGAAAATCTTTGTGTGAGCATTGAATAATGCTGGTACCATTTCTCTCTCGCAATTGCAGTTTAAATTCCTGAAGATATTTATCTCCCTGGTTTGGAAGAGTACAAAAATCACCTTCATCATAAGATTATTTTAGCTAAAGGTGATAAATCTATAACTCATTTAGATTTTCGCAAAAAATCTAATATTAATTTGTTAGGCCGATGAAGGGCTATTCCCCTTGGAAAAAAGGTTTTGAGTTTGCTTTTGATTCTCTTGAAGATACGAGGATAACTCTTGTCGAAGGTTCTTAGAATATCAATTTGGGGTTTATGAGAGTTTTTGCTTGGTCTAGAGATTTTTTTTGTGCTTCCTTCCTTGAAGTTTACCGAAATCCAATGTTGGATTAGGATTCATGATTTCCCTTTAGAATATTGGTGGCCAAAAACTATTTTTATATTGCAATCCCGCTAATTCTTGATGATTACATAATGAATAAATCTAGAGAATTTTTTGCTATAGGGTCCTAGTTGATATTGATATATTATCAAACTTGACAAATCAAATTGGAGAGACCTGACTTTGTATTCATTGCAGGACAAAATGTGTTGTATTTGTTAAGGATATTGTTGTAGCTCATGTTGCTACAGTTAATGTTGTTTTCACTCTAAAAGTATGATTGTCACCCACCTTACCGGCGAACATCACAAACCCACACCTCTTTCTACATACAACCCTAACTCTAACAATGTCATTTTTACAAATTAAACTTCTCTCTCATTCAACATAGAATGCTCCATAATTTCTTGTTTGAAATCTTTTGATGAACTAAAGTTCATCCCGAACTTGAATTTAAATTTCTTGCACATGTCTTGAAATATGAACTTGGGAAATTTATGCACACAATGGTCATCTTCATCTGCATCACTACCTAACTCCTCACTAATGTAATAATCTCAATTTATTTCATGATTGTCAAGGGTCTTACTTGGCTAGAAAGTACCCTCACCCTCATCGGTATCTATAGCCTCAAATTGACTCGTTCTTTTGTTCACCCTCTTAATCAATTTTGCCCATCTTTTGATTACATCACCCACATTTATTTCCATCTTCTTCACTATCATTAAACTTCAAATGTTCAACATCTCCATCATCTTCGCTAGCATCTTCCATTTTAGACTAACCAACACCTTCCACATTACATCTTCATAGCCATTCTCCACACCATGACCTACATCATGCATTTCAGTCCCCAAATCCTCCACACTATCACCTACACCATGCATTTTTGTTCCCAAATCCTCCATACCATCATATTCCACACCATTAAATTAAGTTCCCAAATTCTCCACTTCATCATGTACACTATAAACATCACTCGTAACACCCTCCAGACCATCACTCCCAACACCTTCCACACCATCACCCTCAACATTGACTCCATCACTTTCATCAAATCCAACATACTGAATTATATGTGATTTACTAACAAGACTGTGTTGAACATAAATTTCTACTTCCTTTCTACTTTCTGCACACTCAATGAATTCCATAACATATCTATCCCCAATTGATTGTTTCAAATTTGTGTCCATCCTTCCTTTCTTAGATTTCTACCACAACTTGACCTTAAAATCATACTTAAACTCCTGAATTATCCCAACCATTTCAAAATATGATCACCTATATGAATCCAACCCAAGAAAAACACATTTTTCACCTTTATTGTAATGCAACAACAAATATATTATAAACTTTCATATATGATGGGGAGTGACTATAAACTACATTTCCTCCATTTTTATTAGAACAAAACATAACAAACTAACTTTATTTATTAAAGGATACATATACCAGAGTTATATAGAAGAATCTTAATATTAATTGAGTGTCTTTTCTAATTATCAGTTGTTTCTCTTTATAGAGGTAAATAACCTTTATTTTGTCTTTGTGTGTTATGATTATAATATTTAATTATTGATTCTTTTCCTCTTTAATTAAATCTAGAATGAGTGTACTAATTGTATATATTCTGACCATTTGTTTTGATTTCAATAACAAGAAAAGAGAGATATTCATTCTCATATCTTTTATTTTCCTTTTACTCTTTTATTCATCTCTGTTCTATTTCGTAATATTATTATCATTCATAAATTTTGAATCCAATTTCATTCCACCAAAACAACCAATGATCTTCAACCCTAAAGATCACCCCATCACAAGCCCCAATTTATGAACAAATGTAGGATAAAATAGTTACTACGATTTCACCAAACACGATCCCACCTATCACAACGAACGAAAATGTAAAATCACAAACCAATATCAATTCACTTTCCATACAGTAACAATGTCACAACTAACAATGTCACGACTAACAATCACTCAACAAGAAACACCTTTATAAAAAAGAAGGTTTTTAAACTTTTTGAGTCAAATATTATCACTCTTTCGTTTCTTTCTCCATACATAATCCTACAATCAATGAATCCACATGAATGTTTTAATAGACTTCACACTAAAAGTTTCTTCGTCATGTGACAAAAATATTAATATTAATATAAATCTTAATATCATAATCTGTTTATAAGAATCTATACAACACTTTTCAAGTAAAAAAAAATAATTTTAATACCAAGTGCTTATAGAAATAAGAAATAAATTACACAAGAAAGGTTAATAAAGAATAGATTAGTAACGAGTAACTGGTTTTGGGGAAACCGACACGTGACAGGAGGTGTGAATTGGTGGAATATAAGAGGCACCGACACGCGACAGTTGCCACCAGCGCACGTTGCTGATCTCCACACTCTCCGTTCCTTCAAACTCTGCACTTTTTTCCTTTCTTCTCAATCCACCACAGACACAGTCGAATCTCCATTCCTTGATCCTTTCATTTCCTCGCCATTCACATTCTTTCTCCTCTTTATTTAGGGTTTCGATGAGCGGCCGGAGTTCCGTCGGAATCGGAGTCCAATGAGACGGCGCCCCGTGGCGGGCATTTTCCCGGAGCAGATGGAGAAAACCACCTCCAGGAACCCTAATTCCCGCCTCTGCTTCCTCGCATTGCTCTCCGCATTCTTCTGGTTCCTCCTCCTCTACTTCCACTTCGCCGTTCTCGGAAACCAATCCCCTAAAGTATCCCCTCTCCCCATCACCTTCCAACAACCTCGCAAAAGCCTCGGCTCTCAAACACTAACCCCAATTGAAACGCCTCCGACACCCTCCTTCCCCTTCGCACGTGCCCTACGCACCGCCCTCAACAAGTCCGACAGGTGCGGAGGGCGCTACATCTACGTCCACGACCTCCCCTCGCGCTTCAACGAGGACATGTTGAAGAAGTGCAGAACGCTTTCCCTTTGGACCAACATGTGCAAGTTCACCACCAACGCCGGCCTCGGCCCCCCCTTGGAAAACGTTAAAGGCGTCTTCTCTGACACCGGCTGGTACGCTACCAATCAGTTCACCGTTGACGTCATCTTCAGCAACCGGATGAAGCAGTACGACTGCCTCACCCGCGACCCTTCCCTTGCCGCTGCGTTCTTCGTCCCCTTCTACGCCGGCTTCGACATCGCGCGCTACCTCTGGGGCTATAACATAACCGTCAGAGACTCTGCGTCGGTTGAGCTCGTTGATTGGCTCATGAAGAGGCCCGAGTGGAAGATCATGAACGGGAGGGACCATTTTCTCGTGGCGGGGAGGATCACGTGGGACTTTCGAAGACTCACTGAGGACGAATCAGACTGGGGGAACAAGCTTTTGTTTCTGCCTGCGGCGCGGAACATGTCCATGCTTGTGGTGGAGTCGAGTCCCTGGAATGCGAATGATTTTGGGATTCCTTACCCCACTTATTTTCACCCTGCTAAAGATGATGATGTGTTCATTTGGCAGGAGAGGATGCGGAGGTTGGAGAGGAAGTGGTTGTTTTCTTTTGCCGGGGCTCCGCGGCCGGATAACCCCAAATCGATTCGGGGGCAGATTATTGAGCAGTGTAGGGGATCCGGGGTGGGGAAGTTGTTGGAGTGTGATTTTGGGGAGAGTAAGTGTCATTCCCCCAGCAGCATAATGCAGATGTTTCAAGGGTCACTTTTCTGCCTTCAGCCTCAAGGGGATTCCTATACCCGAAGATCTGCTTTTGATTCGATGCTGGCTGGGTGTATACCTGTGTTTTTTCATCCGGGTTCCGCTTACACACAATACACTTGGCATCTTCCCAAGAATTATACTAAGTACTCGGTGTTCATTCCGGAGGACGATATTCGGAAGAGGAATGTTAGTATAGAAGAGAGGCTTAGACAGATTCCCGAGGAGGAAGTGAGGATCATGAGGGAGGAGGTCATTAGTTTGATCCCTAGATTGGTGTACGCGGATCCTCGATCCAAACTTGAGACTCTTAGGGATGCGTTTGATGTTTCGGTGCAGTCTGTGATTGACAAGGTTACCAATCTGAGGAAGGACATCATGGAAGGTCGCACTGATGATAATTTCATTGAGGAGAATAGTTGGAAGTACGCGTTGTTGGATGAGGGACAGCGCGAGGTTGGACCTCATGAATGGGATCCCTTCTTTTCTAAACCCAAGGATGGAAATGGGGATTCCAGTGATTTGTCTTCCGAGGCTGCAAAGAATTCATGGAAAAATGAGCAAAGGGATACTTCTTGATTCGGGCAGGGGAGGTAAAAATTGCATCTGTAGGTTCTTAGATGTGGTTTATTGCTGACTCAAATGGTTTCCCTGAATTAGGGAAGAATTACAGCTATACAATAATTGGTGGGTTGTTGCTACAATCTTACTCCAGAGCGTCTACCTGAGTTTACTGAGCAGACTTTCTCATTGAAAACCACTAGCATGGAGAGATATTCTCTGCTTTCTACAGTTTTGTTATATAGATTTTCTTTTTCTGATTTCTGTCTTATGTATTCGTATTAGTGGTTCCTAGATGTATTTTCCTAAATTAATAATTTCTTTGTTGCTATATATTTTCCCCCTTGATTCATATAGGAAATATAAACAAAATTATGGTTATCAATGAGCTGAAGTGTTCACTGAATGGTAATATCATTTGGCAGCTGCATTATCAGAGTTGCCTACATTTAGTGACCTTATTTGGATTGTGGTTAACATTGAAAAGATAGATTACTCTATTTTGATAACCGTGAAAATAAATGTTGCTTCTGATTTGTATAATTCTTGTTTCCGATCTTTGCTTGCATGGCAATCCATAGCATTTGACACTGTCTTGTTAATTTTAGAAAACTCTGCAAGCTTGTCTGGTGTCTGAATGTCCATTTCTCTTTGTCGTCTTCGATCTGTTCAGTATGACTGTGCAATGAGACAAGGTAGAAGAGAACTTGTGCGTGGAAAGTGATTGATTATGAAAGGTTGTGCAAGTAAACTGTATTGCATGCAAAATCATAATTTATTTCGTTTGTAGACTAGTGTTGTGTGATCAATACAATCGTGTATTTGATGTCAAATGTTTGATTTGCTCTTTAATCTTGACACAATGAAATTCAAAATCCATTTATTTGTTCTTTTATATCCCTCTCCAAAGTCAAATAATTTGAAGCTTCTTACTGTGTTAAAATTTTCTGCTCAAGAAAAGTGAAGACTGCCATAGCACGAGGAAGAGGACTTGAAAATAATTACTGGATGACAATTTAATCTTTCTTACTGTAACATTACAGAAAAGGGGATTCTTGTAGGTAGCAAATATGGAAATTATGATTTGTTCTTTCCTAATTCACGAAATGGCATTTTGTTGCAGTGGTATAAGAAATGAAGACAGGTTATAAAGTGGAGGAATTGAATTGACGCATGGAACCTGACACTGAAAACAACGAGAATAACTTTTTGTTGCTTTACTAGTTTCTGGCTTTCTTGTTGTTTTGTGTTAGTGTCTCCACAGGACCCACGCCCTACGTCTGCTATGTGAAGCCATTAAGGTGGATACACATGCAGGTATAGAGAAAGGAGTTGAATGAAAGAAACATGCATGACTCACTGTGTTGTTTTTTTGCTTTTCATTTGGGAGCTCTGGCATGGCATGTACCACAGTCTTGGCATTTGGCAACGCAACATCTGAAGAGCTCATGTAATGCACGAGGCTCACTCCTGCATTAATATCATCCATCTATCTATTTACTCTTTTATTATTTACTTTTATCCATGGTTTTTGAAGTCTTCATATTACCATTCCTCAACCATGGATTTCAGACACTGCTACCAAAAATAAATATTAAAACAAAAATTAATAACAAAGCATTCAAAACTTAAAATAATGATAAAACATTGAATAATGTTCTTACCAAAATGTGAAGTTTTATTACATGAGATTTGATATTCGAGTACCAAATAAAGATTCAGGAGAACGAGATCAAATGATAACGAGTAACAAAGTGTGTATAAAAAAGATAGACTTTTATAAGTTGTGGCATATTCTCTTAATTTCTCACACAAGGGAAAGATAAATAACCTAAAAATATCAAATTGAGTTTCATTATCGCATGTTAAGTAATTGAGTTGTTATCACTAGAAGTAGGTTAAATATCTCCAAGTGTATTGGACTTAGTAACTAAAGTTATAGGTTACCTTTACAAGAGAAAATGTTGAATAGAGCTTATTTTAAAATACATTTGGAAAACCTTTCGCAAGGTTCTACCGAATGCAAGAAGGGGTTGACTCATAGTTTTACAAATATTGTTTTGCAATCCTTTTATAAGGGAATACTAACAGATAATACACTAGTAAAAGGAATAAAAGAAGTAAAAATAATACATAATTTATATTGGTTAACTCAACCAACATATATTCAATTTTATTAATTGAATTTTTTTTAATTAAATATAAATGTCTATGAATGAAAAACCAAATTGTAAGTTAAAATCTTGACGACAAAAAAAAAACTATGTTGTCCCTTTAAAATACCTAACTAGAGTTAAGACAACAAAGTGAATGTCTATCTTAAGTGTCTGGTTGAACAAACTGGGTATTGTTTGACAAAAAACTATGTTATTTATATCAAAACCACATTCTCGTAGTGAAACTTGAGAATTTATCATATCATTATTTACGTGCTTTTAGGGAGGGAGATATGCTAACAGGGAAGTGGCACTGCACCAATTTCTTCGTGCATTGAATAATATACACTAATTCAAAAGTTGTCTCCATGATCAATTATAGCATTTATAAATATTATTATATCTCCCTTTTCAAATATTTTATATTTTTATTTATAAGCTCTATATGTGATGGACCACTAGTTGGGCCCGATTGAATAAAATACAAATAAGTGTTTATCGAATACCATATAAGTTGTTTTATATTTGAAAAGAAAATAGGACTAAATTGTTTTATAAAGATTTTAAGTTATTTTTATAAGTTATGTCAATAATACTACGTTTGAATAGAAGTTGAAATATGAAAGAGAATAAATAGCGAAAGAAGAAAAAAAATGAAGGGGAAATTATGCTGTATGAGTTTATGAACTTTAATATTGAATAATTTCAAGTAATTTGTTTGGGTAATATTGAAAACAAAGGAAAATAAATAAGACTACCAAAACAAGAATGCAAATTCCCCTTAAAACTTAGATAACAAAAATAAATAAAGGTATAAAGGAAACATGAAAATATAAGTCCTTTCACTTGCCTTTTACATCTTTCATGAGTAAAAAACTATTTATCGTTGGACCCATATTTTTTTCTGGTTTTCTTTATGTCACCTTTGTTGCAAAAGAATAATAAAAAGTATAAAATAAAAAAAAATTAGAGAAAAAGAAAGTGAAATGAATATAATAACTATAATAGATAATACACTACAGTAAAAAAACAAGAGTGTGAAAATATGATATCTTCTTAGTCATTCATTTGTATGTAAAAACCACTCGTTTCCTTCTTTTTTTCTCTACATTTGGACGATGAAGAGAACATATTTTAATAACTTTTATTCTTTTCTTGTGCATTTCTTTCTCTTTCAACGGATCCATACATAGTATAAATAGACGAGGTAAGAAATGTATAACAATCTTTTTAATTTCGTTCCTTTTCGTGTAAGTAAACAAAAACAAATTTATTCGAATAAACTAAAATCAACATATGAATATCATAGATCATTTTTACAAATTTTTCCAAATACTAAGATAAATACTTGTACATAACGTAATTATAAATTCTTCAAAGGACAACAAAAAGTGGGTTATAATGTAGTAGTTTGTTAAATATCTTTTGCCCTTAAATTTTGACGAATAAAAGGTTCACATCCTTGAATGGTTCTATATTATAATTTCTAAAAATAGAAAAAAGAATAATTTTTATTTAAATGTGAGTTTATATGAGAAGATAGAAAAATTTGAAAAGATTAAAATAAAATTTTTATAAAGTTTATTTGACACTCAAATAATAATAAAATAATTATTTTTTAGAATAAAATTATAAGTTTTTTAAGTGTGAAGTAGATCAAACTGATATCAAAGTATCATTAGCTGGATAAATGACTATTATGATTAGTCAAACAAAACAAAAGCAGAGTTAAAGGTAATGGTGATGATATACTTTAATAACATCAAATTAAAAATATTCAATTCACATCCCCAAATAATAATATTTATTTTATTTTTTAATTTAAAATTTTAACATATATTATTATATTATTAAAGTGGGTTGTAAAGTGATGGAAAAAATAGTATGCAGTGAAAGTACACACGAGAGACAGAAAGGAGGGAGCCAAATATAACATGGAACAAGAGTTTAATAAATGAACACAGTTTTGAGTGAATGGTAATAACTTGCTCCATTCATAATCCTTTTGGCTACTTTAACTCATCAATTTAGTTAGCAAACAAAAGCAACATTATTTGTAAAACTCAATTTTCTGTGTTTGGCTTTCATAGTAAGTAGAGGAAGAAAAGGAGAATGTGAGTTTTTCGTTAAAATGATTTGGTAACAAAAACACATAAAATGATTTGGTAACATGGAATTGAGAGAATTTGAATGAAAGGGTTTTTTCCTATTAAAGGGAAGTAAAAGATCTCGTGACACTTACTGCGAGGTTTCGGCTCCCGAATTGTAAGTCAAATTGAGTTTGGGAGTTCTCTCTCAACAAAGGATCCTCGTGATGAAGAGCTCTCATATTTCACGAGCTTCGTATCAACAACGCTTACCTTCTTCACTTTTCAATTCTTCTCAACACCTTCAAATACCCCTCCACAACATCATGCATCACCAACCAACCAACAACAACACTTCCTCTTCCTCGTACTACAACACCCAATGGACTCCAAATCCAAAATTCAACTCTTTTTCCTCACCACCCTTTTCCTCTTCACTCTCACCTTCGTCAATGCACAAACGCTTGGAACTTACATAGTTCAGCTACACCCTCATGGCACCACCAGCTCTGCCTTCACCTCCAAGCTCAAATGGCACCTGTCATTCATCCAACAAACCCTTTCCTCCGATGAGGACCCTTCTTCGCGTCTTCTCTACTCTTACCGTTCCGCCATGGACGGTTTTGCAGCCCAGTTAAGTGAGTCTGAGGTTGAGTACCTCAAAAACTTGCCGGATGTTATCTCAATTAGGCCTGATAGGATGCTCCAGATTCAGACCACTTATTCTTACAAGTTCTTAGGACTGAACCCTGCTAGAGAAAATGGCTGGTACCAATCCGGTTTCGGCCGTGGAACCATAATTGGGGTGCTTGATACTGGAGTGTGGCCGGAGAGTCCCAGCTTCAATGATCAAGGAATGCCCCCGGTTCCCAAGAAATGGAAGGGTATATGCCAAGCTGGGAAGGCCTTTAACTCTTCCAATTGTAACAGGAAACTTATTGGTGCAAGGTACTTCACCAAAGGGCATTCGTCAGTGTCACCTTTTAGAATTCCGGAATATCTCTCTCCAAGAGACTCCTCTGGACATGGCACACACACTTCATCCACCGCTGGAGGAGTGCCTGTGCCTTTGGCGAGTGTGTTTGGTTACGCGTCTGGCGTGGCGAGAGGAATGGCTCCTGGTGCCCACATTGCGGTGTACAAAGTGTGTTGGTTCAATGGCTGCTATAACTCAGACATCATGGCTGCAATGGATGTGGCAATCAGAGATGGGGTGGACATTCTCTCCTTGTCTCTAGGTGGCTTCTCTACGCCTCTGTATGATGATAGCATTGCCATTGGAAGCTTTAGAGCTATGGAGCATGGGATTTCGGTTATATGTGCGGCAGGAAACAATGGTCCTACGGCAATGTCTGTTGCCAACGAGGCTCCTTGGATTGCCACCATCGGTGCAAGCACACTTGACAGGACATTCCCAGCTATAGTTCACATGGGAAATGGACAAAGGCTCTATGGAGAGTCCATGTACCCATTGAACCATCCAATGAGCAAGGGAAAAGAACTTGAGCTGGTTTATCTTTCTGAAGGGGACACCGAGAGCCAATTTTGCCTCAGAGGGTCTCTTCCAAGGGACAAAGTTAAAGGCAAAATGGTGGTCTGCGATCGAGGCGTCAACGGAAGAGCTGAAAAGGGACAAGTGGTGAAGGAGGCTGGTGGTGTTGCTATGATCCTCACCAACACGGAGATAAACTTGGGAGAGGATTCAGTTGATGTTCATGTCTTGCCTGCAAGTTTGGTTGGATTTGATGAAGCAGTTACCTTGAAAGATTACATAAACTCCACTAGAAGGCCTCTTGCAAGGATTGAATTTGGAGGAACTGTGATAGGGAAGTCTAGAGCTCCAGCAGTGGCAAGATTTTCAGCTAGAGGCCCAAGTTATACCAACCCTTCAATCCTCAAACCTGATGTTATAGCTCCAGGAGTGAACATCATTGCTGCATGGCCTCAGAACCTTGGCCCTACTGGCCTTCCAGAGGATTCTAGAAGAGTTAACTTCTCTGTCATGTCTGGTACCTCAATGGCATGCCCTCATGTTAGTGGAATTGCTGCTCTCGTTCGCTCGGCTCACCCGGGTTGGAGCCCTGCAGCCATCAAATCTGCAATCATGACAACAGCCGAGGCAACAGACCACACTGGAAGGCCAATACTTGATGAAAGCCAACCAGCAGGAGTTTTTGACATGGGAGCTGGACATGTGAATCCACAAAGAGCATTGAACCCTGGACTTGTGTATGACATTAGGCCAGATGACTATATCATCCACCTTTGCAGCCTTGGATATACAAGGTCAGAAATATTCAGCATCACACACAGAAATGTGAGTTGCAATGCAGTCATGAAGATGAATAGAGGCTTCAGCCTTAACTATCCCTCATTCTCAGTGATTTTTAAGGATGGGGAGAGGAGAAAGATGTTCAGAAGGAGACTAACAAATGTGGGAAGTGCTAACTCCATCTACTCAGTGGAGGTTATGGCACCTGAAGGAGTAAAAGTGATAGTAAAACCCAAGCGGCTTGTATTTAAACAAGTGAATCAAAGCTTGACTTACAGGGTATGGTTTATATCGAGAAAAAGGGTTAAGAGAGGTGATGGTTTGGTGACCTATGCAGAAGGGAATTTGACATGGGTACACTCACAAAATGGTTTCAACAGGGTTAGAAGCCCGGTGGCAGTGACTTGGAAGTCAAAGTAGCATGGAGATTAGTAGTAGATTATTAAGTTTCTCTAGGGACGTAATCATTATGGTTATTGGTTCAATAGGTTATTTATGATTGCAGAATTATACTGAAGTTGGTGTTACGAGTTTTAGTAGAAAAAACTCGATAGGAATCTTTAAGAGTAAGCCCATTTATAAATGCTAAATAAATTGGTTGTGCCAAGATTTAGTCAAAATTCTCTGCTTTACGTGTTTTCTGAATCAGAATATGTAACTCGTTCACTCCTTAAAATTCCCAACTCCTGTTTCTCACAAAACAAGGTTAGATTCGTACAATATTGTATCCATCAAAATGTTCAAAGTTCGCACAAAATATCCCATTAATATTCTTTTCTATGGGCAAAAGATGTTAAAAAATGATAGAAGGAAATAGGCACTCACTCAGGCCACAAACAAGCTATAAAGTTGGGAGCAAGGTTTTAAATTATGGTCACAGTTTAGTTGTGATTGTTAACAATGTGGAAAATTATGGACAAAGAGGGAGGGAGCCATTGAAGCACAAGTAGTGTCAAGTAGAACAGTTTGGCAGCATGCCAAGCACCTTTTTTCGATAAATATTGGATCTCAGAAGGGTTATGTATGAGACTATTAGCGTAAAAAATTAGCATGACAAAAGGGTAGAAGACAGAAGGTATTCCACATTAACTTATTTTTTAATGAATTGCAAACCATTTGCATCAGAATATCGTTCCATAAATCTCATGAATCTGTCCCAATCTCGTGGAGTCCGCATCACATACTTGGCTTCAATTCCTGAGGGCTTTCCATTGACAAACTTAGCACTCACATCAACAGACTGAAGGACTCCTTCCTCATCAACCATGTATAAACCAGTGATATCACCAACTTCACGAGAAGAATCAAAAACTGAGGGTTGATCAAAGTTGAAGATTGCCATGCCATTTGTTCCATCACGTGATGTAGTAAGCCTCACATCTGGTATTGTCTGTTCATCAGTTCCCTTAATGAACTGTATGGCTGGTTTGGCCATCATGATAGCAGGCATGTGTTTTGGAGTCTTTTGCTTTAGCTTGGATAACCTCAAACGTGGCAGGTTTACAGATTGGCCAGTGAATGAAGAGTGTCTGCTGTGATGAAAAATCATAGATGGGACTGAAAACACAAGATTATCATGTTAGCCACGAACAACATCAGACCATATAAGCAGAATACTACTTCAAAACTCCCAAAACCTTCAAAATTGTGAATTTTAATAAAGGCATGAATTCATGATGGTAGAAATTCAATGACGGCTCATACAATATGCAGCTTAGTTTCATCACCCCTACTATTTGTTTACACTTAATGGAACAGAAATGCAAAATCCTTTCAAAAAAAGAAGAAAAAAAATGTACTTAGAGGAGATAAATGTACCTGAAGATGAAGGTGAGTTGTTTAGAGTTTTTAACAGGGAGGAGGAGAATGTGAGGGAATAGAAAGAAGATGCCATTATGGAGAGAGGAGTTGTGAAGAATTGTGTCTTGTGTTGTGTAGTGTAGTGTAGTGTAGTAATTATAAATGAAAGAGAGAAGTAGCATTGTGTTGTGTTGTGAGGTTATTGACAGAACAAAGTAGTATATGTGTAACAAAGAGAGCCATTCATTTGATGAAACAAAATTTGAGGTTTTGGAAAAATGGTTGTTTGTGTGTAGGTTAGACTGACACTGTGATTGGATTCAATGGCTCATATCAGATTCACATGCTGACATGGCACACCACAGTATGATGGAAGAAGAACATCTCATTGTAGGATTTTAAGATTTTTTTTTTAATTTAATTTTTGCTAGTTTCCTGTTTCATATAACCTTTAAGAATTTTTTTGCAATTTTTATTTCAATTCAAGATTTTTCCGCTCTTACTAATGCTCTATTAGCTATATAGTACATATATGGATATGACACGATACGGATACGGAGATAAGTATAATCACTAAAATGTAGGACGGGTGACACGGATCTATATATTATATAATTATGTGCAAAAGTATGTTTTAAATTCTGTTGAGAGAGAGCAGGAAAATATTCTTCATGACTGGTTCAAAAAAAATTGTTCCTTATTTTTATAATCATAATAAAAATTTACACAATAAATTTGAGTTTTTATAAAATTATTGTATTTATACATTTTAAAATTGTGTTAGAACCGTGCTAAAATTTTCAAAAATCCAATAAATATTTTTTGAAATGAACATTTCACCGATAAGTGTTCTACGAGTGTCAACACCGATACGTGTATCCGATACGGATACGCCATTTGAGAGAAGTGTCTGAGCCTCATAGGATGTTAGACATAAATATATATTTTCAAAATCACTACAAAATAAACAGAAATTATATACGGATTATTACATACGAATAAAAATCCGTATATAAAATCAACATTATATACTAATTTTATTCCGTATGTAAATAGAAACTTTAACCACTACATCCGACAAATTCTTTAATATTATTATGATTTTTATTATACTTATTATTATTATTAAAAATATTAATAATATTAATAATATGAATATAATTTTTATTATTATTATTATTATAATTTATATTATTATTATTGATATAATTTATATTATTATTATTGATATAATTTATATTATTATAATTATTATTATTAATAATAAATATAAATTATATTAGTAATAATATAATAAGTATAATAAAAATCATGACAAAAAACTATTTTTTTTACTAATTTTGATAGTATGTAATTGACGTGTTTTTCTGATTGTGAATAGAGAAATAATTTTATTCTTATAATCAAGAATTTTATTAATCCAATAAATAAGTTTACTTTCACTTTAAAGGTGAAACAAACTTTAAAATACTGGTGTCAAAAAACAAAAATAGTTATAATCCTGTAAAAGAATTAATTTATGCTCCTATAGGAAAAATTGTGATATAAAACAAAAGAAAAACTTTCAATTAATTATAAATCATTGCTGTTGTGCTTTTAAAACAAATATTATTATAAAAGTATACAAAATCATTAGATGCGTGAGCGTGTTTGAAAAATATTATTTATTTATAAATTAAAATTACTTTATATTGGAACTAATTTATCTAAAATCAAACAGATTTTAAATTTTAATTTATTTATGAAAAAAATTATTTATTTTTTATCTATTTCTTTAAAGTATGTATGAAAATAAACAAAATATTATATTGTTTAATTAAACTAGCGGGCACACAATAGCCTTTATCTTAGTTAAAATTAGTATTTGTATTAATTTTATATTTTTTAAAATAAAATTATATGTATTATTTTTTTCTATATTTGATTTGTAATCTATAATTTTAATGAAAATGAAGTTAGAAAACCAATATAAATTATATGTTGCATAAAGGAAAAAAAAGTTGTAAAGTAAGTAATTTTTTAGTGGATGAATAGTTTATCTCTACTATTTTTTCGTTTTTTTGGCACTGGTAACAAAATGATAATTTTGAGGTTCAAAATGCTAGAATTTAAAAAATAATTAAAGACAAAAATATGAATACAAAATGGGAATAAATCCTATATATATATATATATAACCTATTATTTTCTACTTTAAGTGATGAATCTAAAATAATTGTTTCACTATCAAAATGCCTGTCATTTTGTAATGTTAAGTTTAGCAATGAAATCATTATTTATGTCCCTTATACATGTTACAATACAAAATTTAGTTTAGATTTTATCTCATATTTCTTTAGTTATCTTAGTATCTTTAATAAAACAAATTTATCACAAAGTAATAAATGTATATTTTTTAAATATTTTAAATTTAAAAGATTTGAATATTTATAGAGATAATTAAACTATAATAATAGGGTAAAGATAGATAGAAACAATCTATTTTATAATTTAAGTATAAATAATCATAGCTTACATATGTAAGCAAAATGCACTAAGAGAACAACATAACCCTTGATACTATTTTGAAAATTAGGAAATCTTCACACCAATTTGTAAAGTAAGTGGAGACATATACCAAAAATAAATAAAAATATTGAGATTATGAAAGTTTATAATCAGATAAAAGATTTAATTTAATTAATTAAGAACAAACTCAATTAATTAAATAATTAATATATTTGATAGTAATTTTTTATGAAAAAAATAGAATAAATAGAAGTATTAAAAGTACTCTAACCCGTTACAAAAGTTCTTAAAAAACAAAATAAAAAACTTGACAAATAAATAGGGTTTTGATAACCTAAACCTAAACAAAAGGAACATCTGCCTAGATCAAAGCCTCCCCTTTCAAATTACAAAAGAGTGACATTGGTGCGTTTCATAGGCCTCACAAACACCAAAACCAAATAATAAAAAAAAAACATAATTACAAATTTGGCAGCAAGTTTCGAATTGTCTAATTTGAAAGGTACATATATTTCAATTAATTTTGAATTATGTAATCGAATAAATATTTTTGGATCCGAAAATACCTTCCATATTTTTTATAATTTAAAATGTATTTTTTAAAGAAAAAATATATTCTGGATTGTAGAATACATAAGGTATTTCTGAATCTGAAAATACCTTTCAAATTTTACAATTCAAGAAGCGTAAATAGAAAAAAAAAATAGATTACAAAGTCTGGCATTATTTTGTTAAGGATAAAATGGTCTTTTTATTCCACTATGGATGTAGGATAAGCAAGGTGTATGAAGAAAAAGTCTTGTTTACTACATTATGCAAGATGCATAAATTCTTAAAATATATGTTAATTCGATCTTAATTAATTTTGATGTATTTCAATTTAAAAATTGGCCTAACAAGTAGTGGAGGAATTTTGTCTATCGACTAATTATTTCCAAAGATAAGATAATTAGGAATGCAAACGAGTTATCTAAATTTGTGAATTATTAAGCTTTGATTATTTGATGTTCTATCAAATTTGTTTCTGTAAGTTAAGTTTAAAATAAGATCTAATTATTTAAAGGAGTTATAATGAAGGTTTTTTTTTTTTTTTTTTAGAATTAATGCTAGTAGCTCGAAATTATTTTTTTATGTATTATATTAAAAATTGCAAATTTATTTATTATACTTGAAAAATTATAATTTTCTTTACTACCTTCTCATATATTATTTACGTAAGTTTAGTTTTAGAGATCATATTTTAAATAGGTTACCACAACTTTCTAAAACTTTCTAACATTCATCATAAAAATATTAATTTCCAAATCTTAAGAGTCTTTATGAATACAAAATAATACTTTTATATATAATTGTACTTTTATTTTTTTTATTAAATTCTAAACTGATAAATAAAATTTATTCAAAGGAAAAATAGATGAGAACATATAATTTGGTCATGAATTAGTTAAATGAGTAAAATCTAAGTTTCATACTTTTTAGTCAAGCCAAATTCAAGCTTTACATTTGACTCATATAAATAAATGAACTAAATTTAAATTATCTTTTTGATTCATAATCCTAACCTACAGTTTAAGTATTTGGCCTTTGATTAATCTATTTTCATCCATATAACAACAATTCCTATAATACTCACATATAAAAGCGGATAAACATTTTAATTTGGTCTTGAAATATTACCTTTTTTTCTAAATAGTCTTTAAACTAATTAAATTACATAAATAATTCTTACAATTATTAAACATCACGTTAAACAATCCTTCAAGTGTTAATTTTTTTTAACCAGGTGTTATTTTTTTTCGAAATTAGTCCCTTAATGTTAGTAAACTATATCAGTTCAGAAACTAATTTAATAAATATTTATATAATTTTATTAATTTAAGAATTATTTTAAGAAAATCATACATTAAATACTAAAGAAACAGTGGAAGAGTTTTCTCTGTAAAAAGTTATATATCTTATAAGTTAATATTGAATTTGAGACTTTTCTCAAGATTGAAGAGTGTCCTTGTTTAAAAAATTATTTTACACTAATTTCATATAATTTATTTAAGATTATGACTTTTTTTATATTTTGGTTCTTATTTAGGATTTATTTGTTCTTATGAGTAGGGGACGAATATTTTTTAGGGAGATTTTTACTTGAACTCTCTTTAATGAAAATCTCTATCATCAAAATTTACATTTTTTATTATTTAAATTTTATTCGACGAAAATGTAACGCGAGAACCAAACCTTAAGTAATTAATTAAGATCTTAACTAAAGATATACTTTGGTCTTTTTCCATCAGCTTTAATAAGATATTGTTTGAATAGTAGTTAAAATTATAATAATTATTTAAAATATTTTAAGTACATAGAATACAATTTTTATTTTATTAAAAAAATAAGAACTGAAAATTCTTTATATCCAATTTCTCTCTATCTTTCTTTTCTTTCCTCTCTCCTCTTTCTTCTCTCTAATCATATGCTGAAAATTAAATGATATTCAAACTAATAATTTAAAGTTTTTTTATTCAAATAAGATATTTTAAAATTAAAGAAAAATACGGATTTATTGAAATCTTTGTTTAAATAATTTGAGGTTAATAAAATTTCTGATTGAAATACAAACTAATATTTTTATTTTTCAATTAGATATTAAATTACCAAATTTGTTAGTTCTCATTTGGTGTTTCTATTGATACTATATACTGCAAAGTTGAGCATTTTTTTTTTATCAGATTAATAATAAGAAGAAGTTTTAAACCCTAATTGGAACCTGGTTTGGTGCAAGAGATATATATCCATTTAGGGTTCTAGATATAATGGAAGCCCAAAATCCAGTTCTTGGTTTGATGAAGCAAAGGAAACCTAGGAATGATTTTCCAAAGCAATAGAAGTCTGAGCCACGTCACATGCACGTGCTGCATGTGCAATTAGGAGCACCATGATCCCATTGTGGCATCTCTTCGCTGTCTGCAAAATGGTTCTCTTTTTCTTTCCATTTTTTATTAAATGGTGAAAGCTGGTTCTGGTTTTTCTTGTCACCAAGGCATTTGGACTCAACTAATCAAAGTTTTTTCAGTTCTAACCTCTCTCCATTCTCCACCAAAGAAATGTGAGATGGAATAACCATCAGACAATTTCAATACAAACATATTTTAAATATTTGAACTTCTCATTTGTTTGTCTCTCTCCAATAATAAGGAAGAACGTACTTCACTAGGAAGCTGCTATTTCACATGGCTTCCATCTGTCTCAGCATCAGATGTGATCTAAGCAATAGGAAGGGCACAAATATTGTCACTAAATTAATCTCTTGTTATAGCAGTCCACACCATGTGTGCATGTGAATATTGAAAGAGAGAAATGAAAAGAAGAAATCTATTTTATATGAGAAGTGGCAGTTGGTAGGCTCAGACCATGATTGATCTAGAGCTGCACTTTTCTCCCATTTTCTTCTGTTTGCCAATTCCCCTCATAGTTTATTCTCCATTATTATGAACATGTTCCTATCTTCATCTAACACTTGTTAATTTCTTCATCTAAAAGACTGGTTTATGTTTTATGAAAAACAAAAAACAAATAAACAAACCTACTCTAAAGTCTAGAAAAAACAAGGACCATTAATTCCCGGATGCAATTGAAGATTTATTCTGGCACATTGCATCTGCTTCTACTATTTCACCAATGGTCAATTGAGTGTACAAGCCATGCACTAGTTTAAAAATACCCTTTATATTTTTGTGGCCCATGCATTTTAATTTTTTTAAGTTAATGGGTGGTAGAACTTGTCTTATTTTCAAGTTTCTTTCACCCTATAACATGGAAAGATTCCCTCATCAAAATCATAATGAATAATTAACATTGATGAGCCTAAAACCATCAAGTGCATGATGGGTGGTGTTTCAGATCTTTTCTTTATTCTTTTTTATTTTCATCTTTCTCCCTTTCCCACCCGTGTGTCTTTTTTTCTTCCTTTCCTTTCTAGCCCTTCCTAGTGGACTTAAAAAAAATATACAGGGGCATGATTTTTCTGTGTGTTAAAAGCTATTCTCATCATCACATGACTGGTTTGGAATTTGATGTTAAGATAATCACAAGCACATCAATGTTCTTTGGTGGATCCTACATTAACCATATGTTAGTTGGCCCACTAATGCATCATTTCTGAATCTTTGTCATACTTAGAAGTTACCCTTCAATCAGCTCGAACTTGAAAGTGCATTTTCACACTCATAGCGATGGAACACACTTAAAGCGGCTTAACAAAAAAGTTGTATTTAATTTACTGAGAAAGATGCTTTAGACAATGCTTATTGTCTGAAAACAAAACCATAAAGCTCAGAGGAGGTTGAAAATAAAGTTCCCTTTAACACTTTAACAGTGTAGTACTGTGTTAATCTGGATGCCATATTCTTCTATATTTTTACCTCACTTTTTTCTCGTTTCCCGCATCTGGTTGATCTCAACTATAGATTGTGGAATTGATGTCTATGTTTGTGAAGTTGTGAGATCTAGTGTTCTGATAGTTTAATTGGAAAAGTAACTCGGAGATGGGTTCAGTAATTATTATGATTACATTTATTAGTATTAACTGCTAGAAAAGAAATATAAAATCTTAAGGCCATTGTGGATCAGTCTTCTGATCTATGTGGAGAAGATTTTAAATTTCACATTCCTTCGCTAACAATCATGTTAGCGAGAATTTGATTACCGTAAAAGGAATTTGTAATAAACAAACAAGAGATAAAGTTTTTTAAATAAAACAAATTAACTGCATTATCCCTCTTCAAATTGACAAGGACAAGCAAAAGATGAAGAAGTAGAAACTTAAACAACATTAAGAGCCATATTCTCCCATGTTTTATGACGGATAAACTTGTAATAGATCCAAAGCTTCACCTGTCTTTACATACACTATGGTGCACTACTAGCTTCTTTGAAATACCACTTCATAAATCTGACTAGTTCTTAAACCGAAACTACTGTTTTCTGGTTTATTTATTGGTCATATAATATACAGAATCACATCCATATGCAGTTCTTCTTTAAACCATTTTTCACAAATTGCACATATTACTCTCTGTCAGTGTTGTGTCCATCCTCACAACCGTCTCCCTCGTTTCACAAGAATGCAAATGATGGACAAGTGAACCATTAATCAAACAGCATGAAGAAGATCAAGAACCAAATGAAAATCCAGCTTTTCATCTTCTTTTGCTACATTGGTTGTTCCTCCTATGGTTTCTCTGCTGCTGTAAATGATGAAGTATCGACTTTGCTTTCTATAAAAGCAAGTCTCACTGATCCATTAAACACTCTTCGGGATTGGAAACTGCATGACAAAGCACCGGGAAAGGATGCATCTCATTGTAGCTGGACTGGCATCAAATGCAACTCAGCTGGAGCCGTTGAGGAGCTTGATCTCTCCCACAAGAATCTCAGTGGTACAGTATCCAATGTTATACAAAGACTTAAAAGTCTTACCTCTCTCAACTTGTGTTGCAATGCTTTTTCATCACCATTGCCAAAATCCTTAGCCAATCTCACCACACTTAACAAACTTGATGTGAGCCAAAATTTCTTCGTTGGTGACTTTCCATTAGGCCTTGGAAGAGCATGGAGACTCATGACTTTAAATGCATCCAGCAATGAATTCTCAGGTTCTCTTCCTGAGGACCTTGGAAATGCCTCCTCCTTAGAGATGCTTGATCTCAGAGGCAGCTTTTTTGTAGGGTCAGTTCCAAAATCATTCAGTAACTTGCATAAGTTGAGGTTCCTTGGTCTATCAGGGAACAATCTCACTGGTAAAATTCCTGGAGAGCTGGGACAACTTTCATCACTGGAGTATATGATCCTTGGATATAATGAATTTGAAGGTGTCATTCCAGAAGAGTTTGGCAACCTCACCAATCTTAAGTATCTTGATTTAGCAGTAGCCAATCTTGGTGGTGAGATTCCAGGTGTATTGGGAAAGCTCAAGTTGTTGAATACAGTTTTCTTATACAACAACAATTTTGAAGACAGAATTCCAGCAGCAATTGGCAATATGACTTCTTTGCAGTTGCTGGATCTTTCTGATAACATGTTGTCAGGACAAATTCCGGCTGAAATAAGTCAGCTGAAGAATTTAAAACTTCTCAACTTGATGGGCAACCAGCTGACTGGTCCTGTGCCTTCTGGCTTTGGAGATTTACCACAACTGGAGGTACTTGAGCTATGGAACAATTCTTTGTCAGGGCCATTGCCAAGTAACCTTGGAAAGAATTCACCATTGCAATGGTTGGATGTGTCATCCAATTCTTTCTCTGGAGAGATTCCAGAAACTCTTTGCAGCCAGGGCAATCTCACCAAGCTTATACTATTCAACAATGCCTTCTCTGGTCCAATTCCATCAAGCCTATCAACGTGTTTTTCACTTGTACGTGTTCGAATTCACAACAATTTTCTTTCAGGGACAGTTCCTGTGGGTCTTGGCAAGCTTGGGAAGCTTCAAAGGTTAGAATTGGCTAACAATAGTCTTTCTGGTGGAATTCCTGATGACATTGCTTCTTCCACATCCCTTTCCTTCATTGATCTCTCAAGAAACAAACTTCACTCTTCTCTTCCCTCCACCGTCCTTTCCATTCCAAACCTGCAGGCTTTCATGGTCTCCAACAACAACTTGGAAGGTGAAATCCCAGACCAATTCCAGGACTGTCCATCCCTTGCAGTTCTTGATCTCTCATCAAATCATCTGTCTGGAAGCATTCCAGCAAGCATTGCTTCATGTCAGAAGTTGGTAAATTTGAACCTCCAAAACAACCAATTGACTGGTGAAATCCCAAAATCTTTAGCTAAGATGCCTTCATTGGCCATGGTTGACCTTTCCAACAATTCTCTGACAGGCCAAATACCTGAAAGCTTTGGAATATCTCCAGCTCTTGAAGCACTCAATGTCTCATACAATAAGCTAGAAGGCCCAGTCCCAGCGAATGGAATACTAAGAACTGTAAACCCAAATGATCTTGTGGGCAATCTTGGCCTATGTGGTGGTGTCCTCCCTCCATGTGACCAAAACTCTGCATACTCCTCAAGGCAAAGAAGCTTACGCACAAAGCATATGATTACAGCATGGATCACTGGAATATCATCAATCCTAGTTATTGGGATAGCGATTGTGGTAGGTAGATCTTTGTACTTAAGATGGTACACTGATGGGTTTTGCTTCCGAGAAAGATTTTACAAGGGTAGCAAAGGATGGCCCTGGAGATTGATGGCATTTCAGCGGCTTGGTTTTACAAGTACTGACATTCTAGCTTGCATCAAGGAAACAAATGTGATTGGCATGGGAGCCACAGGGATTGTTTATAAGGCTGAGGTACTGCAATCAAACACAGTTGTGGCAGTGAAAAAATTATGGAGAACAGGAACTGATATTGAAGTAGGACGTAGTGATGACCTTGTGGGGGAGGTGAATCTTTTAGGGAGACTAAGGCATAGGAACATTGTTAGACTATTAGGATTTCTTCATAATGACATTGATGTGATGATAGTTTATGAATTTATGCACAATGGCAACCTAGGAGAAGCCTTGCACGGTAGACAAGCAACCAGATTGCTTGTAGACTGGGTTTCACGGTACAACATAGCTCTAGGAGTTGCACAGGGACTTGCTTATCTTCATCATGATTGTCATCCCCCCGTTATCCATCGAGACATCAAGTCAAACAATATATTGCTTGATGCAAATCTTGAGGCACGGATAGCAGATTTTGGTTTAGCCAAGATGATGATCCAGAAGAATGAAACAGTCTCCATGGTTGCTGGATCTTATGGTTATATTGCCCCTGGTGAGTTACTAGTTCTATAGATCTTACTTTATCAGTTCATAGCTACATTAGCTTCCAAACCACTTAAGATGAAGCAGGATATGTAGCTTATACATTAGAGCAAATATCTTTCAATTAACATATCATTAAATGTTTATATTTGTGAAGATTGTCTATATTCATATTTGCTCTACCTTAGATGTAGAAATTCATGACATTTCAATGATTTACTATTTGGCAGAATATGGATATGCCTTGAAGGTAGATGAGAAGATTGATGTATACAGTTATGGAGTAGTTTTGTTGGAGCTTCTCACAGGAAAGAGGCCTTTAGATCCAGACTTTGGAGAGTCAATAGACATTGTAGAGTGGATTAGAATGAAGATTAGAGACAACAAATCACTGGAAGAAGCATTAGACCCCAGTGTAGGAAATAGCAGGCATGTTGTAGAAGAGATGCTTCTAGTTCTAAGAATAGCAATTATTTGCACAGCCAAGCTCCCCAAGGACAGACCAACCATGAGGGATGTCATTATGATGCTTGGAGAGGCTAAGCCTCGAAGAAAGAGCAGTGGCAATGATGCAGCTAACAACAAAGAGTCACCAGTTTTTAGCACATCACCGGTTAATGGCCTAATGTAGAAGCTGAAATCGGTTTATCCTTGTTCATCAACCTGTTTAGAGCTGTAATTTTGTAATCAGCTATTCGCATGTATCTTTAAAATATTAATTGGTATATCAAGATGTATTGATTTTTGCAAATAAATTTTCTTTTGTATCCTGGTTTTGGCACAGAGACATAGATTTCAGCAGAAACCAAGGTAAAGCAATTGTATCTATTGTTCTTTGAATAGGAATAATAACTCTCTAGACGTACTGATGAAGTAAACACAAGTAATTAACTTGGTCTGAGTTTTTTTTCTTTATACTTATAAACGAGAGGAACTTTCTTTCAGAAAGATCCATTGGATCGGTGCACTTGAGCAACGCACGATTTCCTTAATTCATAATCTCAATCCTGACCAACAAAAACAAAAATAAGCAACGAAAATAGTGTTTTTCTTGCACTAAACTCTTCAAAAAAAAATTTGCTCTGGGCTCTGAAGTACTAGACTCAATTTTATTTATGATTAATTAAAAGGTTTAAGTAAGTTTTTAATTCCTTAAATATGGATTATGTCTTTTTTAGTCCCTAAAAAACAAAAATATTATTTTAATCCTCCAAAATTGTTAAATGACTTTTACTGACGACATTAAATTTTTGTGACGTGACCAATGGAATCTATCAATACTTATAATCTATTAAGCACTTACAATAATCTATTTAATGCGCAATTTAATGTTGATCTACATAGTGCAAGGGTTGCAATTTCTGGCATCAATGACATTCACAACACAACACTACAAAGTATTGAGTTTATTTTAAGTTTTTATGAGCTTAAAGATGTTATCCAATTACAAAAACGAAATCAGGCAACCTTTAGCTAGTCAGTCCTCAGCAAACCAAACCAATAACAAACACAAATTAAACATGACAAGCAAGCACAAAGCGCTACAAAGAGATAGGACTTTTATTAACGGATCACAGAATAAATTACATGTATTATAGTTGTATCCTAAGTAAATGTGAGGCTAAGGTGAGCTGACAGCTAGCTACTCGTTGTATAGGACTGTGACGTGAATGATACAATTTTGTTATCACCAATAGTCACCACAAGAACAACTACCATTTCTAAAATGGTGAAATCTACTAGCATCTTTTATCACAATTTCTCGTCCTGTAACCTTGGCTATAAGTTTAACTGCACTATGGCAATCACCACACACACGATGGCTCTGAGTGATTTGCAAAGGTGTCCAATATGGAGTGTTGATAAGTCCAAAAGCTATAGCCAGCTTTTCACTGTGGTATTTTAGAATATGCTGATCCTCTTCAGCCACATCAGGAAGCAAAGTTTCATTCTCCACGGCATAACCATACCTAGATATTTCAACCATCAGGCTGTCTACCTTATCATAAATTTCCTTTCTTTGGGAATGAGATTTGTCTCCACAAAGGAAGGCATAAGGTTGTTTCTTGACTTCAATCCAGCTACATGCTGAAAGCATTCTTAAACCCTTCCTCTTTAAGGTCTGCAAAACACCTGCTGCTTCCTTCAATTTACCAGAACTGTTGTATAGGTTCAGAAGCAATATATAATTACACAGCTTCTCGGGCTCCAACCCATAAAGCTTTTCAGCAGCTAACTTCCCCAGCTCTAGATTCTCGTTCATTCTGCATGCTGTCAACAATGCTGCCCACATGTTTGTGGTTGGTTTGAAAGGAGCACTTCTTATTAGTGCGTAAGCTTCGTCTAATAAGCCCTCCCAGCCTAATAGTTCAATCATACATGCATAATGCATTGCTCTGGGCTTAACCTTGTGATCTCTACTCATAGAGTGAAAAATCTCCCAACCTCTTTCTGATAATCCTGAATGGCTACAAGCAGATAAGACAACAAGGAAAGTCACATGGTTAGGAATCATCCCTTCTTGAAGCATCTGCTCAAACATCTCTACAGCCTCTTCTCCTTGACCGTGGTTACCATATCCGCCAATCAATGCATTCCAAGATATGACATTCTTGCAGCGCATCCTGTTGAAAACATGCTGGGCATCCTGCATCCTACCCCATTTGCTATAGAAGTCTACAAGTGCAGTGTTTGCCACTATATCAGTGCCATAACCATGACGAACTAAAGCAGCATGCACTTGTTTTGCATGATCTAGAGAAGCCAATCTTACACAAATTCTTAACACTATTGAAATAGTAAAATGATTTATTGTAGCACCGCTATCTCGCATGCCAAAGTATAAACTAAGAGCCTCCTCACTATAACCATGAAGTGCATAGCTAGCAATAATGGAATTCCATCCTACAGTTGTCTTCTCTGGCATTTGATCAAATACAAAATGAGCATCATCGATGCTACCACACTTACTGTACATATCAATCAGTGCACAAGACACAAAATTATCATCACCAACCCCTCTTTTCAAAGCGCATGAATGAATCTGCCTTCCCACTTGAACAAGACCCAATCCAGCCGACGCACGAATCATGGTGACAAACGTGCGAGATCTTCCATCATTAAACTCTTCCCACATACACAGAAACAACCTAAAAGCTTCAGAGAAATTCCCACAATCTACAAGTCCACCAATCATGGTCATCCACGAAACCGCGTTTCTCTCAGGCATTTCATCAAACAGCTTCCATGCCTTAAGCATGAGACCACATTTCACATGCATAAACAAAACCCTGTTCATCACAAACAAATCAGGCTCAAACCCACTATTGATCATATAATTATACACCCTCTTAACACCTTGAATCGATCTCAAACAGACACAAGCATTCACCAAAGCATCATAGGTGCTGCCACCCACATCGAAACCATCATATCCAACTTCCAAAATTTCAAACAACTCCATTGCCTCCCGGTACCTATTACACAAAACCAACTTCTCAATCTGACAACAAATCCTAAAAGAGGACAGTTTCCTGATCGGGGTACCCTCCAAAACTGTCACTTCTCTTTCAACATACTCAACTTTCTTTGGTTTGGGTTTCAGCCTTCGTTCCATGGAGGAACAACAAATCCGGGAAAAGGGGTGACACCAATCTCTTACCTTTGAGGCAAAGCAACGCCCCAAAGAGGAAAGGTTCCCAGGAGATGAAGAACCCAGAAGTGGGGTTTGGGAATTGTGAAGAGAAAGTGCAATTTCCATTGGCAATAACAAATGCTGTTAACGAGGAGGGAGGATTAGAATGAGTGCCCCCAATTCCTCGAAGTGAGGAAGGGAACTTGAACATGGATGTGAATGTGAAAAATAGGAAAAAGTGAGATTTGGAACAAGACCTCGTCAGAAACATTGAAGTTTCCGCCCAGGTAGGTTTGGTAGTTACCAACTAAATACTTTTGCAACATCCACATGCACCACGCGTCAACACTGACGTTGTTTCCAAAGTTCTCCGATTGGTGCAACATTTTCTGTGCATTGTGTGTTTTTTTATTCTGTGATTTCATTGGTTTATGTGCATTGGGTTTTTTGATAAATTGAAATCAAAATCCTATTTCATTGCGTTAGTCCATGTTCTCAATTCCGGTCCATTTATTCAAGTCTATATCAAAATTGTAGCACCACAAAAAAGGGCATCAATTCAAATTTCACAACCATTAATCCAGCCAATTATTCTTTCTAAATTCCATTGGATTGCTTGTGCTTGAGGACTTGCTGTTTTTTACTTAAACATTGTTGTTAGACAAAGAAATGTACAAGATAGTATGCAATCCCTTGGGGTTCTCAAAGTTCTTATAAAAAAGTTAAGCGTGTTCAACATGGAGAAGAAAAAATAAAGTAAAACAGGTAGATTAGTTTAGACGTTTAACAAATTTGGCATCAACAAATTTTGAACAAACTCATATAAGAAATATAACCACATTCAACCCAAAATCATAAGATAATGAATTTATGAATTTTTGTCTTATATAATATCCATCTTACTATTTTTATCAACTTTCCACTTATCTTAAATTCCTATACACTATTTTCAACAGTGGTTCTGAAAAACAGGGAAAACAATTCTTATTTCAACTGAAAATTCAAAATACAATAACAGAAATCAAAATTTGATAAGAGAGATAGCAAACATCTCATTTACATTTACATTATGAACAAACAGAAATTACTTATATTACAAATGTATGGCGCCTGTGCCTTCTATGTGATATACCAAGAGAAATTTAACAACCACCCTTTCAATTGAACCAGAAAAAAAAGACGAGGTTTGATTATTTAAATATCAAAAATCCATTACTTCGCAGTATTACTTAACATTCCTGTTCCTGATTTTTCTCCCATACATATTCATTCTTTTTGTGTTGTACGTTTTAGGCCATAAGTTTTGCGATTTAAAGTTGTAAACGTGAACATTATCTATATGAGCTTGCATTTCGATCTGTTATTCTTCTTTCCAATCTTGGAGCTGCACATAAGTAACTAAGTTAGAGAAAGAAAAAAAGAGTAAAGGGAGGTAATGGTAGGAATAATAATGAATCTACTTACCAAGTCCATTAGCTTCATGTGTCCTCATGATTCTGAGCCTCCTCACAGAGTTAAGGAACATCCTGATTGCAATTTCAAGGATAAAGGTAGAAAAGTATCAAACAAGATAAAACAAAAGGTCCTACAACTCAACAAATCAATTGCTTTCTCAAATCTCCACAGTTCATGCTTTTTGTTCTAGTTACAGTTTTTCACACCATTTCCCTTGTTCCAGAAAAGACCATGACCGGTAAACTCTGATATGATGGATTGTCCACTGAATGGAAGCTTAAGTGTTATGAAACACAGGATGTGCAAATCAGTAGCAAATAGTGATATATTTAATTTAAGCCTTATAGTAGCTAGTAGCTACTATCTGGCACCATCAATTTTTCATATAGAATCCTGGTACCCCACAAACTACACAAGGGTAGCAGAAATAAAGGTTGATGAAAAAGTAACGAGTTTAGAACATATAATACTGAGCATAAACATGTTTGATTCTTTCAGTTATTACCATTACAGGTATTTTTCAAAAGGGCTAGGAATCATCAAGAAAGCAGCATGGACTTCCTACCGCACATTCTTAGATTTGCCACACCAAATGAAACAATACACATATACTATTTGAAAATCAATCAGCAATGCAAATTTTAGGTGGATGGAAAAATATAGAGCATGTGTCAATGATATGCAGCACTTAAAGGGAGAGAAACTTTGAAAACTAAAATGTAATTGATGAGTTCAAACCGAATACTTACCACCAAGGAACATCTCCAACGAGCATCCAATCTCCTTCCTTGTCTTCATAAGTGAGCACAAAGTCGGAAGAACCATCCAGCCATTTTGAATGCACATTTCCTCCAACTATTGTACCATGATCTTCTCCATTTGATCCTACTACAATGATGTCATCGCCATTGGGGGAAAAGAGGAGTCAAGCACATTGAATAGCCAAAATTAAACTCTATGTTATTTATCAAAACCAAAATGTACTACACACCAACAGAAAAAAAATAAGCCAAACCAGAACTTTATTTATAAAAACAGAATATAAGGTTGTGTTGCTATGTAGTTTTGTACTTTGATCTGTATCTTTGAAATTTGTTACATTTTGATTACTAAAATATGGAGTATACACCAAGATATCTATTTTATTCGCAATTAGATAAAACAAAAGGCAGAGTAAAAGGCTAAACCACATGTGCTTGTCAACTTTTCAACCTTCTATTCATGTACAAACTACCTTTTGAACAATAGTAAATAACACATAATTTAGATTTGGCACAGTGAAAAAAAGAGGAAGAAGTTATCATCATGACATGCCAAAAAATCCATTCCAATGGATTCCAGCTGGTAAAACCCATGAGTTGGATTTGTTTGTTAGACCCCTTTTCCACCTACTTATTAAATGGGGTTGGGGGCGGGTACTGAAGTATATGACACCTAAATGCATTAAATTTACCTTTTTGATTTTAGTTGTTTTGATTTATGGGTTGATTAACTTCTCAATTTTGTTGCATTTAGTATGTGGAGCTGTTGATCATTTAGATTTTGATTGTTTTAAGTTATTCGATTGTCATTTTGTAGAGTTTGTATTGAGTGTTGAGAAAACTTTTGGATTTTTTTTCAAAAGGAAATTTTACCTTTGTTAGGGAGGACTGTAGTTGATTCTTCAAACATTTCCTCCAAAGTTTGAGCTAAGGTTTCATAGGAACCATGAACATTCAAATCAACCTTCCTTCCAATTGCTATTCCATCCATTTTTACTTTCACAAACAGGGAATTCCTGAGATTTACGTTTTCCTTGGAAACAGTGTTGTTACTATCACTGCCACCATCTGCACTCTTCCTAACCCCAGTACTAGTGCTTGCTCTTTTGTCAACTGTAGAATTGAAAACTTCCGTGGCTGGTGACTTTGCATGGCTATTATAGTTGTTCATTCTATATGCTCCAAGGGGAGGCCATCCAACAACTTGTCTGCATAAAAAAAATCAGTCACAATCACAACAGAAGTGATAATTCCATCACAAGTCAAAGCAAGAATAACACATGAATCAACAATGTATATTAGGAAGTGGACTTTCAGTGTATTATGTACTATGAAATGTTTCTTATATGTTATATACTATTAAATGTCATTATTAAACACAATGAAGAATGTATTAACATTAACATTTTGATTTAGATATCAAATGGTGAATAAATGAAATTGGATCCAAACATAGCAGACATATTTACAACAACTCCCATATACTTTTGAATCAAGTGAGTTAGACCTTTTAACATATTAGTCATATTAGTATACTAGATTAAACAGCAAAAGAAACAAGAGGGTGATTTGGTATTAAGGTTATTTACCTGGGAGAGTTAGCAGGAAGAACAGAATCAGAAATAGAGGCAGGTCTCTTGGTTCCAGAAGTGAGAATGGTAATCCCACTGAATGAGGAAGCTGGGGCATAGGGAGAGAGGGTCAAGGAGAGAGCCAATTCAATATCAGATGAAGAATCCTGTGAAGAGTTATCATCTTTAGACATTGGAGCACACCTGGTGTGATGAGAAGCGTGTGTGAAGAGTGGAATACTGAAGTTGAAGAGTGAAAACAAAGAAGAAGAGGAACAAGACAATGGCGTGGTGAACAAGGGTCTTAGAATCGTTACCGTGTGGACCACGTGTCTGCTTTGATCATCATTCCTCGAAATTAGGAGAAGTGGTTGCAATTAGCAACCGTGGTAGGGCCCACACTAGCTTCAAAGACATTGCGACAAACGCTCCACAAAATACCATGTTTCTGTCCTTTACCTCAACAAAAGTAAACATCGACGTCGTTTTCATATAAATAAACTGCCACGTGTCAATCGTGCTTCTTGCCACCTGGCGTTTGTCCATACTGCAGGAGACCGCCATCTACACCATGACGTAGAAGGGGTAGAATATGAAAATGTCATTAAAAATTCGTTTTATCTTTTTTTCTAAAATTTGTATTTTGTTTATTTTATCTGCTATGGTTAACATGTTTTATTTTTCATCCGCTTTGGATATATAGTTAGCAAAACAAAGACTTCCCTCATGGATTTTTAGCTTAACTGTATTGTATTAAATTAAGACAAAGTTTAATGTCGTAAGTGTATATTTCTTTGGTTTAAATTAGAATTTTATATATGCTTGTAACAGTATTAGAAAATTATTAAATAATAATTAATTTTTATATTAATTAAATTATATATTATTTTAGAAATAAAAATTTATTAATATTTAAATTAATTTTTATTATTAATAAATAATTTTTAATTAGTTATCAATATTTAAATTTTAAAATTAGTTGTTAAAGTCTTTGATAACTAATAAAATATTAATTTAAAAATTATTTATCAATAATAAAAATTAATTTAAATATTAATAATTTTTCCCGTCTTTAAAATAGTATTTAATTTAATCAATATAGCAACTAATTATTATTGATTTTTAAAATTAATTTTTATTTAATAATTTTTTTAGTGTGAATTATATAATACAAGTCAATATTAAAGGTCATTATAAATAGTTAAAGAAAAATTTAATTTTAACTAAATAATTTTAGAAAATGTTAATTAAATATTAATATCACATTTTACTAAAAAAAAATTATGAAATATAAATCAATTTTTAGAGACTAAAAATGATAAGTTGTTATAGTGACTAAATTAGAAATCATTTTAAAGACTAAAAATAATTAATTTGTATTATTGTTAAATGATTTCTACATTAGTGTTTAATTAGCGACCAATATTTTTGCTACCAATAATTTAGATTCTCAATTAAAAATTGTCCCTAATCTATTGCCCTAATTTTTTCAATTAAAAACAATTTTTCTAGCAACAATCAAAAACTCATTAGCACCATCACCTTAAAGAGTCTCACTTAATAATATCAGGTGATCACTACACAATCAGAACTCAACGACCAACGCACGACACAAACACAATCGTCGCACAACCAGAACTGAGACAAAGGCGAACACAAACTCAATGAACATGACAACAAACAAAGGTGAGGGAAGTGACCACAAACAGAAGTGAGGCAACAACGAACATGATAAACAACCACAACGAAACGACCTCAACTAACAAAAGAACCCTAACCGATTTGATTTCTGGTTTAGAAATGATATTATTTTGGGTTTAAAAAAATTCCTATAAACTCATTGACTCGGTTGCCAACTCATGGGTTCAAACGAATTCACTATATTTACAACGAGTTTATCACTCCAAAATACAAGTTTGCTTTTGAGTTAACTCCGTCATAATGAATGAAAATTTAAATTTGTCAGGAGTTGGATAACCATAATTGGTGGTGGTATAACATTGGAGACCCGATAAATGGTGCACTTTTATTGCAATGGAATTGTTTTCCTAAAACAAAAATCTAGATAAATCTTTGAATTTCTTCTTATTTTAATTTTGAATTTTGCTATATCTTGAAACAGGGATGCGTGGCAGATAGGATCATATAGGTTGCTTTTATACATCTAGCAGGTAAATAGGTTATATCCCCTCATGTGAAATAGGAATGGTATGTCTTTACATATGTCACCCCTTATATATATCTGATAAAAATAGTGAAGTATATTATTACCTAGATGAAATAAAGCATGGGATACCAAGTTTCTTAAAGTGAAAACACATTTTTATTTTTATCATAACAAATGATCACGTCTTGCTATTCTTAAGCATTATTACTTTGGGGTCACTGATATTTGTACCCGTGGTAGACACCCTCATGACACGTTTGGTACTTCCAAGAAGAAATAAATGAATTACAAGAGTGTGGAAGAAAATCATAGCTACATATACCCTTAGAAGAAGATATATGTAAAACCAGTATGAAAACATTGCTGAAAAAAGAGAATATATATAATTATAAAACCAGTTCACAACTTCTTATACCAAAACCCCAGCAAAATTTAAACCCTAAAGAAATAACTCACAAAATTTATCTTTACAATGTATTATCTTTTCAAAATAAATATCCTCTCAAATCCGATTTATTTATTAATTTTAACGTAGCTGATTTAACTTTCCGTGAGAAAACTGATTTAAACAACTGAGAAATTACAAAACTCGATGCGAAAAATTTAAAAATCACACATAAAATAAAATACGTTATTAAAACGGCAATTAAAAAGGTGATAATTCTGTGTAGAATTTATAAAACTTAACATAATTGAAAAGTACAATATTATTAAAGAATATTATTCTTACGTTCCTTCATCAATATTGAATTAATTCTGCCAATACAACCACAATCAGCACCACCAGCACTCCAAAAAGGATCGCAAGCTTAACTTTTTCAATGAGCTTATATTATAATAGCATATATAGAATCTGTTTAAATAGAATAAAATTCCATAAAAACTAATGAGACAACAAAAATCTTCAGAATTTAAAATTAGTTTATACAAAAATTAAAAATTAGACCCACAGTGATTTTGAAAAATTTATTCAATTTTTCTTTCTATTTTCTTCTCTTGTAAGTGTATATCAAAATGTTTATTCACCCGGACTGATAGTAAAGGAGACATGAATAGGCTGCCAATGACAAAGTAACCAAATAAAAACTACCACACTGCTTACCTCAGAAGTCAAGAAAATTACAATCTCCAAAAAAATAGCTAGCAAGATCAAAAGGAAATGGCAAAATGCAAAATAAAGAAAATTTACATCACTCCACAAGGAAAATTTTATTTTCATTATAAAATAAGACGGTGAATAATATTATAACACGTTACCCAAAGAATATTTGGAAATAAATTTATTCTGTCAAAGCCAAAATATTGACGTCCACCTAGACTAAAAATCATATAAAATATTTAAACAAAATGGTCAAAAACTTGTTTTTAGATGGATTGAAGATTGCTAATTAAGCTTTTATTGATTAGAACTCAAATTTGCCTTTGAATTTTCCGATGAATGAGGTGAGCTCTCGGTGCAAGCAGTGCAAGAAAGAGGATTGTCAACAAGATTGATCCGCAATGTTCGGTGCCTCTCCTCATTCCCAGGTACATGGAGGAGAGCATCCATGATTAAAATGTCCCAGTCACGATGAAGGAAAAAGGAAGACCAAGTGTCATCTGTTTCAAAGAAGCCAAACCAATAATAATTTCTGTTACCTATCAAACTGGCCTCGGTGTTCCCACTTTCCAAACTCTAGATCTTATAAAGTCAAGTACAATTTACAAGCAAAATAATATAATATGTCAAGGTAAACAGCCAGATCATGGTGGTTATACATACACACTAAAATGGTTAACTAGCAGTTTGTGAAAAGGTTTTCATTCGAATCATAAAGATAAATATTCAAATTACTAACCTCCATTTCGAACTGCCTTCAGCTGCAAGATACCGGTGCCTTGCGGCCCAGAAACAGGAAATGAGCATGAAACAGAATGTCTTTTATGAGCTACTGCAAGAGATGCATTGTACCATGGACCTTTAACAATAGGTTCTCCGATAGCATCTATTAGTCCTTGGTTCTTGGTCGCCCTCTCCATGGCCTTGCTGAAAATTTTGCAGCTAATAACTTTAGGGGCTGCCATGGTAGACAAGTTTTCAAATTGAAATGTAAAGAACAAAAGTCGAGAAACTACTTATGTGATAAGTCATATGTATTAGTAACAGTCTCATAAAAGTATTGAATAAGCTAACTATCTAGTGTCTAATATGTAAAAGAACAAATAAAAATAGAATAGGATTTATAAGGTGAGATAGGATGGTGAAGAATTTGAAAATAGCGCTTATTTTAATCAAAGTTGGAGAGCTAGGTAGCTGGAGTGTAGATAGAAAAGGACAAAAATAGAACAAATATCTCAGAAGCCCTTCTTACTCCATGAGAAACTTTTGTAGTTAGCAACTAAGAGTATAATTATTATCTCAGTATTCTAGATCTGATTTGTGTGCACCACCTTAGTGCCCTTGTTCTTTTCTATGGAAAATGAAAATGCCATGCAGAGTAGAGCTATTTCGGGAAAAAAAAAAGATAACCATAAACTTTAGATGCTAAAAGGTTTCAGTTAAACAAGGACAAGTTTTGGCCTCCTTGAGGAACATAGCCTTTCCATGGGCAATAACGATAGGAAATATCATAAACAAAGTCTGAAAAACACTATGTTAAAATGCATCTCTTAATAGTTTTCTCAGGCCCGGCTAATGCAGTCCCAAGAGATTAAGGTAAAATAACTAGCTATTATACTCTTAACTCGGAATACCAAATAACATCTCAATATACCTGCTACATCCACGATATATGGCAAGGTCATCAAGGGCACTCAGAGCGACACCACCAGTAATAGTAACCAAAATAAATGACACTGCCTTTCTACCATAGTATTTGCTGGTCTCTTCATCCACATTCCTCGTGGAACTGCAACAGTTTAAAAAATAGTAGTATATTACAGTTCAATTATGATGTCAATTCCAAAAATATACCTAAAAAATGCATCTAGGAAAAGCATATCTATCTTCAGATACCTAACTAGATAAAAGAAATATGCTAAGAATGACAAGCAACAAGAGCACAAATTTGTATGAGTACCTATCCTCCATATTCATTTAAATGAAAAATGTTAACAAGTACTTCGTGTTTTTTCACTTGCAAAACAAGTTCAGCTGAAAAAAATAAGTATTACTTTGGGTAGAAATATAGTTTTGATCCCTCATCTGAATTTTTATTTTTATTTTTGTATATGCTCTGGTAATTTTAAAAAGTTTCACTTAAACACATAAATCTGTTCAATTTGGTGATACGTGACAAAGTTTGAGAGATGCTACTTCAGATGGGCATTTGCCACATTAAACAAAATTAACAATGTTACTGCATAAAATAGACAGAAAGACCATTTTGATATAACAAAACCTAAATAAAACTTTTTTAACTAAACCAAACACTAAGATGAGGAGCCAAAATTATATTTTTAGACTATTATTCAACTTCCTTTGCTTTAGAACTCGTCTCGGAATATTCTGAATTCACGGGCTTTACCTATCGCGATGAAAACTGTAAAATTCCTAATTTGAGTTACAGAATATAATTACTTTGTTGAGCTATGAATTCGGAAATTTTAAAGCGTGAAAAAATGAGGGCATTGATGAGTGTTTAAGTACACTCAAAATCCCCAATTCTTGCAAACCTCGTCATATACATATAATTTAACAATTGATCTCTAATAGAAACGCATAACTTACAAAATCTAAAACAGCCAATAAAATTTACGAGTACCAATCAACAACAATCAAATCCACTACAAGACGAAAATAAAGACAAGGAGGGCAATAAGATGGAAATAGAAGAACCATAGAGCTTACGAGGAAATCTGAGGTTTTGGGGAGAGTTTGAGGAATGAGCTTAACCTCTTTACCAACATGATCAATCAACAAATGTCGTGTCACCGTTGTCGGTAGCTTGCGATTTCGCGAGTTATCAAAACGAACTACGAGAAATTGCGATTTTGCGTAGTATATTGACGTGAAGATGAAAAATTTAGGTTTTTTTGGGAACGAAAATGGAGTGAAAACTCAATTATGATAAACCCTAAACTTACAGGACGAGATTCGAGAAAGATTGTGAGGTTTAGTACTATTATTACACCCCAAAACTCAAATTTGAAAATAATTTTACATTTGATTTATTCGATTTTTAGTTAATTCTGTTTTTGTCTTCATTTAATTCTTAAATCTTTTGCATAAATTGTGAGAGGAATAATAAGCAAGCTTCTTTTATTATTTTCTTTTATTGAAAAAAATCTACAAAATAAATAATTACTTAGTAATTTCTTTAAAAAATAGTAAAAAGAAAACAAAAGTTTTTTTTTTCTACTTCTACTTTTATACAGTCATATTTTTTAAGCACAACTAAAGATTCAATGATAAAAGACTAATTGCAAAGTTAAAAACAATGTTAGTACAAGGGTTTTTGACCATCATGTTTTTTTTTTTTTATCAAAATGGGATTCGTTTAAAAAAAAATTTTCAAATTTAGGTAAGTCGAGTCAATTTGGCACGATTTTATATGCACAAATCGTCCCAATTAGACACGACTCTGTCATTTCATATTGAAATCATGTCAGTTTGGCACGACTTCTGTCACGTCATCATTTTTATTTTTTTATTGTTTATATATTGTATAGTAAGTTATGTAATGTTAAAAATTAATTTGATACATAATTTTCTAAAAGTGTTAGTTTTAATGAATCAAAAATTGGATAATCATATACGGTAATGTAATACAATAACTTGATTATTTGATTAATTAAAAATGAAGAAAATTGTTATTGAATTTGGAAATAAATAGATAAATGAAAATTTATTGTATTTGGAAAATAAATAGAGAATTATTGTTGTGAATTTGTACGACTTCAGTATGACATGGCAGTGTCGTGTCTAATTGGGACGATTTGTGCATATGGCACGACTTGCGTAAATTTGTATTTTTTTTAAAACGGATTCCATTTTGATAAAAAGAAAAAAAAAATAACCTCAACATAAAAAAAAAAAAAAAAAAACTCTTATTTCTTTCTATTAAGATGTTAAGAAAATAGGAAATGATGTGTTAACTTATAATAATTTAAATATCCTCACATATTCAGTAGTGATGAAAGTTCTTCTTATTTTAACGTGATAATTAAAAAATATATATTAATTATTAAGAAAATTTTATAAAATAAAATTTATGAAATACTTTAATAACAAGAAGTATCAATAAAATCTCATTAACATATGTTCTAAACAATTATAATATAATAATATTTAAGTTTAATTCAACATTATAAATTTATTTTATAAGATAAGAATTTGTATATTATAAAATATTCTTATATTTAATTAATTTTAACACTAATACTTTAAAACATTTTAACATTTATATTTTTTTAATAAATAGTTTGTTAAATTACAATTGAAATTTTCATATGTATGTTATTTGATAATACATGTGAGTTTTTACTTCATGTTATTTTTTTCGTATTTTAAATATAGTTGTCAATAAGATTAAATCAGTTTCTTATTAGATTTTAAGTTTTTCTTTCATAATTTTTTTCTTTTGTAGTATTTTATTTTCTATGTTTGACTTCCTATAAATAATTAGAGGATCTTAAAATATCTTTGACTGATTAAAGTAACTTAAAATAAGAGAAGTTAATTATTTTTTAAATTCTAATTTAAGTTTTGTTATAATGATTTGATTTAATATGTATGTATGTGTGAAATGGTGGAATTTTTTCTTTTCTTTTGGAGAATATAAATAAACCTTATTAATAAGTTTATGGACATAAATTGAAAATGTTGGATAAAAAATATAAATGCACTATAATACTTTTACCAGTACTATTTTATTGACCGGAATTCATCATTTATGCGTGATCTATAAAATATACTCTTAAAAGTTTTATTCGATGTACTTCTTTAGTGAGTTTTACTCGAATTTCATCGATAATTTTTTTCTTTTGTAGTATTTTATTTTCTATGTTTGACTTCCTATAGGATCTTTAAATATCTTTGACTGATTAAAGTAACTTAAAATAAGAGAAGTTAATTATTTTTGAAATTCTAATTTAAGTTTTGTTGTAATGATTTGATTTTATATGTATGTATGTGTGAAATGGTGGAATTTTTTTGTTTTGGAAAATATAAATAAACCTTATTAATAAGTTTATGGACATAAATTGAAAATGTTGGATAAAAAGTATAAATGCATTATAATACTCTTATTTAGCATCTAACTATTACGATAATATAGGTAAAAATATAATTTTTTTCAATTTATAAACATCTTTAGTTTAGAAAATAAAACAGTGCATAGTTTCCATGTTGATATATATATATATATATATATATATATATATATATTTATTAAAAGTTCAATTATATATATTTATTAAATATATAATTTTAACTTAATTGTTTTAATCATTAAGATTTATATTATTTAAATTTTAAAATAAGTATTTTATGTATTGTATACTTACAGAAAAAAAAATTAACATATATATTTTTTCTTTCACTATCTTTTGAATTGATTAGTTTTTTGACACAAGATCATTACATTCAAGGGAAATTTTACCAGTACTTTTTTATTGACTGAAATTCATCATTTATGTGTGATCTATAAAAAAAATCTTAAAAGTTTTATTCGATATATTTATTTAGTGAGTTTTATTCGAATTTCATTGATAATAAAAATGTGTTAAAAATAATGTATATTAATGTAAGATTATTTTGAGTTTGAAAACAAAATAATGTATTAGTCAAAGAGCTGAAGGATGTTATCTCCGGTTGCACATATCATTTTGATTATTAAACCTCATATTGACTTTGGGTTCTAACCTAATTTTGCATAGTAATTTCTATTACCATTTGTTTATATATAAGCTATAAGTATTTGTTAGAACCCATCATTTATTAAAAATACAGAACTTTTTCCAGTAATTATATTTTTATATTTAATCAAAATGTTAACTTTTCATAAGTCTAAATGATGCACTTTCATTTTCCTTTTATTTGAACAAAACTATACTTTAAGTCTCTTGTATTCTCATATATATGATAATTATTTTTGTATATTTAGAACCATATTTTTTTTAAGTAAGATTATCAATTTTTTAAGTATTTAAAATAATTATTACTATTATTTATATTATAGAAAGTCTACACACTTATATAGAAAATTTGTCATAAATATTTCATTTGAGAAAGTTAAGAGATTACGTATAATCCAAAATCTTAAAATAATAGATATTATGTATGTTTTTTTTTATATAACTCATTCATAGTATTTATTTATGCATGAATGATATGAAGCTCACACTTATAATAATAATAATAATAAAAAATTATAAATGAATTGATGAATTTGTGACCTCAATTATAATTAGAAAAGGCATGGGAAGATGATAGGTTTACAATTTTAGGTTTCGGCTGCTGATAAAAATCTTCAATTGAATTTCGTCTATGTATCAACACTGTAAGACGTTTTCTTCGGAATTGTAACCAACCTTTTTATCATAACAAGAGAGAAAACAAAAACAAAAAATATAAAATATAGAATATTGGTTACGTATCCAGAATAAAAATAGTTTTACATTGTAATCAATTGTAAATTAGCACATTTAGAATAATTGATTTAAAATTTATATCAATAATGATATTTAATCAGGTATTAGTATAAAATTATTTCTTTAATTGCCCATTTAGTCTTTAATATTTATAAATTTTACTTTTTAGTTCTTATATTTAAAGATTGTCAATTTTATCATTTTACATTATTTTAGTTTTTATTTCTACAATTTATAGGGTTTAAAATACATTTAAATGTAAAATTTATTCAATCACATGTAGTAAATGGATAATTACACCCCTTTTGTCATCTAGAATTTGTATCCATCTTCTCTAGGTTTAATTAATCTTTGTTTTGATGTCTAATGTAAAAAGTTTATGGTATTAATTTTTTTTCATTTTTTCAATTTTTTTTTGTTTGTTTTTATATTTCAAATGTCACATTTTTGTTGCTTTTCTTTCTTTATTATCTTTCATGACTTAGAAAGAAATAGAAAACATTAAAAACGACAAAAGAAATAGAAAACTTGTTAACATAAGAGGGTGTACAGCAGAATACAGTTCCAAAAACGAGGAAGCACGTTTTGATTTTGTTTCTACAATTGAATTTTGTTTCAGGAATCTCCCATGGAATATCTTGGAAGATCAATTACAAGTTGTGTACTAGAAATGCAGAAGTGTCAAATAAGCGCGTGAAGAGGCACGTGTAGGGAGAAGAAGAGTTTGTTTGTGTCAATACAAACGTGAAATGAAACAAAGTTGAATTAAGATTTTGGTGTCCCGAGCCAAACAATAATTAGGGTCATGCCCTCCATGTGAAAGGTTGGTATGCTAATGCTAGTACTTTCTTCAATAATGCATCATTTTCTTTTTCTTCTTTTTGTAATAATATTAATAATTTTTATAATGCTTCATTTTAATTACTGCATTGGAAACAATTGTGCCCTTTTCCAAGTTCTTTTCAATTTCCATGTGCACTGTCGTCCAAGTACTCTTCAAGTTGATATTTTTCTGTCATCCAAATGCTATATCTACCACACATTCACCACCCAAATGAATTTTTATTTTTTAGGGGGGGAAATAAACCACCTTTTTTTGTTTATTGATTATAATATTTGACAGAGAAGGTTAAACCACTCACATTCACATGCACCCTCAGGAAAAGTCTTCTACTTTATTATATAAAGGATCCTGCTTTTGTACATTTAAATGTTTTCATTTGGTGTGTGCTACTAAAAAAAATCTCTTCCTTCCAATCACTCGTCTGAAATTACATAGATTAAAGGGTCATCGAGGACTCTTTCAGCATCTCAAAAGGGTATTGTTCTTTTCTTCTCTTTCTCTTCCTTTTCCAAGCCAAACATTATTTTTTTGTGTTATTTACTGGACAATTAGCATCGTTGCTTTTCCTTGTATCCATCATGTCAATTTGTTTTCTGTTTGAAAAACCAATATGCTTTATGACTTTCTCTTCTCTAGTGTTTTTTTTTTTTTTTTTTTTTCTTAAGAATTAATTTGCTGTTTTTTTCTTTTTTTTCCTTGATTTATTCTCAAAAGTCT
>Ga0123342_1000339_pt1 | contig 70756 bp, 24 predicted proteins | sample Turbeawhitnodule_FD_89960 | JGI IMG/M metagenome (GOLD analysis project Ga0123342, IMG submission 89960) | Root nodule microbial communities of legume samples collected from Mexico - Turtle bean Mexico white nodule | ecosystem: Host-associated > Plants > Roots > Nodule | place: Mexico: Nepantla... | reverse complement strand
TTACTAAATATGAATCCCCAAAATCCAAAGCAAAACCTGATCTTCATCAACAGCAGTCAGAATCACACATCCTGCACACTTAAACCTGCAAAAGATACATGTAAAATCATCACTTAAACAAAGCACTTCATCCAAAATTAAGAAAAAAAACAAGACCCAGTTGCGACATGCAATGTAACTTGTTTCATTTTCTTAGCCATAACACAATCTTATCATTTACTTTAACCATCTTGAAGAACCATTCCAACTAAAGCCAAAAAACATACATACATACTGACTGACATGTAGCACTATAGAAGCATCAAACATAACAGCAGAAATAGTATAGTTGAGTAACAAACCTGGAGGAAGTGATTGCTTCAACTTATCAGCCTTCTCAGAGTCAAACACACAGAGGGTGTAAAGGTACTTGGAGCAGCGAACCTTGAACTTCACCACATCTTTGCTCCTCTTGATTTTCACAGAGCGTGCATCCTTCCTCCTAGCGGTGAGGAGGAAGTCTTTAATCTCATGAATCTGCTTCGGCTGCACAAAGCACCAAACACATTCAACATCAACTACCAAAATACGATAGAAAACCAGAGGAACAGCCCGAACAATGATAGTAAAATTCACAATACTTACAAATCATCACAAGCTACACAAAACAGTAACAACAAGGCCTTATACAACTAGATTAGTCATATAAACTGATCACATAATGTCATCTAACTGGGTTAACGGCTGATGCTTCAGTGATAATGCAATATAATCAAACATTTTACGAAATTAAAGGGTATCTCTAATTATTCCAATCTCTATTGCTGAAAGAATTACACAAGCAAAAGGGCTCAACCTGTACCAATCAAAAATCTGTTTCAGCTTCATAATCACAATTGTACTTATTGTAATATACTAAATCTACATTGAGCGTTGGCTGATCGTTACTAAGAAATTGAAAAGGGATAACGTAAAAGCCTTTGTTTTTACTTCGTAAAATGCAAATCCATCACAGAGAGAGGATACTGCACAATGCTACAAGAATTGGGGAAGATAATCGGAATAGAAAAAAATACCATAGTGAAATTCTACGATTGCCTCCTCGAAGGCTCGATCTTGCCCCGTCGACTTTGCTCTCACACTAGAGATTCAGAATCCACCTGCTTAGGGTTTATAAACCAAACCCTAGGTTAAAAATTTCCCTACCTATTTCCGCCAGAAGTATCAATTAAATGACACCCATATCCTTCACTTAAATGGGCCTCACTTAATCCGGGTTAAGCCCAAAGATATATGGCTCGCTTAACTCAGGAACGGACTATGCAATCAGCACCACCATAAATTTAAATTGCACCCATAGAATACGTGACAAGACCAAAATACCCCTTTCATATATTTATATTGAACCTACCTTCTTCTTTCAACGACTACGTTGCACTGTTGTGTTCATTGAAAAGGTAAATGTTTATGTGAATTTTTTACCTTTATTCTTTTGTGTTATCTTTGGCTTTTTTATTTGAAAATACATTTCATAATGCAACAATTTATGATATATGCATATAATTTATGTTGTTGCTACTGAGTTACAATGACAAGGGGACTAGTTGTTCTTCCACAAAAGTAAACTATAAGAAAACTTAAAATTGTCATTTGTATTTGATATAGTAATATTGTACAATTTATTTTATCATTAATATATTAGATATTATGATGATTTATTATATTTACTATAAGTAAATATTTTTATTATTAAAAAAACTTAATTTACATATTGTGTTTAAAATACAAAAATTAGAATTTTAAAAAAATAATTACGTTTAAAAGTGATTCTAAAAAAAATTACAAAACAGATTTAAAACATCCAAAAATGTATTATGAATTTTGTATTTCTGAAATACTCAAGATGTATTTCGAAATATATAGTCTAACACAATAAAAAATAATTAAATAACAATTAATCTTAGAAACAAAACATAATTAATAATTAGATATTATTTTATAAATTTATAAATTAATATCTAGAATAGTTAGCAGCTAAAATTTTGATAACTAATGTTATATATCAATTTAAAAACTATCTTATAAATTTTTATTAATAATAAAAATTATTTTAAATACCAACAATTTTTTAATTTATAAAATAATATATAACTTAGTTAATATAATAAAAAAATTTATTTTTATTATTTTTTTTAATCAAAATATATATTTTATAGTTTAAATTGTAGATTTTGTAATACAGTCTTAAAGAGTAAAATTGGATTCTCAAATTATATGGGGATCCATTTTAGGTTACGGGGTGCATTAACATAACTCCCTTTTGAGACTCTTATTAATGGACTGAATGATGACCCAAATAATTATTTCGAACATATATGATTTATCCAACCATTAAATCATACTGAATATTTATTTAATTCCCGTAGATTTGCAGTTAATTAATTACATAATAATATGGTATTATTTTAATGTAATTCTTTTTTTATCAGCATTTTAATGTAATTCTATTATGCTAAGTTCTTTATAAACGTAAAATGTTTATGAATAATTTTATATTAGAACCAATTAAATGTAAAATGTTTGTAAATAATTTTACAGAGTTTAAAGCCAGAATATTAATTTTAAAACTGATAATAAATATTATAATTTTCATTAATTTTTTGGTGTACTTAAAATTAGTTTTTTTTTTCTGAAAAAAAACTCAACTACAACTTTTCATTTTAATAAAAGTCAAACATGGATATATATACCACTCGACATAAGTAACGTAATTCATGATCACACTTGAGTTGAGCTAAAGTAAAATCTCAGAGCTATCGACTCTTCCATTCTTAAAAATGATAAAAATTCTTTTGTTTCTAGATTTTTTCAATCACAATTACAACATCCACATACTTCTCCAATATCGATTAATCTTCTGCGTTGCCCAAACAAGTTTGAATTGTAGAAAATGGGATTACACATTCCAATGGTACATTGTAAACTCCCCTGTCCACTTACTACACAAGCACCAAACACTTAAAATTAGCTTAGTTTTCTTTTGTAGTTAAAATCCTCTCATTATAGTTTTTTGTTAGTGATTAAGTTTTGGAAAAGGGAATAAAAAGGACATTTACACTATTTCCTTTATATCCTGGATCCAGTTTGTGTTGAAGCATCTGCATATTAATTCCTTTGATGTGGTTGTTGTTGGTATAGTGTTTGAACAGTGCATGGAAATAGTGCATGGAAGTGTATTAAAGAAGGAAAAGTGGTGAGAAAAAAAGGAAAAGAAGATTGTGTTGGTTGTGATGTTGTGCATGTATATATGCATGAGTACGAGAGAGAGAAACCAAGAATGTAAGTTATTGGGAGGGTGTGATAAGCAAGTAACGTATAAAAGAGTACTAATAGTACCAACAAGTCCAATCTAAATCCAAAAAGTTGCTTGCCACTATGTAATGTTGGCCTATTCAAACTAAAAAGCATGATGGGAAGAGGTGAGTGATTAAAGCAAATATGCTATTCAAATCAAATCACTTCACTCATGCTACCCACCAAGCTCTCTCATGGGTCCCCTCTCTTCTTCTTCTTCCTCCTTTTCATTCTACCTCCCAATTCTAAACACCTCATTAATTAATCACACATCATTCATATTAGGGTGTTTTTCAAATAATGCTTGAGTTGATGCTTAAAATGCATAGTGTTTACTCATAATTGGAGGCAATGAATATATATGTATAGGTATATAAGGGATGAAAGAGTGTGCATGAGAGTGGGCCATGGAGAAAAAGAAGAAATTGTAGAGCTTCATAACTTTTGAAAATTATGGCACATGTACGATTCCGTGTTTCCCACTTAACTCATCCATTTCTCTCTTTTCACCAACTTGCTTCTTTAAAGCCAAAGACTCATTCAACATTATCTTCTTTTCGATCACATCTACATCATATATATTTAGGTGTAAAACACTATTTCTCTTTATGTTACTTCAAACGATATATGATATATCTGATTATATATTTATAGATGATATACGTGATTATATATTTATAGATGATCTAATAGTAATCGATGATATATGATTATATATTTATACATGATCTAATAGTAATTGATAGTGGGTGGAGATTAACAAACTTTTGTTAAGATGAATTATAAATGATTCTGATATTATATTAATAAGTAAACTTTAAACATAACCCAACCTTGTGAAATCAATTCATAATATAAGATTTACCTATACTTATATATTATAAAATGTTCTTATATCTGGTTGATGTAAGATTTAAGTGTCACTCTTACCCTAAAAAAATAGTTTAAGGAAAACAATTGTCTAAACATTTTAAAAGTGTTCTTTAGCTATAACTAAGAATTAACACAGGAGGAAGAAGAGATAGGAAGATAAGAAAAATTATCTATATAAAATACAAATAAGCAATATAAGAAAGATAGATAAAAAAAAGTGTATATATATATATTTTTATATATATAAAAGTGTATGTAAAAATAGTAGAAGTTTATAATTTATAATTGCTATTTGTCACTCTCTCTTGCTCCCTTCAAATCATTTTGAAATCTTAGAATAAGAAGATATCATGTCGTCGTATTACAATAATTAATATATAATACTATTAAGTGATATGCACATATAAACTATATAGCAGAAAAATAACACTATTACCTATAATAAAAAGAAATTAATTAGATCCCATAATGGAGGTTTTTAGGTTTCTTTAGTTTATCTTGGTTTTAATTTTGTTCAGTGTGGAATTGAAAGTACTTTACAATTAATGCAGTGATAGTGACATATTAAATAAATTATAATGTACAAGTGTGTAAACTATTTTAAAAAATGGAAACCCGTTGTCATTATCATTGCTTTATTGTCATTTTACTTTGAAATTGGATAACAATAGGCATGCTATTTATACTTCTTGGAATTTGTTTGATTTTTAACTTTCTTTAAATTCCACTGAAAATTTAGTTGGGAAACTAAATTAAAATGTATAGAGAAAACTTATTGCACTTCACAACTTTTTATTCTATGATAATTGAATTTAATCGGATAAAAAATTGTAATGTAAAGTGCTATTTTAGTTCATAACAAAAAGAATTATAGTTTTATCTAATTAATATTATTCCAATACATTCAATATAGTTTCATATTGTTGAGAAGTTGAGAATAAAAGTAGTTTATATACTTCTTCTTTCTTCAATTCATTAAAAAATAAATTCGTGATGAAACATCAACCTCCAAAACAGACAACATCATATATATATATATATATATATATATAACGATATTTTAGTATATATTAATGACCATAAATAAAAAATAATAATACAAATTGTTACCAATAAGATCTTTATTATTTGTAAAGTGTGATCATTTATGAATAATTTTTTTTATAGTTTTAAAAAAAATCATAGTTAATTTTTTTTTCATGTGTAATTTACATTTTAAAATTTAAAATCGTCAATAAACATTCATTCTAAAAAAAATGATTTTGATACAATTTTTCCATAAAGTATTTTTTTTATTGGAGGTGTGAATATAACTTTTTTGAGTTAAAATAAAATTTCTACTCTAAAAAAGTATTATATTATTCTTATTAAATATTTAATATTACAAAGAATTAAAAATTTGAATGATGATGCATATTGCATTTTATTTTTTAGGAAAATTATATAAATATCTTTTAAAAAAATTACCAGCCAAATAAATTTTAGTAATGTTAAAGAATTACATATTCTTTAGGATTCCTAATTCCCAGATATGAAAAGTTTAACTAGTAGCAAACGTTCTTCTAAGATTTATACATTAAAAATAAAAATGCAATATTTTGTATTTTATTTCTTTTAATTTCTACTTTACAATATACTAATAAGTGTAAATTTAAAGATTCTACTACTATGTATATATAAAAGAGAAGTAAATTTGATGATAGAAAAGACCATGTCACCAGGATTAAATATATAATTTATTAGACATATTAATATTTATTATATTTTTTATCATTTTAATTAACAAGTGAAAATCCAAAATCTCCTTCATTGTACACTTCAAGAAATAAAATAATGGAAAAATAACTTTAGAAATAGTTCTGTTAATAAAATATTTTTCTAATGATAATTAAATATAATATAAATTATATAATAAATATATTGTATTTACAATATGATGTATCATTTCTATCACTAAAAAAATTATTAAATAAAACTAATTTTTGGAAAAAAAAATAGTTAATTTATAAATTTGTATCAATAATAATAATAAAAGATTTAAATATAATAATTTACAATTTATAAAATAGTATTTAATTTAGTCAATGTTCTGGCCGGTTGACCTGGGTCGTCTTTACGCGTGACTAGTTCTAACGAGCTAGGGCACCTTCGTTCTGCTCCGTCTGAGAGTACCTGAAAAAGAAGAACAAAGGGGCGCCCTCGCGGCCGTTTGCACTCCGACGATCAAGTCAGCTAGCGAGAAACACCAAAGTAACTAAAAACTGTATAGTAATTTTAATGACTGGAACTGTGTGGCTAAAACTGTACTGCCCTAATTGCCTTGTGCTCTCAGCGGATGCACTGTCAAGAACAACTAGGGTTTGTGCTCTGTATGTCTATCTGAGAACTAGGTTAAAACTCGTGTAACTGTGAAAGCGTACCTTACTAGGGCTCTTCGTGCCCTTTATATAGGTGAAAACTAGGGTTTACCTTTGTACTGCTGCTATTATCTAGGGTTCCTTGGAGAAGGTCCTTGTGCCGCTATCCTTAGGATCTTAGCGTATCTGGCCCATGGACTTCCCTTATCTGGAGTGCAATGATTAACCTTGTGGCCGCTTGGGCTCTAACTTGAGCGTTGTATCTCTCGCGCCATCATACTATTTAGGTGCCCTAATTAATCACGTGTCATGCATGCAGCCTTCCTTGGAGATCTTTAATGAGCACGTGGGCATTGTCACGTGCCATTTTGACTTGATCGTTTATTCTGTGCGGAGGGTCCCACAGTGCCGCCACCCAACTTAGGATTATCCCATCATGTGGCCCCCCCTTTCTGTGAAATGCTTACTGCGGGTTGACTCTTAGGCGATGTCTTACTTGGGCGACGTCTTGCTTAGGCGATGACCTTCTCTTGGGCAATAAAACTAATTTTTGGAAAAAAAAATAGTTAATTTATAAATTTGTATCAATAATAATAATAATAAAAGATTTAAATATAATAATTTACAATTTATAAAATAGTATTTAATTTAGTCAATATAATAATTAATTATTTTTATCTCTAAAATTAATTAATTTTTTTATTTAATAATTTGTATTTAACTTTTGCTACATAAAAATTATATAATATACAAGTAATTAATGTCTAACATAATCATAAAATCATTAAATAAAAATCAATCATAAAATCATTAAATAAAAATCAATTTGAGTTGACAAAAAATAATTAATTATTTTATTAACTTAAATACTATTTTATAGATTAGAAAGTTATGTATCTAAAATAGTTTTATTATTAATAAAAAAAGTTAGAATTTAAAGTAATTGGTAGTTAAATTTTGATAGTTAGTTAGATAATAATTTTAAAAATTTGTTTATAAATTTTATTATTAATAATAAAAATTACTTTAGATACCAATAATTTTTTAGTTTATAAAATAATATATAATTTAATCAATATGGTAAATATTTTTCTTTTAAAATTGGTTTTTATTTAATTATTTTTTTATAATATAAACATTAATAAATGATGTTTTTTAAAATTTTAATATGAAGAAATACTCTATAAGAGTTTTCATTATTCGTTAAATCGTGTATTACTTGAAAATGGAAATAAAAACTGAGTCTACTTTGATACAAAAGATAGGAAAAGATTTGTAAATTTTTAGTATACTTTTTTTTTTTTACATTTTTAAGTAAAGAAACAATAAAAAAATACTTTTACTTTGTATCCATATTAGTAAAAGTTGTTCCGAAAAACTTGTCCACAATTTTTAAAAATAAAATGAAATAAAATAAAAAATTTCATAAGTTATAACTTATTTATAAAAGATATAATTTTTCTAAAATTTTCACATATAGTTTATTTAAATTGCATCTAAATGAATTTTAATTTATAGATAAACTCGTTCTCTTTTCTAAAAGTGTTTATAAAGTAGATTTTTTAGCCACACCTTTTGCTAACTTATATTGATTTTAATGTTAACTACATTAACACTTTGATATTGAAAATTATACATTCCCTATTTTGTTATTAAAAAGAATTGTGCTTGATCCACTAAAAATAGGAAAATTTCAAAAAGAAATTACTCTGGTTTGACATTAGTATTGTTGTAGTTATACATATGAACACCATTAATGTAGTTCCATGGACAAAACTTCTAACAGAATGTACAAAATATAACTCCATCACCAACATTCATTTTTCTTTTTCTTTTATCTCTCCATACATACAAGTATGTTGAATTTTAAAAAGTTTGTATATATGTGCATAAAATAAGTTGTGCAGAGAACATTATTGATTGAAATCTGACATGGTGTACCAATGCAGAGTGAAAGAAAAGAAGCTGAGAGAAACAATCCATGTAGAAAAAGGAGAAGGAAGCATGGCATGGAATTCATAAAAAGAGCACAAGTGCAAACACCTTCAAACAAGAGAAAGGAAGCAATGAATTGAACTTCATCATCATAACAAAAGTTTAAAGTCTAACAACACAAACTCCCAAGCAAAAAAGCTACCCCTTTAAAGGAGAGTTTGACAGGAGAAAGATTACAAAACATGCAAGAATCACAAGACAAAGTTAAAAGAAAAATCCATTGCTATAAACTCCATCTCATTCATACTTCCTATTGCTATATATCCTCACAACCATGCACCTTAATTTTCACTCATCTTCTCTTCACTCCATGAGTTTTAATAACCTTTTATCTATCTACTCTATAAATAGAGAAATGATATACTGACAACCTGCTCGAATATACAATTCCTTAAAATTTCAATTTTTGCATGATATGAAGAAATTGACAACCTGCTTCAAAATACAACTCCATTTCTTTGTCGAAAATTTCAGTTTTTGCATGATATGATGAAATTATATTTTCATCATTTCATGCAAAAACTGAATAGAGTACTATTCTAGGTCAATATATCATTTATCATTTCATATATATATAGTAATGGTAACAAACATATATATATAATAATTATAGATAGAACATACATGTTGATTGATTTATTGATTGAATTGAAGTACATTTAAGTAGTATAGTATGATATTCTAGGGTTTCCATGCTGAAGCCCAAACCACTGGTTCCTCCTTCCATGTCAAGTAAATCCCTGAGAGATGATCATCACCCTGAGACACCACCAGTGACCACCCTGGTTGGTACCTCTTCAGCAATGCTTTCACATCATCCACCACATCATCGCTGAATCCCACCGGCGAAAACGCATTCCTCAGCCTCTCACACCACTGCGTTCCTCTCTCCCTCCTCTCACAACACTCTCCACCATCATCTTCCAAATCATCACAGCACGCCAAAACCCTAACTATGCTCCTCGAACACTCCCTCTCCAACATCAACCTCTCGTTGCTCGTCGCCGGAAAACTCTCCTCCAGCATCTCGAAGTACAGAGAGTAGAACCTCAGACACTCCTCCAAGCACTTCACCAAATCCTCCCTCCAGCTGCAGAAATCAGCTTCTTCCTCAACAACGGTCACCACTTTCGGACCGAGCGACTTGAACACGCGAATCAAGTTCTCCCTCTCTTCAACCTCCACTCTTCTCAACGCCCCCACGCAATTCACGGCGATCGCTTCGTCTTCCTGAACCCCCAACCCTTCTTTCGTGAGATCCCTGAAGCCGCTTATCACGTTGAATTCAAACGGCACGCCCATGAGCCTCGCGAACTTCTCCATCCGTTGGCCGACCTCCTTCATCACCGACCCCGCCAGCGCCACCACGGTGAGTTTGAGGTGCGGCGTCTCGTCGTTCCGCGTGGCCAACGCTTCCAGCAGAGTAGGCCACTGCGTGCAAAGCGTGTTGCTGAGATCGATGATGTGGAGCTTGGGCTCTCCCTCCAAGGCCTCCAAGATGGCGCCGTTGGAGGCCACGTGTCCGAAGGTGGTCCACGGGCTGACCTCCTGGAACTTGAGAATCAACCTCCTGGCGGAGTCGAAGGAGTGGCTCTTCTCGGCGACGGAGGAGAGCGTCTTGTAGCATCTCTGGCCGGAGTCGGTGGCTCTGCAGAACAAGGCTTGGAGGAAGTAAGAGGCGAGTTTCTGATCGCAGTCGCCGTAGGGGGAAGCGAGCTCGTTGAGCATCCAGAGAAGGTGGTGCGTTTTGGTGGAGTCTCGGTCTGATATTGCTTTTGCGCACTCTCTGAGAAGCTTGGGTGCCCATTTTCCATCATCGTTGGGCTCGGTGGAGTCGGAAGAACGGCTGGTGGAAGTGTGGCTCTGGTTGCTGCGATGCATGGTGGTGTTGTTGTTGTTATCTAATGGTGGTGGTTCATGAAGAATGTTGTTATTATGGTGGTGGTGGTGGTTGGATTGTGGTGATGGCTTCTTTGGAGTGGTGGTGGTGGTGTAAGGAGTTAAGTGCATATTGTGTAAGGTGTTGTTGTTGAAGTTGTTTGACTAAGTGAAAAGGTGGATCTATGAGATGCTAATTCCAATCTCTTTTGTGCTCAAATGGGCAACACAAAACCATATAAAGGGTCCTTTTCACAACTTGTCATAGCTTCTTCCTACTATTTTAATCACTTTCCATCTCTCTATATCTTTCTGCTAATTATAACTCATATACTCACTATATTCTTCAACTACAGCCACTTCCTTCTTTCTTGTTAACTGAATGTATATATACATATATGATTAAATAAAAACTAATTTTAAAAACTAAAAATAATTAGTTATTATATTGATTAAATTAGATATTATTTTAAATACTAAAAAAGTTATTAGTTTTTAAATTACTTTTTATTATGGATAAATAGATTTTAAATTAGTATTTAATTAGCTACTGATGTTTTAACTATAAATTATTTAAGTTCTAAATTTCAATTTCGTAGCAAAAAGTCTTGATAGTTAAATAGATACCAATTTAGAAACTATTTATCCATAATAAATCAATAAAATTTTAGTCTATATAAAATAGTATATAGTTTAGTCAATATAAAAACTAATGACTTTTTATCTCTAAAATTAGTTTCTATTTAATAATTTTTTAAATATATATATATATATTTATTGTTTGATTATTTGCCTTTTCTGGAAAATAGTTTCTATAATTAATACATGTGTATGTGGCAGCTGTGTTTTTTCTTTTTTGACTTTGAGCAGCTGTCATTATTATGTGGTTATGTATGTATGATGATATATGTTTTCTAAGATTTAATACCCGTTATTACATTTTATTTTAGCTTAATATTCTTTTTATTTGTTTTTATTGTTGGTGTTATTATCGTATAATCACATCAAGATTTTCTATTGAATAATGATGTTAATACAAAATAGTTGAGATTTTTTTTGGAGAACAAAATATTTTATAAGGGTTAAAAGTAAACTTTAAGCCCTTTAGTTCGATTGGAAGTAAACTTATTTTATTCTAATTTTTTATATAATATTTGACAATTTAATTGATTATCGTTTAAAAAAGAGTCTTTTTTTTATTTGATGTATGGCAAATTTTTTATAAATATAAAAAAGTAAGAAAATTACAAACATTTCTAAAACAATGAGATATATATATTAGTTATGTGATAGAATATTTATCTTATATCTTATTTGAGCAAAATTAAGAAAAGAAGCTTAATGATTGAAACAAATAAATCATTGATTAGGTGAACAAATTAAAATATAGCAAGTTATATTTATAATTTTAATCATGTTAATTCCATTTGTGTTTGATGGGTGAAGTGATATAAACGACCACATAGTTTTCTACAGTAGAGTTTTGTAGATAATGTTAAAATCATTTTAAGAAAGAACTTGCAGATTAGAAGAAAAACAAAACAGAAATTATCTGTGGGCAACAGAAAATTGCTGCTATCAATCGCTGTTAATTCAACCTGATGATAGAAAATAACCACTGTTAGGGCAGTGGCAACATAATTAATTAAATAAAACTCTACTTAATTAAATGATCTGAGTATATCTATTAATGGAGGCAGCATGAGAGAAATTAACTTCAGGCAATAATAAAACAAATTTAAGAAGGGTGATAAGTAAGATTTGGTATCACAAGAATAAGATCATTTTTAAAGATGGCGTGTTGGATCATGCAGAAATTTTCTCCTTAACTCACTTGAAGAGTTGGTATTGAATTACTTCTAAATTTTCCTCTACTTACTTCTCTTATTCTGATTGGTGTCTTGATCATTTGGTTTGTCTATTTTCGATTTAGCTTGTTTGTGTCGGTGTTAGTTGGATGGGGTTTGATATGTAATAGTTTGGAAGGTTTTGTGATGTCTGGTAGTTCTGAATTTTTTTATATAAAGGTTGGATCATCTCTTAAGTGGTTCTTATTTATATATCTTTTCTTACTGATAACAAAAATTGTACGAAAATAATCACAAATTTATCAGGAATTTGCATAAATTAAGATGTGGAAAGGAAGCCATCAATTCATTGACATGGTAGTGTCTAGTTTAATTCCTGAAGTTGGTTTGGAAGGGATAGAACATAAATTCCAACATATAAAATATGTGGGTTAGGAATCCTCAATCACTCAATAAGGCAATCAGATCATTCTAAAAGAAAAATAACAAACAACATTTTTCTTTACTGAATGCAAACAAATAGATGATGATAAAGGATATAGATCAATACTATATATATACATATACATATATATATATATATAACATTTTTATAATGGTTTGTTCTTAGACATTTTAAACTCTGTTGACTTTGCTATTAATCTTAAATTGCTCATAAATATGTACATAATCCATGGCTGTCAGATTAATTGTGTCTTCTCTTATTGTCTCTCTCTTTTTTAAGAAATGTTTTGTTTTGATTTTTTTTTTCATACATATATGTTCTTATTATATATGTATTGTGAATTGCTCACTAATTAACAAAATTAAGCATAAGAAGATGATGATAACGACATAGATGCCTGATGATGACCTTCCTCCTGCTTGAGGGTTTATGTCACCTTGTAAAGTTCAGATATCAAAAACAAGTTATTATTGCATGCATAAAAAATTACTCATCTTTTCATCGTCTTAATTCTACTCCAGAACACCAAATAAGTTATTGCTGCATAATTTTTTCTGCATAACCTTTTACTAAATATCAGAAGCCAGAAGACAGAAAAGAGGACATGTGTTGTTTCTTTATGTACTGAACTTAGATCCTTTTCAAAAAGCTTCAACTGTAAACTTTAGGAGACATACAATACAATTATTATGCTTTTCAAGGAAAAATTATCACTTGTTTTAAAAAACTCCTGATAAAAAGTACTCAGAACCACACATCTCATACCTATAATTTCGGGTTGAATATGTTTTTCGTCACTGTAACATGAAATGAAATTTTTGGTTTTTGATTTAAACTTTAGATCATCGTTTACCTATAACCTAGGTATAAAAATATTATAATGGGTATTTAAAGTAATTGTTAGTTTTTTTTTCAAAATTTGTCGTTGTTTTGATTGCAGATACCTACTATAAATACTTTCAATGATGAAGTAGAACTTCAAATTAATATGTATAGTTTACCTAGATATCGTTTTTGTTAACATATAAGTTTTCATGTGATGGTAGATGATTGTTGTTACTTGAGGTGTCAACCTAGCTGAGATATCAAACATATCTAACATGAAAGCTTTTATATATATATAAAAAAAAACTTCAAGTTGAATAAAAAAACCACATATTTCAATCATTTTCATATTACAAGTACCTGAATGATCTAAAATTTGGATACGAACGAAAACCAATTTCGTGTTATAGGAAAAACATATTTAACCCTATAATTAATAAGAAAGTTTAGCATCCTTGCGTGTATACATGAAGTAGCATTTAACAATAGCTGAAAATAAAATGGTATCAAATGGAAGTGATTCCCCAGCAATGATTAGGGAAGAAGACAAGGTTGAGAAAAGCTCTTACCATCTAATCATTGGAGAAAATGTGTTTGGCATAGCTTAATCCCTTTCTTAATAATTATTTAACTTTGTTAAAAGGGTTTATGGGCGATCCTATTGATGGTGGTCCATGATTTTCCAACTTTTCCTTGTCCACTTATTCATCATATTCTACAACTTAATTATCTCACAAATCTGTAAAGTAAAATACTTTATCACATCATTTTTCAACTTAACCTTCGTAAATTCCAGTTTTGTACGTAATGTTGATCATATGATTTCGTCATTCACTGTTTAATTTTGACTAATTAAACTTAATTATTGTCTAATCTCTAACAAAATAATTAGCGAATTCAAGGGTTTGGAAATTGTTTTTCTCACTAAAAACCAATCAGTTTTTTTGCTGTGTTTGGACTTAGATAAAGTGGGAAAAGGAAAGAAAGAAAAAGAGACTGGGAGATTATTTGGAGTTAGGAAAAGTGAGTAGAAAGGAAAGAAAAAGTTTGTAATTGATAAATATTTTATTTAAAAAAATATCAAAATTTAAATAATATTTATTTTATTTATTATTTAATTATTTTAATTTAATTATTCATTTTATTATAGTAATAAAAATATATTATAAATATTTAATCATTATATGTCACACATCAATTTAAAATATATAAAGAATTAATTAATTAAATTTTGTTCTTACAAATTAATTATTAAACATTAAAATTAAATTTTTTTTTATTATAATAATATTATTTATTTTAATTATTTATTATATTACAATTTTAAAGTAAATATTTTACTATATTTATTTTAACATAATTGGTATATATAATTAATTATCTCTTTGATGATAATTGATTATGGGTAGTTATTAAAACTTTTTTTCGTATATTAGCAGGAAAAATTAAGAACAAGTTTTGTATTGTTTTTCGTATTTTAATACTTTGATTTTTTTTTTTTGTGCTTCTGCGCTCCCATGTTTTCGTGTTGGAACAGAAAAGGGGAAAATCTACAAAGAAATTTTTTGCATCAGCATAAACTTTTTTTTCTTCTAAAAAATGTAATATTTCATCAACTGCCATTAACTAACTGCACATGCTTTGAAGATCTTATGTAACACTTCATCTCATACAAATTTCTAACTTTGGACAAAAAATCGATCATCCATCTGATTCAATTGTCATCTACGAAGTATAAGTTGTAATAAATCTTCAAAGGTAAAATGCACATAAGAATCATTTAATTAAGCATATTTAATATATTTTTAAAAATAAAAAATTACTATATTAGTAACAATTAGCAATTAAAATAGTAATATATTTGTCATTAACATAATTAAGTGCATTAAAATCATTTTTATCTCTCAAACTTTATTTAAATATTAATTAAATTCATCTTAATCCTATAGAACTTCAATGAGTAACCAAATTCGTTTTATCCTCACACAACTTTATTTTTATCAAAATAAAATCATTTCAGCTTTACACGATTTTAACGAAAAGAAATCATGTCTGGTTGGTACAATTTATCTATATTTAAAATATATATTTTTATCCATTTTCGTAACAAATCATGAGATTACTCATGTTATGTAAAATTTGATGGAAAACACACGCGAAAATAACACACATAATCACGAATCAACTGCATAAAATAAACAACATAAAATTTAACGTGATTCGGTCGCCAATATGCAACCTACATCCACGGTTGTTCTTACTTCGCACTCAACAAAATTTCCTTTATATTCCATGAATAAATTACTTTTGATCACCCAAAACTCATTTTTTTTCCCTATGAATTTCCGTGACCCATGTGCTACCCAATAGAACTTATGCAAAGAAATATTTTTGAAAATAACTTTTATGAATCACACCTTTAATATATCATATCAAAGTCTTCTAGCTTCATATGCAAGCAATAATTTACATAAGCTGATGGAAAATTGGAGTCACATGACTTGTTTCAAAGATTGGCAGATGGAGGCAGCACTTTGAGGAGGCTGACGTTACATGCCTCCACTAACTTCCCCCAAACATTGATTGATACATCCAAGAATGGGATGTCTCCAAATCTAATTTTATTTTCCTCTTGATTCTTTATGCACAACAATTACCTTAATCTTTTCTAATTTCACTGCACACTTTTGTTTCTTTTTTTATTATTTCCAAGAATCTCCAGTTAAACACGACCACATAGGACACTGAAGTGTGATAATTTCAGAATAGAAGACATCGATTTCATGCCTCATTCAGATGTCTATATGCATGGAGCTAGAGCACTACAGACAGTTTAACTAACCTCACACAAATACACATAAATGCATGCAAACAAAGAGAGACAACTACAACTTAGTTTACCTCCCAACTTGTACTGCAACAACCGTGCAACCCTATGCAGAGTTGTAGGCATGACAACCTTAAGCAGGAAACAGAAGGTGGTGTCTTGTGTATAACTGTAATTCACTGGAGTGGCAGGACAATGGGTGAGCCACGGCAGAGTTAAAGGTAATGATGGTGACAGGTTTGGAACAACACAAATTGATTGGTTGCAGCTGTTGTGTTATGCCAATGCTTCAAACATAGGCCATGGTTTTTTCATTTGGTGTCTTGATGGATTGGGATGAACTAATGATTTAACATGTGCCTTAGTAATTGCCACCACAACCAGCACCAATGCTTTTCAAGCACAAGTCATGCACTACTTAGAAATCAAAACAAATCTTGGCAATGCTAATGTATGAATAAGGGAATATAATTTCCCACCTTTAATAAACTTTCTCTAAGTAATTAACGGTAAATATATTACTATTAACAGAGTTGAATAATAGTCAAATACAACTTATAAATTTGATCTAAAATCTTATTCCTAAGAATCTCATTCCCAGAAAAATAGTTAATTGGAAATCAAAGGTTCTGTTTTTTAGAGGGGGGTAAAAATTTTGGATTTTGATGGAGCTTAATGAAAAAAATTCATCTATTTACCCACCTCTACCTAGTGAAATGATGGCTTTCGTTGTTTTAAATGTTTCACAACACGTGCTCATGCAAACGCCGACAAGAAAAGGAATAAAAGACACAGGATATGAAACCGACCATGAAGCCCCAATATGGCAATGTCAAGGACCCAAAACTACTAGAGGTCATATGGATAAAGATAAAAAGGAGCTTACGGACCCAATAAGAAGGAGTCATAATGGAACTTGTCAGAAACTTTTAATGATCAAGCTGAGCTGAACAGACACTTCTTTCTGAAAAGTACACTATGAAACAAGTAACATTTCATACTGACTCCATCATCTATCTATATACAGAAGTTTGCTTAAGTAGATTACTCTGAGATATAGATATGAGTGTTAGCTATAGTCAGGAGATAAAAAATCAAATACAATACAATAACACAGCTCCATCAAAAGATAAAAAAAGGAAAAGTTGTGACGTTCAATTACAAAGGTGCAGTAGCTGTGGTCTAGCTAGCATAACTAGTGCTTCCATCCCTTTGAGTGACCATCTTGCATGTAAGGCTCTAAAAATCCAATAAACTGAAAATAAAAGAAAAAACATTGAAGAGAAGTACGTTGAGAATTTATTTTAAATTGACAAGTGCTTGATAAAAATGAATCCTGGAAGTTGAAAAGTAAAAACTATACTCCAGGTTTAAACCTTACTCCCAGCCATTGAATATTAGATGAGTCCAACAGTGGTTACATCAAAATGCTTTAGGTTGAACATAATGTCATACTTCAAATTATGAGACAAGATAGGACGGTATACCACGCTTTAAGCAGTAATGGAAGCAGAAAAATAGCAGAATTTGGTGGGTATCCACACACCTTACTTCCATCTTCATTCCAGCGTGCACCATATCCATCAGCAACCCTTATTTCAAAGACAACTCCATGTGGTGGGACAGTATGCACATTCAGCCAACAACAATGTGATATTAAGCGGTTAATGGCATCCTTTGCAAGCATATTTTTATTAGAATCTATAAGAACATTGAAAAGGACAGGATCAGTGAAAACATGATCCATTTATTTGAAAGCAGTACACACTATTAATATACTCACTAAACATTCCAGCAGACACAGTGAAGCTAACTCAGAAAAACATCTTCAGACAAATTCTGTTAGAGCTCAAAGTCAATATGTCTGCCTGGTTTTGGATCAAGACAAGAGCAAGCTCAAAACATGAATTTTGTACTCTATTGGAGAAATAAGAAAATTGCAGGCCAAAATTAGAAATAGGTGGGATAATCATGTTGTAGTTAACTAATTGAATGTGGTGTAGTTACAGAAAGTATGTTTTGTTTTTCTATTTGACAGTAGGAAGTGATTATTTATCATCCCGTTTAACTCTTGAGTGAAGAGATACTCAGGTGAGTAGGGTGATAATACACACTCAGGGAAGGTTTTCAAGTTTTCACAAAACTTAAAATCTTCTTGACATAGAGGATACTTTTACTGGAGTGTTTAAATAGTCATAGGCAAGAGGTGTCGAACCAATGTTGTGTCTATCATTTTCTTTTCATTGTATATGTTCCTATTATCAATCCTTTGGTTGGGAGTTTTCCAAACATGATTAACAATATCTCATGCTTATTTTGTTTTTCTGCTAATCAGAGCTGAGAATTGTTTTCTCAGAGAAGAGCCTTGGATAAGGCTGGTTGGATAGTTCATCTACCAAATTTGTGGGTACTATAGAATTACATTAAGTTCCAGTTTTAAACCTATCAGATTCTTCTATGGGAAACAGATTCCATGTGCCAACAAACCTAGACAACCAAGGCAGAATCGAAATCAAAAGGAAATCACAAACATATATCTGAAATATTTCAATTCACAAAAAGAATCCTTACCATTTCCATTTATAGAACCCCAATAACTACCTATACTCCTACAAGCATGCTTGGCCAACGCACGAGCTCCATAAGTCAAGCCATTTTCCTGAATAATGATCATATAAGTGCAGATATATAATTTGACAAAGAGCATCATAGCATCATCCTATAGAGACCAAGAAAAAATTATTATAGTGAAAACAGTGAAAAGTTCTGCAGATCTTAACACTTGTTAATGTGGAGCAGTGTTGCTCTTAAGGTTCTTACATTTGGATTGCAGGGAAAATTAAAAGAGGCTAATAGAGTTGATATTGGCGGAGGAAGTGCATCAGAAATTGTCCCTGTGGTCTGCATCAGGCCTAGAAGGCCTTGAACACCCTCATAGCTTAATCCCTACACAAAAGTAGGACAACACAATAGTCAGAAACTATACTAGAGAATTTCTATATGAGAACACTTGGGTGTTACCATGAACGCATACAAATACTTCTGTCACTCCTGTACAACAAATCAATGAATAATTACTAATTACTAAGTTAACCATTGTTATTCTGCATATGAAATAAATACTATGATCATGGGTTTAGTATTCAACTTTTACAAATCAAAGACAACATCAAACCAATAGTTAATCATGTATACAACAAGGTGGAAGCAGCCTTTTTAAAGGAGTTGTAGATGATTTTCAAATCCAATAAGAGAAAAGTTAATATGGTATCAAAGGAAATTGAACCCACACAGAATAAGCTAGCCAAAGAATCGTATGGTTGATGGGTGAATTTTGAAACAATGATTGCAAGAACACCATTTTCATGTTCCTGCTCCTCTGTGTAGAACCTCCGGTAGACTTTTACACCTGTAATGCTATCCAAGTGTTATTCTGGAAGAGTCCACATAAATCTGGAATTGATTAACACAGAATAAATGGTGATTCTTTCATCTTAAAACCTTTTTGGATTATAGCACAATGTTGAGAACAAATAACCACTTCAAGTACATAGTTTGTTCATTTGGAATTGAATAACTCTCAGAATGGCTATTTGTCTAGTAGATACAATATAATAAGGATATTCAGTACCTTCTTCTGCACTTTCAACTCCTGGAAGAACTTTTCCAAGGCTTTCTGCCTCTAACATGGCAAAGAATGTTGGATACCGTCTTACTCCCTACACAGTAAAGCATTGATGCAGTTAAGAGAGAAATGCAAATCAAATCCATTACAGAATGAAGCAATATTATTAACCACACAAAGCAGTACCTGAACTTCGAACACCACAGACTTGTTAAAGAGAATCAGATTTCCTGATTTAATCCTGGAAACCAAATTAGGGGTTAAAAGGATAAATCAAAAAATTAAAAGTAAAATGGCCTTCTATAGTTCATAGTAGATTGGTAGAAAAATATTGAGAGATAATATCCAAGGACAGTCTATATGATATGGCTCCAGAGACTATGATATAATATTGTATTAAATGCATTTATGGACTTTGTTATGCAGCTTATTTTGATAGAACTTAGAAAAAATGAAACAAAATCACATAATTTCGCTCCCTAGACAGGTGAGAAAGGCATTTGATTCCACTTTGCTTTTGTTATATTGGAAGGACTAGCACCTAGATGGTATATGTAGCCCAAGGGAGAATCAAACCTTTCACGTGTTCACAACCAAATCTTAAAGAATTCAGCCCATATTAGTTGAAGTCACAAACCCTTTCGAATTTTTTTCTTGACATGAAAAATCACAAATAAGCCAGCTGTTTGTTCAGTTGGTTAAGTTTGCCTCCAATTGATTACCCAATGCTACTTTCATATGTATTTTACATCTAGAAGACTCAGTTCCAAAATTCAGACCACAACCTTTAATTTGAGGTCTAACTCTAACTCAATTTGAATCACATGCATGATAGTGTGCCACTCTGTTATAGTGGAGGAAATGTGCATATCTAAGAATATATTTTTAATTAAAAGTAAATAAATTGAACCTATTGTACTTCCCACTAGCACACCTCCCTTCAATTGTTTTTAGGCCATCTGCAGGAGATAAAATCATACTCCATAAGGCTTAGTACACATGGATTACATGAATCACAGTAGGAGTGAAAATGTCATATTCTGATAATCAAGGTACTTTGGGTGTAGTTTTCATTCTTTCTTTAAGTGGCAATAGATGATTTTTCTACCCAGCAACACGGTTAAGCAAAAGCACATAATTTCCAGACCTGATTACATTGAACTTCATCATATTCAAATAAAGTACAGACTGACAAATACCGGTTAGCTGCGAAAAGAAAGGCTCTTGGACGTGGAGTTCAAAGGAAACACCCTTCAAAATCTGTTGAAACAAAACACTACAACGAAATCAGCTTATGCAGTCAAATAAGTGGACAAATGGATGAGTCAACACATCATTATTTACATTTACTATTTCAAACCCCTTTTCCAGAATCAATTTGTGCCACTCTTGTTGTTTCTGCTGTGCGGAAGAATCTTCAAATTCATGGCACATGGCTAAATTGGCGCCTGTTCTACAAAACGTTTCAGAATGCATACACCTCAACAGAGCTGAGGCCAGACACTTGTACAAGGGATACGGTGGCACCCCTTCCAAAGAATCTGCAAAACAGTTAAAATATGCATATGGGTTGTCTTGGATTGGATGGTTATTTGAGGATACAGACATAAAGAACAACATTTTCAAATCAAAATCATAGAAAACAGAATAGTATGTAAGTACCATGTAAGGATGATGGGTGTGTTGGGTCATCTTTGAGAAGGGTGGAGCAGAATTGGGAAGAAAGATTGAGATGGTGAGAGCGAGAACTGAGACTGAACCTTACAAGTTCCTCTAAGCAATCACCCAGCTTCACCGGAAACGAACACTCATCACCATCACCATTTTCATCGTAAACACTATCATTCTTCTCCATTTTCCTCTCAATTCTATTACATTAATGATTATGTGTTCTATTTCATGGAATTCATTTTTACAAACTCGTACTACCTTCCTACTGTTTGACAGAAAGTCCAAATTATCCATAAATTATAAACAATGTAAATTGCATATTTAGAAATTTATTTTAGATTTTCAATTACAGACTTACTAATATATTTTGGATTTCATAATATACAAATATATTCAAAATATATTTTGGAATCCAAAAATATATTATACATTATCTACAACCGATAACCTAAACCCTAAACCCTAAACTCAGACACGTCTCTTAAATTGTGTGTTTGTGTCGGATATATGTATCGAACATCGACATTCTTACAATATGTATTGGTGAAGTGTTCAATTAAAAAAAATATTTATTGAATTTCGGACAATTCCAACACGATTCTAAAAAGAATAAATATATTATTTTTTTAGAAAATTAAATTTATTGTTTAAATTTTTATTATAATTATAAAAATAACGAACAAATCATTTTGAACTAAACATCTTCTGCTAACAAAAACTGAAACATATTTGTGCACATAAATCTTTATTGTCAATTTATATCATTTATAATTATATAATATATAGATATGTATCCACATATTCTACATTTTATAAATTATACATATTTTCGTATTCGTGTATCCAGTATCAATGTTTATACTTCATAGTCTATATAGTAGTGTACAATCCAATATATTTTTAGACGGCCTAATTTATAGTAAAGCATTGTTTCTTGCACTTCCATGTTTTCTTTTTACACCTTAATACACATGAAAAACGACAAAAGTACTATTTTGTACAATTCAATTGGAAAAATTCTAGACTGAATGATCCAAAAGTTTCTTAGATTGTATATGTTAGAAAGTTAAAAAAATAGGTGTTGTATTACAAATTTCACAAACTATAAGTGGAATTTTTTACTTTAGATGTTACAGTTTATAATACATTTTCAAATTGTGAAAGTTAAAATATATTTCAGATTATATAATTTGAAATTAAATTTTTCACTTTCAACAATCCGAAAATTTATTTTGGATTTAATAATGGAATTATTTTTTCACTTTTAGATTTTGAAATTCAAAAATATATTTCCAAATTCGATGAAGGGAGTAATTGAAAAATGCAAAATCAAAGAAAGGGAAAAGATGAAAAAAAATACTAGAGTTGACAAAAATAAAAACAAATTGATAAGGTTGGGATAAAAAAAGGTAAAACCAGTGTATTTTTTAATATTTTAATAGTTAATTAATTCAAACTTCGTATCTCTCATACTAATTCTCTAGTTTATTTTTTTAGGTTTCAACAATAAATTCAAAATTATGATTTTTGTTATCTAGTAAATTGAAAATGTATATTCGTTGGTTAATTTTATTAGAATTTCATTAGCACAACATTATAAAGAAATGAAAGGCATGCGTACGAATATTTATAAAGAAAAAGAAAATGATTATAATAAAATTGATTTTTTTATTGGATTTATCATAAACTATTGTTGTATAGAGCAAAAAGGTTTTGTTCTCCACGTCACTCGTAATTTTTGGACTCTTTAGTGTTTGTGGTTCTCGAATTTCTATTTAGTAGGATATCTGTAAAAGAACGTTTGACATTTAAGTTAATATTCAAAATTTGATGGTTGAGGTAATAAATGTTATTATACATTGATTTGATATTGATCAACCTATTTATATATATAAATTGGACTCTCGTGATAATGAGGTTAAATTAACACGGATATCTAAGTTAATATTTATCTTTGTCTCACATGAGATACAAGTTCATTGTTAATCTTGTGCTTAAATCATCTTAACTCTAACCTGTTGAGGTATACTTAACGAGAGAGTTAGAGTGATATTCGATCCAGATATCCGAAAAGTTAACGACCTTGTTTAGAACATTTCAGCATTATACAATACATATGTATGTATAATTAATTATTTTATAGTCACAATTATTATTGTTCTTACAAGGGCCTAGAAACAAAACTCATTTCTTTAAAATGTGTTGACTTCTCGGTCTTCCTGATCCTCTCAGTCTCCTCTCTTAGGTTGGGCTTTCAGTCTACTCTTCCTTTGACTTGGGATTGAGTTTGGATGACTGGTAAACTCATTTAACTGGACTGGATCAACCGAGTCTCTCGGTCTATCTACAATGCACTCCTATGCCAAATCAAAATCATTTTTGTATAATTATCAGATAAATTCACTCTACTTACCTCTTGGGTTGAACATCTATTTATAATGCTCTCTTATTGGGCTTAGAAACTGCTTGAGTCTTTTCTTTTTGCACCTAATATTTTTTAAACACACCTATATATTTGAGTCTGTTAAGTTGCCTAGAAAATACAATTATAGCTCATTAAAAGAAGTGATTTTCAAGGAAAAAAATCACTACCATTATTATAACATATGCATAATCAATTATGTAGCAATTAATCCATATGAATTTGTTAAATACGTTTTTTTTGGCAAATCGCATTTCTTAAGTAAGGAAAGAGCTATTGGTAAACCCTACATCTTTCTACACATAATCAACATATTCAAACCATCCTATATTCTCTTATTTCGTCTTTCTTAAATAGTACAACCATAGAAATATGTCATTTGCAAAAAATACTAAAAAACAAAAAATCTACAAAAAAGCTTTCCTAAAAATTAATCCACCGAAATTTTTATATTTTGAATATCATCAAAACTTTTTAACAGTTATAAAAAAGTATAGAAAAATTTGTTGTCATTCTTAAAATGATCCATATAACATCACATGACTTCTATTTATATGATTTGAAAGCTAAAAGATCCTTTCATTGAAAAAACACAGTAATAATACATTGACAAATGATGCAGTATAAAATCTCTGATTCATGATATAAAAAAAAAGGTATTTCTGTTATTTCATAACAAAAATTGAAATTTAAAAAAAAAAACAAGGTTATAGACTGTTAGAAATTGTTAATATATCACTTCTAAAAAAAAATATTCATTCATTTATTGTACGATGATTGTTGTACATCGAAATCCTCAAAGGACATTCTAGACACCTTTGGTCTATGTTTTGAGTTGTGTGTGTATTGTCTATGTACAAACTACAAATGTTGCACTACACAGGATTATCAGAAGCTGCTTGCGCATTTGCATTCTAGTACCCTGTTCCTAAGTTCTTTTGGACCAAATCTAATCAAATAATTGACTATTGATGAATTCAGATGCTGTCAAATCTGGATCTCTTTAACTGTTCTTTTTTCCAAGGCTTCGGTTGGTGCAAAATGAGGCTCCACAGAACCATCTGAAAGATTGCACCGATGCTCATGGCGAGTTTTCACAGTCCACAACACAATTAACAACACCATGATCACTGCAAGAAGCAGCATTCCTAGCCACACCATCTCAGCATATTTCTTCAAAGGCTTGCAGTGGTTGACAAGGACTTGAGAAAATGCTTCTTTTACCAGTTTGCATTCCAACAAGTGTTCCACACTTGGATACACATTCAGTACTTCCTGAATTGAATTTGTGTAAGCCTCAACTCTCGTGTACTGGCTGCCTGTTATGTAGTACAAGTTGTCACAGCTTCCATCAATGCCATTCAAACAAGTGAATGGTTTCAGTGCCTTGACAGGGAAATGAAGGTGTTAGCATATCTTGGTCTGGTAATTAAGGGCAGAAATAGAAGTCATGAAGACAATGTTACCTTTGGGATGTCTCCTATTCTTATAGTGTTCTTAGGGCAGTTCTCTGGCTGGTATAAGTACTTGGGTGGACCTGAGAAGGGGTTGCAGACATGAACAAGATTCACATCTGATGTTGCCTGCATGGCTGATATGTTTGCATTCACCTGGACAATGACCAAAACCAAAACATTAGTCCTCCTTCATCAGCTGGCTACGTTGGATTCAACACCAACATTGTATAAATAATAATACAGTGCAATCGTAGGATTCCAACACCAACTATAAGTCCTTGATTTGTGAGAAAATCCATCTTAGCAACATTTAAGACAATTGGGCACTTAACACACTACAAAAACAAAAAAACATGTATGTGGTAGTGGTTATTTTCGTATAAAATGACATTTATAAACGTCATAATATACGCGTGTGACGGTTCGTCAAATTGCCATAGAACTGACCGTCACAAAGTTTAATATGACACTCTTATGTGACTCATTGCAACACCCGCCATTTAACGTTTTATATAAAGTGGCGCTTTTTGTATGTAATTAATGTCAGTCAAAATTGGGAAAGAGATGGTATAGAGAGAACAAGTCAAAATTGGGAAAGAGGATGGTATAAAGAGAACAAAAACGCAGGAGGGTCTATATTTCGAAAGAGAATTGTGATGGTTCAAAATGACACGTTTTGAAGGAGAATTGTGGCGGTTATTAAATTGTCGTATTATACAGATAATTGTGACAGTTTTTAATAACTAACATATTAAAATTGCCACTACACGATTTTTTGTAGTAACATTAGTGTTGGTTAGTCAATTTGGTTCTTGAGATTAGTGTGTGCTAGGATGAAATTGACCAACTTGTTTATGTTAGGAACTAGACTTGTTTTTTATCAAATTGATTGGTTGTGTCATTTGAGATGTTTACTCTTATTTATATGATCATGTAGAAGAGGGAGGAGGGAGCTGATGTTTGTGAATTGTGATTTTGTAAAAGTTACCTTATTAACAAGGTTGTAGATCCCCGCACTGACATCAGATAGAACTGATTTTGCAGAGAGCAATTCATCACAAGGGAGGATTGAACTTAGGCTGTTGTTATAGGGATTTTCTTGAAAGTTGTCAAGAGCTGTGCATGCATCACCAGAAAATCTATGACAAAAAAAAAGAACTCTTAATATTTAACTGAAACTTCCATCTTATAAACATATTTATTGCAGGAAAATAATTTACTCTTAATATGTAATTCTTTACTTTTCTAAGAAGAAATAGACTCCAAAGAATAGCCAGCATATCACTGTCATCAACCAGCATAATATGACAAGCCTGTGAAAAAAGAAGAGGAAAACAATAACACAATTTTATATCTGCAACACAAAAAATATATGTATACATAAATAAATACACTTGCTTACAGGTATACTGCTCGCCGTATCCTCAGTACTCCAGAAACTGTTCACAAAAATTTCCAACATTTTATGAGAATTATGCATCATCTGTAGAAAATCACAAGATGTACAGATTTGAATTTGTCATTGATCTAAAGATACAAGTCATTGATGTTGAGCATATAGAACAACTGAAAATACCTGATAGAGCTATTACAGCAGCCAAGTTCATGCTTATGATCACTGTGGTAGTAACAAACCTGCAATCAAAAGATTTCCCTTATCATCACGAAATGCTTTATTCATTTTACAATTCATCAGGAATAGGAGAGATAAAGGGGAATCTTACACTAGTTTTAAGCCCTTGTCAATAAGGCGCCTATTCTTCATGGCTTGTTTTGCAATGTTTGCAGAGGCATCATCAAGTTTCTCAGTGGTGGAGTCAAGATTTACTGTAGTCTCAGCAGTGACATTGGCTTCCATAAAGTTACTTTCCATGTCTTTTAATGCTCCTGTTGTGTTTTGTATCGTTTCTGATGCCTCATTCGCTGTCTTGATTATAATATTAACAGCAGTCTTAGCTTCAGAATGGAATCTTGCACTCCCAGCAAGAACTAGCCCAGTTGCAGCTCTGCAGAAACAAGAGCCATGCATACATACATTACTTGTGGAAAAACCAGGAGTTTGAGATGGAATGGAACAATCTCCAATGAGTAATCATATTATTGTAGAGTTTGTTATTTTCATTATTACTTTCAAAACTAAATTTATGGAACTAATTTACAAAGTTCATGCCTTTCTTTGAATTACAAAGTCCAATGTGTTCAAGTTGTGGTTTTAAATAACAGACTAGTGTGTAGTAAATTCAAGCTAAAGAAAATTACGTTTCAATTTGGAAGACTATTTTAGTTCTTGCCTAAAGTTTTAAAAAAGGTCACTTTCAAGGCTTTTGGAGTCTTCACGGCTGCAATTTGTCCACAATTTTCTGCATTATTAACTAATTAAAACCTTTAAAATAAGCCTTTCACTACTGTTATGTGGACTGGTTTATACCCTTTGAGGTTTGGAAGGAAAGGAAATAAAAAAATGCTCCTATTCAGGAGCAACATTGTTACTAAGGTTAGAGAGACAAGGATGAATCACTTACATAGCAAAAGTGGCGAGTAATATAGCCAAAGGAATTGAAAGACCACAACTCTTGTAATTACAAGGAAAGACCTTCTTAATCCTTCTTCTGTCATTGTTTTGGCAAACCAAGGTTATTAACAAAAAGCTTCCATATACAATTCCACACAAAAGGCAGAGCACCCCAATTGCATATCCATATACTCCAGTGAAGATCACCGACTGCAAAAATGTTAAGGACATGTTAACAACATCTTTGATGTTACAAATTACATTCATAAAAGAAAAAAAATGAGAGATTTACACTCCAATAATGCTTGTTGGTGATGTTAAACCCTCCTCTGTATTTTTCGAAATTATGTAAAGGATCCACTCTAACAGTATTATCCGATTGTCTAATGGTATCTGACACATTATCTGCATCAAGCATGAACATCATAATTCTCATTGTCAATAACACAGATAATAGCAGAACAAGTGGAATCTGTACCTTATATCTATCAGTCACTTAATGGCAAAATTAAGTATCATATTTTCTGCAAGATAAGCATAATCATTGACTTTGGAGCATCAAATACAACACTATACATGCGTTCTCTACGTTTATTCTATAATAGGTAATAGATTATTTAAAATTACTATATCAGTAGGGGACCTGCTCTTAATGGCTTTTTAAAGCGTGAAGGACAACATAATTAATGATACAAAACGTTAATGAATATCATATTCATATCAAATAGACTAATTTCCATTTGATTTTTCCCTTAAATGCATGCATTCAATTTAAGGTTGTTGCTTTCCATCTTACGTCTATTAGTCGTGTACGTTATTTAGTTCTTACCCAATTGGGCAATTCATGAGATTTGACAAGGAACTGATTTTCCAATCATATCATTAGCATTAACAAGTTCATATATCCCTAATCTTTTCAGAATCAACATATACCCGAATACCCTTAAGTGCATGGCAATTTGAAAAAAATCTGAGGCAATATATTGAATCTATGAGCAAACCAAATCTTACCTGCAACAGAATCACTGGGTGAGAGGGCTTGTGATGCTACATATGGGGAAATCAAGACTGCAATAACTATAGTAGATACTAGGGTGTTGGTGGTGTTAGCTTTGACCATCTTTAACCTGCAAAATCAAGAACCAAGAAATGTTCACATATTCTGCTTAAATCCAACTCTGAGCATTGTGTTCTGTAACTGAACTAGAAGTAAAACATACGCAATCAACCAGGGTAGAGGAAAGAAGTTTCTAATAAATGTTCACGATATAATATGGACATGCATGTTAGATACAAAGAAGAAGCAATCTTCTTCAGTTTTCTGTGGTGCAATTGCTCAGAACTTTTTAAAGTTTTCCTTTCACATAGAATGAGTTGGGTACAAGGAAAGAACATTTTTTGACTGTGGAAGTGCATGTGGTCATTTCCAAACAACTTACTCGATAATCTGAGATACGAAAGGTGCTGAAAATTCACTCCAAAACCCTGCAAGAAGCTTCACTGGTTCCTGAGCATACCCGAAATCCTTTTATTGGCAAATAATCTTCCTTTTCAAATCCTCTCTAACAAAAACAGATTCAGCTTGAATAGCCACATTTGGGTGCACAAAAGTGTGGATATTTATATGTAGGATCACAACAATTCAGACTAGTCAAATGGCATTCTTAAGAAGGAAGAAGCCAAATCCAACCTCAACAGAAACACTATGGGATCTTTGTTATCTCTCTTTAACTAATTCTCAAGACAGAAAAAAACAAAATAAGAGCGTGGATGGGTTGGTTTCTTTAGCCAAATGTTTATGCATTAATTGGATCATTCTTTTCACCCATTTGAAGTTTGCAGTTCACACGTTAACTTTTTCGGGTGCTAACACACGCTCATGAACCATCGTGTGTAAAAGTAATTACCTAATAAGCAAATTGCTTAATAAAAAAATCTCCAAAAATGAGTGATAAAGTAGAACAGCAACTAATGAGGTTAGAGCACTTTTGATTATCATTATTGTTAAAAATGGGTTAGTGAATTGAGAAGGGTGAAGAAAAGCGTGTGAAACACTTGCTTAGAGTAGTAGAAAGTGTCAAAATTTTGTACCTAATCCATCTCTGACCTGACAGACAACTACTTCAAATTAAAGATTTGAAAAAAAATATGTGACATGTGTTACCAAATGATACTGTAGTTTGTCTAAACCATGAAGCTGAAATAATGCGTTTGGACCCAAACCTTGTTTTCTCTTTGTTTTCCCACATAAAGTCAAAAGATGGCAAAGGCATGACTTTCTGGTCAAGGTACCATGCCACCTGATGTCATTGTTTGACACACTCTTTCTTTTATCTAACGAAGATACGTATAATCTTTAAAATGTAAGATTTATATATTATATAATTATAAATTATATAAATTGACAATAAAAATTTATGTGTACAAATATTTTTATATTTTTTTATCATAACAGAAAGATGTTTTTCATGACTAATTCAGATGAATTTGTTTTTTTTATAATTATAATAAAAATTTATACAATAAATTTGAGTTTTAAGAAAATTAATGTATTTCTGGTTGACTTGACCATTATCGGAACATCTATAAATATATAGTCTAACGCAGGAGTCTTCTATGAAGATTGTGTTAAACATCTCACGTGGCTGAGTTAAGTTTAATATCAACTTTTTAAAAAAAAAATTAATATAAATGAATTTATCAATTAATTATTATTTTTTTACTATTTTTGTTATCATTAGGAATTGAAGAGGTATATATATACCTCCTCAAATAAGGTAAAAGTTACAAAATTAAAAATATAACTTTTCATTAAAAATACATCAGATGTAAAGTAAAATACTTCTGATAGTGAGTTAATAATCTTTAAATAACGACGAATTCGTTTTAAACGTGTCCTTTAAATAAGTTTTTTTTTTTTTTTTACAAAAGTTAATAACTTCACGTACGTGATATGATTTAAAGATTGTGTTAAAGTTATTTATATTATATCGCCTAATCGTAAACCACCTTATAAGGTAAATTTGTTTATCTTGGTAACTAATTTAAAAGTTAAAATAAACGTAATTTTAATTAATTAACAGTATAAAAATTTACACCCATAATTAAACTAATTAAAGTCTTTAATTAATTTTTATTTATTTATTTATTTACCAAAACCGCAGTAATATACCAAACTTTCTGCCTTCGAATAAACGATATTTTTCATCCTTAAAAAAAATCAAATACGATTGTTATGTATGATTTTCAAAATTAATAGTTCTTGTCTCTTATTTTTTTTAAATAGCACCCAAACTTTAGCTCCTAAAAATAACATTTTCTCTCTTATATAAGGGTCAAGGTTTGAGTATTGAAAAAACTAGAGAAATTAAAAGTGGTATTTTAAAAGTCAAAAATGAAGGAAGAAAAAGCCTCCCTGAAATAAATGGCACCATTCATGAAGGGTCAAACAAGGCAACAAAAAAACTGTTTATAATTTCTCTATATTTTTATCTGAACATAAACTGTAATGATTCATTGACTAAATAAAATTACTCATATGTATGTTAATGAAAAGTCGATTTTAACTTTTAAAAAAATAAATAAATAACTTTAAATAAAATATAATCTTATTGTTTTAAATAATTTCAGCTACACTTTCACATTATTTTTTAGTCGCTCTCAGGTTAAATAGTAAGGGTGAGAGAAGGACAATCACTCATTCTTAAAAACTATATTCTTAAGGACAAAGAGTCAGGCAAAAAAAAAAGAGGGCGAAGCTCTCCGTTCCTGGTTCTCGTGTAACTGGATCTCTCGAAACCACAATAATTCTCAGTTAGAATTAGATTCTAACTCAACACCTTTTGAGATTTTGAGAAGAGTTGTTCTTTGAAGAGCACATTACAATGAAAGTTATGAGTTGTGTTCAGGAAAATGTATGAGAGGGTTAACAAGAAAAATCGTTGTATTCGTTCTTCAGGACAAATATAATTTTTTTTTTAGTTTTATACTCCATTTTTACACATCATTGGATTTTTTTCTGGATTTTGTAGCTTCCAAACAAGTTAAAAAATATATAAAAAAAAGATACGGAAGTACAGGTAAAATTTCTTGGCAAATTAACGTTTTTAACACTAAATCCTAAACCGTAAAACCTATAATTTATTTTGCCGTCAAATTAAGATTTTTGACAAATAAAAAATAAAAAAAGTTATAAACGCAGACACCAATGGTGACGTGGGAAATGGACAGAAATATAGGAAAAGTGAAAGCATCGAAGATGGACAACCTCAACACTTCAACTCTTTATTATTTATTGTAAATTGTTACTGCTATTGTGGAGGCTGTGTTTGCTTTTGGACCCTTATTGTGTTTTTTCTTTCTTTTTATATTTAAACTCTGCCAAAGTGGAAGATGGTTTATGCAACTATGAAAGATCAACTTTAAACAAAGAATCAATCAAAGTGACTTCCACGGAAAGTGCTTTATTTCAGACCAGAAGTGCGTTTGTCGGATTAATTATGTACAAACAAATTAGAAAAAAAATAATTTTAATTCCGTTTCTAAATTGAGAATTTATGTTCTATTTTAAAGTTTAAATTTAGAATATGTATGAACCGACACGCTGACGTGGCTCGGTCTCCCTGACCGAGTTGACTAAGACACACTCTGATGTGATTCGTTCTTTCTGACCGAGCTGGCCGAGACACCACGCACGGTCAGGCCGACCAACACATATAACCATTAATGCTCAAACCAATGTCATTGAAGCTGAACTACCATTAAGAATTAGATAATACAACCATAAGTGTGATTCATTCCACTAATCAGAATCAATGAGGTAAGTCCATTAAAATAATATAAATAACACACATTTCAAGAAGCAAGGTACGTCATTATTTCTGTACACCTACCCGAGTACCGAACATCCTTTACTGACTTGAGCGTCGGAGTGTCTTCTGCAAGTACCTTCCCCATAGAGCCGAAAGAGTAGCACGAAGGCGAGAAGGATCTCAAACAGCCCTAGCAACCTGCCCAAAAGAAAGAGGAAGATGAATACTTCAATAGTTTTTTAGGTTTAATCTCCCTAGTAGGAAGATAATACATATTACAATAATAGCTCTCAATTTTTTAAAAATTATATCTACTTTTTTTGCTTTTATAATGGTCTCTTTTATTAAGAAATGTAAATATAATGCTTTTAGAACTTAAAAGAGATGCATGTATAATGGAAAAATAATAATAATATGAAGATAGTATATAGATTTAATCATAAGGATTTTTTTTTCTTCCTCTATTTTGTTTTTAGTGTCCGGAGGAGAAAAAGGTGTTCCTTAATATTTCTGGTTTGTAAAGTTTAAGACTGCATTAATTATTTTTTTTATCAATTATATTTTATTTTTGAAAATATTAAAGATAATTAAATTATTTTTTTATGGAAGTTTAAGTGGACCGCTGCTTGTATTAGTCGATTATTAATAATTTACTATATTTCACCTTTTCATCTAGCTTCCATTAATCAATAAATACATTATATTTTTTAAATAAGGAAGATGTAAAAGTCACAAAGAAAAATACAAACAGAAAAAAATATCAAAATGATAAGAGTATCATTAAATTTTTATTATAAATTATAATAAAATCAATATTAAATCTTAAACCAAACCTAAAAACAAATATAAGAAATATCTGAATAGAATCAACTAGATGTATTGTTTGTTTTGAAGGCTGAAGTTCTATCACGATTTTGTCTTTAAAAAAACATCTTAGTGGTTAAAGGAGAAAAAAATATACAAATGGTTCGTAGTCTCAACTTTATTTTTTTATCTGTCTAAATTCTTAAACAAATCGATGTGAGATTATATTGAAAGTAAAAGAAATATTGATTTTACTAAATATTTATTAAATAAAAATGAGAATTGTAGAATTTTGCTGAAAATGACATAAAACTGCTAACTCCATTGCATTTACAGTTAGGCAACATTAATTGCTAATTTATTAGTATGACCAAAACAATCTCCAAACCTTCAAAACATTGCTGTCTAGAATCAAACCTTGTTTATATTTTAAAGCCAATACAATTTCTTGCAAATTGTTACAGGTTTTGAGTATACTATAAATATTTAATTAATTTTTTTATTAAGAAATTATATTAAATATTTAAAATATTTTTATTTTATTTTTTAATTACTTTGTTATTTGATCTTGTTATGAATGACGTGATCATTAATCATTAAAACCGAGTAATATGATTTATCTGGTACAAACAGTTACATTTAATTTAATTTAATTTACTAATCAAATTGGGCCTTTGTTTATTAGTGAGTTAGAGAAGAGAAGACATAAACATAATGACATACATTTCATTTGCACAAAAATCAAACAAGTTATTACAATAAAAATAAAAATATTATATTTTAAGAAAAACAATATTTTTTAACAATAATTCAATTATTTAAATTTATTAGATTATTAAAATTTAAGTAATTCAAAATAATTTGATTCCTCTGTAATATAATTAAATTGTGAAGCATGTATAGAAAAATTATATGGGATTATAGTTCATTTTCAAAATAAATTATATTTTTTTAGCGTGGTCTAATTCTATATTAAATTTGAAGAATAACTTTAAATACACAAAAAAATTAAATATATATTTTTAAAAATTTAACTATTGGGAAGTCCACATTATCAACTTGACCGTTATAATATGATATGATAATCCATAATTCATTTGGCAATCACTTAGTAATGGGCTTACTTGGTTTGGACTTATACAGGACAAATTTAATACCAATTGCTTTTAAGCTTAAATCTATCATATAATAATTTAATATATAAATTATAATACATTAATATGTCTTAAAAAATATTTTATTTTTTTTAAATATAATGAATATTTTTCAAAGTGTACTAAGTTAAAATTTATTTAAATTGAATGACAAAAAAGTCTAATTTGCTTTAGATTATAATTTTCTTAACCATGCAGTTTTGTAAATTAGTTTAGTAGATGTAACTAAATAAAATTGTGTATAATTTGGACTTGGCAAACACACAAAACATTAAAATCTAAGAGTATATAAAAAAGAAAGTGAAAAGAAGAAGAATGAGACAATACAACTTGCTACCATGTCCCCCCATATATTAATTATTACAATAGAAAACCAAACTTACATTTTACACATTTTTTTTTTAATGAAAACTCTCAAAACTTGACATCTCGATTAAATTCGACTAAACGAAGACCTAAATTGAAATATTAAGTAACAATAATTATCTAAAAAATATTATTAAAAAAAATAAATAAAAAAATTAAACCAAAAAACATAATATTAACAAAAATGGTACACCTATACTTATTAATAAAAAAATTATAAAAAAAACTAAATAAAAATCTATTATATCTATGAAAATACAAAACCTAAGTGAACAAGTTTATCAATACAAGCATTTTCTTCAAAAAAAAAAATGTGAAAAACTCTAAATTTAATTTTTCGACATTAACTAAAACATGTTTCACCTATTACAAAACATCTAATAAACATTAGTCATAACCTTATATATTACAAACCAAGATAGAATCACATTTAAACCATAAACATTCATCCAAAATGAGAAAGAAAATCTAGTAAAATTAAAAAAAAAAATTATCATTTAATAATACAATGTTCATAATGAACTCCGAAGTCGCAACATAATTTGTAATACAGTCCTATATTTATTAATTTCACAACCGATTCTCATAAGACCATTATTAACAAGAATATAATAAAATATGCATAGTGAAATGTACCAACAGAAATAACTAACGATAAATAAAATTATACCACAACTTATTGACCTAATTGCCTAAATTTAACTCAATTAATACCAAGAATACTAAATAATTCCTATAGTATAGCTAAGTTAGGCCAACAAGGGAACAAAAAGCAGGAAAATCAACAATAGAAAAATAAAATAAAATAAAAACATTTTGAAACTAATTCAACTTGATGATTATCAACAATTATTCATTCTTGCTTTTTTTTTTTCCAAAAGTAAATATTTTGGGTCAACTTGATTGACGTTTGGAAGTTATTCTCCAATGAATTTTGCTTATGATGATTGTGGAGGGAGAGCTGTTCTTGGAAGTATGGAATTGGCTAGCTCTTCATTCACCTTCACAGGACGAGGTGGCATTTGCTTCATCACCTCTGGTGAATCATTTAACCTGAAAACAAACACAATAGTAAGCTTTTTACATCAAATCAAATTGGACTAAAATCATAGAAATGAACAAAAAATTACAACTCACTCGTTCACAATTTTAAGGATGTTGTCTCTAGTTTGGCAGAAAAGATTGATGTTCTCCTGTACCTGGAAACAAAAATCATTAACAGGTTGCTTTAAAACCACAAAAAATATCCCTTAGAATGGAAGTCATACCAACAACAATAAACTAGAACACCATTTACGGATCCAAAAATAGATAAAAAAAAACACTGGACCACCAATCATGCCAGATTGTAGATTAAATTAACACAAGATAAGAAACAACAAACACATAAGAGAAATTTTCAGCAAATATATTTAAACAGACACGGAATCTACAGACCTGTGAAAGATGACTAACATGAGAGCTTTTATTAAAAAAAAAACATACTCAGAGTACAATTACTTGCATTTACGTAAACAGCCATAACATAAAGCATAGAAATATTGTTCTCACTCTGCTAATATAAGATATTAATACTTCATTCTCTGTATTTGGTATTTTAACTTAGATCTGTGATCTTGCTTTCAGAATTAAGGCAGGTTCATAAATGTTGCTTCAGTTATTGATTTGTGTAGACAAACACGTGAAGAAAATATACATTGGTTGTTATACAATTAGAAAAATAACTCAAGTATATCATTGTTCATATATATTTTCCCTTTGTTTTATTGCCTTTCAAGTTATAATTGAAGAAACCCCACTCTTGACTGTAATTCTTTTCTATTATAACCTGAGCACAGGTTTCTCACACTAGTCTAGTCATACCAAAACCTCAAGTATGGCTTCCAGTGCTCTGACAACATCCTAGGTCTGAGAATTCTTGATGAAGACAAGAAAACACAAATTTTAAATGAATTTAAAACAAGGGTGTGAAGAGAAAATATATCACAAGGGAACTAGGATAAAATAAATTGCATAAGACTGACAGCCACAAAATAAAGACAAAATCTTCAATAAGAAGTCTGATGCAGAATTCAATTTATGACAGCCACACAACAGGGAAAATCAGTTAAAATTGTTCTCAATTCACCTGGAAAGCAGAAAGATTTGTGGAGATTTGATTCAAGGCCTGTGCATTTTGCTCTAATAGCTCACCGGTGGGACCACCAATTGCTGCAAAAAAAATCCAAATTCAAAAACAGAAGTTTGAACATTTAAAAAAAAACTGGAGTCCAGTAATTTTTCAAAGGTGAAAGAAGTGCCTATATAAGACATTGAGACAGAGAAGCCTCCATTATCATCTTTGCATGGTGTAAATCACCACATCCAAATATAAGAAAAAATTCACAAGGTATTAAACTAAGTCACTGAACCTGTATAAGAGATGCCATCATCGTTGTCCATTGTAATCATTGGTGGAGCATAAGGAGAGACATTGGACCGAGCAGCAAAGCTGGATGACTTCACTGCAGGATCAGAAACCCTTTCCTGGAAACCAAATAAGACTCGATAAGCATCTAAAGTCCAATTCAACATGCATAGAGACAATAAAGAAAGAACCTAGAGTTTCCAGTATTTCACAAATCCAATAACACTTAGTTAGCTTTCTTCCTTTTTACTTTTCTTTAGTTCCACTTTCTTATTATTTCAAACAGCCAAGATGCTTAATCATCACCTAAAAGTCAAAAGAAATGAGGGGACAAAATCCCATTCAATATCATTCCTGGTTACAATATTTAACACATACAATACACTGTCTATTCCAAAACTAAAACAATAATAATAACCATCATCATGCAATTTGTTGAGCAATCATCACGTGTTTAAAAGGAATATTCATGCAACATTTTGTCCTTAAAAAATGAAACATTTTGAAATCCAGCAATAGAAGGTGCAAGAATACCTAATGCTTAAATACTTTTTTGAATATTCAGATTTGGAAAATAGGGGATATTATTTTGATAGAAGCTAACAATGTTTTGTAAAAAGAAGTGGAGTATATCACTTTGTTGTCATCATGACATGCAGCAAAGCTTCTTTTTGTTCTCTTGAGCTTTTGGGAAAAGGAGCTTCTAGATAAGTTTATAAGCTTTACAAATTTCAAAAGCCTGATAATTGTCTCACCACACAAATAAAAAAAAAGTAATAACTAATAATTTGTAATGAAGTGTATATGTTCGTATATGAATTCTAAGAGTTTGTCATCATCCGTTTTTAGAAAAAATAATACAAGGAGAAAACGAAATGAAAATAGGAGGCCAGACAGCCTCAGGTGAAGAGATGATTTGTTTGACATATTATGAACTAAGGAAAGGGATTCTCCACAGTCATAAGCAATCTACAGAAGAAAGTGTCCAGAGCTCAGCTCTTGATCCACATAGCAAAAGGATGCACCAATCTGAAGACTATCAAGAGAATTTACCATAGAAGTAGGCTATTAAAGACAAATTTCTCACTTAAATATGTATATTTTGAAACTTGAAATTAGGAGTCCCAGGGTCCCAGCATAAGCAAGCAAAAGAAACCAAGAATTTGATATATTCATCCACATAGATAGATTTAAATTTTAAACACAACCAACATTCATAGATTAGAAGAAGACATTTAAAAAGGCATCACTATAGGCATGAAAAAGAGTGAAACGCAAAACAATCTAAAAATGTATACAATAATTATAAAAGTATGCAACTAATGAAAACAGTACCTTTTTATCTTTACTTTTCCGAGCTAAATTATGATCATCCTTCCTTCTCTTGCTATTTTCTTTCTTCTGCGTGAAAATGAAAAATAAAAGTCATTATAATAAGTGATCACAGAAACTAAGTATAAAGCAATTCCAAAAATAACAGTAAGCTTCTTTATTTCTTTTTGCATTATATAAAGGGTGGTGAGCAATCAGTCTTTAAGAACTTATCAAAAAAGATATCTCACACCATACTAATGGTGGATCCAGTCATCACTTACTTTTTTCTTTTACAAAAGCAAAATTATGGTTAGTCCTAACGAATTTTATCAGGTATCTTAGGTAATTCAATAAACCCAATTAAGAATCTTTCATCTAAGCTGAAGAACAGGTCATGAGGAACTCACAAGGGCAAGCATAAGAGGCCAAAACTTGATCAAATTTATAAATGCATAGTTCCAATATTTAGTTGATATCTATCATGCAACAACATATCAAAGAAAAGATTTTGACGTCTCTATCAAACAAGAAATTAGCACAAGCATGAGCTACGCTCATTAAACTTTTGAACACTTTTATGGCAATCTTCTAAAAAAGGAATCATGATAAGTGATAGCCTCCAACCTTGTAGATATATGATCCAAATAGATAAGAAATTGATGAACATACACATAGATACACTTATGCCTGATGTAACATCACCCTTATCAACTTGGGGGGAATATGTTTTCAGAATGTCATAAACAACTCAAGAAAGCAACCAACAAGTTTTAACTTACATTCATCCACCTGACTCGCAGTGCTACATCACGAACTGTTTTATGCTGTAACTGTAGGGCAATCTTCGCATAGCGTACTATGTTGGATTCTGAGGCATACCTAAGAGGAGAAATTTGAAATCTTCATTAATTTAATTACTAACACTACCCGTATAGAACTTCATAAATACCACTTTCTCATCAAGGAGGAATCAAACAGTACGACAACAAAAAAGAATTTACCATGCAATCTAACTACATAGCAAATCAAGCTTTTTATTTAAGCAATTAATTAAATATCACTACTGATAAAGATTTTGACAATGATATTAATTTCAAAAGGTGAGTTTCCTATGTTGTAATGATTTCAAACTGCCATCACAACCACAACGAGACGACAATCCACTTAAAGAAGATATCTCCACTGATACATATGATACAATTCAGTTTTGGATTGTCCTAGTTTCCAGTAATTCTTTGTGCAAACAGAAGTAAGCAGCCATTTACAAGATGATAACAAAAAAAATACATCATTTTATGAATAAAGCTCTGAACACCCAGATCTCAAATTGGATTAGGACCTCTTTATACTCTACAATTAAACTTAAAACATAGGCTGACAGGATCATCCATGAGTCGAATTGGAAGTCAGTTTACTGAATTCATGAGACAGCTTGCATTTTGGCTCGTTGCAAACAAGCTTTAGCTTTTCAGTTCACATTAGACTCGTTAGCTTGTCACCATTTTTTTATTATAATTAACAATAATAGCAGTAGTAGTACTAGTAGTAGTAAACATTATAATAGCAATAATATTTTTTATTTAAGTATTTAAATTTTGAATTTGACTTAATCGTGAAAAAAAGGAAATCTTAATTAATTGAAGTGACAAGGCGGAACATAGTAGAATTGAGGCTAAAATATTAAACTCAGTTAATGTTTAAACTAAAGGTGGAAATTAGTTTATTCAACTCGTTTCAGAAAAGGAAAACGGCTTCGATTTGTTTATGAACTTGAGCTAGCATAGAAAGCCATCAAACCCCACTTCCAATCACATGAAACCACAAAGATAAGATTTAGCAATTGCATATGAAGGGTACCAAAAAACACCCCCAAAAAAAAACACTCAACAAAACAACCTCAAAAAACCGAACACAAAAGAAAAGAAAAAGATATACTCACTTGGAGAGTCCATCTTCGAGAATGGCTTGTTCTTCGGCAGTCCAATCGAGTGAGATACCAGGGTTGTGCTTCATGGCGAGAGCCGCACCGGACGTCTCTGGAGCAGAAGACGACACGTGCGTGTGCTCTTGATGGTTCCCAGATGGGTTCGCCATCGACGACGAAACGATAACCCCTTTTCTTCAAACGCCTCAAGTTTCAAACTTTCCACCTATGGCTTATCGGAATTGACGGTTAATTCCCGCCAATTACCGTCACACACGAAACAGCATCGACCCAAATGAAAAAAGGGGGAAAAAAGGCACAATCAAAATCGAAGGCAGAGAGAGAAAGAGATGAAAGCGATAGTGATGAGATTGAAGGAAGGAAATGGAAGAGATAAGAGAGCGAAAGCAGAGAGGGGTTTTGATTGAAGGTGGAATTGAATGAAACTGCAGAGAGAGAGAGAGAGAGAGAGAGAGAGAGAGAGAATGAGAGAGAGAGTATTAAACTTTTTTTTGAAAAAAAAAATGAAGAAAAAAGAAAAAAAAAAGTTGCCTTTTAAGGAATTAAGATTTTCTGCAACTCATTACCCACTGGGCCACTATACATAGAATTTGTACGGGAAGAACTCTCATGCTACGCGCAAAATGTCACTTTTACCCTTCTATTTACTTTGTAATTCCCTTCAAACGAGGTCATGTCTCTTAAATAGTGTATTAGACACATATAATAGACGTATCGAATATGTATGACACACTTGTAGGAAACATATTGATAAAGTTTCCAATTCAAAAGTTATTTGTTAAATTTTTTACAATTCTAACACAACTCTAATATAATTTAAAAAAAAAATACATTAATTTTTTAAAAACTTAAATTTATTATATAAATTTTTATTATAATTATAAAAATAAGAAATAAATATTTTAAACCAATCAAGAAAAACATCTAATAAAAATTAAATCATAATGAACATAAATTTTTATTATAAATTTTTATAATTATATAATATATAGATTTGTATTTATATTTTAAAAATTATAGTTATCTTACATAGCTTAAAACATTAATTACAGACAAGTTTCATCTTTAATTATTATATAATTATACAAACTTTATTAATTGGCTTTTATAGTTAAAAAAAACAGTAATTACATACAAGTTTCATCTTTAATTATTTAATTATTCATTTAAGTTTTTATATAATTATTTAATTATTCATTTAAGTTTTATATAATTATTTAATTATTCATTTAAGTTTTATGTAATTATTTAATTATTCATTTAAGTTTTATATAACTATACAAACTTTATTAATTGGCTTTTATAGTCAAAAGAAAAATTAATTACAGACAAGTTTCATCTTTAATTATTCATTTAACTTCTATATAACTATACAAACTTTATTAATTGGCTTTTATCGTTAAAAGTTATTTTAATTATTTTAATCTTCAGATATGTTATTTTAATCTTTTTAGTTCCTTCCATCTAAGGTTATACGAACTAAAAAATTGTATAAATAAGAAATATAATAAATGATTTTTAGATGTATTAATTAAAAGATTAAATGTAAACAAAAATTCCTTAAATTTATTTTCTTAAACAGTTGATAAATTTATTGCATATTACAATTTTGAATCAAATGATAATAAATATTTTTAGTTTTTATGATTATTTTTATACTGTTATCCATTAATAATTTTCACATAAAACAACTTACGCAATTAATACATATTATTTATTTTTTATATTTATCTTGTAATAATTTGTCGGCCGCATGACACTTTTGCCGAATAAATAAATCGTCATCGTATTATAATATTGTCCAGATTCTTTTTTATCGAAATGGCATTTCTTTTTTGTTTTTTATTAGTATTATTAAAATGTAAAAATGTATAAAAAAAATGAGAAACAGGAATTAAAATAAAAATATTATAAAAGAAAACTTTTTTTAGTAAATCTCTGGGTTTGAAAATAAAAATAAAAATGCTGACTAGAAAAAAAAAATAAACACAACAGTGCATTAGAACATGAACACGAACTTGGGAGGGAAAAAAACCAAGAAACAGATACCATTAATTTCCATTCAACAATTCAAATCCCTAAAATTACATTTGTAATTAAATATTACAAATAAATAATAAACATTGTTAATTTAACATAACAAGTTACGGAATTTTTCTGATCGATTTATATTTTCATAACTTAATTTATAATGTTAAAAAAATGATGTCTTTTTCTAACAAAATGAACTATTAAAATTAATTTTGTGAATTAAAATGAAAGTTCATACAAAAAAAAAAAAAGCTTACGTAAATTGTGTTTCTTTTATTGGGTCATAGTGCTTTTCATAGCAAAACCCTTTTTTTCAACGTAATAATTAATAAAATCACAGAACTAAAGACGCTTTTGAGTTTATTTGAATAAAAAAAATAAGAGAAGTCGTTTTCTTCACAATTATTGAAAAGGATATAATAAAGTTGTTTTTTCTTATGTTTTTCATAATGGAAATAATATATATTTAAAATTAAGAAAATTTACATATTTAAAATTACATTATTGATTTTATATGTAGTATTTATTGACTTTATTAATGATTAATTTCTGTAAAAAAATATAATTGGTTTTAATCATATTTTCTATTTACGAAATTTCAATTTAAGAATTTGTGTAAGTTTAAGGAAATTTAAATTAAATAGAAAAAGTAAAACTATATACAGTAATGTTCTATGGATGTCCAAGTAAATGGCGGTGGTTACAGTCATGGGCCTATGCTGAGGACAAAATTGGCCCAACAAATTGGCCCAAAAGATGAAAAAAATAATAATTTTGAGTTAAGGAAAGGCTCTTGCTTCCTGCACCCATCATTGTTAAATACACCTCACTACTAATAGACAAAGACTAAAATATTCTCTCTCACACTACACTACATCACCGCTGAAAAAAAGAAGAGAAAGAGAACGCTGTAAAGAATAAAAAAGAAAAAGAAAAAGAGAATGCGTTGAAAAAAAACTGTCATGGAAGTTGCGTGTTGAAATAAAATACGAAGAGTAAATTAAAGACTAAAAAATTGAAAAAATAAATTATTAGAACTGAAAGAAGAAAATTTAAAATATTTGATGAGAGATAATAAAGACAATAAGTCCAAAATTAAAATTTAACCTTTTAATAATGAGATTTAAGCTGATATTAGTATCAATGAAATTTAAAAAAAATATATGTCATGTAAAATATAATATTTTATTTAAAATGAAAATATATAATGCCCATAACTTAATAATGTTATCAATAAGATATGATACATATTCGCTGAATGGAAATAAGTTGAGACTGAAACTGAGTTATTGAATTTAATAGGAAGAGATGAAAATATAGGCACCATAGTATCATTCAGCCTCGTATCCACTCTGCCAATACAAATATAATATAACTGTTTAAATAAAATATCTTATATATGGAATTTTTTTATGCATATATGATTATTTATTCATTTAATTATCAAACGATATTATTAATTTCGTCTATTATTCCTAATGTTACTTGTATGATTATCATCAAATGATATAAAAATTGTTGTTTTTTAATTTAGAATACTAAGTTATAATTAATATAATGACTACACCTCAAAGTAATTAACAATTTCTAGTTATCAGATCATGAGTTGAACACTATAATGACTATCATCGGTTAAGGATTACTATCAAAAAGATTTATAAATGCAAAATCTCCCCCAAGTACATTTTATCTTATTTAATACACTTATATACTCATATTTGACACACATATTATCTTATTGTGCTCTTAGTGACTTAAGCATTGAATAATTTGTTTAGGTGAACCCCATTCTTTATTTGTAGACCAACTGAAAACACACACAGAGAAGAATACCAAGATGCTCACCACAACATTCTCTGAGTAAATTTCCGATAAGAACAATAAATATTTTTAAAATCATATGCATCAGTGAAGTTGAGAATAATAATTGTAATTATGAGCATATTAGTAGTTAAAGGATAGGATAATGAAAATTAAGTATTTTCATTTTAGAAGGGTATGAGTATTGTACTATAATATTATTCTCGTCATTTGAAGATTAAATAAAAAAGAGTTGATGTTGAATAACTTAACAACAAAATCATAAACCTTTATTACGAACTAATTAACTTCGTATTCACTCAAGCAGAGTTCTTACTTAAACTCAAGACAACGTGTTTGTGTTTGTCCTCTTGCGTTGCATATTGCAAGCTGCGACCTGGCTTTAATACCACTCATCACTGTCATTACACGGTGTTTAGAGCACATTCACAAGAAAAAAAAAGAATGATTGCATGCTCAGTTAAACGTTTATGCGATGGAAATGTTATAGGGTGAAGTAGTATTTACTTGACATATAAATTAAAAGCCTCTTTAACAAAGCTTGCTTTCGCCTGCTGAAATGCAATTAAGCTCGTTTTATAATTTATACTTCCTCTATTGTCAAAATTTTAAACACTTATCTTTTTTTCTTGCCGACAAAAACCAGCTCCAACTTTGCTTACTCTGCTTATACGAGGATCATAGCCCAAATTCACATGTTAACGTGTTTCCTTCCCCTCCTAGTGTTTACTTTTATCACCTGCAAATGTGTGATCCAACTTGAAGTGTTTTCCATATTAAACAGTCAAATGCTTTATAATCAAGTTGCGTTAAGGCAAGCATAGTAAAGTATGTTTAAAGAAGGAACAAACCCATTATTATTCATAAAATAACTAAGCTACGTTTACCTCCTATTTGTTTCCATTTGACTAGGAATGATAGATTATTTTTCTCTGCGGGTAATACCAAAAATGGCCTATTATTGAGTTGTTTCAGTGAACATTTGGAGTTTATTCAGTGCATATGGTTTTGGTTTCAACATCACAAAAATAATAGAATTAACCAGATCCATCCTGACTGCGATGAGATAAGGGTAAGATAGCACATGCAGCATCTGGAATCCATAATAATAGTCATCGTTCACTTAGAAAACTGCAGTTTTATCGATTTGTAGGAAATATTGGATCAACAAAAGAACCATTAGAGACCCCAAATCGAAGTCGTGGTCACATGCAAAGCACGTTACTTACTACCCACGTCAGAGCATTAAATAGCTTTAGAAGGAATGAAGGATGTTGAAAACGCCTTGGTGCATGTGAACAGCTGCTCTATGCCTCACTCTTCCGCCACACGGTGCCGCAATGCTTGGATTATTAGATTTCAAATTTGGGCGTAAATGGAATTATAGAAACTCATTATTCTATGAGTTTCTATCATTTTGATTATTTATTTTATATTCCACTATGATGTTGTGGTCGGCTATGCCACTATGACAGTGTGCTATATAAGCAGCAAGAGGGTATACGTTACTGGCAGTACCGCAGACAAACAAACATAGTTTTATGCAAAGAGCAAGAGTAAGACGGAAGTGGTAGTGACTCAAAATGAAGAGAATTATGTGTGTGGCTTTGCCACTGGTAGTTTTTGCAGTGGCGAACATGTGTTATGGGATGGCAGATGCAGCAGAGGTGAAACCTTCGCCGACATATTTGAAGTGGCATTATTACAAGATCACCAATACATGCCGCGACGTGGAGGAGTACGTCCGGCACGAAGTTAAACTGTTTTGGGATAATGATACAAGCATTACGCCAAAGCTCCTACGCTTGGTTTATTCGGACTGTTTTATCACTGTATGTACTCTTAACTTTCTACCTTATTTATTCTGCTACTGCTTGTAATTTTTCTTTTCTACACACTTCTCACAAGGGAAAACTTGCTGGTTTAGCAGCCGAATACTTGACTCTTTAGGCAGGGGTGACAAAATAGATAGACTTTGCCTAGTACTCAGGAGGCATAGAAAGATAGTGTTGTCAAAAGTCTAAAATAACCAAATCACATTGTTGATTTAGGTAGATGGAGTTTAATAAATTAGAGTTTAAAGCATACGATGACAGTTACGTAATGCATAATTTGTTTTTACAAACCTTTCAGATGAAAGGATGTATTTGTTCTTTTTCCCCTCTAAACCTTAAATCATATTTTGTGGCCTAGGGATGTGATGGGTCCATTCTGCTTGACGAAGGACCAAATCCAGAGAAAAATGCATCACAAAACCGGGGGCTTGGAGGATTTGTAGCCATTGACAAGATCAAAGCTGTTGTCGAATCACGATGCCCTGGAAAAGTCTCCTGTGCTGATATACTCCATCTCGCCACCAGAGATGCTGTTCATCTGGTACTCTCTCAACACCCACTTCTATATAGAAGCATACTTTCCACTGGCCCCTTCATATATGACTTAAGCAGGGGTAAAAGTAACCGATTTGAGTACTGATGTCAACAGGCAGGTGGACCAGCTTACCCAGTTTTTACAGGAAGAAAGGACGGCGGTATATCAGATGCTGCATCGGTAGACCTTCCATCACCATCCATCTCGCTGCAGAAACTTATAGAATATTTCAAATCGAGGAACTTGAATGAAGTACACATGACAACACTTTTAGGTAAGGAAAACCTACATTCCACTAGATATTACATACTATAATATTCCTAATTTTTGGTCGGAATGAATGTGTTTGCCACAAATCAACACAGGAGCACACACAATGGGCCGCACACATTGTAGCTACATTGTTGATCGTCTATACAACTACAGTGGGTCCGGAAAACCTGATCCAAGCATGAGTGCCACTCTACTAGGGTCATTGAGAAAACTTTGCCCACCAAGGAAGAAGGGACAGACAGACCCTCTGGTATACCTAAACCCAGAATCAGGATCACATTACAACTTCACAGAGTCATACTACAGCAGGATCCTATCCAACGAAGCTGTCCTGGGAGTTGATCAACAATTAAAAAATGGTTATAACACTAAACAGATAGCCCAGGAGTTTGGCATTGGATTTGAAGATTTTCGGAAATCTTTTGCTGCATCAATGTACCAGATGGGGAATTTCAAGGTTTTAACGGGAAACCAAGGTGAAATACGCAAAAATTGTCGATACACAAATAAGTAGGAGGCGTAATCAGATGTTTAGATGGACTAAGATATGCCCAGTTGAAACGGATTTGTTTGTGTTTTGAAGGTAAAGAATAATACATGAATCATGCCCTCTGTCTTTTATATCTTGTGAGTTTCATTATTCAAATCACTAAAAAAATCTTCTTGGTATAGCATGTATAAAACAGAAACATAACCCTTTCTGTCAATTATAACCATCACAAAAATTGACTGCATGTTTCCATATCTTTCAACAATCCTTCCTATGACATATCCACCTTCTATTTCTACTGGTAAGCGTGTGCTCTTTCCGTACTCCAAATTCTCTGGGTAGTAATAAACTTTTGTACAATTTTCTCCAGAAATGAGTTGAACCAAAAATCCAAAAGAAATAAATTGTTTGCATAACCTGTGCACTTGTCCATGATATAAGTTGATCAACCTGGGAGCAACCAGAGATGAAAAGTTCCCTTTCAATCTTTTTAGTGGCTTCAAGAGGATGATAGTAGAGAGAATATATTAATACAATATAAGGAATGAAAAAAAAAATCATATACTAAAATAAAAGGAAAGCAATCTTTAATATGATCTTTAGAAAATCAAATGCAATGCTGACGGAACAAACTCCTAATAGACAAGAAAAGCTAAATAGGAATATTTAAAAAAAAAACGTATGTATAGTATGTTACATGTAATCCACTTTGTTCAATTTTATAATCAATTGTAGCACTTTAAAAATGACATAACTAAAAATCAAATTTATATTGAAAATTCTAGTAATCAATTATCTGAGGCCGCTCCTCAATAATCAACCGTGCTAATGAAATGAAGCCCGTGCATCCTCAAATGATATATTGCATGTGTTAATTACAAAAAAACTATTTACAAACAACAAAAGCACACAAGTGCGCAGAAAAAAAGAATCCCTTACAAGATATGAAATAAGTAAATTAAGTCTTACAACCCTGATAGATAAAGGAATATGAGAGGCTATAATATTATTAATTTGAAAACTCGGTGAGCTCAATGACTCTAGGAAAAGACGAGTCCAAGACTCTTACCAGAATGAAGAATACTCTCCTAATAGGGGTGACAGTGCAAGGTGGACCATGCGGGCCAGCCTGCAGACCCAATTAGGCTCGCCCCGCATAACCTGTTGTCCATACAGACCAACATAGAGACGAGGCGGGTTAGCCCGCTGACTCACATAAATAAAAAAATAAAATTTTATTATATATAAAAAATCATACCTCACTCACTCATTATTACAGTGTGATCTTTCTTTTATTTTATTTTAAAAAAAAAATCTAATGTACTAAAAAAAATATTTTATTTTAATCATCTAAAGGGGTTAATATTAAGAGTGATAATGAATTTAGTTTTAAGTAAGTCTTACGTTTAAAATTTATTAATAAAAAAATAATATTAAGAAGAGAGAGTTCAATAAAATAGTTAAAAAATTAGTCATTTTCATTAAAATATTTTGTAGCAAAACTTTGACAAGATACTCTCATATATTTACATACATATATAAGAAAAATAGAAAAATAGATGCAAAACAAATCATACTTGAATTCATATTTTTATCTTAATTTAATGAATTGAAACAGTGATACAATTTTAATTTTTCAGCACCAGGAATAAGTTTTTTTTATAATTAATGAAATTTTAATTTTTGAAAAATAATATATTTTTCTTATGTGAATTGGCCCGCAAGTTACCCATTATGCGGTGCAGGCCACTAAAAGAAATATGCTCTTCTTGCAGGCCAACCCAGCCTACTTTTGTGGGCAAAACAGAGGGCGAGCTAACCCAATCCACATTTTGCGGGCCAAACACGGGCTAACCCTACCCACTTTTTGTGGGCCAAACACGGACCGGCATGCATTGCCATCCCTATCTCATACAGATTTCTAACATACTCCAAATACTCCAGCCTGATTCTCCTGACTCTCCTCTCTCTCTCCTCAAATACCAACTCCACTACACGTTTATAAAGCTCCGACACAGCTAAGAAGCCCCGCTTCCGCACTCCGGACGCATGCGTAGCTGATACATGCATGACACGGTGTCGGAGACACTTCCTTGGGTCGAACACGGCCTAGCTTTTGGACATGTTTGTCACATAAAAAACTAGCGAGAAAAGAAAAGACCACGTCGTGAGTTGCAGTGACGACGTCATTTCACACAATCTCACAGTTCCCCTACTCTCCCCACTAGAGTACAATACAACGACAGCATGGGCTTCCGCCTTCAAAAGTAGTGGAACATGAACGATCTCCATAATTTCCTTGGAGATGAAAGGTGGCGTTGTGGCGGATGGGAGTTTTGTGGTTGTGGTGGCAGCGGTTAGAGGTGAGGGATAGGACAAAGAGGTTAGAGGTGAGGGACAGGACAAAGCGGTTAGAGATTTTTCAATTTAAATTTAAATACGATTTATTATTTAATTATATAATATTATGTATTTTTTATAATTTAAATATTATATTTTTATTTTACTCTATTTTTAGATTCCAAACAAAATTATTTTTTAAAATTTAAATTTATTTTTAAATAATAAATTAAAGTTTTATTAAAGAATAATATTTTAAGATAATATTAAGCTTTTATCAAATTTTTACTCAAGAAAAAAGTAAAATATTAAAGATAATACTTGTTATAATAATCAAATTAAAATGAAAAATATATAAAATAACCTTAAACAAATATAACATACTATAATAAATATAATATATTATACTATAAAATATAAAATAACCTAAAATAATATAATTAATATATATATATCGTGTCCCAAGTCCTATAATCTTTAATTTAACTTTATCCCGTGCTTCCAGATTACATAATCCGGAAGTCTTTTTTCACATGTATGATTAGTTTCTGGATTACATAATCCGGAAGTCTTTTTTCACATGTATGATTAGTTTCTGGATTACATAATCCAAAAGTCTTTTCTAGCTTTCGGATTATATAATCCTATCGGATTATGTAATCCGAAATATGGAAGTTAAGAAGGATAAAAAAATATTTTCATATTTTGTATGGGATGCCAGAAAAACATATGGAGGGGCAGAAAGAAACAATCCTGCCCCAGTCTCTTTCTTCTAGTGTAGACCTGTCATATTCTAGATCTTTCTGTATATTATGCCCATAAACATCTACTACTGGGCCCAGTCCCTTTTTCCTAGAGTAGACCTACCATAATCTAGGCCTTTCAGTATATTAGACCCATAAGCATCTTTTTTATGCCTAGAGTCCTTTTACAGGATGTAATTTTCTTCATATGGTACAAACTATAAAAGCAAAAATACCTTCTACGTTGCTCAGTCTTACTTTCGCAGTGATAAATTTTAAAAATAGAAGCAATAACATACAGATACACACATACAAATATATAAGACATTGCTCCTATATTTGATTCCCTACATATTTGTTGCTTTTGATGACAATTAACTTCTCCTTTTGATCATTCCACAAAAGTTATACCCAAAGTATTCGCTGCTACCCGGCAAAGATATTTTTTGGTCATTAATAATTCTTGCATAAAATTTCCAGTGGAAGGGAAAAGAGTTTTGAGTGCACCACTCTGAAGAAATGCCTTGGTAAAAGAGCATCCAGGAATCAAAATAGAAACATTAAAAAGTCAAGCAAACTAATAAAATGTAATTCAGAATAAATTGATATTACCTCATTAAAAGAGTAATGAAGACAATCGACATACAGCAGCTGAATGAACCTCCAGGAGCTCTAAACCGCTTCAAGCTGCAAAGTCTTCCATCCAAAGTGGACAAGTAATGACTAAAGTTTTAACACCAAACTCCCGTTTGGAAATGCAGAGCCATTTACGTGAGATAGTTATTGTGATTCAGAGCTTCTGTCTCATGTATTGGCAACCTTAGTCCACATTCTCCTCACTATTGTTCATTTTCTTCATTACCTGTCGAGAGATGAGATTTTAATTTCAAAAACAAAATATTACAAATATATAAGGAATAAATACATTTTTTAAGTATCACTTAATCCATCTTGTATCAAGTAAAGTGCATCAAAATGAAATGAACTAGAATAGCAAATTCCAGCTATATTTCCACAAAATTTTATCCTTAAGAGATTATCTTTGAATGCAAGTTTAGGACTAACTCAACCCAAAAAGCTAAAGCAGGAGACGATAGTTGTCCACCACTTATATTATATGTACTATTTTCTCCATACCACAAAATTGAACATAGACGGATAGTTCAAGAACTGCTGAACTATAGACCTAACAACTACTAGGATGCACTTTGATATCATCTTACAATTTGGACTTACGCCTAACTCAACTCCAAAAATAAGCTGATGAGAGAGTTATCTTCTATTCTACTTAAATACATTATTCCAGTCATATACAACTATATAGAATCTCCAACAAACTAAAACAATGATTAAGCATTCACCAAATAAAAAATGACACAAGGTTAGCAAAAGCAGTTAATACCTCAACTATGGGTAACACATAGAGGAACATAACGAACTTAGGATTTACCTTGTTAAAATATTTCTTTTGGAGTTTGATTGCAGTTGTTACGCATCTTTTCACATTGATCTTTAACATCTTATCATTGAAGATCTATGAAATATAAATTTGGTATATAAAGTTAGAGAACGCACAATAATCAATAATGATTAAATTTGGTATATATGAATTGAATGAACAACCTGAGGAAGGAACACTAAATTATAACATGAATGCAGATCTCATTAGGTAAAGAAATTGGTTGAGGAAGGAAAAACACAGTTAAAAACAGATCTCATTAAGAACGTATATAAATTCGTTTCAACTTTCAAGAAATGATTATGGAAAATCACAAAAGGACTTAAAATTTGATGCAATAAAATAACCTAAACAAACCATGGTCAAATGATAAAATAAATGAAAAAGAAGAGTTTTATTTAACTTTCTGGTCCCTATAATATATGTTTTTTTTGTTGTTGTGTCCCTCCTAATTTTTCCTGCTTGGGTGGGTGCCTTTAAACAATTATATTTCGTTTAAGCCCTTAATGTTATTGTTTTATTTCCAATAAAATCGTAAACTTTTGAAATATTATGGTGAAAATTTTCATTTTAATCTCTATTGTTTATGAATCATCAGGCCTGTATTCTAATCTATGTTAGCCACAACATCACTTGAAGACAAGGGCCAAACAGGAGAAAAAGTAAGAGAATTAAAACAAAACAACCTTTTAGTCATGGGAACTAAAAAGCTCTTTAAGCCTAAAAATATATTGACAATAGGGTTTTAGTAATATACAGTAACACCAGAACCAGGCATAAGTTGATGCAAGAAAAGAAAGCCATCAAATAGGTACAAGCTCCTTTAACTTTTCTCAACAGAGTACATCAGACATCATTAAATAATAACACTGATGCAATTATTGAACGTTAGTTTGAAAATGTCACGAAGGTACAAAGTCCATGGAAGAATACACGTTTCCAGAAATAGAAATTTCTGCAATTTCAACTTTACATTTTCAAAAACCATTATCCAAACAAAGGTACCCAAAATCAAACATTATAAGCATAAAATAGAAGACAAAGTAAGAATGGTAAAATAGTTATAACTTTTGAAACAGCAACTAAATGCCGAATAAAAAATAAAAACAAAAGATTAAAGCACCTGCCTTTATTATATCATCAAAGGACTGAGCTTCTCGAAGGATCTTCTGGCGGTTTAAAACCAGAATTGCTGCAACACAGAATATGGCCAACTCATTATTTGCTTTCATTGTAGAGGAAACACTGCTCATTTGAGCTCGATCATTTTTTTGCCACATATTCCTTGCCAAGCCACAAAAGGAATGGGATGAGAACGTCTTCAATTTGATTCTGTATCCAGAGGTATAAGTTCTTTCAAGATTCGAATGTGGGCTGGCTTTTGTGTTGTCATTTTCATTATGATTTGACTGTGACCTACCCTTCACACTACCATCATCGCTATCTGCAATTACTTCTCTCATATCATTGCTTGAGTCTCTAGGAAGATGTAACTCCAATGCTTCCAGGCAATTCTCTTCTAAGTCATAAGCCAAGGATTCATCAAAGTCAGCTGCCCACATCATCTGAACTAAACAAGAATATTGTGATCATGTACCGACAGACCAAATCATTGATGTATGAAAAGGATGATTAAAAAATGGCACAAAATATTGTCAATTTAAAATTACAGGCAACATTCTTATAAATACACACATACATTGTTATAAGGTAGACAAACTACTATATTATCAATAACTTCATAAACGCTATGGTTTTCATTAATCCAACCCTTGAGTTATAATTATATATTATTTTATGAGTGTAATGTTTATACACTAACAATTTAAAACAGTTCCACACGGTCAACAAATAAAAAATAACTGACGATATGATTTTTAAGGTAGTTAATGTAAAAGATAACAAATTTACCATACATGATGATTTATGATTGGATGACCATGTAAAACTGTTTTCCATTGCCAATGCAACCTCTTATTTTAATTCTTTTTGTCAAATTCTCTCAAAATTGCAAACCTATAAGCATGTAATGAAAGAGTTTTTATGTTTTATATATTTTAAAAATATATATTACATTAATTTTGATGTATATGAATAGAGTATGAAATAATTTTAGAGGAATAAGATTTTATAAATACAATATATATACGACAAGAACATTCAATCTAACATTAGATTTCTTAAAAATAAAATTATCTGATAAAAAATCATTGAGTTATACTTTTATTTTTTTTATCAGCATTGTTGAGTTATATAAAAGTATAACATATAGCAATGTAAACTAATCCCTTCCCATAAATATATCGTTATTGGCCTTTAAAATTCATTTCAATGTTTTCCAGTAATCCAATAATCTTTAGACTTTCTGTTGAAGTAGAAGCAGACAAGAAAAAAAATAGTTCCCCAAAAAAGTAGCTATTGAATTAATTGGTTCTTTTTTGAAGATGGTGGGGGGGAATGAATCACAAACCTCCCACATTGAAAGAGCCTCATTGAAAGACAACTCTCTTCGAAAAAGAACTAGCAACATGCGAAATGCAAAATGAAGGCTTTCAGCTCCGATTTTTGACAGGTGGGCAAACATTTCTTTGTCCAACAGTTCAAGAATATGCCATAATGCTCGCAACTGCTTCAACACTCTAGTTGGGCCTTCCATTTGAAAATTTTCTCTCTAGAGATATGTGAAACAAAACAAGTCAGTCACCACAAAATAACTTACATAGTTGAAAACTTAGCAAAGTTTGCGAATACCATTCTCCTTAAAAGCATCTCAAAACACCAAAACGCATCTGCATTATCCTCAAATATTACAACAAAGGGAGACAGCAAATCGCTCATACCTAAATCCAATATTCAATGAAAAGATAAGTTTTGGCATCCAGAGTCAGTGAGATAGGACTCTTAATAGAACAGAATCGTCAGTAAGAAGTCAAGAAATACAAAGGAAAAGCATAACCTTGGCAATACCCTGTAGCAGGATCAACCCAAGCATAGACAGCAAGAATATCTGACATTCTAGCTAAATTTCTCGTGTCCTCATAGAATTCAAGATGACTGTCAGTCCTCACAACATCAACAACTGAAAAGGAGTAATCTCGTTAGCTAGAAAGAAGATCAGGACAAAATATATGCTGTCACCAAAAAGAGAAGATAAACTCTCACTCCATGTTTAACTAGGGGGAAGAGGGAAACACTCTATACAACTTAGGTACCTATCCTATGCAAGGTCCAAAGCCATTCTGATACTCTCTCTTCACTGACAGGCCATGCTTGAGAAAGTGAGGATCTTATCATTGCTGGCTGAGGTACATCTGATATTTTTAGTTGATTTACCATCTGTGCTTGATAAACTTGATTCTTAGACAGAAGTTCCAGTTCTTTCGCATCAGGTGAAGCAATTCCAATTTCAGAGTCCATGGGATGTAAGGTCGGAAGAGGTTGTTTGCTATTTGATTCAATAACTAAATCTACATTGTTATTAATTCGAAAGCTATGCATACTGTCATCTTCAAATCTTGATTGTTCTGGCACAGGAAGTTTATCCCTGTGCTCTGTGCCTGACTGTCTATCTTTACCACTATTCCCAAACATGTTAGTGACAGATGAATGAGAAAAATCCAAACTACTGTCACTTACATAATCAGATTCCTCTTCTTCTCTCCCTAACTTTGGGGAACTGGAGTTTCGTTGACCAGAAGAATCATACGCAGCATTGTAGCTTACTCTCAAATTAACTAGGTCAACCCCATTATCAGAGCTTTTCCAATGGCTTGCTTTTTCCTCTGTACAGATATTGCTCCTATCACAACATTTTTCTACTTCAACGTTATTATCATAACAAGTGGATTCTTCTGTATCATCTTGTAATTTCTGTCGATCTTTGGAAAAAGTGCGCATATCCATTACTTTGGATCCAACAACATATGCCAATGAACCAGTACCTACACTAGAATGCATTGTTTGGCATTGCTTAATCAGGTCACTATAATGCTCCCTGCAAGGACAGATCCTTGTGGAAGTCAATAAATAATAATTGCATATTAAGAATACAACAAATATGCTACCCTAGTTGAAACAAATCATATGGCCATTGAATGCCAAAGTCATTTTACAAATAACACTTCCAAACATTGACACAATTGCACAGATAGTAACCAGTTGCCAAAGGAAGGTAGATACACATGCATTGCCATATGGTTACAGTTATCCATGATAGAAATATTGAATTTAGCAAGTTCTAAGTTGTGACACTCCTGGCTAAAGATCATAGATTCAATATTCATTATGTGAAAAAATATCATACAAGATCCCAAAATGAGAGGAAAAAAGTAAAAGGAAGTGGAAGGATCCACACCTCCTAGCCGCTCTCAACCTTCTTCGATACTCAGTAGTGCTGCTCAGTGTATAACAACCTAGTAAAAACTCCCAAACTTCAGGTCTTATTGATGGATCTACACCCTAACAAAAATGTGTAAAAAGGTGTAACAGATCAGGAAGACCAACAATTCATTAATTAGCTCAAATTTAGGATATTTGAAACCCAAATGTTTGATGCTTCTAGAGTACATATCTATACATTCATATTGATGAAAAAAGAAATTAAATTACAAATTTTAGTAAACATCAAGTAATCTACGGTAAATATATTCAGAACACATCAAGAAAGTAACCAGATTGGTAGACTCGGAAAAATAACTTGAAGCTTTGTATGATGTATTGATAAATAAAAACACATGTGGGAATAATAGTACAGAAGAGAAACAACATTTTATCCCATATACGCAAACTGATTTGCATATTACCGATTTGGTATAAATTAGAGATTAATTCCTAGTATGATGTAAAATGGATAATGAATGAAGTCAGTTGAGGGCACGACATAGGATTTTTTGAAGTTGTGCCACTAGATCATGACTTAAGGCAGTTCTTTTCTATTTTAATGAAATTGTGGATTACTTATAAACTATTTGTTAAATAGTACATGTGCAAGACACTGGTGTACATTATATAGTAATGAGAAAAATAAATAAAAGTCATTTTATATATGTTTTGTGAATATGATGAACATAATGCATTTTATTAGGCTTTCAGCATTTAATTAAAACAGCCAGGGTTCTGTCATCATGAGCAGATCATCTGAAGGCAGCAGAATGGCTCAATGGTATCCCAAATGCAAAACAAACTCACGCCTATGATGAACAAAGGTGTTATGGTCATATGAATATCAATTTTGCTATGTTCATAAATCAGTATTCAAGGGAACACGAGACTTCCCTATAATGCCATGGTGAAAACAGAAAATTTAGCGATTGAACTAACTCTTTTTGTTGACAATGGGAAGAAAACATTGAATGCAGCACAGTGAATGTAGACTAGGTTCGAACCATCCAGCTCATTAGAAATTTGAAGGTAAAAATTAAGGAAAACCCCTTTTTTATCACATTTGCAAAACAATAAAGACAAAATGCCTGTAGCTTATTTTTCCAGTTATTATATATACTAAAACGACTTTCACATCTAATAAATTAACAAGTTGTGGCATCATGAAACCTCATGATTTCATTAAAAAAAAGAGAGATATCCACCTTTGAGTTGTAAGCAACATCCATGATTTCATAAAAGTAATAAATAAATAAATCCGCCCTTAAGTTGAGACCTGATTCCCAAGAATATGACTTCAATAAAAATATCACTCTGCCTTGTGCCATGCCCAAAATTTATCCCTACTCTCTTACTTTTGCACCCTAATGTAAATTAATCTCCTATGCCAAATTGGCAATTTGCACCTTTGGAATTGAAATTAAAATTAGAGAAAAACAGGTCAACGACAACCACTGAAAAAGAACACCCTAAACCTAAAAACATTGACGACCTTACCGACAGTAAAAAGTTACATATTACATAAAGTTAGGCATGGTTGTTCAAATCTATTACTCAAATTCATGAGCATGCATCATCCTAAACTGAATGGGTGTACCAAATTCATGAGCATGCATCATCCTAAACTGAAAGAAGATGATTATGGTGAACAGGTTATGACAAGGATAATGGTGCAGGCAAGTAAAAGAAGAAAAATAATCACGGCTTAATGACAACATACCCCCAGCACAATCAATTTTAGAGCCTTCCGGAAACCAGACACCTTTCCTTCACTATCTGACATGGCTTGCCATTTGTCTGGCTTTAGCATTCTCTTTACCTGTTCCATAAAGATCACCTTAATACCTTATAAGAATATTATATATCTATAATAAACAACAAGATCTCCTTAGATGCCCTACTGTTCAAATGAAAAACAGAGAGCAATCTCCACTAATACATACATACACATACATACATATATGATTGAAAAGGGGGAGTTTGAGGGTTATCAAATCACAATATGTATTCCGCTATAGAAAAGGACCATGTAAAGTGCAATCAATCCTGAAGTTTTAGGGCATTGTCAATTGATGAACTAGCGTCAAATTACAAAAGATGCTTTGGACTGATCATCCTATACCCATTTTACACAAAGGATAGCATTCAAAACAGCCCCGACATCAATCCTTAACAATATAAACAATGTTGACAAAGAAACCTAAAAAATCGTCCAACAAATAAAAAAATGCTACCTACCATTAGTCTTGTATAAAAATACAAAAGATTAAGTGCAGTGCAAGCACTCTGAGTACGATGATGCGATCGACAGAACTTGAGCATAAGCAATGCAATTAATAAAACGCGGTAGAGTTGTAGTCTTACAGTTACAACAACCTTTACAGGCGAGTGAAAAAGGCAGGGATCCCCAATGTCGCGCACGATGGAAGTCACTTTTCGAAAACTGACAGCCCCGGCTTTTCCACATTTCCATTGCTTGTCTTCCTCGCCACAATACATCACACCCACTCACCTTCCACCGCAATCGCCAATCACAGCAATGTCAATATCTAACTACACACATAACAAACCCCTAATTGCATGCCGAACGAAAACCTTCAATGTTACATTACTATTGACGCTGCTACTATCACTATCGTTTCAATTTCAAAATTCGATCCACGAACGGTGCAATCCACGACTACAGATATTCCTTCTTTTGCAGAGAATTGAACGAGCACTAGTCTACGGTCAGAAAAACACGCTGAATAAAGAGTTCGAGAAAAAAAAAATTAAAATAAAGAAAAAAAAAATCTAATGATGAATCGCAATCATACCGAAATGCAAGCAGTGGAATCGAGAGGGAAACGAGAGAGAGATCGAAAACGACGGTGAAACGGATTGATTGATTGATCGTAACGGAAAGGGTTTGAGTTGCGATGAGAGAGAGAGAGTGATGAAGTGATGGAGTGAGTGGAGGTTGAAGTTCAGGTTGAGGAGAACCTCCTCCGTGCGTGCATCGTCGTTTGCTCGAAAAACAACGAGAAAAGGTGAAAAGACGGTTTTGTTTTCATTTCCCCGTAAAAATACTTTCGATAATTTGAGGATCAATCTCTTCTCACTGCTTTGGGACAAATGCTAAGTACGTTCAAAGGAGTTAATAATTACTTTAATTTATAATTATGAATAATAATACCGTGTTTAAGAGTTTTCAAACAAAGTAAACAACTACGCAGCCATTAATCACCGCTTCAAAACCACCCACAAAAACGCGTGATGAATTGAATAAAGTTTTGTAGTTTTCTTGTTAATAATATATTATATCTTACTTAACATTTTTTTTCTTTTTTTATAGATTCACATATATATATTTAAAAAAGAAGTTATTAGATTAATTATCATAGGGTCATAAAGTTACAAATTCGATCTCTTAAATACTCTTAAATAATGTTTATGTGTCAAGTATGTATGACACGTATTTTGATGAAATATTTAATTCAAATAAATATATATTGAGTTTTGGATAATTCTAATACGATTCTATCACGCATTTAAAAATAAAAAATATATTATTTTTATTAAAATTTAAATTTATTATATAAATTTTTATTATAATTATAAAAATAAAGAATAAATTATTTTGAGTTAATCATAAAAAATATTTTTCCAAAAAAAAATAAAACATACTTATAATAAATTTTTATTATTAATTTACAATTATGTAATTCATAATTACATAATATATAAATTTATATTAATATATCTATATTTTAAAGATTGTATGGGTTGTAGTGTACCATGAGTACTTTTTCACAATATTTAATATAATCATATAGATAAAAGAAAATCATGATTACATTTTTTTCTAAATTTAAATATAAACATAAATATTTTAAAAAAAATTATGTTAAATATTAATATATAATTTGACATCATCTCTCAAGTAACAACAATCATTTGTCATCACATAAAAAAAATTATTAAAAAAAATACAAAAATACAGAAGAACTATATCAAAACTCATATGTTAACAAAATAGATACATATAGTTATACTATATTTATTCATAAATAATTCTTATAACATATTAGATGGTAGTCTATTATATCAATAAAAAGATTATTTATAAATAAATCATAAATTAGTAAATTTTTAAAATTTTATATGTTGAGATATAAGAAAATGTTATCCTCTAAAACAAATACAAGAAATACTTATTTTAAATTTTTCTTTAATTCTGGGTTTGATTTACTGGATTTTTAAATATTTGAAATTTTAAAACAAATTTCCAGTTATATTATAATAATATTCTACAAAAAGTTTTGGACTGAGCCAATTTATTTTTAAACAGGTTAATTTGGTTTTGATTTTATGAAAAAATATCAAGAGTAAAAAAAATGTGTATGACAGTTGTAATTGGTTTGATTTATGTTGTTTCTTGAAATTAAATCAGAACTTAGTTATTACTTTAATTAAGTGAGGGAAGATAAATGAATTCATCAAAGAAAACAGGTTAAGAAAAATAGTCATAGCTTTCAAGATAGTATATAGTAAAAAATGGTTATCCAACCCTACTTTTAATCCATTAAAAATTGGTTATTTAGAAAATCAATTCAACTTAATTCATTTATAAGTGAATTTAAAAAAAATAATTGTACCTACTACTAGTTGGTAGGTAAAAGAACTATATTCACTTGATTTAATATATATATATATATATATATATATATATATATAATATTTGTTAATAATAATTTTAAATATCATACTAATATGTATCAAAGACAAAATTATATGATAATTTTAAATATCATAATTATATGCATGTCAAACATGAACACTAATTTGTAATCCTAAATAATATTTAACTATAATATAAATAATATCATAAATCACAATTAATGTGTAGATATTTTCTAAGTTTTTAATTGATTGATTAATATTTTTAATTGGCCTAATTAAAATTTATATTTTTTTTCATTATAACTAATAATCACAATTTAATTAGAGAATATTAATAATTTAAATTATATATATATATATATTTATATTCTTTTAAATTATATTTTTATTTAAAAAATGGAGGAGTGATTTAGTCCAAATCTATAATTTACGAGGTTGAAAATTAGACTGATTTATGAAGTTCGAACACTCCTTTTAAATGGAGTGTCCGAGTGTCTCTGTTGAACACACGTATCGAACACCGACACTCGTAGGACATATGAAATGTCTAATTCAGGACTTTCTAATAATTATAACACGGGTCTAACACAAATTTTAAAAGGAAACATACATTAATTTTTTAAACATTCAAATTTATTGTATACATTTTTATTATGATTATAAAAACAAAAAACAAAATTTGTTGAACCAGCCATGAAAAATATTTTTTTACTAAAAAACAAAAACATGCTTAGTGGACATAATTTTTTTATTGTCAATTTATATAATTTATAATTATATAATATATAGATCCATATCCCGTGTCCTATATTTTTTAGATTATACGTATTATGTGTTTGTGTATGTCGTATCAGTCTCCGTGTTAGTGATTGTGCTGCCAGGTTGGGATTTCAAAATATCAATTTAGTTCACTTTATTATCTTTAAATTATATTAAGTATGAAAGTATATCCAAATAAGAAAGAATAACGAAACATTTTAATATCTATTATTGACTTGTGTTTAATATACTTGTAAGTATCCGTATTAATATCAATTTATTTTTAAACAGGTTAATTTGATTTTAATTTTATGAAAAATATCAAAAGAAAAAAAAATTGTATATGTCAGTTGTAATTGGTTTGATTTATGTTATTTCTTGAAATTAAATTAGAACTTACAATGTTATTAGTTTAATTAAGTGAGGGGAGACAAATGAATTCATCAAAGAAAACAGGTTAAGAAAAATAGTCATAGAAGTATATAGTAAAAAAAGGTTATCCAACCCTACTTAATCCATTAAAGATTGGTTATTTAGATAATCAATTAAACTTAGTTCATTTATAAGTGAATTTTAAAAAATTAAGTGTGCCTACTACTAGTTGGTAGGTAAAAGAACTATATTCACTTATTTTTTTTAAAATAAAATAATATATATATATATATAGTTTATAATTTATTTTTTTTCTTTATTGGAGATACTGAAACAATTATAAGTTTCTTCATTTGAAAATATATTTTAATTATAGAGTCTATAAATATTGAACAACATTTAAAAAAAATTGTGAATTGTACAATTTTTAATAAAATATCTATTTTTTTAAAATCGGAGTCTTTGCAAACAATATAGCTCTTATAATATTTTTAAAAAAAAAATTAAAATGATACGTTAAACCATTTCTTAAGACAATTTATTACTAACTTTATTATAAAGACTACGTTTTTCTTTTAAAAAAATGTTTGAGTAAATATATTAAATGTAATGAACGACACGAAATTATAAATATTAAGTATACTAAACACAAGTCAATAATAGATATTTAAATGTTTCGTTATTCTTTCTTATTTGGAGGGTTACTATATTTTTTTTTGCTGCATGCATATACTTTCATACTCAATATAATTTAAAGATATTTGTTTAAAGAGAATAAAGTGAATTAAATTGATATTTTGAACTCCCAACTCAATCTACTCTATCTAATTTTTCAACCTCATAAATTAGAGATTGGACTAACTCACTCCTCCATTTTTTTAAATAAAAATATAATTTAAATTATTAATATTTACTAATTAAATTATGATTATTAATTATAGTGAAAAAATATATAACATAAAATTTAATTAATTCAATTAGAAATATTAATTAATCAATTAAAAACTTAGAAAATATCTACACATTAATTCACCCAACCAAAATATAAGACAAACCAAGACTTAGGAAACTCTAATGCAAAGTCTCGTATTGATCTAAACTTGTTTGTCTTAATTATTGTAAGAATACAAAATGAGAAAAGTGACTATGTATTGATTTTAATATTTTTATATTATTATTCCATCGCAAACTATTATATATAAAAGGTTTGTTAGCTTTTATAAAAAAATCATAGAGGATGATTTATGACTATTTCATAAAGTAAAAATTGTAATGCAAATAATATATATTTATTACACTTATATGAAAATTGTTAATGATTACTCAAAAATACTTATGTTGCAGATAGAGATGGTAAAACGTACAAGGTTTCGTCACTCTAATTGCAAAGTGTAAAGTGTTCACTATAGTTGTAATAATTGTAGTGGCATAGTATTTAGGCATTTTTGTATTGGAAAATTAAAAAAATTGCGTAACAATCTTGTTATAGTTGATGAAATAAAATAAATATTTTAATATATATATATATATATATATAAATTATCTGTAACAATTAATAATGAAAAATAGGGTTTTCCAATTGTTTTTTCTTATACATTTATTCTTTTACATCTTTGTTTTTATTAATCTATTCTTTATTCTTAATTTTTATGGTAGACACGAAATTACCCATAATTCAAGTTAAGATAAAAACATGTTTCTATTATATAATTAAAATAATGAACAAAAATTAAATTACTTGTATGATTATATATTTGTGTATGTATTTGATTAGAAATCTTTTTTTTTATTTTGGTAATTGATTTTTTTATTGTAATAATGGTTATATCAACTTTTTTTTAAGTATATTACTTACCTTTTACTATTGTGAGACACAATAGTAGTTGCTTCCATCTTCATGAATAAAAACATCTGTTTAGTTCTCCCATGAAGTGCATTTATACATGCTTATTATACATTACAAACATGATTTGCCACAATTCATATAACATACAAAGAAAATAGGGATAAGTTAATCATAAAAATTCAAATAGATGATTTAACATAATACAAGTCAATGAACTTTTTTTCCAATCTAATGTTATTCAAAACATGAATTCAAAATTTAAAATCTATGAATTAAAAACAACTCTTATTAAATTCCGATTCAAATGTTGATACAAATCCTATTTACTTTATTGGATATCTAATACAATAATTTCATATGATGTGCCAATTTTGTATATATTTTTATCAAACTAGAGGGTAAAAAATATGCATTATCTTTTATTATTTTGTTGTTAGTATGACTTTAATTATCAATAAAACTATGTATATTTCATTGAAATCTCTGATTTAATATTAAAATATAATTATTCATATCACAAAAATGCATCACATTTCACAAAATACTTTATTATTCTCATCAACCATTCATATAACCATAATCCACGACATATGTAATAATATTATTGAATAAACGAACAAAAAACTAACAAATAAATAATAATATTACATAATGTGTTGAATAAACGAACAACACATTATTAAAACAACTTACTTAAATGTCATTAAACATGTTTTCTTTTCAATTCAGTCAAGACAAAAATTATTTAAATTCAAAAATATTTCTTAAGACATATAAATCAACATAAACATGTTTTTTTTTTCTTCTCAAAACATAACACAAAAAAACTTACTTTCACCACACAATTCATTAATCAATTCACCTCAAAATAATTACATGTCAATTTCATTCAATCAACCCAAAACCAAGTTAACAATAACTATTATTAGTTATCTAACCCACAACTTATTTATAATAAAATTTCTAATTAACCAAAGTTAATTCAATGAAAATATTCAAGGAACTATCATGAATTGAGAAGGGTTAAGAATTTATAACTTGCTCCAATAATTCTGTTTACAAAGAACACACTAGTACACATTTAAACTAACAAATAAATAATATTTTTCTTGTGACATTAAAGATGACCAAAACCAACATAAAACTCAAGATACTAAGAGAAGTATGATGGAGAAAAAAGTTATTACAAGCTTACAAAAAATTAGCACTTTTTACTTGGAAATAATACTTTCGAATATTAACCATCAAATAGTAACAAATTATATTTTATAACCCTAGTATTTAAAGTAAACCATTATTTGTTTACTATTAATTAATGTAAAACATTTATGCGATCTAATGTTTTTGCAAAAACAAGTTTTACAAAATAAACCAAAAATACTCTGAGAATGTTAATATTTTTATCACGTATCTGTGTTTGTTGTTTCATAAAGTTTATCTCAACACATTAAGTAAAAATTATCTCGTTTATACTAGTGTAATTGTCATTTACCTATTTTTTTTACGATAAAACAAATACAATTTTCTTTAATATATGAATGGTCTAAAAAACATTAAAAATGTAAGATATTGAAATAATTTGACACACACGAGAAGTTGAGTTTTTCAAATAAAGACAAATATATCTATATATCAAATTACCTTTTTCATGTCTCGTTATTCGTCAATGGCGTCGGAGTTGAGTAATAATCAAGATACTTCTTTGAATATATAATAAAAATTAAAACCACACATAAAATATTATAGATATCTTAAAAAAATATCAGAAACTAAAGAAGAGCATTATTTATTAGCTAATTTTGTTGAACCAAAAATATTGTTCCAACGAGAACAAATCGTGACAACGTTAAACATTCAACTTTCCCCTGTTTTGACAACTCTGTTTGGGGTGGCCAAGTGACGCAGAGAAGAAAACGAGATAGAACATTAATATTTTAAAAATACAACAATTCAATAAATTAATTGTATAAATTAGTATAATTAAATATTATAAATAAATCATTTACGTGTATGTAAGATATGTTTTTAATCAGTTTTTAATATACATTTGACAAATCATTTACTTACTTATTGTCGGATTTAGTGAAAAAAAAAACTTCATCGTTAGATTATTCTTTACCCGTTAAATTCCTGATGGAATACCAATAAATTAAAGAAAAAGACTTGAAGTGAGAAACGTTCGGATGACCCGACACGTAAATAACTATACAACTAAATTCAAATACTATTTACATCCCTTTATCTATATAAATATATTTATTTTATTTTTTAAGTTAAAAATATTATTATAAAGAGTTGTGAGAGGAGACTATGGTGTAAGTGAATATTTATTGAATCCCATAATTGTGAATCCCAATATGTGAAGTAGCTTCTTCAAACACGAAGCTTCTTTTTGTCAAACATTTACGCCGTAAGATACTGATGTTTACAGAAAATAAAAATTAAAAATGCATTAATCTCAACATCACATGCACCCTCATAATGCAGGTGCCCTAATATGAAAAAAAGAGGGCATTTTGTAAGCATAATCACATCACCCATGGTTAACTTTCAACTCTATGAAGATATGAAAAATTTCAAAATGATCTTTTATTGAATTTTTAACATAATTCATTTTCAACTCTATGAATATATGAAAAAATTCAAAAGGATCTTTTATTGAATTTTTAAAAAATTAGCATAGTCAACAATTCAGAAAAACAAAGGACCTAAGATCTCTATCTAACATCAAAATTTTAAAATAATAAATATAATGTCTTGTATTTTAGATGTCAAAGAAAATCAACTTATGAATAATCTTATAGTAATTTGATAGTGAGTGATATAATGAACTTAAGAAATTTTTAATATGATAGATTTTTAAATATTTTAAATTTAACTAAATTTTATAAAAAAAAATTGTAATTTATATACTATTTTTTTTAATATTTTATGACCAGGGATTACAACTTTCAAAATTATATATAAAAATATAGATATAATTTTTTAACCAATAATTTAGGTATAATATTGTATTTTTATAAAATATAATTTACTTACACATTTATAACTTATTTTCTATATGTTAATTTTGAGTGATTATAAAAAAATATTTATTTTTAATAAATCATAAACTAAGACCTTACCTCTAAAAAATAAATCATATTTCAATTAACTATTCAATATCTTAGGTGTCAGCCTATCTGAGATCTTAAGTGGCATAGTGATACCTAATATGAAAGCTTTTATTTAAAAAAAAAAAAAAACTATTCAATATCTCTTTTATAATTTTGAATATGCAATAACTCTTAAAATTCATTCAACTGGAAATATTATGGAAATATTATATTATATGTGTAAAATATAATTTTATGTTTAAAAAAATGGTTTTATTTCACCTTATTTGTGAAAAAAAGTAAAGTACTTTAAGAAAATTCAAAAACCAATTTTTTGACGATATTTTATACTTTTATAATATACCTATATATTCTGAAACATAATAAAACTATTATTATGTTTTATTATAAGTAAATATGTTCACGAATAAAAAACTATGAATTATACAGAACAAATGTAATACATGCAATTAAAATAGTTTGAACAGATATTTTGTTTAAATTATTAATTATAAGTTGACTTAAGATGCCTTCTTGCCATAATTAAAAAAGTCAAAACAAAAATTCATATCTGTCTCTTTTTAAAAAATTATTATTATGATACGATTTTCTATCTACCACATTTTTCTAAAGCAAGTACTTTAATAAATTTGATTAAAATAAAAGTAAAGTAAAGATGTTTTTGCAGTGATCTTTCAATTTGGATGAACATTCTATAATCTATTTAGAAGTGGAATGAACTAACTATAACTTATGTAAATCATCATAATATATTCTGCATAATATAATTTTAATTGATGTGATTGTAGAATCTTAAGTTTAAATTTTTATATCATATATTACGCGTGTTAAATAATTTATTTGCGTATATTTTAAGAAATATATGTTGCATCAATTATAAGATATAACACAATTTCAGATTAATATAATTTTTTTTAATATATCTCTACAAATGAATTTTTAATTCCATAATAAACGTTATGAGTAAAAGTTTCAATTAAAACAATTCAATAAATAGTTAGTATAAGTTATAAAAGGTGAAATAACTTTCATATACTATTTATTATTTAACCTTTTCTTTTATCATCATTAACATAGTTATATCATACTATAATATCCCTAATTTTACCCATATTTAATAAAATAAAAAGTTAGTAATATCTAGTTAACATACCAACTCATAATATCTAAGTTTGCACAATCAAATAATATCAAAATTTAGAATTTTCAAAATACACATCAATTCATTCATCAATTATATAAATATCTAATTAAAGAAATTTTTAATTAAATATTTACATAATTTATAAGTAAAATTATAAAAAATTAATAAACCAACCTTTTAAAATCAATTTTTTTTTCACAATCTAACTTGAGCAAAACTTTACTCGCAAGAACGAAAATGAGTATCGCTTGAACAAGAACAAGTCTTTTTGTTTACTTGAGCGAGGTTGGACGCAAGAACACATAGACTTTCATCTTAAGTAAAAAAAGCTAATTTAAATTGTTAATAAAACTCTAGATTAGAAGATCGAGATGTGGGGTGACATGTCACCAGTCTCGAATTTTATTGTTTTGAATAGATTGGATCTCTGTCACAATTTTATCTTAAAAAAAATATTAGATTGTTATTGATTTCGATTCCTATGCCTATATCTTTGAATAAAGTATGATGTTAAAATAATTATTTAAAATTTCATAATTATTATTTTTTATAATTTGAATAAAGTACACGAGAAAAGACGAGAGTAAATATCGATTTGAGATATTTATTAGTTTATATTTTTATATATTGATAAAAAAATTGGGATCTAAAACGGAAGAGACGAGTGAGTTGACATAGTTAAGAACGCCGTACAAGGGTGAGAACGGCTAGGAAAACCGTCTTTCCACTTTTAGCAACGAAAACAAAACCCTCTCTACTACTTCCCTCCAAACAATTCCGTTTACAACTTTCTCTTTCTTTTGTCTTCTTTTCTTTTCAGCAACAGTTTCGTTTCTCTTTTAAATTATTTCCATTTCCAGAATTTTAAATTCTCTCTGCGTCCACATCGGAGCTGAGTTGCTTGCACCTCTTTTGTTGAATTCTATGAACACAGATTTCGTCATGCTCGAGGATTTCAAGGTCGGTGTCACTCGCTGCCTCTCTCACCAAACCTATTTCTAGGGTTCTCCTGCTACCAATCCGCAATTGCTTTCTCAAAATTGTTTTCTATCTCAATTTTTTTTAATGTTAACAGTTCACACATAATAACGAGGATTCGAACCCCTCGCAATTTGGCAATCGTTCACAAGGTTTTCAAATTCTGTGTCCCTTGCATCTTACGCCGTTTTATTCCTCAACATTCAGGTTTTGGGAACCCTAACTAAGTTCATTGTTATTGAGTTCACTTTGTTAGTTTTTTAATGGCTTGTTGTTTTTAAGGTGTGTGTTTGAATTGTATTTTTCTAGTTCAGCAGTGCCGTTTTGTAGATTGGAATTCTCTTTGGGGTTTGGATGCATAGCTTTGAGGTATGGGAACGCCGGTCTTTAGGTTGTTGTTCATGGATCCGGATTCTCGGTAGTGTGAAGACTGTAGAAAATAAGTTACAAAGATGGATATGATGGTGTTAGATTAATATTTAGTATTTAATATGTGTCGAGATTGTAAAAGGACTTTAAATCAACTCAACGAAAATGCTCGTGCAATCAGTAAATACCAAGTATGTATATGCATACTGATATTAGATTTCTAATATTTTGCCTAAAGAGCTGAAATTTTATTTTTCTTCTTTTAAATATTTTTAGTGCAGTTGCGTATCCTGTGATATTGTAGGTTTCTAATTATCGAATTGTAATTTTATTTTTTTTGCGTTTTTTTGCTGATGTTAATTTGCTTGATCGATGAAGGTAGCTAATTTGAGTAGACAAACTTACTGACTTCGAGAGTGCTGGTGAACATGGGAGCAACGTCTCCTGCAAGTTTTTACTCAGAGGAACTCTAACACTGGATAAATTTTCCAAGAAGTTTGATTTCCAACCCTAGTATGGAGTACCCTTTTTCCTCCAAGGGAAGAGAAATTGGGGATTGGCAATCTTCCGGAACTCAGTTGGTGGGATCAACATCGTTAGATGCCAGAATGAGCAATTCAATATCAGAGGATATGTCCAATAGCTTCTCAGAGCTCATGAGCTTTGATACTTATGCTGGTTTGTGCAACAGCCCATCCATATCTGATCAGATTTTGGCTAATGAGCTTCCGTCATTTGCTTCATTATCATATTCATTGCCTGATGGATTCAATA
>Ga0123342_1000338_pt1 | contig 70779 bp, 22 predicted proteins | sample Turbeawhitnodule_FD_89960 | JGI IMG/M metagenome (GOLD analysis project Ga0123342, IMG submission 89960) | Root nodule microbial communities of legume samples collected from Mexico - Turtle bean Mexico white nodule | ecosystem: Host-associated > Plants > Roots > Nodule | place: Mexico: Nepantla... | reverse complement strand
TAAATCTTTGGGTACCGCTTTGACTTGCCACAACAACGAAAAAACATTATGCAAGCTGCCATTGGAATAATTACACAAAGTAAGGTATGCAGATTTGACAGAGAAAACACCTTTGGGATCCCCGCTCCATTCAATAGTATCCTCAGAATCTTTGTTCAAAGTCTTCCTTGTAATGAGGTTCATCATTTCTTCCTCTACAGAATTTTCCCACTCAAATCTATCCCTTCTCCACCCTAACCTCCAAGACCAGCCTAACTCCCCCCACTTGATACCTGTTACTTGATACCTGTTACCTATTACATGTTACATTACATATTACATGTTACCTGTTACATTACCTGTTACCTGTTACATTACCTATTACCTTACCTGCTACCTGTTACCTGTTACGTGCTACCTATTACCTGTTACCTGTTACCTGCTACATGCTACATGCTACATGCTACCTGCTACCTGCTACCTGCTACCTGTTACCTGCTACCTGCTACCTGCTACCTGCTACCTGCTACCTGTTACCTGTTACCTATTACATGTTACCTGTTACCTGCTACTTGCTACATGCTCTCTGCTACTTGTTACATTACCTGCTACATGCTACATGCTACCTGCTACCTGCTACATGTTACCTGTTACATGTTACCTGTTACATGTTACCTGCAACATGCTCTCTGCTACCTGTTACATTACCTGCTACCTGCTACCTGCTTCCTGCTACCTGTTACCTACTACCTGCTACTTGTTCTACCGGGTACCTGTTCTTCCTGTTATCTTTTACCTGTTTGTTACCTATGACTTCTCTATTATCTGTTACCTGTTATACTAATTATACCTTATTCCTTTTACCTGTTATACCTGTTACACTTGTTACATGTATGCTACCCTATCCGTTACCATGTATGTTACCTTATATGTTACCTGTTACACGTGTTACATGTATGCTACCCTATCCGTTACCATGTATGTTACCTGTTACATTACTTGTTACCTGTTACATTACGTGTTACAACTGTTACGTGCTACCTGTTACTTGTTATCTGTTACCTGTTACTTGTTACCTGTTACCTGCTACCTGCTACATGCTACCTGCTACCTGCTACCTGCTACCTGCTACCTACTACCTGTTACCTACTACCTGTTACCTGTTACCTGTTACCTGTTACCTGTTACATGTTGCATGTTACATGTTACATGTTACATGTTACATGTTACATGTTACATGTTACATGTTGCATGTTACATGTTACCTGTTACCTGCTACCTGTTACCTGCTTCCTGCTACCTGTTACCTGTTTCATGTTACCTGTTACCTGCTACCTGCTACATGCTCTCTGCTACCTGTTACATTACCTGTTACCTGTTACATTACTTGTTACATTACATGCTACCTGCTACATGTTACCTGTTACATGTTACCTGCTACCTGTTACCTGTTACATGTTACGTGTTACCTGCTACCTGTTCTACCGGGTACCTGTTCTTCCTGTTACCTGTTTGTTACCTATGACTTCTCTGTTATCTGTTACCTGTTTGTTACCTATGACTTCTCTGTTATCTGTTACCTGTTATACTAAGTATACCTTATTCCTTTTACCTGTTATACCTGTTACACCTGTTTCATGTCTGCTACCCTATCCGTTACCATATATGTTACCTTATATGTTACCTGTTACACGTGTTACATGTATGCTACCCTATCCGTTACCATATATGTTACCTGTTACACATGTTACATGTCTGCTACCCTATCCGTTACCATGTATGTTACCTTATGTGTTACTTGTTACCATTTACGTGCTACCTGTTCTACTGACTACCTGTTCTACCTACTACTTGTTACCTGTTACATGTTCTACCTACTACCTATTTTACTTGCTCTACCAGCTTCCTATTACAAGTTACTTGCTACCTGTTTTACATGTTCTACAAGTTATTTGCTACCTGTTTTACCTATTCTACCAATTACCTGTTACTTGCTACCTATTACCTGCTACTTCTTACTTGTTATCTCTTACCTACTACATTCTACATTCTACATGTTACATGTTACATGTTACATGTTACATGTTACATGTTACATGTTACATGTTACATGTTACATGTTACATGTTACATATTACATATTACATTACCTGGGTTGCACGACTTGGGTTGTATTGAACTTACCCTGATCCTTTCTGTTGGATTCTTTGGTAATATTTGGATTAGGTGTTAGTCTCTGGTAGGACTTACTTAATACGGGTCTTCCGGAAGGCGCCAGTTATTTTGTTTGTTGAATATCCTGGATGTGTAGATCCATGTGAGAACTATGTGATTTTTATGTTGGGATTTGAAGAAGATTGAATAGTTGAGAAATTGATCTATGTAATTTTGTTTTCTATTTTGATTTAATTGTGTATATTATAAATTTTTTTACTAGCTTGTCCTTGCTTTTATTGTTATGTTTGAACTGCGATGATTGTACTATGTATATGATCAAATGATTATACAGGTGCAAGAGAGCCTGAAAGAATTTAGAGTTTGTTTTGAGCCATGAATTGTAAATATTTGTATTTCTATAAGTATTAATCATGCATTAGGAATGTCTATAAATTTATATAGAAACTGTAGAACTTGTATTATAATAGTTAGAGGTATTTTTAGGATGTTACATAAGATTAAGTCGTGCAAAGTAAACAACTAAAACATAAAGTTATTTGTTGTATATAACTAGATTGTTCAAAATTAAATGATTAAAGCATCATATAAATGTATTTGTTGTATTCAATTAAGTTGTTTAAAGTAAATGATTAAACATCAAATAAAAAATAGTTAATGTACAATTAAAATTATTCAAAATAAATGATTAAACATTAAATTAAAAATAATTAATGTATTCAACTAAAATAAATCACTAAACACAATATTACATCAACTATAGTAAAGTTGTCTCATCAATTTCTTTCATTCTAAAACATGGAGAACTAATTATCTACCAGCCTAAAACAATTGTTCGGATTCTAAACTACCTATTTATTTGGAAATTAATCAATTATTAATTAAAGTCTTTTCATCATCAATAATATATCATAATCTCTTCTAAGATGATAACAAACCTATCTATCTCTTATTTTATCTTTAGTTTAACTATCAAATTTCTAAAAACTTATAAATACATGAGATCACCTCATGAAATACCCATTCGTTATTCAATACTTTAATATACTTTTTATTCTATTATACATAGCTCTTTTTTTTATCTGAGGGCATTAGATAATCTTAAAGGTGAACTTGATTTTGACATTCAACAGACAACTTAATTTTCAAATCGAGAAAATTCAGTACAAATATTTTAGAACATCCTTCTTCTCACCTCGAACAAACAACAATTTTTTTTCCAATAATAACACAAATATATATATATATATATATATATATATATATTTTATTTTATTTTTACTTGTAAATAGATAAAATAATAATAATAATAATAATAATAATTATTAGTATTGATTCATAGGTAGTGAGCAACCTATTGTTGACAACCATAAAAGTTAAGAGTCATAAATAGAATCATAGAATGATCTAATTGGATTTGTAAACTTCCTGTATAAAGGAGATAAATCCAAAAAAGACTTCAAAGAACCATGCATCTGATACTAAAATGTCACCTGATGAGGCATGCAAGTACTGTCAATAAGATTTTGGATAAGCGATATATTGAACATAATTTCAACTCAATGCGCAATTTTTTTCATTCATCTTTCATGTTTTTGTACTTTACCCATTTTTGTTTAGATTTGCGCATACACACCTGTATTAAATATATAATTTCACAAACCTAACCTAATAGATTATAACAATTTTGACTTAATTTAGAGTAGAAATATTAAGAAGATATAGGGTTCAGGATATGCAAGGATAATTGGAATATGATCCACGAGTCAAGAAAGTAAATTAAGTCCATATATAACACTGGTTTTGCTTTCTCCCACCCACTGTGTGAACGCTCAACTCTTAAAGGTCAATAAATTATAGCTATGTCCTACCAAGCCAAAATAGTGAACATCACTTTCCAAATACAAACAACTCCGCGTAACAAAAGGAGTTTAATCATAGCCAGTGTTGTTTATTCTGATAGATAAAAATGTGACAAATCTATAAAAACTGCAAAGCAGATGACTAGGTTGTGGGATCCATCAAACCAGAACAGTAGTTTTTTTTTTCCTTTTCATTAATAACACTGATGGAAAGTATAGCTTTTTCTCTTCAATGACAAATTTACGTTAGGATTGGATTATTAATATTATCTCTAGGGAAATTCTTTTTTCAATGCCTTTTTCATACACAATTCAAAATTGAGATTTAAATTCTGTGTGACTCGTACCATAAGTGAGATAATAGAGGAAAAACTAGTTCTGCTTAATTATTGGGGTTCATTTCCTTTTGCCTTTTTCACATCTAAAAAGATAGTGCAGGGTACTTCCAAGCCATGCTCTCTTGTTTTGCTTTGCTCATCCAACTTTCCCCTCGGCCACAAACGGAGAGAGAGAAAATAGACCAAAAGAATCAATATTAAGAACCTCTTAGAAAAAGCAAAATCTTTCATTGTAATCACAACTGGTTTAAAAAAGGACATATTCTCATGTAAACGACGGTACAAGGATGTTAGTCTTCGTGTACTGTACTCGTAATACTATGATTTATATTTTATAATAGAAAAACTAGGTAACTGTGATTACAACGTAATTTAAAACTTGGAGTTGAGTAAAAAATAGTGAGTGATTAACGGATGTTGTTGGTGCAGCATTTTTTTCATTTTGGAAAATAGATGTAAGATGAAATAAAAAATAATGAGAAGGAGCACGTAAGTTTGTCCCTGAGAAGGTAAAAAAGGTAGTGATCATCCTCCCAACAACCCATATGAATCCAATATTCAAAAACAACAACCAAATTGGCAGTGGTTAGAGTAAAAGTTGTATATGTCCATAGTTAAGAAGAAACTGACTCAACCGGGTGCTGATTAAAGCAAAGATTTCAATGAGTTACCTCTTTTGGTGTTTGTCTGATAAGTATGCAAGATACTCCACTAAATATTGTCCAAGATTTTGCTTCACCAGACATGCCAGATATGGCCCCACTAAAAAGAGTTGAGAGGGAGTTTGGTTAATGCATTTACATTACATAGTTACATGTGAATTCAGCAAAAAGAAAGATCAAAAACTGATTAAGCACTTTTTGAGATTTTTCTTTTTGGAAGGTTCGGTCCCACATGATGACACAATCACTTCAATTTTAAATATAAAAGCCATGTTGTCCCATTCAGAAGGACGTGGCAGAAACTTGACGGTAGCGCCACCACTATGGAATCTCTCTGGCCCCACTGTATGCCCTTTCCCTTCACTCTCTTATTTTCCTCACTTTTTTCCATTCATTTTCACTTCATACCACTTCTGTAATCTTTAAACCTTTCTGTTAACAGTTTTTAAGAAAAAAATATCAAATTCTGTTAAATATTATAAGTATATACGAAAAATCATAGAGAATCTTCTTTTAGACGACAATTTATTATTGAATGGTGGTGTAAAAAGATACAATTCTCTCAGTGTTCCAGTGCAACCACTAGCTCTATGCTACTCTTGTTTCTTGTTGTTGATGATGGTATGTGTTCCTTTGATTTAGATATTCATTTGGTTAGGGATCTTAATTTTTAGCTTTTCCTTATCAATTTGTATTAAAGGTCTCAATGAGGTTAAGGGTAGGAAAAGCTCACATCAAATCAATTGTGTTTATTCCTAGGTCTCGTGCACTTAAAAATTGAAAGCTATTGTACCAAAAAGACATTCAATTTAGGATTTAATGAAAATGGAATGGTAGGTAAAATATATATTTTGTGATAAAAGATACCATTGTTATTTTTATAAAACCTGTTTTAAAAATTATATTTTAAATTATTTGTAATTAATTAATGGGCTTTATGCTTGTAGTCTATCGAAATTAAGTTCTCCCATTTAGGTTACCAATTCGTGTTCAATGTCGCTGGAAATACACAGGAAAAGGGAAAGAAAGAAAGAAGACGGAAATAAAGATACTAATATTACGTTAATTATTTGGTTTTTTGATAATGCAATACAACAACATGAAATTATAATTAGTAAGTAGTAAGTGTAAGCCTGTGTTTGTTTGAATATCACAAAATTATTTTTTGTACTTTCTAACAAAATACACACATTTTAATGCAACTTTTTTAAAATCAATTATAATAGGCAATAAGCTTCATAGTGTTGTCGCTCTTACACAGGTGATTGCTTTTAACCTTTTGTTTTCCTTTCAAAAACATAACAGATTACGCGTTTTAGCATCACATTGAACATACTTTTGTATGTGTTATTTGAAGAAGAAAAAAGCAGGGATTCAAACAGGGAAAGAATGGTTGTAAGTCCCATAAAGTGAGGGAGAAATTCTACCAAGAGTGGCTTTTAAGAGTCTTGGATAATAATTTTGTACTTTCAACATTTTCTTGGGCTTATACGGTCAATGTTGAATATACTCACTCATGAATATACTTTGAAAATTGAAACGCACTTTGATGAAATTGGAGGCACGACACTTTGCTTTAGCTATAGATTTAAGCCAAGTTAAATCATTACTAGTTTTATAATCCATTTTTCAACTAAGATGCAGATTAAGGAGTAAGCCCTTGGGAAGAGCCCAAAACACATGAAATGGAGAACATAAAATAACTGTAATGAATTGAATTTGCAGGAAGTTAACTATAGTTTGTAGGTGTGAATGTGAACTGGTTAAGGTGGTGGGCCACTTTACTTTGGAATTTTTGGTGCACTTGAGACAAGTAATCTCATTCTCAAACTTTCGGTGTGCTAAATTTTGGACTTTTGGTTCCCTCATCAAATGCTATAAATAGCACACCATCAGTGACTCATGCTTTTACTCTACATTCTCTCATCTTCCTCATCTCAAACAACTCACACATCCATTACCACTTTGTCTTAGTGCACTCATTTTCAGTGTTATTCTGAATTTGTTCTTTCAAATTTTGGGCTTTGATCAGCTTATCCTTTTGGAAACTTGTGGATTCTTGTTCACATTTTCGCTTTGCAAACTTAATTGGGTCAAAATTAGTTGAGTCACAGTTATTTCAACTTCTTGGTACTACTCAGTTAATTGCATTCGTTTTGTTCCAGCTTTTAGGATTTCCAAACTTAAGGGTGGTAGTGGGGTTGGAGGGGAATAGGTGCCATAAGAGATTTCTAATTTCTTCAAGACGATGATCCTTGCATTTAATGGATGCACTCTGTGGAAGTGTCACTTGACATTTGACAAAAAGTCTGCTGTAGACAAAAGCTTCTATTTCTGGATCTTCCAAATCTTTAATAATAGATATAGTCTTGGCACCTAGCAGTAATTATATCCTAATCCTTCCAAAAGATCCTGGAAACTACTTTTTTTTTTTCCATTTTCTTGATATATAGCTTTGATTACTTTTCTTCATCAGCTTCACAATTTTGTGTGACTCTTTCTTTCAATATGGGAGGGGCAACACTGCCACCAGGATTTCGTTTCCATCCAACTGATGAGGAACTGGTGGGATACTACCTTAAAAGAAAAGTAGAGGGGCTTGAAATTGAGCTTGAAGTCATCCCTGTGATTGATTTTTACAAATTCGATCCCTGGGAGTTGCCGGGTAATCTTCAATTTCACATTTTGATCATTTTATCAGCACCCTTACTATGTAGACACGTAAAAAAGAAACCTTTCTGATGCAAGTTTAGCATAGTAAATGGACCAGACCAGTGTGAAACGCAACTTTATGAATACCAGAAAGAAAGCAGCAGTGTTTTGTCTGTTTTTCTTTTCTTCACTTTTTCTTTAGCGGTTAATCATTCTGAGCTGTAAAACTAAAAGCTGTTCAATAGGATTTCTTTAGTAAAAAAAAGTCATGGTTTTACTTAATCAATTTGTTGCATTTTTTTCTCACAAGGAAATGTGAGAAGCCTAACTCGTGTGAGGTGTGTAATGCAGAGAAGTCTTTCCTTCCAAAACGGGATATGGAATGGTTTTTCTTTTGTCCGCGGGATCGCAAGTATCCAAATGGATCAAGAACAAATAGAGCTACCAAAGCTGGGTATTGGAAAGCCACTGGAAAAGACAGAAAGGTGGTGTGCCAGTCTAATCCATCCAATGTTACAGGGTACCGCAAGACCTTGGTTTTCTATGCTGGGAGGGCCCCTTTAGGAGATAGAACTGATTGGGTCATGCATGAGTATCGCCTCTGTGATGATCTTGGCCAACCCACACCATCTTTCCTGGTACAATTTATATTCATGCCATATTTTGGATAAATTTCTATTTAAACATTAGTTAAAAACATCTTACGTACTTCAACTTTTATAAAAAAATTGTCTCAAAATAAAAATTGAGGTGTATAAGTTAATTTTAACTAGTAAAAGAATTTTGATTCTTCTTTGTTCTTTATTAACTCCTTCTATAATGAGTTGGCTTTAATTTGAGGGTAATACTGAAAGACTTCGGCTGATTTGTTTGTGGTCATTGTAGGGTGGTTTTGCCTTGTGCCGGGTTATTAAGAAGAATGAGAAGGCAAGTGCTACACAGGGAGAAAACAAGGGCAAAAGGGCTGGAAGCAGTTCCATCAATGGGACTGACACCTCAGTGAGATTCTCTGGTGAGCAGCCATTCAGCAACTCTGGTGATTCTTCCTCTCAAGCGAGCCACCTGAATAATGAGAGTCGTTATTCAAGCCCAATTTCTTCTCCATACAATGTGCCTCCAATGGGAGAGATTAACCTAGCTTCTCTGGAAACCAATCCTTCAAACTTCTGGATCTCCCCTGACATGATTCTTGATTCTTCAAAGGTATATCTAAGTAGGAACAAAGAAGGAAAGTTGAGATTGAATAAGTAGTTTTTGAAGAAGTTACTGACTTTTCTTTCCCTAACTGCAGGACTACCCTGAATTACAACATGCTGTGGCTGAATATTTTCCAGGGTATGACTTACCACGTATGGGGACACAATTTCAATCATTGGAACATTCGGAAACTCCATCTAGTTTCTCCTACTCAAATGTCAATGGAGAAGTTGAATTTGCTGATACTCTCAGTCAAATAATGTCACCTTACTCAGGACAATGGAATTCCATGGACTTCTACGGAAAAGGAGGTGTCCCTTATGAAGATCATGATCAAATTAACTCAATCTCATATCCATGATCCTTTTAGAATCTAAAAACAAATGGAAGACCATTCTCTCACTTTTCTTGCAGCGCACGGTGTGAAATTGTGATGAAGGACTAATTTAAAGGCCAAGAAGAGCTGGTGATTTGAGGTTGCAGGAAGGCAATTTAAGGGTTGTCATAAATCCTTGTGGGGACTAGTTAGCTGCAGTTTTACTTGGTGTGGCATTATAAGGATTCTGAGACAACGCTTTTTAATGTATGTCTTGGAGTGATAAATAATGAGTAGAATCACCTTGTGTTGCAAGCAGAAATTATTTTCTGCTTGGAGTGGTATTGATTATGTTTATGATTTACACTGTTATTTAGGATCCCCAGGCAAGATCACTTTTATCCATATTGCCGAGTTGGTTTACATTCACCCATCTGTGTGTGTGGTTCTATAAAACAAAGTTATATAATGGGAAAATTCATATAAATGCTGTCAATACTCAAACTCCAGTGCTTATGATTGTCTTCACTCAAGGCTTCCTTGCCTGTTGTGAATTTCATATATGTTCAACAAGCTATGAGAATATTGAGGGATAGATTCTATTTGTCATATTGCTCTATGTCAAAATTTCAATACAGTAAGATTACGGTTTTAAAATAGTTTGTGTCCCAAATGAACAATGATGCAGACGCTTAATTTTGAAAAACTGAAAGTAGAAGACAAAGCTAAAAGAAATTATGCATGTGAATAACAGGACTTCAGCTTTCAGTCAACTCAGCCGCCAGATATGGTGGTCACTTCATTTTTTGTTTTTTTCCTTTAAAAACAAAGGTAATGAAATTCTACATTTAGAATTGACAAGACATTTCACCGTACAGTTGTTTTGATGAGCATCCAAGATACGACTGGCTTGTCCTTTTTGCATTAGTGGGGGATGATAGGTGTTAATGACTTTTAAATGGATTCGATGTCAATAAATCAGCAGCTTTAACCAAAGAATATTTTATTGGAATACTTCGTGAAGTAAGCAAGAATTATGTCAACCCATTATTTGGTGCTATTTGAGAAATTCTACCATCCTTACCACTTAAGCAGTGGAGTGTGTTAAGGAATTGCCTTTAGGTTATGCAATCCACCACCTAAGTGTTATGTTAATTGTGATGACTGTTCAGTGCCAGCTTTTGGCTTTTTTCTCCACTCAATCAGAAGCCACCGCCTCTGTCATATGCTAACCAAACAGTTCAAATAACTATTCACCAATATCATATCACTTCAATAATTCAATTATAAGAAGAATTGTAGATCAATGAGTAGAGTGTTATCATTATTTTCAATCATTCTCTCTGTTCCTTCATACCTTCTCAGATATCATTCAACATAATTTTTAAACTCTTAAACAAGTGCCAACCAAAATTGCTAGCTAATTATGTGGGGGCAAAATTTGTCCTAAAGAATAGTCTAGCATAATTGGTTTACTGAAGGGTTGTCCTAATTGCAGTCATTCCTAACATCTTTAGTTGGAACTTTTTGAGGGTTTGTTGTTTTAATTGTAGCCTAAAAAATAATGGTTTAATCTGACGTTAATTAAAAATATGATTGAAGTGAACCTTAATAAATCCTTATCCTGCAAGTTAGTTTTCTACTGTTAATTTTGACTCTGAATTCTAAATTTTAACAGATCCACATCATTTACCTGCTTCACTACCTTCAGAATCTTAATTGTTCAAATGACTCGGTTGGTTTTGGCAACTCGACTTTGTATAGGCTGCTTTAACTCCGAGTTAAGCAGTTTTAGTCTATTTGTGATTTAAATTTTAAATACCCTTACCATAGCTGCTATATACTATATACACATTACAATTACAATGTAACATTGTTTTTGTTGACATCATGACTTAAGACTGATCTTAAACAACTAATAAGTTTTCATTGAAAAATAAAGTATTTATTACACGTTTATCTTTCTATTATAATAACTACTTTCTTTCTCATTAAAAAGCTTGTTATTTTAGATCTGAAAATAAACTCCATGTACTAATTATAGGTATTTCTGCATTATTTCTCTCCTACTTGGAACTCTTTCAAAAACAGTTAGGATGTTGTGGTGAATAAAACTTGTTAGGATAGATTCTAAATGATTGTGATATCCGTTAAGAAGTTCACTTTAAATCTAACTATAAAACCTGCTTTTAAGGTTTACATTCATTTATTTATTATGAAATTGTTTTTATATCTAGTTAATTTAAGATATCCTAACGGTTGTACCATCTCATATCATAACGATGAACTTGTAAAAACAAGTAGGATTATGATTATGTAAAATTTTGCATAACTAACTGCTGGGCTACAGCTTTTGCATGTTTCTTTACAAACTCAACTCTTATAGTTTGAATTTTGGGAGATATAAGAACAACATCTCCGAGTTCCAAAGAATCAGTTACATTATTGAACACTTTGTCCTTCACAATCTTGGTGATATTTGTATATTGCTGCTCAACTAGCCCCTGTATAACTTTTAGAAGCCCTTGGTGAACCTTCTAGCACCGCAATGCAAAGATTCCACGAAGCCACGATATATTGACTCTATTTTAAAATGTCTGTTTCATAAAAGCTCGTTGTGTAACGATTAAGAATTTTTTTGAATACCCGTTGTTCACACAGAGGTTCCCAAGTATAAAAAAATACCAAGGTGATTACACTGTCATGTTTCCAATACATCTTTTATGGCACAGATGGAAGCATAACAAATGATATCTTATAAGGTATAACTCAACATTTCTTTTAAGTGCGTTTAGTTATGTTCTATCACTATTACATTTTTATTAGCCCCACCAAACTCCTATATTTGTCAATCATAACACAGTTGTAACAATTTCCAGAATAATAAGATTAGGCTGGGATCTTGACCTGAGCAACACTTGTTAATTCTAAAATATTATAAACTATCTGATGGTTATCGTTCACTATCATGACTATTTTTTATTCTTTCTAGTTAGTAAAAGTGTTTAAAATAATGGTTAAAATGTTAAATACTAATCTTATAAGTTAACAGATAAAATGATTAATATTTTGTGGAAGTACAAAAGTAAACAGTGAGAGACACATTGCCTTCTTCTGAAGTAAGCATATTGATCCCTCAGCATCTTCTCATTCCCAATCTTAATGCATGTCAGCTATGCAAGATAGATTTTCAGGAACACTTTCATAAAGGGGCAGCAATTCCAAAACTCTTCAAACTCAAAACGACCTATAATCTGATAAAGATTGTGGCAGATTCTAGCCACCAACATATGATTCACTCTTAAAGTACTAATGTGGCTTTTTCCTCACTAAGCAATACTCTAAGTGTGGTTGTTTAAGAAATAAATTATCCTTCAACCATTATTCTCCACTGGAGGTATTGAAAAGGAAATGAGTGAAAAGCATCCTAGTGGAAGTTAATTTATACAGGTATTGGTACTTTATAAACTTCTTGGTGAATCTTTGTAGTGGAAGATGAGATCAAAGACCCAAGTGATTACATATTCATTCATTCACAAAATATTACAATGCATAGACATTGACTCCTTATAGACGTGGACAGCACAAAATATAGTATAATAGTATTATTCCTTACCCTCCTTATGAAGTTCTAGTATAAGCTTGCAATTTGAGGACTACAAAAGACTTCCACTTCTTGAAGGGATGCCCTTGACTCATCACCAAATATAGACTCCTTCCCATCCTCTCTTTTGGCATAAGACAATCCCAATCTAGACTTTGCTTGTCTCAAGTCACCAATGCCAGAATTGGTATCAGGCCCAGCAAAGCCCCCCATAACTGGGGCCAATGGGGGCCCTATGAGAAGCCCATCTGCCCCAAATTGTGGCCCCCCACGTGCATAATCAAACAGGGCTGCACCACTTCCACCAACCTTGGGCAAAATAATGGGCTCAGTTTCATGTTCTACCCAATAAAATAGGAAGGCATCAAATGTATCAAAGTAGTCATCTGTGCTTCTATACCCTTCAGGGTTAAATGCACCAAACTTGAAAGACTTGTTTGTGTAGCCGATTATCACACATGGCCCCTTGAAGTCACAGCATTCGTGGAAATTACTTGCACTGAACCCATCAATTGTAGCCCTGTAGCAGCATTTTAGCTCCTTCCCTGATCAAAATTATGTCAAATATATATTAAGTTGATGAATCATAGTAACAGTAAATAGAAGTAGTAATATGATTCTATGTTTTCTTTAAGAATTTGGCAGATAGAAAAAGGGATAGTAGTAGTACCTCTCAAAAATGTTTTGTCCACCAGAGAAGTTGAGAAAGAGAGATCAATATCATGGTATTTAATCTGAGGTTTGTCATTAACATTCTTCTTGCCTATGTTCCAACCAAACAAGCCATTTGTGCTTGTCTTCCAACCCTTGAGTGATGGTGAGTTTGGAATGCAGTATGCCATCCACAGATCACCAACTAAGCACTATCTCTTCACTCTTATCTCACTCTTCTGAACCACAATTCAACATCTTATCCATATTCCCTCACAAAATATCTTGCACCCCTTTCGGTATGTTTTTGGAATAAAACCACTCAAGGGCTCTCATTTGCATGGACCCATTTCTACACAAAACTTGGGTCGCATGTATATGTCAATGAAGATCATATTCTGAATATTTCATCCTCTTTTTCCTTTTCTGCTCAAAATTAATTTTGGAAATTTATTGATTTAGAGATAATTATTCATTAGTGACTTTTTTTAAGCCCTTCTTTTTTTATCTTGGGTACGTTTATATCGTGACTAAAGGCTTTAATCGGGTTCAAATAAATACACAAATTAAAAAAAAAATCTTGTTTGAATTCAAGAAAAACGGAGAGGGAGGATTATATTGGAATTGGCTTGATTATCTTAGTCATACGAGAACAACAAATTAGTATCTTAGACAAATTTTAAAATAATAAAATAGCAAATATATCAAAGTCTAAACTTTTAGATTGAATTGGTAATATTTTCAGTTCAAACTCAAACAAAACCGACAAAAAACAATGGGCAGCTTCGTGAATCTGTATACCTTTTCCCGTTTTCAGTGATTGTTTTTCTCCTTTTCTACGACTTCAAAATCACGTTCATAAAAGATTTTTGACATTCTAAATCGCTCCTTAACATGTATCAAAGTTATTTATAGTTTATTCTATTCAGAGTTTATTGAAATTATCAAGTTATTTGCTATCACAAATGTTTAGGTCTCGTATAAGAGATGTGTGAATGATCTCACATTGACTATAAACAAAGACACACAAGTATTAAAAAAATAAAAATAATATACATGTTGAAGTTTGGGTTAAAGGGTGTTCTCCTTCTATCACATAATTCTCACCTCCATTCTTCATCATCTTTTACTCTGGTACCTAACATTTTGTGCTCATAATGTTTGATTTTAGATGATCATGATGATTTTTTTTTCTAATTATATGATAAATCTTATACACTTATGATTACATAAGAGTTAGAAAACATAAATTTGTGAACATTTAACTATACTTTGTTCTAGAAAAGTTGACACAACAATAAAAATACCAAAGCCACTATTTTTCACATTTTTTTAATATATAATTTCATAAAAATATTTACAACATCTAGATGATGCAATACATATCATTTCACTTTTTTATCACTATATATTTTAGTTTACATGACTTAAATTATCAATAAAATTAAAGAATATCTATAACACACACAAAGTGATTCAAATGAAATTTGTATTAATATTTTGACACTTAAATCTAACTATCTTATTTCAATACTTATTTTCGCTCAAGAGAGAAAATTTTCGTTCAAGCAAAAATGAAGTGACAAAAATGATGCTCTCATGTCCATTTTCACTTGAGTGAGAATTTTGGGGTATTTTTGAATTGATTTTCACTCAAGCGATAGAGAATCTCGCTCAGATGATACTCATTTTCGTACAAGCTAAGAAAAATAAAAAAAATTATTTTTGCTTTTGAAATAATGGTTCATTTATATTTTATTATTTTAATTAAAATTTATGTGAAATTTTAATTATATATTTTACTGAAAATTTTTTAGTTTATGTGTTTTATGTGATTTTTGGAGAAATTTTGGTTTGATTGAATTTTTAAGCTTTGGTGTGATTAAATGGTTTGATTATGTGTGATATGAGATGTGAAAAATGTTATCAAGACATAGTATTTTTTGGAAAAGAAATACCGTGTTTAAATTAGTAAGATATGCATTGAGTATGGATTCGTCTAGAATGAAATATCTTGACTCTTATGATATATTGAAATTATATATGAAGATTATCGGGTATTGAAAGTCGAAAGAGGTTTATATGATTTTGTTTGCGATTTGAAATATAATATGATCTTATATCTTATATCTTATTGGTCATATGAATTAACCATGTCATATGAGATTATATGATATTAAGATTATTATGCGCATAATTGTGTAAATTTCACATTAAGATAATATGACATGTATATCTTTGACTCAAAGTCAATGTATGAGTCTTTTGGAAGTAAAGTCAAATATTTGTGTATATTAGTCAGTAAAAATCTGACATGAGAAATATGAATTATGAATCATTATAGATATTTGATTTCTTTTGCAAAATGTATGAGAGTTGATAAATTGATTATTAAAGTGATATTTATATTAAAAGTTTTAAAAATAATTAGCTTATACTTTTGTTTGTATTGTGTTGTTTTCTTTATTTGTAATGATCGTGTTGTATTTCTACGGGAATAAATAATATTTTAGATGGTAGAACTTCACTTTCAACTAATAAAACAACTTATATTTATTTGTTTTTAGTTATGTATATATTAAGAAGAATATATTTTGAAATACTATATAATTGTAATGAATATGTAAACATTGAATTAAATATTGCAGGCATATTATATTATTTAGATGAGATAAATAGGAATATTATAAAAATATAAATATATACTCTATTTTCATGAAAGCAAAATTTTCTATATATAATTTTAATATACATTGGCATCTATATTTATTTAATTTTTATTTTTCTTATAAATATGTTAAAATACATATCTATCAACATATATTTTTCGATAAAATTAAAATAGAAGATACGAATAAATTAAAACTTGTAAATTGTGAAGTCTATATCATGAAAGAAATGAGTGAGTTATTTTGGGAAAAAACAGAGAAAATAGAAGTGTCATTGATTTAAAAAGAACTACAAAAAGTGTGCCGAAATTTCCCTAAAAAATATTAAATAATCAAACACTGAATTAAATTTTACTTAATTTAAAGAGATAGATGAAAAAATAAAAATATTTTAACGAATATAACCATAATAAATCAAAGGAAGAAAAGGATTAACCTTTATAGAGAGTTGAAAGACCCATTTATCCAATGACGCTGAACCAATCGAGGTTGTGATTCTCCACACTGAGCTCTCTCAGAACCAATAACGCTGAGCCAATCAGCAACCCTTTCTTTCTCTTTTTCTTTTTTCTTTTTTTTTTCCATCAAAATCCATTTTATCACCTATCTCCCTCTTCGCCCACTATCCCTCGATCCTCATCCCACCATTCTTTAACCAAGCTTCGATCTTGATCTTCTTTTTCCATACCCAATCCTTCGTTTTCCAGCCCTATAATTCATCTCCCTCTAAAACTCGACGAAAACGCAGAAATCATATGGGTTGCACCATGAGGGAAAAACATATCAGGGCTAATCGGAGACCGCGATCGGCGAAACCGGACCCGGATTCTTGCGACAAAGATGCCATATCCAAATCCATAGCCGAGTCTGGTCTCAAGCCCTTCAGATACCATATGGCTGTCAACGATTCTTCCCCGAGCCCAAATTCAAACCCTAATGTGGAGGAAACTGGGTGGGGTTACTGTACAGAGGAACAATTGGAAGAGATTCTGTTGAAAAACTTGGAGTTTATTTACAATGAAGCTGTCTCAAAGCTTGTTGCGTTGGGTTACGATGAGGATGTTGCTGTTAAGGCCATGCTGCGAAATGGGCATTGTTATGGTGGCATGGATGCACTGACAAATATTTTGCACAATTCCTTGGCGTATTTGAATAGTAATAGTGATGGTGGTGGTGGTGGGAATATGGATGAGACTGAGCCCGTGTTCTCTAATTTGAGGCAGTTAGAGGAGTACTCTGTGGCGGCTTTGGTGTGTTTGGTGCAACAGGTGAGGCCACATTTGAGCAAAGGTGATGCCATGTGGTGTTTGCTCATGAATGATCTTCATGTTGGGAGGGCTAGTGCTATGGATATTCCTGTGTCAGGCACTGGGAGCCCTGCTCCGGTTACCGGTGAGGGTGGTGGCAATTCGATTGGTGTTATGGGACCGGCTTTTTGTAGGTTTCATGGAGGGTGGGGATTTGGAAATGGGGGAGGCTTGGATTTTCCAGTGAATGGGATATTCTCTTGCGGGACAGAGATGAATTTGCAGCTGCAAAGAGACATTGAGTTTCCGAAGAGGTTTAACCTTTCTCCTTCAATGAAGTCCTTATTAAAGAGAAATGTTGCAATGTTTGCTGCTGGTTTTAGGGCAAACTCCAAGCAGTTGCAGGCGCAGGCAAAGACCATTTCTGGGCGGAGTACTGCACAACATAGTTTGGATTCTTTTACAGCGACCGGGACAGGAGTCCCGGCTGAGCAGTCTGGAGGAGATTCACAGAATCTCGATAACCAAGACGCTGTGAATTCGGTGCTGAGTAAATTTCGTGATTTGAATCTTGATGAGAATTTGGAGCTTGTGGCGGAAGATCAGAAGGATGAGGTGATAGTCACTTTATTTCATCAGATTAAGGATCTTGAGAAGCAGGTCGGTGAGCGAAAAGACTGGGCTCATCAGAAGGCAATGCAGGCTGCTAGAAAGCTAAGCAGTGATCTAACTGAACTCAAAATGTTGCGGATGGAAAGAGAGGAGACTCAGAAATTGAAGAAAGGGAAACCGGCCCTTGAGGACACAACCATGAAGAGGCTCTCAGAGATGGAGAATGCTTTGAGAAAGGCCAGTGGTCAACTGGACCTTGCGAATGCAGCTGTGAGGAGACTAGAAACTGAAAATGCAGAAATGAAAGCAGAGATGGAGGCTTCCAAATTAAGTGCATCAGAGTCAGTGACAGCTTGCTTAGAAGTTGCAAAAAGGGAGAAAAAATGTTTAAAAAAACTTCTAGCTTGGGAAAAACAGAAAGCTAAGCTGCAGCAAGAGATTTCTGGTGAAAAACAGAAGATATCAGAGACACAAGAAATGTTGGTTCAGATTAGACAGTATCAAAAGGAAGCTGAGGTTTGCTCTTTATACCCCATTATTATATTTAACAGGGCCACACACAGACCACCAAAAAGAAAAGAAAATATGGTTTTGAGCTTTTTCCTATGTTTGCATTGATTGGACATAACGTACTTCAACCACAAAGTGTAGCCCAATTTTGCAAATTGATCTACATATATGGGTGCACTTTACCTGTAGTACAAAGGCGTGAAGTTGAAACCCCAATTGGAAGCACCAGTATTTTAAATCATGGATAGTGGCATATAGTGGTTGGTCAGCCCTAAAATGGTCATAGTGGGATAACTACTATTTTGAAATTTTTATCTAGTTTAGATAATGTATACTGCGTGATTTAAATTCTCAAAAATGATAAAATTTACTCAATTAATGATATTTATAATTAAAATAAAAAGTCATAGGTGTTATGTACAAAAGATATCAGTAAATACCAACAAAAAAAGTTTGCTATTGTCATATTGAAATTGATAGTTTCTGCATTGAGGATTTTATTCATTTTTAACCCGAGCAATTGAATGCATATCTAACATTAAAGGCAACGTTTATATTTCAATGTAGTTGCTGATAATTGTGACTTGAAACTGATGAAATGTGTTTTTTTTCATTCTTTTTTCTTTTACTTCATACATATTGCATTATGCTTTGAAGCATGGAGAGTTATAGAAGTTGTGATCAGGTTGGATGCATAATTGACATTTGTGTCAGGATAGAGTACATGACAAGAACTTAATTTCTATGGACAATTTAAATTGTTCACATCTATATTTGTCCATACTTGTTAATATGTATATAAGCATCACTGTTATGGGATTGCGTGCTGTTAAAATACAACTCACCACAGACATTTAATAATACAAACTTCATGTCTGAGAAAATAATGACAGCTCAGGACACTATTGACAAAAGTTATCAATGGAATATTATAAGAGAGCTCTATGGCAGTTAAGAAGCCTCTGACTGTTATGAAAATCTAGTTATGCCACAATTTGCTATTATAGCCTTGGGTTGCAGCCTCTGTCCAAAAAATTTGCAGCCACTATTCTGCACGAGGACAAATTCCCTTCTTTACTTCCTGTTATTCTGTGCGTTATTGAACTTATTTAATGGGTATTCCTTTCTGTTTTTTCCTGGTTTATTGTCCGAATTGCTTAGGGTTTTTAATTATAGTCAAAATCCTTAAACTCTCCCTTGTTGGGACAAAAACACCAAACTTGACTTGTGTTTTGTTTCTGGCCCCTGGCCACAGTTTTCTGGAATCATTTCTGGTCATTCCAAAGATATGTGTCATTTTCAGGCAACCCATGGATTTCTAGTGTTGTTTCCAGTCAACCTTCTGTTATTGCATCATAATACAGCTCTCTGGTTTGTTTTTTAATTAGTATGCTGTGTTCTTTCTTCACACCTCACGGTCTATATATTTCTTTAATTATTCTGTGTTCCTTTTTTTTTACATTGAGTAGTATGGGATGCTTCGTGAAATATTGAAGTATTTGATTCTCCTCCTTAATAGCTAGCTTTTGAGGGTGGGTTCCACACGTATTTGGGTACTTGTTAATTGGTATCAGAGCTGGTTGTTGGTGTCTTGTGATGGGCTATCTACTAAGGATTTTGACTGGGAGAGGGTTCTGACCAACGGGGAGTTGTGTGAAGTGTCGCGGAGTAAAGTGTCATAGGATGGAAGTCATTGAGACATCATCTCTTAGGGGCACTGCTATGATAAGAACATGGTTATTATGGGATGCCTACGTCCTACATTGAGTAGTATAAGGTGCTTGGTGGAGTATTTAAGTATTTGGTTCTTCCCCCTCAATAACTAACTTTTGAGGGTAAGTTTCCCAATTATTTTGCTGTTTATCAACGTGTTCTTAAAAGAAATTAAGTTCATCATTTGTTTTCTTCATTCCTTTTTTCTCATTTTTCATGGCAGCCAGAGGCATCGTCCATTCAATTACAGCTGCATAGCTTTTGTTGTTATTTAGGTTTTAATCATACTCTGGATTGAGGATGGTGTTTATTTCATAAGTTTAAAAAACTCTGGAATTTGGTCCTCCAAAGTTATGTGGCACATTAGTACTTTACAAAATTTGATCATCAAATTAGTCTCTCAAGGATTCATTTTGTCACCACTTTAGTTCTCCATATATTTTGTCATCAAATTAGTTTCTCGAAGATAATTGTCACTAAATTCTCAAAAAGATTCTTTTTAACACCATTTTAGTTCTTTGATAAGGATTAGATTTGGTGAAATTTTAGATCTTTTCTCTCAAATGTATAATCTGTCACCAAATTTGACCATGAAAGATTATTTTATCGTAACTTTAGTCTTTTATGGAGACCAATATTGTGAAATTTTACATATCTGAAAGACTAATGTGATGAATTAAATATCTGATGGGTAAACTTTGCAATCCAAATATTTTAAGGACTAACGTGGTGACACAAATAACTTTAACTACCAAATTGGTGGGTTTTCTCTGTTAAAATTATTAATCTTGTATTTTGTTCTCTTTGGTATAGAAGGCTTATTATGTTTTGGAACTGTTATTCAAAGTGAGTGAGATCTTCAAAATGCTTATGTCATGATGGAAAATGGGATTTAACTTCATCCCAGGATAGAAATGCCTCTGATATTTTAGGAAGTAGGATAATGTTGGTTAAAGATAAACTAACTTCATTTTAGTTGTTTTTATTATTGTTTTCATAGAACCCAATGGTGATTATTCCGATCACATTTATTTTATTGAAATGAGGCTTGGGTGTGTTTATTCCGTCATGTCATGTAAAAGAAGTTTACACTTTAGATGCTGATAATATATCTCTTATGATATGTTGAAGGTATTGTAGTACTCACACATAACTATTTTGATTTGAGCTAATATCCAGTGAGGCTTTAACATATTTATGTGTTTTGCCCTTTGCCTGCTTATTTTCAACTTTATATTGCTATTGGCACCCATACCATGCTCTTCCAAACTAATCCAAATAAAAGAAACCACCCCTTTGTCATATTATGAGATGTATCTCTCCGTTGTTTATTATCATATTCTTCCTTGATCTAATCAGACTAAAATTAATTATGAGTTAAATGTATATTTAATCACTATAAATAGGAAAATGTTTGCTTCTAGTTCATAACAAACAAAATCATCTCTCATTTATGAAAACGTGACAATTGTGATCCATATTACGAACATTATTAACTAAAGTGGAAAAGAAGGACAATAACTACACCTGTCACATTTCTCATAAATAAGAAACTAAAAGGAGATAATATTTTTTAGGAACAAAAGCAAAAGTTTCTTTATTTGCAGTGATTAAAAGAACATGAAACACTTGAATTAATGTAAATTAAACAAATTCACTAGTGTTTCTTGTATTCCAATATGTAGATTATTTGGTTCCAGCTTTAAGCTTAGACATACTGTAAATTTGTTTCCTTCAATCCTTGATGATCCTTAAATTATATTCTATAGGTGTATAATCTAGTTATTGATGATTATTACACCTGGATCTGTTGATTGTTTTTGAGTTCTCACTTGGTTTACCCATGGTTTTGTCATTTCCGTGCTATTTATTTGTACCGGTTGTTTTGTTCTCCTCACTACTAAATCCTTATTCCGTGAAAATTGCAATTTCTGTGATAATACTAATATTGCTGAAGCATTTATTTTGTGTAATAACTTGTTACAGGTCAAGTGGAAGGAGGAGTTGAAGGCTAAAGAGGAAGCCTTAGTACTGGTTGAGGAGGAACGGCGCTCTAAGGAAGCAGCTGAGTCTAATAATAAGAGGAGGATTGAGGCTTTGCGTCTGAAGATAGAGATAGATTTCCAGCGCCACAAGGATGATCTATTAAGACTGGAGCAGGAACTTTCGCGCCTTAAAGCATCTGCTCAGTCTGCTGAGTTGCATCACCAATCAAGCACTTCACCTACAAGCAACTCTGAGGGCACAAAGCCCCAAAGAGAGACCATTGCTAGGCTGCTTCAACAATTAGATAATCTGGACGATTTTTCCGATAAAGAAGTGAATAGCAACAGAGAATGCATTATATGTATGAAAGATGAAGTCTCCATTGTTTTCTTGCCGTGTGCACACCAAGTTATGTGTGCTAGTTGCAGTGATGAGTATGGAAGAAAAGGAGGTAAGGCTGCTTGCCCTTGCTGCAGGGTTCAAATCCAACAGAGAATCCGTGTATTTGGGGCAAGTTCCTAACTCTTTTAAAAGTTATGTTACAATGGGACTTGGGCAGGTATACCCTATGAATTTTTACATAATTTTGTGCACTAGATCGGTGGGGCTACTCGTCCCACTAAACCTCACAATATAAATAAAAAAACTAAGTCCTGGCATTACCTTAAATGTCCCATGGAATGTCTGAAATATAGTTGGTTGCTACCATTGGCTTGAAAATAAGAAATGATATTGTGTTATTGTTTTATTTTAAGAACTTTACCTCCTTTCCCTAATGTGCAAATCTTTTCATTAGATACCTAATTCCTTTTCTAAGTATGGTTTATTATCTGTTGATCTGTTTCCAGAAAACAAAATGTTTTCCTTCTCTTTTCCCCCCTTTTAGTTTTGTGCTTTCATTCCCCGTCAATGATGGATTTTACTGATTTATGGAGTTTTGTTCTGTTTAAGCTATTTATATACTTAATTTTATAATATACGATGTATCACTCCATAATTTGTTGACATACTCGTTGCAGTGTAAAATGATTTGAGAAAATCACAACCTGATCAAACACTGTAACTGATGTGCTTCAAAAGATAATAAATTGAAACAAAGCATTAAATGCATACAAAAAGCTAACTAAAATGAGTTTTGAAACATGACAATATTTTTATTTAGATTAAATATGTTTTTGTTTTAAAAACTGATTAATTAGCCATCAAACTTTAAAACATGTGTATTTAATTCTCTTGCCAATTTTGTGATGGTATAAAGGTGTTACTAAATGTTAAATTTAAATATTAAAAATACTAATATAGCGGTTTAGTTATTTTACCAACTTTATGATGGTAAAAAAAGGTCACTAAATGTTAAATTTAGTTATAAAGAATGAACAAAATCACATTCATAAAAATTGGAGGATTGAATTAATCAATTTGAACAGGCAATTTTCAAAAAATGATATGGATAGAAAAAGAAAATAAATATATATATATATATATATATATATATATATATATATATTTCCAATTAGTTGCATTTTTATGGATGGTAGAGAACACAATCTAATCAAAAATCCTAAATCTAGAGAGACATTTTAGCTAAGGCATTTTCTTCTTACATCTCAATGTTTTTAACTTGCACTCCCATAAGGTGCTGAAGTATCCATTATACCCTTAGTGAAAAAATAAATAAAATCTTACATTTTTTTTTTCTACCTCTTCATCTCCTCCATCTTGAGTGTAGTAGCACATACTCCCTTTCTATAGTTGTTTGCAATCTTGCTCTTAAAGACATTGCATGATACCTTGTTGTGAGTGTCTTACATAGTACTTGTCCTACCAAGTTGGTTGAACAAGTTTTTTTTTTTTTTTTTAAATTGTGTTTTCAATGTTGTATTTGCTGTTTTTAAATTGGGTAAATTAGAAAGTTTTCGAATTGTATAATTTAAAATGTATTTCATACATTTTTATTTGTGCAATTTGTAATGCATTTCTGGATCTAGAATTACATTATAAATTGTACGATCCGAAATTTATTTAAAAAACAAAATACATTTTTTTATTGTGCAATCCAGAAAGTAGTTTTGGATTACAAAATTTGAAAATGCATTTCAGATTGCACAATCTGTAATGTATTTCAAAAACATAATACATTATGGATGTGTAATCTGGAATGCATTTCTAGATCCAAAACTATACTTAGTTGGTTCCTATACTTACCACCCATTTTACAACCTAACAACACATATGTTTTTCTTCTTTGTTGTGCATTTGCTTTGTTAGACCATAATATGACAATTAAAAAACCAAGTCTAAAGGTCACCCTCACCAATCGAATAAGTCTTCTCATGTACTAAATATCTACGCATATACATTACACATAAGTATATGTCCTCTATAAAAACTTTTACGCAAATGACAGACATTCTACTTACCTTATCTGTTGTAAAAGGCCAAACATAGTCTCCCCCACCAATTCATCTTAAGTTGTCGCAAACTTCATTATATCATACTCATATAGTCGAACAACTTATCTACTTCGTCAGATTTTCTTGTCCAAAATTAGGATTTCATCTCTATATTCGACAATTATTGCTAATTTTTTCTAGATAGTAACTATAAAGCAATGTGTAATACTTGACATTGTATGCAATTACACACATTTAAAAAGTAAAAATTAAATTATTTTATAAGAAAATCACAAACTTTATATTATGAATTGTACGTTCTTGTTCTTAAATAAATTGTATTCTGGATTGTACTTTTAACAATTTGTATTATGGATTATATGTCCAAACTATAAACCAATTAATGATTTACATTCCAGATTGTGAAATTTGGTAGATTTCTAAATTTCACAATTTGGAACTGAAACTCAAGAACAAAAAACAACGAAACTCACTAAATATTGAAGCACCACCAGCCACCAACCACTACTACTAAGTGTTGACTTTATGGGAGTCTAAGTTCAAGAGGGGGGGCGAATTGGACTTAGGCTAATTTTCACAAAGATCAAAATATTCAATAATGACAGAAAAACAATTGTTGGAGATCCCACATCGACTAGAGCCTTTCATTGTATATAAGTGGGTGCAAACCTCAACCCTATGAGTGAGACTATATATTATGGGTGGTCCGATAGCGGCCCGATAACGGGTGGCACGATAGGCCCAACACAAACACTCGCTAGGATAGGCTCGAAATGGCTCTGATACCATATTAGAAAGTGGACTTTAAGCCTAACTCAACCCCATAAAACCGGCTCATAGGGTTGAGGTTTGCACCCACTTATATACAATGAAAGGCTCTAGTCGATGTGGGATCTCCAATAACAATTGGTTGTTTTATGAAATAGCTAGTTGAAATTTCCTTAACATAATACTTCCATAAGAAAATCAATAGATTGTTTATAGAAACAACCGATTAATAATTTCTCTTGAGAAGATTCAAAGCCAAAAGTATCTTTTTACACAAAGACAACCAAGAACAACTCTTGAACACTATAAGAACTAAGAACACACCCTGTAAAACCCTATTACAGCAGTGTTATACTTCAAGAAACACTATCTTATAAACAATACAACGCAATCTTACAAAACAAAAATGATAAGAAATAAAAACACCTTTCTGCAGATTCATAAGACTAAAAAAAGGACCTCCAAACAGCAACACACTTTGATGAATCCTTTACCTCAAGCAAGTGATGACAGTGAAAGCACCAAAAACTCTCAAAGACTCAAAATTTCTCCAAAAACCAATTCACTCAAAATTCTCTCAAGCTTTGAAGCTTTGAAAACAATATGTATGTGTGTAGTGAAGAGAAATTCAAATTAGAAACTAAGCCTCCATTTCATAGATTTAAAACAAAGATAGATTTCAAAACAGTTTTGAAAACGGTTAAGGAAACAACAAGTTGAAAAAGGAAATAACATGTTGATTTTTCAAAAAACACTTAGTCAAATTTAAACAAATTCTGAATAGTTGAAACTGAAAATGGAAACAAAACTAACTCAAAACAGTTTTAGAGATAAACTCCATCAGAGAAATCTTTTTAATAGATTGTTTCTTCGAATAATCAATTGAAAAAATGTACTTTTCAGGGTAAGAAGAATTTTAACCAATTGAAAGCAGTTTCAATCAATTAAAAAAGTTGCAGTGCTTTAGGAAACAAAATTTTAACCCGTTAACGACATTTTTAATTGATTGAAAAAAATTTAGTTAAGTAAAAACCATTTAACTCTTTTGTAAAGGTTTTGTGCTTGAAACCTTTATCATATGCTTGAGATAGAAGATAAATCAAAACACAAACACTAGACTAAGCTACCTAAACTCTCATGAAGCAGCAAGTCTTCCCTTTTAAGACTTATGACTTCATCAAACATCTTTAGTTGAGATATCCAACACTAAGCAGAATCACTAACTCACTAACTGGAAATGACCAACAACCACCATCACTAAACACAATCATCAGGAATGACCAACAATCACCACCATAATACTAACATTTCCTGACATTAACACACCCATTTTAATAAGGATATATGTGAAATTTTAAAAATTATAGGGATGTAGGTTGAAAATATTGGGGAGGAAGAAAAAAAAAACCTTTGGCTTGATTATCCATAACTCCTTAACCATCAATAGTGTATTCATTAACTTTATTCTCGTTATCCTATTGTAAAATTAAATAATTTTAGATTAATAAATAAAAGTCTATTTTAAAAATAAAAAAATAATTAGTTACTATATTGACTAAATTAGATATTATTTTATAGATTAAAAAAAATATTAGTATTTAAAGTAGTTTTTAAATTTATAAATTATTTTTTAAATTGGTATCTACTTAGTATCTAATTAGCTACCAAGTTTTTAGATATTTATTTTAGAATTTAAAATAGTTGGTAACTAAAACCTAGGTAGCTAATTAAATAATAAATTAGAAATTAATTTATAAGTTTTATTAATAATAGAAACTACTTTAAATATTAATAATATTTTAGTCTTTAAAATAATATTTAATTTAGTTAATGTAGTATGATTAATTATTTTTTATTTATAAATTTATTTTTTATTTAGTGATTTTTTTAAGTGTATATATTTATAGTATTGTAACTTTTAGATATATCTAAGCTTTGTTTTGAATATTATCACAATTAGTTTCTATTAAAGTGATATAGAAGTAGTTATAATATATATATATATATATATATATATATAATATTTATATATATATATATATATATTTTAATAGTAATATTAGAGGTATAAGCAGATTAATTAATTTATAAACTCGTCCAAAATACACTAGGAATGCATGATGATTATATAAGCTCATTGTATTTATTTGATATGATAAAATTAAGGGTTAGAATACGAACCAATTTATTCATCCCTAAAAAACACAAGATAGATTTAACAGCTCGTAAAGAAGTACAAACTAAAGTACAGTTCTATTCGTCCCACCACTACATAATTTTTTAAATTATTCATTATTGTTTATAAATTTTGTGTGTTAAATATACAAAAATATTATCACTTTTTATTTTATCAATACCATATTAATGTATGATGGTTAAAAAACATATTTGGTCATGGCGTAATATACGATACAGACGCTAACAATCTTTATTTGTTTGATTCACTGTTCTAGCCGCAATATTTTATTTTTTTTCTTGTTATTATTCCGTCGATTTCCCTTAAAATCAACGCTAATTATATTTTTTTAATAAGCCAATTTATTTTATTGTTCTTTAAAATAATGTTATATTTTGTATAATGTTTATATTTATTAATAATACATAAAGAAGTAAATAATTACAATGAATATTATCGTCAAGGATGTGAACTAATTACACAATGTAAAATGAAACAGAGATGGGAGTGTGAATGCAAGAAATTGTATCTAAGAGAATGATGATATTTTAACACCCCATACAATAAAATATATACACTCCACACACTAATAAATTATTATTTTAATTATATTTATTTTACTTTTTAAGTTAAAATATTATTATATTATTATACTTATCTGTTAGATGTGTGAGGTTTACTGTGTGGTGTCAAAGTAAACTTTTTCTAAGAGAATTTTTACACATAATACTTTTCAAAGGTGAAAAAATAGAAAATGGAAAGAATGAGGAGAGTGAATAAAGAAAGGAAAAGAAAGCGAAGTATTACTTGAAGAGAAAGAAACATCTTTATCAATCTTTGTTCCAGAAGCTCAGGTGTTCCAAATAACCTAATTGTGTTTTAGTAAATAAAAATCTCAATAGTGTTCAATATTCCTTGCACCTTCTTTTTATCATCAAATTATATAAAAAAAAAGGCAGAAAAATATGTCAAACTATTTGAAAGTATGAATAATTTATTATTAAAGTTTTGCACATGTCAATTTTTTTTTAACTTTATACATCATAACAAAATTATTAAATAAAAATTAATTTTAAAAATTAAAAATAATTAGTTATTATATTAAATGAATTATATATTAATTTAAAAAAAATTATGTTCTAATGAGTTTTTTTAATCTGAAAACTGAATCAAAATGCAAAAAGAAAATAAAGAGAGAAAGAGTTACAGTTTCTTACTGTTGTAATCAATAGATCGAAAACAAAAAAAACACCATATGTCCTAACCCTAATTGAATAACATGGTGTAAGTTGAAATTGAATGTGGCTTAACCGTTTTCATAATCAAAACAAGATTTAATATTTATTTTGTGTCTAGTTTATGTAGATATTATGGACACTAATAACTTATCTTTTATCTTTTGTGACCCACACTTTACTAAAATGCATTTTCCTTGTAGTGTCAAGGCAACTAAGAGATTTTAAGATAATGATGGAAACAACTTTCAACAATTTCAATAATGTTTTGGTTGCTTCTTGGGTTACTTTGAAGATATTAAAAAAATAAAAAAATAATTTAAATAATTTTGAACATTGTTAAAAAAAATCAAAATTTTAGACAATTAAGACATACTTAATCGATTTTAACTTTGACTTGTTATTATCTCATACTGTTATTAAATATCATGAATATTTAAAAAAAGGTGTTTTAATAGAAAATTTCGTAATCTTAAAGAACATAACTTAATATATTTAAATTGACCTTGGATTTAAATTTATTATTTTTTAATGCTTTGTTTGGATAAATTAATTCAAATTTATTGAACTTTATTTTTTATAAAATATTTCAATTGTAAAAAATGTAAAAAGATATTTTCCAAAAATATAAAAAAAAATTGTTAATATTAAAAAGTATGTTAATATTAAAAAATATTTAATAATAAAAAATATTCAAAGATGTTTTTGAGTTGACTTTAGTCAATACAGTTTTTCAGTCAGAGTTTACTAATATTTTTTAACTCACATCAACAAGAGTTTTTTCATTGACATCGACCAATATTAATTTTTTACATCTATTACAATTATTTATGTTCTAATCTGTCAATGTTACTTTATTGAGGTAATTTTTTTAGCCAATATTTTATTGATGTTAGCTGAAAACTTTTCTTGATCTTGACAAAAAAGTATTTCTTATAAGTTAGAAAAAAAAAACCTTTTAATTGAGAAATTATGACTAACATAAAAGGAAAATAATCTTGAACTATTTTAATAGAAAAGTAATCTCAACAATGTAAATTATATCGAAGTCTACTAAGAATTCTTACTTATATCACTCGAAAATATTGATGAAAAAAAAAATCTGTATTGATAAAAAAAAAATCTGTATTGATAAAAAAAAAATCTTACTTACAATATGTTTAACATTTACCAAAACATTTCGTTAATGTTTACTGCTAAAACTTTGATTAATGTTGTTAGAAAATTACATAACACTACATTAATGAAAAACAGCCTTTTACATATAAGTAAAAAATTAATCATAATTATTTTAGTTTTAAAGAAACCTTACTAACAAGATAAAAAATTATATTGAAGAAACGACGATTCGATTTCAACTAGAGTGAGAACAAACCTACATCACTCAAGTTGAGATCAAATCCATAATACCTAATTAAGATTCAACTAAAAGGAAAAATACATAAGAAATGAAGAATTAAAAATTGTAGTTTTAAATAGATTATGAAATTCTATAATTTTAACTAACTGAATTATATAATTTTAATTTTTTATTAAATTTCTTATACGAAAACGTATTTTTATTATTCAAGGGAAATGTTTTTGTAAGAATCAATTACTTCAGAAAAATTCTCTATGGAGAGAAGTGAGATTGATTATCAATTCTCTAAGGAAAGTATTTATTTTCTATTTTTCTCCGAAGCCTGTCTGAGCCTGCAAGAATTGTCTGTGTCTAAACCAGAATAAAATAATAGCGAAATCCTGAAAGCACAAAGCAACACTATAATTGAAGCCTCTCTTCCATCATACCAATAACCATGGCCACGATGCTTCAGAGTGAAAAAGACCCTCCACAACCACCTTCACGTGGCTTTCTCGACACAGTTGAAGAAATCACCACAATATATAGGTCACTGCCACCTCGACCTTCCATTGAAGAGGTGGAAGCTGCCACGTCCACTGTGGATACCCTCAACAACGAGGAACAAACCAAACTCCACGAAATCTCTACCCAACAACCTCCTCACGATGTCCCTGAAGACCTCTTCTCTGTCCTGCAGCAACTGAAGAAGACCATGGTACTTTTCCACACCCACCAACACAGGAGAGAGGCTCTTCAAATTCTTGAGCTCGAAAAGATGTTTCAAACCTTCGGTGATCTCATTCAGAGGGCTTCTGAATTGGTCTCTGGAGATACCCAGAAGCAAAAGCTTCCCACTTTACCTGAAGAACTCGTTGTGATCACTGACCCAAGTGAAACAGTGGAGAAGGAAGAGGAAGAATCACAGAAGAATCATTTCCAAGTGATACAGCCTTCCTTGTCTAAAGGTTAGTATTATGGGAAATAACCCAATTTCATATTTACTTGTTACTTTTGTTTCAGTGATCATGTTCTTTCATCTAATTATTACGAATCATTATATCTTGTCACTTCCTTTTCTGTTTTACATTCACTTTACAAATAAAAAATATCTTGTTTTATTATAATATAATATTTTATTAAGATGGAAGTAATTTGGTACAGTAATGTCAAAATAACTTTTTCCAATTATTATGCATGGATTATGGTTAAAATTTGAAACATCTTTTTGTTTTTCTCTCTGATGTAAAGGAAAGAAAAACAAACTATACTTAGCGTTTGTATGGTGTATGCAAAAAATGGTTTTGTTTTACTTTTGGACCAAACTTTTTGTTTTACTGTAGTTGGTTCATAGTTGCTTCATTACTTTGAGAACTTATCAATTAATTAGTTCGCTAGGCTACTTGTAAATTTCGGTCACAGTCATGGTTTGTTGCGATCCTTGATATTGCGAGAATTTATATGCAAGTATTGCTGGTGTGCATTGCAGTCACAGAGACCCTAAAAACCTTTATGTTGCAGCTAAATTGTAGTCGTGGACTGTTTTTCAAAACCTTGACTTGCTATAGTGTTTTTCCTTTTACTGATTTTACTTTTTATTTTACTTTTGTAGGGAATGGAAGTATTGAGAAATTCAGTCTAATGAAAGTTGCTACTATTATTGAAAGTTATGCTGGTAGTGGAGCTACAACCCTTGAACTTAGAGGGAAGTTGGTGGATCAGATGGAATGGTTGCCAGTGTCAATTGGGAAATTATCTGATGTCACTGAAATGGACCTATCTGAAAACAAAATCATGGCTCTTCCTACAACCATTGTGGGTCTCAAGGCCTTAACAAAGCTTGATCTTCACTCAAACCAACTTATAAACCTTCCCCATTCATTTGGTGAATTGATAAACCTTGTTGATCTTGACCTCCACGCCAACAGATTGAAATCACTTCCTGTCACTTTCGGAAACTTGACAAACCTCATTGATCTAGACTTGAGCTCAAATGGGTTCACAAATTTACCAGAGACAATTGGGAATTTGAACAGCTTGAAGAGATTGAATGTTGAGACCAACGAGCTTGAGGAACTGCCTCACACAATTGGAAATTGCTCATTTCTATCTGCGCTCAGGTTAGATTTCAATCAGCTCAAGGGCCTACCTGAGGCAATTGGGAAGCTTGAATGGTTGGAGATTCTCACTTTCAAGTATAATAGAGTTAAGAGGCTGCCTTCCACAGTGGGTAATCTCTGGAATTTGAAGGAACTTGATATTAGCTTTAATGAACTCGAATTTGTACCAGAGAACCTGTGTTTTGCAACTAATTTGAAGAAATTAAACTTGGGAAAGAACTTTGCGGACCTAAGAGCCTTGCCAACATCAATTGGAAATCTTGAAATGCTTGAGGAGTTAGATATAAGTGATAATCAAATAAAATCTTTACCAGAGTCTTTCAGGTTCTTGTCCAAGTTAAGAGTTTTTCGAGCTGATGATACCCCCCTTGAGGTGCCACCCAGAGAATTGGTCAAGTTGGATGCTCAGGTAAACCTTTTGAGGCGCACTGTAACTTTCACTTGTTCCTATCTCGTCACCTTCTCTATTTACTTAACGCTTTTCGCATTGTTGTTCACCAGGAAGTTGTGCACTATATGGCTGATTTTGTCACCAAAAGGGACACAAAACTTGTGCCATCAAAGAAGAAAAAGAAGGGCTTTTGGTTCTGGTTTCGCTCCCTATTTTGTTCTAAACTTGAATGATGATCAGAAAAAATCTATGCTAATTAATGTTTCTTGTGGTTGTATTTTATCTGTTGATTGTATATGATTGAAACACCTTGTTTTTTCCTAATAAAAAGTAATCTACAATCTTTTATTTGGCTTGTAAACTTTGTTTATAATTTTGATTTTCTGCAAATATTGTGTATACTAACAGTTTTTTTAACTGAAATAAAAGATATGACAATTCCATTGCTTTTTTTACATGTCTGTTGTCTGTGGTGAGTTAGATTTCTAAGTCACAGGGTAGATTCACGTCTATCTGCAGCAGCTGCAAATAAAATCCACCCATTGGAAACTGGTGTAAGCACGTCTTATTTTCAACGCTTTGAATTTGATGAGAAAATATAGATAAGAATTAATAGCGTAAACCTTTTTCTTTCTCTAAAACTAAAGAATGTGTCAAATCAGAAGCCGGTCATAAATCATAATCCTTAATCCAATCTCATGTGGTTGTGCATACTACACATGAACTTCTTTGGTCTGCATATGACTATTTCTTTTCTTCAAATTTTAATATAATAATCTATTGCTAGCTTCAACAACAGCTACATGAAGAAATGTTTATTGTTAATACCATGGGCTTAAACTCTGGTATTAATTTCAATTGTAAAAATTTGAAGAAAAGTCTTCACTTTGGGCTGCTATAAAATAAATAACCTGATTAAGCTATTTCTAATTTAAGAATTATTTTATTTCATGTGAATTTTGTTGTGTCAAATTATTATGCCTTAAATTTACAAAATTAACATAGTCTATAACAGTTAATTTCACTGAAAACAATGCATGGATGATGTAATTCATTTTTAAGCATCTTGTCTTTTGGCTTAATGTTTCTATTGACAATTTTTAGTGTGTTCCATTAATTTATTGTATTTACTATATGATTTTATGTTTATTTTTTAAATTAGGTAGCTATAAACAGTATCTTTTTCGTCTTCTAACACGTCTTCTAAATTAAGTCAAAATTTTCCTCACTAAATAATTAATAGTGCCATAACATATTTATAAATCATCATGAAACTAATATTCTGCCAATTAAATTAAGTTTTCACCTTTTAAAAAAGAAAAAATCTTAATTTTTAAGGATAATTTTATTAATTTTTTAAAAAAAGAAACATTGAAGTGTTAAGTTACTTTAGGAATTACTTTTGGATTAATGAATGAATATGATGAAGTCGAAAATGGAAGGAGAGGAAAGAAAAAAATAGTAAAAAATAATGTTGTTTTAATTGAAAGAAAAATAATAAAAAATAAAGAAAAATGATGATGTAATAGAATAATCAATGGTTCACACATTTTTGTGATGGATGATATAAAGAAACAACATATATGAAAGTAAGTGTTTGAGAGCTTACTTGTGGATGTTTTCATACACCATATACAAAATTGTGTGATCCACTATACACACCAAATGAAACTGTTAAAGCTCCTATGTATGTACAACCCATAAACTCTACACATTTCTTCCTATCTCATGGGAGCTAATAGAAAATCTTATCCTTAGATAAACTGAACTAGCAAAGATAATGATAATTGATATCATTTGGGAGAGTTCAATCATTCCATGTAAGATAGAATTCAAAGGACTAGAACACTAAATAATTGTAACCAAAATTGATTGTGGATTATTGGTTGCATTTTCAAGAATGATTACAAGATGAAGGAGAATATTAAATAAAAAATACAAAGAGATTGATGATTTGAAAAAAAGGACTTTGTTCAAAATAGTACTTTATTACTTAAGTTTCAATTAAATAATGATATATATACTATTATTTATTAACGAAGAACTAATTTATTAAGAGAGTTTAAATTTAAAGACTTATTTATAAGAATTTTTTATTTAATGAAGTATCAATTGCTCATGACTTATCAAGAGAGTTTAAATTCTAAAAGACATTTATATGAAAATTTTATTTAATAACCTCTCAACCATCACCAATTTGAGTATTTAATATTTGTTCCGTCATTTTGGTTCCTTTTGTTTTTACGATTTTAGTTCCCAAATCTTCTAAAATATGTAATTTTAGTTTACTATACTGGACCCGAGATATGGGCTGATCATTTGGGCCTGTGTAGAAGTTCAAAAAAGTAAAGGAAAAAGTTCGTAGTTGTGCTAGATTCTTGAACTTGATGGTTTCATTCAGTTTAACATCGCAACTTCATGGTCCTCCTCCTCGTACCTATACCCTCTGCAATCTTAACCTAAAGTAAACAACCTTCTTTGTTGCCACCTATTTCTCTCCATTCACATATTTTTTATACCTGTTTTTGTTGTTTGCTTATAAAAATTTGCTAGCTGATTCCAATCTTACCGATCGTGTCTATTCTAATTAATAATATAGTATGTTCATCCTAGTAATTTTGACTTCTGAATTCATCACAAATTCGCATTATCTCTCTATTTTTGTTATTTTTTAAACTTTCGTTCATTTTAAACCTATTCAATTAATTTCAAATGTGGTTACTTAAGTTTGTTCAACAACTGAATGAGTGTGAGCAAGGTTGAATTTATTTTTATTTGTTCTAAATCCTGATATTCTGAGTGGTAATTCATTTAATTACTGATGCATTTCAATCTTCCGTGTTGAAGATGATCTCAACATGCGGTGATAAAAGTGTTAAGTAACTTGCTGCAATGAATACTTAAAAATTGAACTTTTGCTGCAGTGCGCTGTGACTGTGACGGTGAGGTGAGTTCGTTGAGCACACGTAACAATGGCTGATGCAGCTGGCATGCCTGAGCCAGAGACACCGGAAAGTGTCCCTCCAAGGTTGGATGTCTATGTTTGGGACATGGATGAGACGCTTGTACTACTCAACTCCTTGCTGAAATCATCATATGCAGAGGCTTTTAACGGTCTGAAGGATGCGCAGAAGGGAGTTGAAATGGGGAGGATGTGGGAAAATCTCATTTTACAAATATGTGATGATTATTTCTTCTATGAACAAGTAAAATTTGGGTTATATGTTGAAATTTCCATGGATCGTTTTGCTTGTGGAATGTCATTGATTGATTTGGGGTTTCTATGCTGCAGATTGAAAATTACAATAAGCCATTTCTTGATGCTCTGGCCCAATATGATGATGGGAGGGACTTATCTGATTATGACTTCAACCAAGATGAATTAGGTTCCCCTCATGATGATGCCAACAAAAAAAAACTTGCATATAGGCATCGAGTCATTGCCCAAAAGTACATACAGGTTAAACTTCTGGAGCATTATTATTTCTGTATTTAACTTTTGAAACTCAGTACTATTGTACGGAATTTTGTGTTATAATATTGTTGCATATTTAGTGATGCTTCTTGAAGTTAATGTATATTATTGATGATAATGTATATTATTGATTATGTATGTATCTATGACAATATTTTCCTTTGTATTTTCAGTTATCATTTTCTTCATGATGAAATGGTTCAGTTATGAAGCCATAGCTTTGTTTTGATTTTATGTTCCTTGTCTATAAATAATAGTTTCCACAACACATTATAAATTACTTATAAGATTAAAGAGAGATTGATTGAGTTCTCTTTTTATACGTGTATGTTATAGTTTTCTGTTGTCTATAAATGCATAATTGTAATGAGTTTTTGAACCTTATGAAACTTGTCTCAAAGTGCATACATGTTAAAATACATGTTAAAATAAAAGTTATAAAACAGTTTGTGGAGCAATTTTGCTAGTCTTACATTTAACATAAAAGGTTTTGATAGGCCATTGGCTTGTGGTAAAGGAGGAGGGTAAACAGGAGGGGGCCAATGGTAGCACGGGCCTGATGTTTATGAGAGGAAAAAGAAAAATAACAGTAAGGGTAAAGAAATTGAAAATTCAGTTAGCAGATAGGAAAAAGGTTCATTAGCGAATTGTGATGGGTAGCTTGTGGTGGGGGAAGGAGGAGATTCCGGAATCGGGATTAGTTGGAGGAAGGGAGGGAGAGAGAAGGGTTGGACAGAAGATAGTTTAAGGTCTTGTTGTGTCTGTTTGGTAGGTGGGTTGGGTATGCTATATAGGTTCTGTTCGGATGAACTTCTCTATGAACATATATAAGAGAAGAAAACAAGAAGGTAAAATAAATTGAGTTTTTCTTTTAAGTTAAATCAACTTATAAACTTTAACCTTTTTACTAGATCTCTCTCTAATTTCTCTAAAGTTTGAAATGATAAGTTAATTTTAGTTTATAGTAGAAACTCAATTCATTTTACCTTCATATTTTCTTCTAAGTGCTTATAGAAAAAACTTATTCAAAGTGATAGTGACAATGACATGTCCTTTCTTTTTGTTGAGTATTCTGTTTATCAGAGGATTTTTACTCATCTGTAAAGAGCTTTGCTCCCTAATTTCTGAATTACTATTATTCAGTATATCTTGTTTCTATCAGTTTTTGAGTTAGATATTTTCTGATTTTTGTGATGATTATTCTGAAAGTCAGTTGTAAAACTTTCATCTGACTTGCTCTTTTATCATTACTTATTTATCGCCGGATTTTGGATTGTATGTGTACCTATTACTTTCCCAATATTCCATAGTTTGTGTTTTAGATATAGAATAGATTGGCCATTGATAATTAACCCTGTTTCCATAAATTTGTGTCTATGATGACATATTTATGTATTGTTGTAGTCCCAATCTCACATTTTATGTTGGAAAATTATATCCTGGCAACTGGGCACCACTTGACAACCCGTGAGAGACAATTTTTTTAATATGCAAAGTTCATGGTAATGTATTGTGAGTGGAAAGAAAATACCACAATAATTTTTTTTTCATTTAAAATATTATAGTTGTAAAGTGGTTTTAGTTGTCAATATATCAGGACATGTGAAAACAAAAAATACACAAGAGAGGGTTAAATTGTGTATTTAACTCTTTCGAAAATTTTCGCAAATCAACATTTGATCACAACATTTAGACGAAGTTTTGATTTGACAGATGCAATGTCAAATAGATTCTGTAAGAATAGTGTCTTATGATGATCATCATATGCAACTTCAAGTTGACAAACGTACTTTCAAAATCTTTCTAAAACTCGTTTAAGTAAAACCCTCCTTCTTTGATTAGTTTAAGATAAATAACATGCTTTTAAAAAGATAAGAGTTGAAAGAGATCACAAGGTATTTTTATACTAGTTCGTTTGAAAATCTAAACTACGTCCAGTTCTTGATCAACATTATCAAGTTCTACTGGCAAGCTAATGCTACAAGATACAAGGTGAGTATTCTTTGGACCCCACCCGTCCTAGCTAAACACGAAGTATTATTTGGACTGCTGCCACTCTTGGCTAAGAACAAATATTCTTTGGAACACAACCACTTTTGGCTAAATCAAGTATTTTGTAGGACACAACCACTCCTGGCTAAGACCGAGTATTCTTTTGAAACACAGTCACTCCTAGTTAAACATTTGAGTATTCTTTGGACACACAATCACTCCTGGTTAAACATCATTGAGTATTCTTTGGACCTAGTCACTCTTGACCAAATACTTTGTTTACACAAAGGTATGATCTAAACAATCACATATTTGTTAACTAAAAGAGGATAACATCCTAAGATGAACACAAGATGATAAACACTCTTTTATATTTTTAAATGAATATAATAGAGTTCTTGATCACAAACTGAAAACTTAAGGATTGTTAAAGATTACAAGAGCTTTGTTATCGTTCTTGTTATAAGAGTTTTGTCAATGTTGTCAACCTTTCTTCAAAGAAGTCTTCTTTATAGAGATGTTGAGAAGAAAAGAGTCGTTGCTAATCCTTTAAGAGTCGTTGTGAGATCTTGCGCATATCCATGTCAAACTCTTAGATGAATTAAATGCTCTTCATGCAACATGAAATGCATATAATTTCTCTATGCTACTTTTTGATGCACAACATGAATTATTAGGCTTAGGTCAAGTGGCTTCTTCCCAAACTTGAGTGAAGCATAGAGTCTGACGCGGCTGATTGCCTTTGCACAACTGATATTTCGCCTTTTCAGGAAATTCGTTTGCGTGAAGTAGCTTTAGGTGCATTCTTTACGAGATATTTTATGTAGACTCTTTAATGTGAGTAAGACACAGAGACTACATTCTCTGCAAGCATAGAATAAGACATGTATTATGTATGCTATAGACTATGTGTACTTATTGTCTGTCCAAGCAAAAACTTGTCAAACGAAGTATATAGGCAAAATGTTGTGCATCTATTTGGCCAGACAAAACTATATAAGCAAGAAGCTTATGTGTCTGTTGGCCAAATGAAACACTTGCATTTGTCGAGACTTGATGCTTATAAAATCATATTTTATATTTTGTTGTTAAACACATCAAAATCAAATATAGGGTTTGTTGAACTTTGCGCTCCTTTTTATCTTCTATTAAAAATAGTAAAATGTCAAATAATAAGATGTAGCAAGCTGAGTGCTTCATCTTTAAAAACTTGTGGATTAATATTGAAGACAAACGACAAGGCTACACAACTATAGGCACCTGCGTACTGCAACTTTTTTGTTAATAAATATTTACATTCCTATGCTAGCAGATCAATAGTTGTAAAATGTAATAGAAACAGGCTTTCAAGTTTCAACAAATCAATGCTCATAATGTAAAACTGGGTTATTGTTTAGAAACAACTTAATGAGTTTTTGGTTTATCGGTGAGAGATGCTGCTTTTTTTTTCTAGTGACTGAAGCTTTGTAGACATCATGAAATGAGAATCTGAGTTAGAGACATGAAGTTGGAGTGTTACCAAATAAGTTGTTGCTTACTTTATTTGTTAGCTTTTCCATTGGTAGCTTAACATAAGGATAAACTTAACCTTTTCTTGTTTGGTTTCAGGGTTTACAGAATATTTTAGATCAAGAGACAATAAAACACTGGGATGAATTGTATGATAAAACTGATGAATACACTGATAGGTGGCTTTCATCAGGTATGTTTTGATGCTTCAATGATATTATCTTTTGTTCACAACCTGTATTACTTATATCTTTCATGTTTAATATATTGTAGCACAAACCTTTTTGAAGGAGTGTTCGGGTGAAGATGAAGATGCAGTTTCTTCAATTGCTTCTTCTAATACCAGCTATAACTCAACTAATGTAAAGCATGTTAATGTTTTAGTGACCTCTGGATCGTTAATTCCCTCACTTGTGAAATGCCTGCTCTTTCGTCTGGACAGCTTGATAAGCCATGGAAATGGTGAGTAATTTATCTCTTCTGGCTACTGTGAACTCACATAATTTGATTTTTTCATGCCATCTTTCCCAAAACTCAAAGCTAACAATCATGTTATAATGAACATTTTTGAAAGCCTAAACTAATAGTCATTTCAGTAACCAGAGTTTAATCCTGATCCATGTTAATTATGTATGTTGCATTTCAGTTTATAGCTCATGGGAAGTGGGGAAAATTCAATGTTTCCGATGGATCAAGGAGCGTTTCAACCGTCCTAATGTTCGCTTTTGTGTATTTGGAGATGGATGGGAAGAGTGTGAAGCTGCAGAAATCATGAGATGGCCATTTGTTAAGATTGATCCACGGCCAGGAAAACTTCACAGGTTCCCTGGTCTTACTTTGACAACAGTTAGCCACTACTTTTCTGTGGTGTATGGAAGGCCAAACAATGAGGATGAAGATTGTTGATTCAAGATGTTTATCTCATCTCATCTACATTTTCCTGCTATTCATGTCTGTACCAATAATGTAAAATGAATGCAGCAGCATAACCGGCAATTGTGTTACCAAGTGTATGCATTACTTCCGGGAGATGGCTATCAATCTCAGGTGCCAATTGCGTTGCGTTTGAAGAAATTAGATAGAGCTATTTTTCTGATATGCGTTATGAGATGATAACTTCAGGATGTAGAAATGAATGTAGATCATTCAACAGCCACCAGTTCTAATGTACATAAGATGTCGTTTCTACGCTTATTTGGCAGTAAAGAAAGGCAAATTTGAAAACGCGCATGACTAACCACCACTAATCACACATGCACTGCATTTGCTTTACAAAACAATTACTTCGAAAGGCCTAAAGTTTACTGGATTTTAGGCTCATTTGAACTTCGGAATTTCGCACAATAATGTACATTCATAGCAAATCAATCACAAACAGTTCTCATCATTTTAAGTTAAATTTTTTCTTTCCAGTATCCTATAAATTCAACCCACAGCCTCTTGTACTCTGGAGAGGATAATCTAGAACGTTAATATACTTTTCGGAATAATCTTTCTGAAATGAAAGATGTTGGTGGATTCTTTTGAGGGGAAAGGAAGCCACTTCTAAGTTTTGTTCCAAGATGCATTGCAGATGAATTGTTGACATCAATATTTATGTGCTTATGGCTGGTGCTTCGTAAAGTGCTAGCTTGTTCTTCATTTACAAGTTTAGATAATAAAGTTTGACATCACATTCACAGAGCTGTATCTGATGTGGAATGGCCGTCAACTAAAACTATAGGATAAATATCCTGATGTGATTTCTGAGGATTGACCAAAAGATTATAAAGATTTTTTGAGGTCTTTGTCAAGTTTGAATTAAGCTTGCCAAATTAATCTGAAGCTGCATGGCTGGTGTTAAGTCCAATTTTCCCCCCAGCACGCCTGTTTTCATATTAATTAAACAACTTGTCTTCTTGCCAGATAAGACCAAAAATGGTATTGGTATGGTATTCCTTCGGATTTGACATGCACTGTATATTGTTCTGGCATTTGAGATATACACAAAATCTATCCTTTGTTGTCCTTTACTTTGCTTGAGACCATGAATTGGTTCGAATTAAGGATAAGATCATTCGATAATCGAGGTACATATGGCTCGGGCTATTAGTCCAAATGAATACTTTGTCCACTTAATCATCTACTAATGGAAGACAAATCACCTCGGATTTATTTGGCCCTGCTCAATTGGAGGACGGACGCACTTTCATTATCAATTTTGGCTTGGTACGGTGACACGGACACCTTTCTTTCATAACTTTATACAATAGTATTTTTTTTTTCTGCATACCACTGGTTACTACAGAATAATTCTCTTCTTCTTTAAGTATTTACCCTCAATAATATCTAAGGATTTGTATTTTGTTTCCCTTCTTTTAGTCATACTCTACTTTAGCATTAAATAAGTGAAAAAAACTGTTCCCATTAATCACTGCTCTTTTGAATGTGGAGCTGTTCTCAATGTTTCTCCTAGAAAATTATATTAGAAAACATTTTATAGGAATGCCAATGTTGCTAATTCTCAAATTGCAAAACTTGATATTGCTTTTCTTTGAAGAAAAATTAAGATTTTAGACTTATCATTAGTGTAGGGTAGATATGAAGCACGTGATATATAATGATAATGGATGATAGTGGATTTTGTTTACAGAACAACATATCTTTATAGGGGTCCATTGCTGCATTTCCTCACCATCAAAGGCATGACCCGTGAGGTTGTCATTAGTAATTATCGTACTCATAGTTAGCAATTTTATCTTCTTCTGCATTTGCATTTTATATACTCACTCTTCATTGGTACCCACCAAAGTATATAGTCCCTTCTCTCATATCTGGATTTGGAAAGTATCTGAATTTCTTATGATAAATTCTAAAAGCTTGCGATGCTTCAACATAATATATAAAGGCCCAATAAAAGAATTTGTGCTTCAAATCTTAAACCACTCATCTTTAATCTGTACGGTCATTTTTATTGTCTTGTTTAAAGTTTGTATTAGAAAACAAATTAGATAATGTTATCTGTATTTTTATCATGGTTAAATTAATCTTTATTATTTTTAAGAAGTAATTCTCATAAAATTGTTTCTACTTATATACTATAAATTGTTAAATCTAGTTGAGTTGAGATTTTCAAACACTCATTCACATCAATGCATATACATATAGTGCATGAGTAAATATTTGTGGATAGTTCGATAGTAGCTCGACAGTGGCTGACACGATAAATTCAACAAAATTCATTAGTATAGACTCTGATTATATTAAGAAGTGATTTAAGCCTAATTCATTATAAGAGTTTGTAAGGTGAGAATTGTTTTAAATTATATCACTACAAGAAAATCATGAAATAGAAACCAATTTTTAGAGACCAAAATAATTAGTTGTAATAATAACTAAATTAGAGACCATTTTAGAAATAAAAAAAATGGTTTCTAAATTAGTTTCTATTATTGTTAAATAGTTTCTAAATTAGTATCTAATTAGCAACCAATGTTTTCGCTACCAAATTTAGAAACTAAATAATTGGCAGTTAAAACCTTGGTTGTTAATTAGATACCAATTTAAAAACTTAACAATAATATAAACTAATTTAGAAACAATTTTTTTTAGTTTCTAAAATGGTCTCTAATTTAGTTACTATTGCAACTAATTATTTTAGTATTTAAAAATTAGTTTTTATTTCATGATTTTCTTGTAGTGTATACACCCTAAAATGACATTATTTTTAGTTAATGTGAGATTGGAATAACTTTCTTTTAAAGTTTAAAGTTGGTATAGTTAAATTTCTCTTAAATATTACTAACTTTATAGGATTTTTGATCAAGTTGTCATAGTTTTACGCTTTTAATAAAATTTAATAATTTTGAAATTAAATCCCAATATATTAAACTTCTACTAACTACTACTAATATTTTTGAATTAGTAACATATTTAGGGAAAATAATTAATAGAATGAGAGTGGATGAGAAAAATTTATTGGTATATATTATATGAAATGCGAGCCCAAAATATAAAATAAACACAATGTAAATCTATACCATTTGCAATATTTTTAGTGTAATATTTTGTTTGACAACTTTATCTTTTAATTAATTAAAAGGATTTTTTTTGGTAACTACTGCACAATTACTCTGTCTAATTATAACCATCCAATTTCTCCACTTAAAATATATAACGCATTTTTTTGAAACAAAAATCATTTTTTTAGAATTATATTTGTTTAAAAATATATTATTTAAAATAAAAAATGTATATACACAAACGTGAAATGTATTTCCAGTAGTAATATCTAATGGAAATATAACATCATTAACTGATAAGGATTTAATTATAAATTTTAAAGCTATAGATATTTAGTTCAAAATAAATTAATTTTAGAACCTAATTTTGTAATGAATAATGGGGAGTTATAGATTAATTTTTTTCGTTATCATCAAGTTCTTTAATGTAGTTTTTTAATAAAACAAAATTCAATATATATATTTGATGGTGGTTACTTAACATAAAAGAAAGGATTTACATGTTATAATTTGATCGAAAATTTTGATAATAATAATAAAGATATAAAGAAATTAATCTAAACTTTGTCTTTTGTGTATATAAACCTTTTCAACCTAACACTTATTTTTCTTTTTCATATGTCCTTGTTAAAGATGAAAATGATCAGAGTAAACATCAAAGAGTTAAAATGGTTGGAATTAAATAAGTGGGTGTAATTTGTATTAATTTCATGTTGTCAGGGATATAAACTCAAATTAAGATGAATCTAAAAAACGGGTCAAAGTAAGCAAACCTTGACACAAATAAATGTATTAGTAACTACACGATTATCATCTTTTAGGAAAAAAAAATTAAAGTTTGTATATATTAGTAAGTACACGATTCTAAATGCATCTCTGACTCAAAATTGAGATAAAAACGTCTTAAAAAAGGTAATGTAAAAGATCTATTTAAATAATAAATTAATTTTGATCTATTTTCGTCTTAATTTTTTTCTATCTTCATCGTCAAGAGTTTCCGTAACATTAGAAGTTTTTTACTTATTAAAGTAATGATTATATTGAAGCTTTTTTAATAATACTTTATTAATTACATTAGAAAAAAAAGAAAAAAAAGCCAAACTGGGCTGCATGGAATGGTTTTCAATGATTTAATTTTTGAACTTCCACATGTGCATTAAATTGAATGACTTAGCCTTACTTTTTTAAGTGCATTTAACGAGTAATTAAGTGACTTTAATAACTAAGTTTTAATAGAGTACAACTTTTAATGTGGATTCAATTATTTAGTTTTTTTATCTGATTATACAATTATTTAGTTCAACTAAAAGTTTCACGACTTGGTATACTCAATTTATCATTAATATGACCTAAACTTATCAACAATAATAAATATATAGTTTAAAAAATTAAATACTTTAAATTTTCAAAAGTATAGTTTCTTGAGGAATGATTTAGCATTTAGAGACTTTTTTTTCTCAAAAAATTGATATTTTCTTACTATTATTAGTTTTAACAAAATACTGTAATTTTATTTCTTTTCATTTTCTTACACATCTCATTAAAAAGGTTGAGAAATATACAGGAAATTTTAAAGTTTTGTGGACATTTGGCAATAGAGTAACGATGAGTTAAAAAAATGTTGAAACTTACATAAAACCATTTCCAAAAAAGAAAAACAAAAATAGAAAAAAAGTGGACGAAGGTGTAGTCATAAAAGCATTGTTGTTGTGACAAGAGAGTTTGCTATAAAGTGATAATAAGAATTAATAATCATGGTATATTTTATACGAAATAAAGGACAAAATCTATGTATTGAAAAACACAGTTTCCTTTATTGAATATAATAAGTTTCTTTATTTTTACTCTATTTTTTTAAATCAATTATTGTTTTATTTATTTTTATTAAAAATAACTTTAAATTTACTCAATCTTATATTTATACTAATAAAATATTTTTATATCTAATAGATGTGAAATCTGCAACTCTTTACTTATATTATTTTTTCTATATAAATAGTTAGAGTTTGTTTAAATAAACAATAGCAGTATAAGAAAACAAATGATTCAACCCTCTCTATCAATGCTCACCTCAAATTATGACCAATATAAATTTCCTTTTCTTTAAGCCAAGATGTATGTTCTACTAGAACCACCTTTGCTGAAGTGGGATAAAAGTATTAAAAAACAAAGTTCTGTTCTATTTGATCTGATCCTATTGATTGACTGAGAAGAATGTGCTACTAGTAGGTGACTTTCCATGGCCCATGCTTACACAATAAAAAAATGGTTGAAAGATTGAAAGTTTTCATGAAGCAATCCTGATGAAGATGTATTTAAGAGTGGTTGAATGAGGAAGGAAATGAAAAGTGTAGGGGTGAATAATTGATGGACACATGTAGAACAATAATGGTAGGAATAATATCCAGTTAGGATGAGGGTTAGAACGCGGAGAAAATCCAACAAAACTACACTTTGTGGTCCCTTTTGCCTCTTCAGTGCTTATCTCTGCTTCTTTTTTTTTGGTTCTTTGTAATACCCATGCCTCACTTCCCCCTTTTCTCACTCTTCTTCCTCCTTCCCAACTTTTCCTTCTCTCTTTCTTTCTTCACAATTCAATGCATTTTACTCTCTTTTTTTTTCTTTCTATACTTTCACCCTCACAGAAATTTCCCTTCTCTTCATCTTTCTCAATTCTTATAATAAACCTACTTTCCTCCTTTTCCCATACCGTATCTACGAAGTTTGTGATCAGTATTCTTGTTCGCTGCCTTTTTAGAAGAAAAAGGACACACTCATCACTTGAACCAACACCTAGTTAATTAGCTTTAAAAAGATTAGTTTTACATGATCTGATAAACTAAGGTTTTAAATATCTTTTAAGAGAGATGTCTGCAGATTTAAACACTGTTTCTAGTTCGGAAGAAAAAATGTCTCGGAAAACAAAAACAGAAGAACAGTGAGTAGGAGTCTATTTTTTGTCTTTAAAGGGAAGTTGAAGTCAGTTGTTAACAAATCCAATTAATGCTGCTGGTATGTTTAATTAATTGAAAGTTGAGAGTGTTATTTTTTGAAGAGGAGCTTAAAACCGTGAGATATGGAATCCAAATTGGCTGGTCCAACAAGGGTTGTCCTCCTGAGGTACATGGGCACATGGGTAAAAGGGTGGGAAAGGTTTTGAACTGGGCCACCAGTAAGAGCTCTAACATGGTTTTGATTGAGCAAGAAAAGCTAATGATGATGACAGTAATAATGGGTTTGCTAAGGCAGTTGTTGTTAATTAGATGAAAGGTTGAAAGTTGAAAAAAGTTACTAGAGACAGACAGAGAGAGGACCACAAAATTGAACAAGAATGAGGTTAAGGTCACCCCTCTCACTCATTCATGCATGCTTGTGTTGTGTTGTGTCCTCAACATGCAGAGGTTGGGTCCTATTGTCCAGTTTTGGCAACGTGGACGTGGCACATCATGCACCATCTAAAATGAGTGTGCCAAGTTTGCATCGGTCACGTGTGATACTGTACCTGGCATTTGCATTTGCATTTGCATTACACCAATGGGAAGGCCTAAAAGAAAGAAAGATGGTGAGTGATATGTAGGACCCTCATTCATCTCAGTTGTCAGTTTGATCTTGATATGCCACCTACAACTATGCTGCAAAACTAGAGATTTTAACGTCATGCTTACAACTCACAAGGTCATGAGGGTCTTTTTGGGATCTTCCAACTCTTGCATCCAATGGGAACTGTCTTTCTTCATTTATGGCATCTCTGCCGTACACACTCCTGTTAAATAAAACGCAACTCACATATATTCATTTATCAAAGACAAACTTTATAAGCGGAAAAAAAAATTGTATTGAAACTCTCGATATGTTATTATCAACAAATAACCAACCTCTTGTACAATACATAACTAAAAGAGAGTTAAAATTAACGTCATTATATTCTCTAATCTATACTTCATAAAAAATTTTAATAGATTTCCTATAAATTAATGGTTTAAGACACCAATAACATATCGCATAAGCTTTGGACTTTATATAAGATCAAGCCTTTAGTTGTGTCAAAGTAAAAATCTCATTATGATTTATCCTACCGTCTCTAAAAAATCTTTTATTCTTGTGTTTTCATAATTCTTTTACAACTGCTATCCACACATAACCCCAAATCTAATTAAAATTTTCATTGACTTCACTCACCTTGAAGCTAACAAAATGCTTTTTAGGCTCCCAATGAATCATCGATGTCAATCTCATCCACTCATAGCACTTGGACCACACAAGCCAAACAATTCTACATGTACAAAAGATATGAGACGTATTTTCGTCTTTCTCCCCACACATACAACAAATATTATTGGTTGTACAAATTTCCCTTCTCGCCAAATCCGCTTTAAATGCTATTTTGTCTTCCAAAACCCTTCATGTTGTGAGATGAGATGATGGTTATCCCTTTATTCTCTAGAAACCTTGAAACAAATCTCTCTCATCCACCTGAGCATCTTCCTTAAGAATGTTGTATGTAGATTTGACCGTATACACCGTTGTCACACCATCTTTCCAAATCCAAAAGATTAACTCGATATATAAAATTATAATTAATTTAAGAATATAACTAAAAAAAAATCAAATATAAAGAAAAAAGAGAAGAACACTACTCTATATAAAAAAAAAAATAACTTGATCAAAACATAACGACAATTCAATTAGAAATCATTATTTCTTCTTACCACTAAACTAAATAAACTAAATGTTTTAGTTATTTTTATTAGTCGAACACTTTTATATTAACATATTCACTTATGATGAATGGGAAGAGTTTAAAACTATATCCAATTTGCATTCAGTCACAATATAGCAATAAAAAACCACGTTAAATCTAACGCAGATATTTTTGGTACAAGAACTTACTTTCTATTAATTAAGTGATTCCCACCAATATTATTATTATTATTATGGATACATATAAAAAATAGATCAAAGAGCTAAATAATTATTCATACTAGACAATAAATTCTTTATATAGAAATTATAAAACAATAAGTTAATAATGTTTTATTATACGCATGTAAAATTAATACAACAATCCATAACAAACCTTTATGCTACCATGATTGATCTCTCTGCCAAACATTGTGGATGTCATCGGTTTACTAAAACATTCAATGAAACCTTTCGAAAAGAAAATAAAATTGACATAGGGAATTCCGGTTATAGCCCATATAACTAAAATATTAAAAAAAAATTATGAGTAAAGAATTAATGAAATTAGAAATGAATATTTTAGGTGTGTCCCACCTTTATAAAAAAAAAATCTTCACCCTTTTCATCTTTTACACTAACTAACACTATTAACAATCAATAGATCAAAGGTGGACAACTCTCCTGCATTTTAGGTCAACCCATATAATTGACCTCATATAAAATGATTCAAATATTATATCAAAATACTAGAATCTTTAACTCCAATAATTCAACACTAATGATACCATTAAATAAATGTGTAGCATGTTTTCTTATTCGGATTAGTGTCTTAAGCCACGATTAATGTCTTAAGCTGCTCATTTACATGAAATCCATTAGAAAACTTTAGGTGTAAGACTTGTAGGAGTTTGATGTTGTGTGTTTTGTAGACATGTGATTGAGAGTAGAAACTATGATAGAGTAATGTTGTTCTATTTGTTTTAGAAGCTTGTCTGTTAAATCCAAGATCTAGCTATGTCTTCTTGTATAATGGTTGAAGTATTCTTAAAATATTTCTATTATTTATTCTTTTTTTTTATAAAAAATAACATTAAATAAATACTAAAATATTACATCATATTGTCGAGAAAAAGTAGAATAATGATAGCTAGATCCATATAGTATGAAAAAGATGTAGACCTATTAATTCCATATATTAATTTCATCAAGTTACAACACAATTTTGACTAACCAAAAACTTCAACTTACAAAGATAAGAGAATAGTTTAAACCTCTTTCTTCAATTTTACAAAAAATTTCTTTCCCAATTTTAATCACTGCTGCACACAGTAGTTTTATAAAGATAAATCATCAAACACAGTATTAAAATATCTTCCACCTAGTTTATAAGTGTCCTTTCCACCAACATAAGTCCTTGTTGCACAGGGTGACTTTACAATAAGAAAAAAATTGTAGGCAAAGTAACATAAATATCAATCATCTAATGTGTACCAAAACTTCTCTCTTGTATATTCACCTGAATAAGCACATCCAACATGAATATATGACATCACCTAATGCAAACCCAATACATTAATGACATTGTAACCCGGTACATTTTAAACAAACATTGTATACCATCTGAGTAAGAGAATGTAATTCTAGAAATTTTATGGATCATTCATACCCAGACATATAACTGTGTCATACAAAATAATTCTTCAACTGACAACTTTATTATTCTTAAATATAGTACTATTCAACATCAACAAATTTTCTAAATATTGTACCACATTCATAATTTAATTTTAAGAGCATTTAAAAGAGTAAATCACATTTTTTTTTTTAAAGTTGAGAATTAATTTTATAAAAACCTCAACCAAGTTTAATCGAAAGTATATAAAACCTTAAACCACATTTTTATACTATAATAAAAAAATTTGCAATTTAAAAGATAAATATTTTTTTTAACATGTCAGAATGTAATATTATTTTAGCTGTGTTCTACTACAATTAATATTAGTTGAATTATTTCTAGTATTTTTGTTGTAATATGTTCTATCAATATGTATTACATGAATTATTCGTTATTCTATTTAGTTAGTATTGTTATTGTTGGTTAAGGATGTCTAATGCATTTAGCTAATTTTTCTATTAAAATTATTTAAAAATTATTTTCTCTTATAAATTTAAATTTCTTGCATAGTCCTAAATAATTTTTGTCTTGTGTTTTGGTTTTTATTAATTTTTTTATTTATTTCGAGTTTGTTTTCTAACGTTTAGGTTTTGTTTGAATTGAGGAGGGAATTTGTGAGGAGGGGAGGGAGTGGATTTGTAAGGAATAGAGAGAATGTGTGAGGATATGTGAGGTTATTTGGATTGAGGGATGATAGAGTGGATTTATGATAATGGTTTATTGTAAGTTTACAAATTTATTCTTGTTATTAAAAATATTTGAATAATAAATTATGATTTTTTTTTAGGTTTAAATTAATTAAATATTTTTAATATATAATATTTATAATTATTTATATTTTTAATAAAAAATTAAAAAATATAATGAAAATATTTTTGTGTTAAATTGAAATAAATTTATTAAATATATTAAAATTTATAAAAATAATATTTATTATTATATTCATTTGTTCCTTAATATAACTATATATATTGTTGATATTATAATTTTTTTTTAATTTTTATTATTTATAATTATATGTTGTTATTAATAGTATAATTAAATATTTTTAAAATTATAAATAATAAATAAATTTATATAATATTTAATTTTATATATTGTAATAAAATGAATGCAAAAGGATATTTTTGATAAAAATACAAAAATCAACATCAATTCCCCAAATCTCTTCATTTTGTGAAGAGTGAAAAAAATCATACACTCTCCCTCCATCCACTCTCCCACCCTCAAAACTCTTGAAACAAACACAAAAAAGTAATACAAATATTTTTTGAAAGAAAAAAATCAATATGATGCAAAATATTTTGTTTCTCTTTGTTCAGAGTTTGCATCCCCTATCTTTTAAGTCTTCTGTAAACCTAAAGAGAACAAAAATTGATACGTATATGATTTTTTTTTTCTAGCATTTTCATCTTCTTTTATTTTTATCATCAAAAATCGAGTACAAAACTTAAGGAAAACGATGGTTGCATCACATTGATTAATTGTCCATAATTCATCACTTAACAAAGGTAACCAAAACAATACTTTTAAGATTACATAAAATAAGAGAATTTTTTTTATTAAAGATTATATGCAAAATTCACAGATATACAAGGAGGAAAAGTTATTTAAGTCAAAATGCATACAAATTATATTTTATGAGATATACAAATAACATTTTAATTATTTAAAAACATGGATGACATGTTGTTTAATTTCCATTTTTTTATGTGTCTTTATTTCTCATCTAAGATAATAGGAAAATATCTTTCACAGTTATTTAAGTACTTACTTCATTAATATAATGTTTCATAAATATTTACAAAATCTCAATTCTAACATATTCATGAAACATGCATAGAATAATGCCTAAAATATAAAATAATTTACACAAGTAACGAAATCAAGTTAAATTCTTGGTAAAATATCCAAATCCAATCCAATCAGATCTTTCAATCTAAACCTTACACTCAATTCTAAGATTAAAAATAAAATAAAGTTTAATGTTATATATATAAACATTATATCACCGTTATTACTATTAAAGTTATAAATTAATTTCAAAAGTTACAAATATTAGAACAAAAGATCAAGTCCAAAAAATGGATGAATTATGAAAGATTTTTCTAGCGGGTGATTAACTTTCTTTAAACCAAATTGTAATTTTGAGAATTTTTTTAAAAAAAGTAGAGATTTTTTTTTAATATTCTTTAATTTTCAAGAATATTATAGAGATGTAAGCTAACAACATAATAAATGAGAGATAAGGAAAAAAAATTAAAATATCAAGATTTACATTGGTTGGTTACACAAGAACTCTACACTTCTTTAACCACCCAACCAAGTGAATCAACTATACTTTTAATGTCTCACAACACAAAAAAAAAATAAAAAAAATAGCATCTCTAAGATCTTGAACTTTACAAGATCTCAAGATAACATTATATGAAACCCAGTCACAAGAATACTTAGATCACCCTAATCAAGAATTAACAGTACAAAAGAATAATAAAAAAAAACAATATCACTTACAAGATTTAAGCTCATAATTATAAAATCCAATATTGTAAGATCACGCACTATATATAAATCTTCAACACTTCTAATAAACACTTATCATCATCATCAATGTGATTGGAAACATCAAATATTCTATTTCCAAGCTTGCTTCATACTTCAATATCACCAACCAAAATTGAAATCTAATCACATTCAAATACTAATACACTTCTCAAAACCAAATAATTCAAAAGTTCATATATTTTCCAAGTAATTAATTCACATGCAAGAGTTTCAAATAAGCTCAAAATCAATTGTAATCTAAATTAAAATTTGGAAATAGTGTAGCTCTAATACCTTATTTTTTCTTTGCACCCGAAAGAAAAGATGAGGAAATCACAAAACTAATGAACTCTTTGATCACCTTAAAATTCTACCCTAGTTATTAATAAATTCAATTTCTAAAACCCCCAAAATCTAACATATATGAGTTTTACCTAGAGGAATAAAGAAAAAATTGAAGAAAATAGATCGTACTAGTAGTAGTGAACTTACTCAAATCAAGCTCTATATGGATGTTCTATATTATCTTTTAGTTAGCTTTTAGGTTGATATTTTCCAAAGGCAAGAGAGGTAGAGAGTTTTAATTTGTTATTTTTTTAAGAAAAATAAAATAAAAATGTACCAAGAATAAATGAGTGAATGTGTGTTCTTTGTTTTGAGAGAATAGAGAATTGAAGTTTCTCTATTAATACCCACCACTTCTAAGTTCAAATCTCTTTTCTCATATATCATTAGTGCATAAATGACTTTTTTTACGTTAATTATTTGAAATAAATCATGTTATTTTTAAATTTGATGTAAATGTGAGTGTGATAAAAAGAGGATACTTTTGTTAATTGCAAGAGTGTCTGATCAACAACATATTGTTAATTGTAATAATTATAATGAATTCAAACTTAAATTAGGGATGCATATTCCTATTTTTTAACATTATTTAATTGTTATATGGTAAGAGCAATTGGGTATGTGACAATGTTTCTTTATGGTGATTAATCTAATTAAGCAATTCATGAACATGGAGAATGTAGGAAGAATCCAAACTGAATTGGAATATCACGTGTTGAAAGATATAAAAGCATATACCCAATTCAGTGTTGAATAGACTTCTTGCTAACATTAGAAGAGATCAATGGGTGCTGAGAAAGTTTTTGAATCACATTTTCACATCTTCAATAATAGCCATCAAATTCAACCTCACTTATCTTCTCATAACACATATTTCAAAAGAGAAAGAAAACTCTCCATTGAATCATAAAAAAACTTTAATCAATATCCCAATTTTTAATTAAATTTTCATGCTTATTAAAAGATTTTAAAGTTTAATGGTGGGCATGAATTTTGAAGGATAAAAGAAGAGGGAAGAAGGAAAATTACACATAATACTTTTTTAGTGAAAGATAAACTTTAAAAAGTTAATTCTTAGTAATCAATTCCAAGCCTTTGGACAACCTCGGTTTAAAGTAAATGTTCTCGGTAATATATCACTATTACAAAATTATTAAATAAAAAATAATTTTAAATTATAAATAATTAGTTAGTATATTGAGTAAATTAGATATTATTTTAGATACTAAAAAAATTATTGATATCTAAATTAGTTTCTATTATTAATAAATACTCTCTAAATTGGTATATAATTAGTAGTTAAAACTTTGGTAACTAATTAGATACCAATTTAAAAACTATTTATCAATAAGTAAAATTAATTTTGTATTCAATGTTTTTTTTAGTTTCTAAAATAATATATAATTTAATCCACATAATAACTAATTTTATTTTTTTATCTAAAATATATTTTTATTTAGTGATTTTTTTATTTATTTTGAACTTCCAAAAATTCAATTCACCATAATTATAATACTTAAAAATTGATAATTTTATCTCTATTTCTTATATATATGTAGCAAAGGTAATATAACAAATGGATTTGAGTATATTGAAAGAGAATGGAAAGATATACAAAGATAAAATTAGAAGTGAGTGTTGTAGGAGAATATTGTCCTTATTTATGGACATTTACGTATGTGGAAGATACCAGCAATTGATATATTTTATGAAGAGTCGCATCATTTTACATAATGTTTTTTTCTTTCACGAATATATCACGTCTTTTTAATTCCTGTCTTTTATAAAAAAAATGCTATTTTATTTTAACTTGTGTCCACCATGAATACATGAATAGTCATTGTCTTAATTGATGGTTATATGTGATTCTATTTTATGAATATTTATTGATTCACATGCTTATGACTAAATAGTGAGGAACTTTGTAACAAATAGATTAAGCCTAGACAACCTTTCAATTTAAATAAAATAATAAAAATACTCATAAAAATGAATGAATTAACTGAATTCTTCAATTTAAATAAAAGTACACAATGATGTAATAAATCACCTAAGAAAAACTGGGTATGTTTAAATTTCTTTTTACATTAATAAATAAAATTATAAAAATATTTATTGTGTGAGTTGAATAGAGTACAAGTTTGAAGACAAAATGAGAAAGTAATTTAAGAGAGTCTAAGAGCATGGTGTTACCTTCAAATCTTTTGAAAATCTTACTTCTTTCTAATGTCCATTTATATCCTTTTCCTTTCCTTTTATTTCTCTGTCTAGTTTGTGAGTAGCAAGTGGGAAGTTGGAGCAGGAGATGTATAATGAATGAATTTTTCTCTTACATAAGTACCACTTCCAGTGAAAGGCCTTAGCTTAACTCTTATAGTCTTCTATTATTCTTTCTGGATTCATTCTCTACACTTTCATGCATAAGGAGAACCTCTTCATTTGATTCTTACTTTATCATCTGCTTTACCTTTTGATTTGCTGGCACCTTCTGCTTCACGGGTTTCCTTCTCACTCTACGTCATGCCTTTCTGTTCCATCACCTTGCGCATCACACTTTTTTTTTTCTTTCTTTCTTTCCCTCCCCAGATGAGTCTTTACTATATTTGCTTATTTTCCAGGGGCTGAAAAAATGGGAGAAAGTGCTTTGTTCTCTGTGTAGAGTTCTGCAGAGAAAGATAACATTTTTAAGTCCTTTATAATGCCAGTTCCACTTGCTCCCTACCCTGCACCAACAGCTCCTTATACACCACCAGCTAATGGTATCTTATCTGCCTTTCCCTCTTCTCAACTGCTTCCCAAGAAATCTTGCCATCATTTCATTGCTTTTTGGTGATGGAATGATTGGAGATTTAAATTCTTAGTTCTTTTCCATCATTTGGACAAAATTCTAAAATTGAATGTAAAAGTAGCATAACTAAAAAGAAACAATAATTCATAATTTCCATTGGCTAAGAGGAGAAATGATGGATTAGATATGTAGATTTTTAAATGAGAATCCTCTGAGACTCTGATTTGGGTGGAATGTGTGGATTTGAGATGTCTTATGATATGCTTTTTTTTATATATAATTCTTGTATTCTGAAATAGTCCAATTTCTCATGTGGTGTGGCTTGTAAAGTGTAGATTGAAACCTCTCTTAGAGATAGATAGAATGCTAGAGCCTTTAGTATGCTGTGGCTATTTGTTTGTACTTACAAGTTACAAGTATTTTATACATGAAGTTTTTTCTTGACTGCCAGGTGCACAGAGTCAACTTGTCTGTTCTGGGTGTAGAAACCTTCTCATGTATCCAGCTGGAGCCACCTCTGTGTGCTGTGCTGTTTGCAATGCAGTAACAGGAGTGCCACCTCCTGGTACGTTGCTGTTTCTCCTCACTAAGTCTATTACTCTTTATATAATTCCCCTGGTTGTAGGTTATTTGAAAGTTCTGTGATTTCAATAAACCGATCATGAGGCAGCTAAATCACAAACACTCGTGTGTGACAGGCACAGAAATGGCCCAGTTAGTTTGCGGAGGTTGCCATACTCTACTCATGTACATCCGTGGAGCGACAAATGTGCAATGTTCTTGTTGTCACACGGTCAATCTAGCTTTAGAAGGTATTTTACTACTAATGATCTCTCTGATGTTTAAAGAATTGTGTATGCATGATGGACAGAATTTAGGACATGTTTCTCTTGTGAGCTAAATCATTGTGTTTAAGTCTCTATTTTGTGGGTAAGCATAAGTGTGTATTGAATCAGCAAACCAGGTGGCACATGTCAACTGTGGGAACTGCAGGATGCTACTCATGTACCAATATGGAGCAAGATCCGTGAAATGTGCAGTTTGCAATTTTGTAACATCAGTTGGGGTCAGTGTAATCTCTTGTCCCTCCCTAAGTAGATTTTCTTTAAACTTTCTTTGGTCTCAATCTTGTTGGGAACGATCCCTGCAAGTGTATGCTTGAGTATTAGAAGAACATATACACTTCCCTCTATTCATTTCGGCATGGTAGAGTTAGACTTTTACTTTTTAATTGGTTGCAAATCATATCAAGTTTTTGTTTTGTTTTGCATACTTAATAAATAGAAGGAATGAAAATAGAGAGAATTTATCCCATTTCAAAAGGAAATTTTTTGATATAACATAATTATTCACTCCGGTGTTTCTAAATGATGCAGGCCACAGCAAGCACCACTGAGCAGAAGTTCAACACTGTAACCATACAATAGGAAGGTCATTAGACTGTACAACCTTGGTTTTGCTAGTTACATATCGCCCTTAAGGAATAAAGAGTTATCAGATTGGAGAGAAAACTCTTTTCACATGTATAGAGTTATTTTTCCCATGCGTGATTGTATTAAATATTTTTGTTAGATTGGGTGTATGAAAAACTATCTATGATAAGTTTACAGTTTGAGTGTTTTGAAAATTCTAATCTTTAGATTGGGTGTAAAGTTTATTTTCAGCTGTAGATAATTTGTATACTTGAAGTAAGATATATGCACAAAAATAAAGTAATTGACAGAACCCTGCAATCACTAGATAAGTGATTCAGGAATATTTGGAATGGATTTAAAGCAATAGATGAGATGAGAAAATCTCAACTACTCTTTTACTTTTCTGTGCGTATACATATATACATATATGCATCGATATACACCATTAATTTGTTTGAGATACTTTATGACTTTTTTGAATCAGAAAAGGTCCCCGCAGTCAGTTGAAACACTGGATTGCATATTCAAAAGGATAACATCTGGATCCAAATTTCCCATTTAGATATTTCAGAATGAAATTGAGGTGAGAATTACTCGGCCAAGGGAGCATTTATTCTATGGTTTCCCAATGCTGATTTTGACTTTGTATGACTAACTTCACGGGTGTTCCACTTGGACAAACCTTGCTAATCAAGAACCGGATACACGTTGGATACATCATCATCAAAATCTCAAACAGTGCTTGCAACGTACTTTCATTCTAAGTTCATATTTATTGAAAACTGCCATCTTTAGACGTTTTAGAATTTTAAAATGTACTTCATTTTTCTCTCAATTATACCCCGACTTAATAGCTACTATAGTTGAAATATGTAGGTATTTTTGTATTATAATTAATTACTACTAGAGGGAAAGTGAATAAGGCTTTTTGTCTAAATTTGCATCATTAAATATTTCTTAATCCATGTGTATTAATGATAAGCATCTAAAGAGAAAGAGAATAAAAATATTTGCGAAACAGAAAGAGTGGCAGGTCAAGAAAACAGAAAAATTGTAATTTTGATATGTGCAGTGAAGAAATTCAACATGTTGCAGTTGCAAAATGCAGACAGGATTGAGGCAACACCAACATCACTTTTAACTCACACAACACAACATAAGCAAACATTTGATAGTTTAACAAAGTTAATGTCCTTTTCAACCTCATCTCTGCCCTGTCTTCCACTTAGCACTAGGAGTTAGCAAAAATCATAGTGAGTGAATGACATGGACATGTCTTCTTACATTTCCAAGCATTGCCCTTTGATGTTGGCCTATGTTCCCTACTGCCTTGTTTATGTCAACCAGGCCGTTATCAGCAATCCGGAGCATATTTTGATTCCAATCATTTTGTAAATGTCGTGTTCAATTGAAAATCACTGGTGTGAGAGAGTACAAGGGCAAAATCATTTAAAGGTTAAAACATATTTGGCTGTAACTGTCTCCTTCAACTTCAATCTTTAGCCACTTAGGCCTTTCCGTAACTTGCTGATAGATTAAAATAGCAAGTAGTAATATCACAACAAGTAGCTGTGAATGATATATGAGTCATCCCTTGTCTTTCTCAATATGGACAATATTGTTTTTACATAAAACTTTCTCATTTTACACTTTTCTTCCCCCTCCTTCTTCTTGCATTTATCACTCTCAACTTTGCCCATTCTCCTACACAAACTACATCACGTCTACATTACTTGTATTTTTTATTAGGAAAGTACATCACAATAAAAGATGCAAAAAGTATCCTTATCTGAAAATGCGTCTACAAGTTGTGTTGTGAGTAGTACATTATCCAAATGATCCACATAACCCCATAAAGGTAAATCTGATGAGCCTGGCTGAATCCAGTGTTACCAAGTTGGCGAGAAACATGTATTTCACACTGGGTACAGAGTACGACTAATAGCACCAAAGAATGAATGTCACATTGGAGGCTAGGTAACTAAGATTGGCTTCTTTGTTGTAACAATTTTTCAGCAATTTGAACTTGTTGACAAGAGAAGAATCACTACTACCTTTACCTAATAATAGTAAGTTATGAATCTATCAATTTTGCATGCAGGAGCACACTTTCTTCACATTCAAGGCTTGTGGGACCGTGGGGTACTGCTGTGCATCACTCACCATCTTCTTCCAAGTGACTATGTTACCAGTAGAAGCAGTAGAGCAATGGACCACAATGGTATATTCTCCTTTTGATCCTGAATTATTTCATCAACATTATGCCACTGTTTTCTTCTAGAGCTGGATGGACCAAAACAAATGTTGAAATTTCTATCATGGAGCCCAACCGAATGAAATTAACAGGGTAAATCCAATCTTCTTTATTCGTGGGTTTATCACTATTCCCAAATGACAAAATCAAGGTATACGGTATCCTGACGCTGCATTATTTCATCTACGTTATTTATTCTTCAACTGGTCCATCAAAATATGATGGAGCCCAATTGAATCAAAACACAGATTGCAATCCCAATCCTTTTTAATGTTCTAATCTATCGCTTTTCTAAATTGACAGAACGGAAGAGACTTAATTTGAGATAAATTCTTGGCAAATTCAATACCGGCCCATAAATAATCTCACAATACTGTTTGATTCAATCCACATGTTCCTCTTTTATGGAAAAAATCACAAATATGAGCAGAAAGGCCACAAGAATCAAAATGTCCACGCCCATAGTATAAAAATTGACTTAACAACTTTTGTTTCTATCTTAGGGATCGCAAAACTTAGTCAGAGATCAACTTCTCCCATGCCAGCCCGTAATTAATGGATACAGTATCATCTTTAACTTCTTTATAAATATCTATTCTAGATTTTCAAACCATTCTTCTTCTTATGTAAAGATGTGGTTGACACATGTTTTAAAATAAATATGAAAATCAACTACTGAAAGATTGTTTTTGAATTCGCTTAAACTGAAAATTATACATTAATTAAAAAAAATTAATAGTTTTTTTATTTTATTATTATACTCATTTTCTTAATTCTATCTATATATTCTGAATATTATCAATTTAATCTTACTTTTTTTTAAAAATAATTTAATATTTTTTTTTATCAAATTAATGATAACGAAATTATCATAATAACACAAATTATTTGTTATTTGCATTTAGTGTTACTTTCGTCAATAAATCAATTAAATAACAAGTATCTATGATAATCACATTACTACTAATTTAGTGTAAATGATTATATTAATCCGTCTTTTTAAGTAAGACTAAATTAAGAACATCCAAATTATAAGAACAAATTAAAAAAAAATATCATTATAATACAAGAAAAAAACGAAAGATAAAATCAAATTTGCTACGTCCTTCTTTCCAAAAATGTTGTTTCATTCTGGCATCACTGGTAGTTGTAAATTTGCATATAACATGATATCATTTTATGTCTTCCTATGAAGATAAGTTAAGGTAATAACACCTTAAAATTTCGAAAATACCTTTTGGAAATGAAAATCTGAAATTAAAAATAATACATTCGAAAAAAATAGATCTAGAAGAGCTTTTTGTGTTTTGGAAATAAAAATCTAAAAAAAAATAAAAGCCCATTCCAGATAAGAAAATCCACAATAAAAAAAATAATACATTAAGGACATTTTCGTTTTTTTCACTGCAATTGGGTGTAGTGTACGCAATTGGATGTAGTAATATGGTAGAGAAAGCAATTGTCTCGGTAAAAAAAGTTATAAAGTTTGAAGTTCTCTTCTAGATAATCCTTAAGTCTTTTTTTTCAAATCCATAACTTATAATCCAAAATCTATTTCTCCAAAAATTTGTATTCCGATTAGATACTTCAGAAGCCAACCAAATAAAAAAACTTCCCTTATTCAAAGGGTGTTGTGCAGGTTCGGGTGCGAAGAGTTTATGCCCTGAAATTGATTTGAGTTTAATTTTAACAAAAAAAAAGTGTAATTTTATTCCAAATTTACTGAAATTGTTAATTTTTTAAAAATTATCTTAAAAACAACAGTTTAAAACAAAAAAATACTCATGTACCATCGCATGACTTTAGATTAAAATATATTTAATTTTAGCAAAGAAGTTGTGTTGTGTGCATGAAAGCACAACTTCATTTTAAATAAAAAAGTCACTTCCTTTTTTTCTTTTTATAGAAGTAGTTCATGTAAGCTCGACTTCTTTTCTATTTATTTATTTGCAAAAAGACTTGGCCATAAATTTAGGATCTCCATTTTCACCCCACGAAGGCTGGTGCAGAGTCTGATAAAATATCAATATCGGTATGCACTTATCTAATCCCATATTCAACAAATACAAGTTGATGCAAGGATCAATTTACCTGATGAACAGACTTTTGTTACCTGATGAAGTGTTAGTTGATGAACAGACTTTTGTTAGAATGTTTCGTTTAAGCTTGTCTTACTGAATTCCTTGCTTCAAAACATAAAATGTCAAAGAATTTCCTATTTGTGGTGTTAGAAATCATCAAGTCTAGACAATACAATCGAGAACAGCATGACAAAATCAACTTCTACGAATGAAAGAGGGGTAATACTTACATTCACGACTTCTATATATAAAGGAAAAAATTTAAAATTGTGCATCTATGCATGACTTCTTCCTGTTTAAAAAAAACAAAGTTGTGTTCTCATGTATGGCTTCTTCGTTAAAATAAAATAAAACAATTCAACTTGTATAGGAACATGACTTCTTCGTTATTGCTGGGAAATGTTTTTAAAATATTGCCTCTAGTGAAATTCAATATCTGATTGTGGAACACCGATCTATGGAACACCATCTTCTTCCAAATGATCATGGAAGCTTAGGTCAAGATAAGTAATTTTTGCCATTAAGCATCTCTGAAGTAATTATGGGAGAACCAAAGGACTAGAAAACTCCATAAGCAACCATTTTAGGGAAAAAAAGACAATTGTAAAATGAGGAACTCACAAGGTGTTCAACTAGGGTAGGGTTATGCTTGAACCAATATGAAATGAAGAAAGGCCAGTTAGAAACAAGAACTAAAGAGGTCAATGACAGTAGCGAAGGTGGGGTACAATCATTCTGGTGGCAAGAATGCAATGCGTGGAGAACACGCACCTAGGTGCACAATTTACAAAATGTCGCACGTCGTGGTGGGTATAAGTTGGCTTCCGAGATCAGTTGAGTCCTCCATCACTCAAAGAAGGGCTTTAGAACCAATGTTTTTCCAACAAAAACAAAGACAGTGGTGCCAGACAATGACACGGGTCCTAGGTTATGCATCGCTTAATGAGATGAACACAACCACTTAAAGACAGATGACAAACAAAACGAGATTAACCCGCTTTGATACCAACTTGAGACTGGAAAATATGAAAAATGTCTAAGATTTCAATGATCTCTTAATTGATTCATTCATTTATATGGATTCTTACGTTAGTAGAGAAACAAAAATGATGAGATTATCAATATATAGGTGTCAGACACATAATACATAGATAAGTTCACCTATTCTAATATGTTAATTCTTTTACCTAAGTTAAGCAATTCTGACATGATCACACAAATCATTATAATTTACACTATCACTTTCATCACGATAAAGAGAACACTTAACAGATTTCAAACATAAACTTATGGACAACTAAAAAATTTCTCATCTAAGCGCAAAACAATAAAAGCTACACATAGACAAAATGCATAACCAGAACAGTAGGGCAAGCCCCTAACAAATTTATTAACCATGCCTAATGTTAAGAATTTACCAAGGAGCACCGCACTTCAACTTTCAAACCAAAATAATAGTACCTAATGGAGATAAAGATGATGGTCCAAAAAATGCAAAAGCCTTGATCTTTCTTGGGGTTGCATAGTAACAAATGGAAAAGTGCATGGGAGAGGAATACGATGAAAAGAGAAAATAGTAGTGAAAAGCGTAATCAAATGTATTTCAGATATAATTTTAATTCCTACCACATATAATCACATGTATTTCAAATGTCATTTTAACCTCTTCAAATGTCATTTTAAGCTCGTCCTCAAGAAAGCCATTGATACACTTAACATGCCACGTTAACTTGTCTAACACTATTTAGTTGACAAGAGAAAAATCATTGGACTAACTAAATCAACTATCTTCAATTTCAAGACAAAAATTAGGGGCAGTGGAGTATGTATATATATAGGGGGGCAAATAAACCAAGACAAGACCACAGTAGAAACATGAAAAAGAAAAGGGAGAAAAGAAGGAGAAACCAAATATTCACATTCTTTGCTCCACTAATCGTCAGATTTTTACATTGCTTACTCATCAGCCATGGCCAACTCCAAGGCATAGTCATCTCTTTCCTGTAAAAAGTTTCCAGGTTAAAAGTCACATAATCAAAGGCAATGAGCCATCTCATTCCAGAAAAAAAAAGGTTGCAAACAGAATTTACCACTGGTCCTCGAGCAAAATAACGTCCAAATTGAAGCCAATATACCTGTATGTGCCCAGGATTTATTAAACTCATTACCAGTATTAAATAACAAATTATAACAACAAGAATATTCTTATCTCACAAATACAATAAATGACAACAATCACGGCAACTTTATTTAGCCTCAAAAGCACTTTATGAGAAAATTACTCATTCTACGATTGGTTGAGATTAAGAGAATAAAAAAATAAAGAAAATGAGGGAATAGAACACTAAATATTAGGGTTTTAGATTGATAGTCGGTATTGTGATAGGATACAAAATACGAACCAGAAGTTCTGGTCATACTAACAATTAGGTTTAGTACTAGTGACTACAAGTCCAAGCCTCTACTGCAGTAGACAACTAATTGATTCAAAGCATATTTTAAAGAATTGAGATATTCTAAAATGTCCAAAGAGACAAGCAATATGTTATGAAACATTTTGTGAATATTCTAACACTTCCTCGCGGTTTAAGCTTATTGCAAATAATAAAAATATAAAGCTTTCTCAACAAAACATAAAAAAAAACTCAAAAGATGCTAGAGGTGCAAAAGAGATGAACACTGGTAGAGAGATAACTCAACAAGACTATTAGTATGATCATACACCTGAAGAAAGATTATTATATATCAAAGAAGAAAAGACTTTCATGGAAAGAGGCTCAGCATAAATTTCTTAGCATGCTAAAAGATGAAATTAATTGCCCAACGAAAAAGTGGACGGAGTTCACTAACTTCCATTACAATAGGTGCTAGGGACCAATAATAAGCAAGTTTGTGTATCTTTCGAAATTATTTTAGGACCAACCCTTTGATATGTACAATCTGGATAGAATATGTCTATAATACACTAAGTAAAGAAAATAAACACCATAGCTAAATAATGAAAGAATTAGGATCCTAAAAAGCATGTGTTACAATAGTTCCTAAATCAGAATAAATTACAAATTTACAATAACTCCTAATTGAATCTAATAATTGACCAGAATCAACAACACTTTTCCCAGGGGATCATACGTAACAAGAAAGCTTCTCCAAGTTCAAGAATAGAATTTGATAGCTTCAAAACATGATAACTTTTTGCCTCATGACAACATTGATACAAACTATCAACTGGATTGGCTGATAACTAATCTCTGTACAAGAATCTAGCTAACCACCTTTAAAGGGGTCTCTCCTCCATATCATATTTTTTCAATCAACAAAGGACCACGGCTCGAGCCTAAGATGTCTCTTAAGGGATCCAACTCTAGTTCCAGTTGGACCATCAGCCATTCGTTAGTTGAGAAGATAATTTAAGAGACCCAATAAAATTGGAAATTAGATCTAGGAATTATAAGTCAAAATTCATAAACAACATTAATAAGTCACCAATGAAATGATAGTAAATGGGAAAAGTCACCCTTGGAATAATTCTCATGGAAAATAATCTATCAGTGAAATGATGGTGAAATATAGCGACCTAACAAACACCAGCATAGAGGTCAGCACATGTCACTATTCTCACTCTCCCCCTTATATGCCAAGATTACAAAAACAATATCATGGCATAGAAGAACTTCAGCAAAGATGATGATTTAATATGAACATACTAAAAAAACAAGTGAAAAGTTTTCTGGAAGATAAAATATGGTGAACCAGTAGTGGGTAGACCGGAAAAGATAAAAAAGGAAAACCTTTGATTGTGGTAACTGGTGCACAACAAATAGATAGATAGAAAAGAACCATAGAGATATAGACGTCTTTGCGGTTGATTCCAATTTTTAATCTATCAAAATAAAAAGCCATCTTACCATAGTGTCACAAATGGAATTAAGGAGAGGGAAAATATGGAAGAGAATGTTGAGGAAAATGAGAAGGTTATGCTGAATGGACAGGACTCACACTTGAAGGGACGATTGTTGGGAATTCAAGTTGAGCTGGAAATCCCACATTGGGTAAAAATGAGTAAGATGAACAAATAACTAGAAAGACTCACAAACCTATTATTTAAGATTTTGGGTTGAAGATGGTGTCTTAGTCTCTTATATGAGTTTGCTCGCAACTCATTGGTCAGATCTCTTATATAAGCATTACAATGCTGAAGGTGGTGTTCTATATTTCTGCTTAAGAAAATATCTCTAACACATAGTTTTATCTGATTGGCATCTACCTCAAGCAGATATCACAAAATGCTTCAAACTACGATATAGTCTTGTTCATTACCTCATCTTCATCTTGAGTTTCCACTTCAACATCAGAGGTTGGGAAGCCCACACAAAGAAGTGCATAACCCTGAAATGCAATTAAAACATCACATACTTGCCCAATATAGCAGTAAAAGACCATGGAACCCATAAGCTGGAATATGTTCTGTTGTATGTATATGTATATAATTAAATATATTCATTTGAGCGAGGGCTCTGGAATAGAAACACCGACCAAGAAAATAAAATGTAAACTACGCATTCAATCACAGAAGGAATATACTAGAAAGAAGAGTCAAATAGTTGTACTTATAAGTTTTAACTTAAACCCTTATTTTGAATAAGTCAATCTCATTGTTCTTAACATTACAGGAACGAACCAAAAGAGTCGTATTTCTATTTTTTTGGCTTTTCTGAAAGTTGTAGTGCAAATATTTATGTCCAGGTTAATATATAGTTTGTGTATGTACAGTGTTTCATTGTTAGTAATTAAAGTTGATTTTTATTTTGGTCATGAATCATAATTACAAGTTATGAAAATAATTGAAGAAAAATAGTATGTACTAGTTCAGTGCATTGACACTGAAAAAAGATAAAACTTTCAATGTCTTCTTATTTGCTAAGGGAAGAAGGTAAAGTTATTCACATGTCTTTTGGTGCTGGCGTCTGAAAACTTGAACAAGTATATTGGTTCTAAACCACCAATCATCCTCCTCAACCCTAGTAACATTTACAAACTTGCAAATTACAATGATACAATAGAGATAGAGTTGAGAAAAAATTGAGAATTGGTACTTAACAGGTTGAAATTACCAATTCAAGCGTGTAATTAAAAAAAAAATCATAAACATGAGTATAGATGAGGAACACGTGCCTGGTCTTTCAATTCGGCAGATATCCCAAGTGCCTCTGGTTGCCTGATCTGTCCATTCTTTATACGTACAGCACAGCTAGTACAACATCCTGCAATAAAAGGTTTCAAAGAACCAAACATGATCAGGTAGCAAGAAATAGCATCACAAATCCAACAGATTTCAATCACGACGGCAATAGAAACAGCAGAGAGAACAAGTGTCAATAATTCATCTACAAAGACAAACTTCACCAGAATTAAACAATTACCATATTTTCTTTGCTCCCAATATGAGGAAAACAAAACATCACACTAGTTTAAAGTAAATAAAACCCACGAAAAAACGGAATCTACCGTCAGCAATGGCTATTGGTAATAATATAGATGGAAAAACCAAATATAATAGGAATGTAAAATTCGTCCAGTGACTTCCAAAAACCTTACGAAAGGCTAAGGAACTCTTTGGACAAGTTTCTCCATAAACACTTTAAAAAAAATTAAGAAAAAATAGAGTCTCCATAAACTAAGATTAGTTTTATGAATAACCTAGTTTGTAAAAGCTCTTTTATGTAGTTTCTCTAAATTTTAATTTTTAACTTACGCATAAGTTAATTTTAACTTACAGAAAAATCTATTTTATTTTTTTTCTTGTTTTTCTCTCCTATAAATGTTTATGAAGAGTTCACGGACCCTAACACGCACTTACAGATTTAATGGGAACTAGTTTGAAAAGTATATCGTCTCCCAAAGGGTATGGTAAAAATGTCAAATTTGGCACTAATAACATCCCTGTTTTACATAACTGGGTTGTGTATATCTTAAACATAGTCAAGATAATGAAACTCCACAAATCTAAAAATCTTCTATTCCAATTCTATCAGATGATAATGGTGCAATAGTAACACTAAGATAACTAGAGAATCCACCGCCTAAGAACATCGGTACATGTGCAATGAAGCAGCAAAAATACAAGATAACATAGCAATGAATGAGTGTGGAAGTGTGAATTTTTTATTAGGATTTCTGTGAAGATTTTTTTTCAAAAACAGAGGAGATACATCATGCAGAATTTAATTCCTATATTCTGTATATAGAGCTAAAGTGTAATTCAAAATTCAAATAGTAACAATATCCTAATCTTAACATTTAAATTTAAACAGCATCCTAAAGATTTAAAAACAAAATAATAATATTAATCATAAAAAACCTCCAGAGATTTTAAACCTGAATAACAAATTCCTAAAAAAAAGGTAAATTATCCATTTCCAAACTAAAGATATTTAGGCCTATTTTCAACATTCTCTAAAAACAAATTGGATAAAAGCAAGTACCATGCCTGCAGGCAAACGGAAGGGTAATATTCTGGGCCTCAGCAGTATGTAATATATACTGGTCCTGCATTTCATAAATCACAGTAACAATCACATGTAAATCTTCAAAATATTATAAAAAAAAAAAACAGGAATAGTTAATTTCTTTCCGTTGAATCACAGAAACAGAAATCAATATTCAACAATGATAGGAAAAGAGAATAAGATGAAATATTAATTGCACGCAGTTGCAACAGAGAATGGAAGAGAAGGAGGTTATCACATCGAGGGAAAAGGTAGAATGTGAAAGATGGTACCTCAGGTACGACAAACTCGTGAACGATTCCTCTTTGTCTGTCATGGACTGTGACCTTATGAGTGGGAGCACCAACAGACGGAAACTGGTAATCGATTCCACCGGTGCGCGCAACCGCCGTCTGGAGCTCCGCCGTCACCGTGGTGGCTCTGCGGCGGATAGTGGAAGGGAATGATTGTTGTTGCTTGGGAAGTGGAATGCCGGGAATCGGAAGAAGGGGAAGTGCCATCTCTTTCTTCTTCTTCTTGGAGGTGAGGTGAGGCAGCACTCAGGGACAGGGTGACGGGATAACGAGAGAGAGAGTGAGGCGAGGAACCATACGCGCGTTCTCCACCAACTGTTAGATTCTCTTCCAACCAAATCTTAACACGTGTACGGTCATCAAAACTCCTCCATGGGCTTCACCACTGTTTAAGCCGACGTTTTAAAAGTACACCCTTGAGTACGCAACAGTTAAATAATATTTTAAATTTTCACTATAATTTGCATTAAGTAAAATTACATCAAAATATTATAGCTTATAGTATTTAAAATATTTTTTTATAGATGTGAATATGATTCACAATCTATAAGAATCTTTAAAAAAAAATTTATAAATCATACATTAATTAATTACTATTTTTCAAAATTACTCTAAATTTTTCTTACAAAAAATATTTAAATTTAATGGCATATAATTTTCATCAAGCTATTGAACTAATTTAGTTTTAAATATAGTAAGGGTAATTTTAGAATGATAATCCACATTACTACCCAATGTATTGTTTCTCTCGTGTTTTTTTTGGCATCCTTTAGTCAAGAAAAAGACTATAATTCCTTTTATCATTTTATTATTTTTAGGATTGAATATTTGGAAAGTAAAGTTATGTTATAATAATCATAGTTATAAGATTATCATTTTTATATTCAACTACATATTAAAGTTATTTGTAGTTTAAAAAATATTTTTGATGTGGGACGTGTGTAGATGAGTAGTTGGAAGAGTTGAATGTAGATTCACATATAACTATATAACGCGATGAAAAACAAGAGTAATTAGATGTTATTACATAGGACTTGGGCCTCTATAAATAGAAAAGAATGTAAATGATTGTGCTTAAGTTGTGAAACTATTTTCTGTTTTATTCATTGTTTTTAATAAAATTATCAACTTTTTTTTTTATCGATAATAAATATTTTGTCAAATATTTTAGATGTTAGTGAGTATATAAATTTCATAATACAAATAACTTTTGTTAAACATTCCGAGATTTAATTGATTTCTCCAATGAACATTATTTTTTTTTTGTAAGGTTTTGTTAGGTCAAATTTTATATGATTGATTATTTTATACCTTCCCTTAAATAGTCAAATCTTAGTGCTTATTTTTTAAAAATTAAAATATAATTTTTAATGCTCATTTATAAAAGAAATTAAGTTGAATGTTTTTTGAAATTTTTAAAAATTTATCACATAAAATTTGATGCAAAAACAATTAAACTGTATATAAATATTTATAATATTTATGTGTAATATTTAGTACAAATCAATAGCAATTAAATTATTTGTATACATGGATATACAAACAGATGACAATTAAACTATTTATGTATAAATTGATTTAAAACATTTAGTATCAACCAATAGCAAATAAGCTATTTATATAAACAATTTACAACATTTAATAAGTATACAAGTCACTTATACAAATTTATATAAAAGATTCTAATATATTTCTATTATAAAAAGTATTCTTAAAAAATATATATACTAATATTAAATTATTTTCAATTTAAAACAGATTTTTAAAAAAGAGTTATAAAAATTCAAACTATTTCCTTTAAAAAATAATTTGAATTTAAAATCAATTCTATTATTTAAATTTGAATTTATTAAATTTAAACTAATTATTTTTTACGAATATAGAAATCAATCCAATTATTTAAATTTATATAGAATTTGGATTATAATTATAAAATTCTGGATTTCTCCATGACTATTAAAATTCATGATGTGCTGAATAACAAATCGAAAACTATATCTTTGTTTTCAATGTTCTAAAGTTATTATTAGTGAATGATCACTTTTTCCACTTTTTCCTTTCCTCTATGATTAGATCTATTTATAAGAGAGAAAAAATCTCCCAAAAGAAACTTACTAGGAAATGTAAATAATAGTTCCGGTAATTAATTAAATATTAATTTAAAAACTATTTTTAAAATTAATTTTTATTTAATTATTTTTTTTAGTGATTTGTTATTTTAATATTTACTAATTAAGTTATGTTCCAAAATACGAGATAATATTTATTAGTCTATTATATCTGCATTAGCAACTCTAACTGAAGCGACAAACTGATAAATAGTATTTAACTTAATACTTAACTTAATTCACCTTTTAAATTTTGTGTTAGTCTCATCTAAAAATGTATTATAATACCATTTACCGTATTTGTTTGCTTTAATTCCTAACTCATCAACCTAAAATACATCTTACCGTTTTGCATACTTCAACTATCCTATTTCCTTGACAGCCTTTTTTTTTTTTTTTTTTTTTTTTTAAAATAATTAATAAAAAATATTCATTTTTTTTTTAAAAAATTTTCTTTTTATAAAAAAAAAAATTAAAATAAAATAATTTTA